>Ga0213878_10000904_pt1 | contig 10616 bp, 10 predicted proteins | sample VelepicoBEBS_R02_FD_161053 | JGI IMG/M metagenome (GOLD analysis project Ga0213878, IMG submission 161053) | Vellozia epidendroides bulk soil microbial communities from rupestrian grasslands, the National Park of Serra do Cipo, Brazil - BS_R02 | ecosystem: Environmental > Terrestrial > Soil >... | reverse complement strand
CCGGACTGGGCGATCTGATTTTGACCTGCACCGGCGAGCTGTCGCGCAACCGGCGGGTGGGACTGGCGCTCGGGCAGGGAGTCGATCTGGCACGCGCGCTCGCCCAGCTCGGCCATGTCGCCGAGGGAGTGTGGTCGGCGCCGGCGATCGCGGCGCGCGCCGCCGAGGTCGGGGTCGATATGCCGATCACGCAGGCCGTCTGCGCAGTGCTCGAGGCGAAAATGAGCCCGCGCGCGGCGCTGGAACGGCTGCTCGCGCGCGGGCCGCGCAGCGAGAACTCGTAGTCGAGCGTCTACCAGATTTTTTGTGCGAGCGATGCCTTGAAAGGATGATCGAGCAGCGGCCCCACCGTTTCGACGAAGCGCACCGTGTGCGACAACTCCGCGTGCCGCTGGAAGGCTTCGGTATCCTGAAAGCAGCTGTGAATGTAAAACTCGTCGGGATCGCGAACGGAGTGAAACGCACCGTATGCGAGGCAGCCCGACTCCTGCCGGGTCGGTCCCTGGACCTCGAAAATCGCCTGTTGCACTTCGCTGCGCTTGCCGGGACGAGCATGAAGTCGGGCGAAAACGTAGATCTGCACTGTCGTCTCCCGCGCCGGAGGAACCGCTGGCATGCTACGCCGCGGGCGGCCTGCGCTGGTGAAGAGCGTCGAGGTGGATGAGCCGCGCGCGCGTTCGGCTGAAAACCGGCTCCGCAGCGTGTGCGTATTCTGCGGATCCGCTCCCGGCAGCGATCCACGATTCCTCCAGGCGGCGCGCGCAACCGGCGCGCTGCTCGCAAGGCGCGGGCTCGCTCTGGTGTATGGGGGCGGTCAGGTTGGAATGATGGGAGCGCTCGCCGACGCCGCACTGGAGGCCGGAGGTAGGGTCACCGGTGTCATTCCTCGCCACCTGATGCGGCCCGAAGTGGCGCACACGCGGCTTACCGACCTCGTCGTGGTCGAGTCGATGCACGAACGCAAATGGCAGATGGCGCAGCGGGCCGACGGCTTTCTCGCGCTACCGGGTGGTTACGGAACGCTCGACGAGACTTTCGAGATGGTGACGTGGCTGCAGCTCGGCCTGCACAGCAAGCCGGTCGTGCTCGTTAACGTCGGCGGGTATTTCGATTCGGTGCTGCGCTGGCTCGGGCATGCAGTGCAAAGCGGCTTTGTTCACAGCGGCCAGGAGCGGCTGCTGGCCGCGGCGGATACTCCGGCCGCGGCGCTCGGGCTGCTCGAGGCGCAGCGTCGATCACAGCCCGCCTGAGTAGCCGCACTGGCGCCAAGCCTCGAATACGACCACCGCAACGGCGTTGGACAGGTTCAAGCTGCGGCTGCCGGGACGCATCGGTAGCCGCAGCTGGTGCGAGGACGGAAAGCGTCCCCGCATGGAGGGCGAAAGGCCGTCGCTTTCCGACCCGAATACGAACCAGTCGCCCGCGCGGAACTCGATCCGGCCGAAATGCATATCACCGTGCCGCGTCAGCGCGAACATGCGCTCCCCGTCGGGCCGATGGGACTGCAGCAGCGCGTCGAAGCTGTCGTGCACTTCGAGCTGCGCGAACTCGCGATAATCCAGACCAGCGCGCCGCATGCGTGCGTTATCCAACTCGAACCCGAGTGGCCGTACCAAGTACAGGCGTACTCCGGTGTTGGCACACAGGCGGATCACGTTGCCGGCGTTGGGCGGGATCTGCGGCTCGACGAGCACTACGTGGAACATTTGCGAAGGGTGGTTTCGTTGGCGACGCCGCGGCACGCAGTGAGGATCGCCTGCAGAATCACTGAGGGATCACTCGGTGCGGGCCACCACCAGATTCAAGACATGCACTGCGCCGACGCTTTTGACCACACGCGCCAGTTCCTCGAGCGTTGCCCCGCTCGTCATCACGTCGTCCACCAGCGCCACGCGACGGCCGGGCAACGAGCCGCACAATTCGAAGGCGCCACGCACATTGGCGCGGCGCTCGTGCAGTGGCAGCGATTGCTGGGGCGGGCCGCAGTGCGTGCGCACCACCAGGTGGCCGGCAAGCGGCACCCTCAGCCGGCGCGCCATTACCGTTGCGATTTCCAGAGACTGGTTGAACCCCCGCGCCCGCTGCCGGCGCCTGCCAAGCGGCACCGCCAGAAGGCAGTCGATCGGAGTGCGCAGTCGGCAGGCCAGTAGTTCCGCAAACACGCGGGCAAGGTCCAGGCGGCCACCGGCCTTCAGCGCCATCACCATGCCGTCGAGCGGCGGTGCGTAATCGCCGAGAACGATCGTTGCATCGAACGCCGGCGCGGCAGTCACGCAGCGACCGCAGCGCGCGACCGGCAAACCCGCCGGCAGGCGCGCTGCGCAAACCGCGCAGCGCGCACACGACGGATCGAGGAAGTCGCGCAGGCAGCCAGTACAGATTGGGTCGCCGCGATCCACCGCGCATACCGCGCAGTAGGGCGCGGCAAGGCGCCGAAGGGATGCGATCGAAGAAGTGATGAACTTGGCCAGAAGCAGCCATGCGGACAGAACGGTCACCGCGCCAGCATATACTGGCGCGCCGCGCGGCTAGCCGGGTACACAAATGCCGCCAGCCATCACTACCGACAGCAGCGGTGCCGATTGGGTCAGCGGCGCCAACGTGGCGTTTCCCGCGAGTTGCGAAACGGTGCGGCGCCAGTTCGACCGGCGCGCCGGGCGCTTCGCCGACGGCGCTGTGCTCGTTCGCGAGGTGGCGCGGCGGCTGTGCGAGCGACTCGACGTGATCCGTGTCGACGCGCGCACCGTCCTGGACCTCGGGTGCGGCGCGGGTTGGCAGCGGCATGCGTTGTCGCGCCGTTTCGCAGGCTCCGTGTGGCTCGGTGTGGACCTTTCGCTGGGAATGCTTGCGCAGCAGGAAGACGGCGCGCCCACGCTTGCGCGATGGTTGCCGGCGGCGCTGCGGCCGCGAGCTCGCCAACTGCGTATCTGCGCCGATGCGGAAAGGATGCCGTTCCAAGCCGGCAGCGTCGACTTCGTGTTTTCCAACCTGATGCTCAACTGGCATCCGGCGCCGCACCGCGTACTGGCAGAGATCGCGCGCGTTCTGAGTGAGGGCGCTCCGCTGCTATTCAGCGCGTACGGCCCCGATACGCTGCTCGAGCTGCGCGCTGCGTGCGCGGCAGCGTTGCCGCAGTCACGGCCGGTGCCGTTCGTCGATCTGCACGATCTGGGCGACATGATGGCCGGGGCGGGCTTTGCGGAACCGGTCACCGATGCGGAAAAGATCCGGCTGACCTACGCCTCGCCGCGAGAGCTGCTGGCGGACGTGCGGGCTCTCGGCGGCAATCCGCGCGATGACCGCCTGCGTACGCTTCCCTCGGGGCGGCAAGCGAGAAACCTGCTCGCCGAGCTGGAGTCGCGCCGCGGCGCCGACGGCCGCATCGGGCTGACATTCGAGATCACCTACGGAATCGGCTGGAAGGCGCCGCCGCGTGCGCCCGCGGGGGCACCGATCACGATTTCCGTCGAGTCGCTGCGCAACCAGTTGCGGCACAGATAAAAAATCGGCGCACTTCCCGCAGCGGAACTCTCAACAGACAGATCGATCAGACCGGCAACGTTCTCGGTATGAAAGTGACGGTGCAGTTCAACGGCGTGACCATAACGTTCCAGTAGCGCTCGACCAAGAGGAGCAACCCGCTCGCCTGACCGAAGAAGGGCCGCGCCGGGCGCGGCCCGGCCGTGATCACCCGATGCTGCCGATGATCTTCCTTATCTCATCGACCGAGAATGCCCGCAGCGTCTCGGTACGCACATTGCCGAGTGAACCGGCCTTCAGCAGCAGAGCAGTGGCGGCCTCGTCGGTGCCCTCGGCCACCGTTACCACGTCGTAGTGTCCGACCGTGTAATAAATCGCCTTGACACTGACGCCCATCTTCTCGGCCATCGCTTTGAAGGCCAACGCCCGGTCGGGCGATTCCTTGACGGTGCGAATACCCTGATCGGTAAAACTCGCCAGAACGATGAACGTTGCCATCTTTCACCTCCCTTGTTCCTGCCGGCGGTCGATGATCCGATCAGCCGAGGCGAAGGAAGGCCGCCATTCCTTTGCCGCGACGAGCACGTTCGAAACAAAGCCAGTGGCCGAAAAAGACTACTCCAGTCCGGTCGGGCTGGCGGCACCGCCTCGGGGATTCGAAACCGTCAGGACTTGTACGTTTCAGGCACTTTCAACATCGCCCACAAGCTGACCACGCTGGTCGCGATCACGTAGTAGGCCGGCGCCAGCGGATCGCCAGTGATCCCGATCAGCCACGCGATCACGAATTGCGTCGTGCCGCCAAAGATTGCGACCGAAACGGCATAGGACACCGCCAGCCCGCTGCAGCGCACTTCGTTCGGGAAGATTTCCGTCAGAGCGGCCAAGGCGGCGACGGAGCCCAGTATCTGCAGAATCGATAGCACCGCTGTAACCGCCACCAGTGCGCCGCCGGTTTTCTGACTGATCAGAAAGACGAACGCGGGAACAATGGCGAACATCATCGCGATGCGCGACAGGATCATCACCGGCTTGCGGCCAAAGCGATCCGACAGGTCGCCGCTCCAGAACGCTCCGACAGCGCCGATTCCGCCCAGCGTCAGAGTGGAGAGCATGGCCACCGAGGCTTGCATCCCGAGCGTGGTGAGCGCATACGTGGTCATGTAGTTCAGGACATAGATGTTGATCGTCAAGCTCATGATGATCAGGACCGACAGTATCAGCGCACGGCGGTGCTCCCTCCACAACCGTCGCAACACCGCGCGACCGTCCCGCTTGGGCGATGCCAGCAGGGTCTCCGGCAGCCGGCGCCGGATGTACAACCCTACCGGAACCACCAGCAGGCCCAGTGCGAACGGCACGCGCCAGCCCCAATTCGCCAAATCCTCCTTGCTTAGCAACTGTGCCAGTGCGGTTCCAATCAGGCCGGCCGCCAGGATCGCCATGGACTGGCTGGCGGACTGCCAGCTGGTATATGCGCCGCGCCGTCCCGGCGGAGCACATTCGAGCAGCACTGCGGTGGACGGCCCGACCTCTCCGCCCAGCGCCAGACCCTGCACCAGGCGGGCGGCGACCAAGATGATTGGCGCGGCGATCCCGATCGTCGAATACGTCGGTGTCACCGCGACCGCGAGCGTGCCGACCGCCATCAGGGAGATCGTCAGCATCAGCGCGGGCCTGCGACCTGCCCGATCACCGAAGGCGCCGATCAGCAGACCGCCGAGCGGCCGCGTGAAAAATCCAACACCGAACGTCGCCAGCGACAGCAGCAGGCTGAAGAACGCGGTACGCGCGGGAAAGAAGGCCTTTCCGATGTAGACTGCAAACGTCGTGTAGGCGAGGAAATCGTAGAACTCGAGCGCGTTGCCGGCGACGGTGGCAGCGATCGCCCAGCGGTCCAGCTTCGGCACAGCAGACGCTTGGCCTTCGCGCGCGCCGAGTTCCGCCGCCTCCGGCGCGGACGCGATCTGCGTCGACATCGCCGCCCCCTTGACCCAACAGCCGGCATGCTCCCCCCGTTTTGGCGCAGCCGCAATAGCCGCTCCTTACCGCGCGCCTCCGCGATGGGTACACTGCAGGCGGTTTGCGACCGTAAGAGTGCCGCGGTTACCAAAGAATCACCCCGAACTTCGCGGCATCATGCAAGGTCGAACAATCATCTACCGACGAGGGCGCTAGGAATGACCAACCGCCGACAGTTCGTCTTGCGCTTGTTGCCGCTGGCCGGCGCCTTTGCGTTGCAGCCGGGGATCGTGCGCGCGGCGGATCCGCCAGAACTGAGCGAGAGCGACCCTCTGGCCAAGGCGCTCGGCTTCGTCGTCGACGCGAACAAGGTCGATCAGGCCAAGTACGCGACGTACACGAAAGAGCAGACGTGCGCCAACTGCCTGCATTTCAAAACACCCGGCGCGGTGAAAGCGCTCTGCGACATTTTCAGCAAGAGCGTGCCAAAAGGCGGCTGGTGCAGCGCCTGGGCCAAACGCGTCTGAGAACCAGCGAGCACCGCAGGCCGCTAATCGGCCCGCGCAGGTGCTTTTCAACTGCCCGCTAGGTGCGGTGGATCTTCAGCCGATTGCCCTCGGAATCGATTTCCTCGAGCACGACGTCGAATTTCCATAGCTCCTTGACGAACTTCAACACCGCGTCGGTGGTCTCGGTCTCGAGGAGGCGGCCATGCTCGACGCGATGCTGCAACAGCAAGGCGCGTTCGGTTTCGTCGCTCGGCCGCGCTACCACGATGGTCGGTGTGTGGTATTCCAGGCGGTACTGCGCAGCCAGGGCCTGGCGCAACTTCAGGTAACCGCTTTCGTTGTGGATCGCCTCCACGTTGTAGTGGCGCCGATCGTCCTCGCCGTCGTGCAGCAGGAACAGGCGCATGTCCCGCATCACCTTGGGCGACAGGTACTGTTCAATCAGGCTATCGTCCTTGAAGTTGGCCATCGCAAAGAAAATGGACTCGTTCCAAGGGGTCCCGGCCAGCTGAGGAAACCATTGCCGGTCTTCGTCGGTCGGCTGCTCACAGATGCGCCGAATGTCGCGGAAGATCGCGAATCCCAACGAGTATGGGTTGATGCCGTGAAAGGCACGCGAGTCGAACGCCGGCTGCGCCACCACATCGCTGTGATTGGACAGCCATTCCATCATGAAACCGTCGTCGACCTCGCCGGCGTCGTACAGCTCGTGCAGCAGCGTGTAGTGCCAGAACGTCGCGGCGCCCTCGTTGGCGACCTTGGTCAATCGTTGCGGGTAAAAGTATTGCGCCACCTTGCGAACGATCCGCACCAGCTCGCGCTGCCATGCCGCGAGCTTGGGCGCCTGCTTCTCGATGAAGTACAGCAGGTTCTCCTGCGGCTCGAAGGCGGCTGCGTTTTCTTCGGTGCGCGGCGCTGGCTTTTCCAGGTGGGCAAACTCGGGGCGGTAGTGCTGCTCTGCGAAGCGCAGCCGCTCGCGCAAGCGCTCGCGCTCACGCCGCGGAGACAAGCGGCTCGGACGCCGGTAGCGGTCGACGCCGTACGACGAAAGCGCGTGGCAGCTATCAAGGACCTTCTCGACTTCGGGCCACCCGTAGCGCTCCTCGCACTCCATTACGAATCCCCGAGCGAACTTCAGGTAGTCCAGGATCGCGTCGGGCTGCGTGAACTGGCGGAACAGGTAGTTGGACTTGAAGAAGGCGTTGTGGCCGTAGCCGGCATGCGCCATCACGAGCACCTGCAGCGCCAGCGTGTTGGTCTCCATCAAGTAGGCGAGCGACGGGTCGGTGTTGATCACGATCTCATACGCGAGCCCCGACAGGCCCTTGCGGTATCCGCGCTCCTGCGCCAGCAGCTGCTTGCCGAAGCCCCAGTGCGCGTAGTGCACCGGCATGCCGACCGTCGAGCACAGATCGAGCATCTGATCAGCAGTGATCAGCTCGTACTGGGTCGGGTACGTGTCCAGCCCCAGGCGCTGCGCGTGCTGCGAAAGCGCGCTGTCGAACTTTTCCAGCGTGCCGATCGTCCATTCGCTGCCGCGCGCGATCGGCTCGGACCGGCGCGGCATCCCGCTGCGCGGCATCGGCACGCTCGGTCGCGCCAGCAGCTTGGGCCAGGGGCGCTGCCGTTCCGCGGGTTCCTCAGGGGCGTCCGTCATCACTTCTCTCAGACAGTGGCCTTGCGGCTGAACAGCTCGCGGAACACCGGCCAGATGTCGCCGCGCCCGCGAACGCTGCGGCGCGCGAAGCCGGGGTCCTCGATCACGTCGTAGCTCTGCCACAGGTCCGATGGGCGATTGAACCAACCGCTGGAGCTCGGAATGTCGACGTAGGCGAAATACCGAACCTTCGGCAACAGCACCTGTTGTACATAGGCCGTGCTCTGCCGCCCGTCCTCCGACGTGCAGTCGCCGTCCGAGGCCTGGGCGACGTAGACGTTCCAGTCGGGTCCGGCGAATCGCGTTTCGATCACGTGATCGGCCAGCTGCAGCGCCGGCAGCACCAGCGTGCCGCCGGTCTGCGGATCGTTGAAAAAGCGCTCCTCGTCCACCTCCTCGGCCTGTTCGGTGTGGCGGATGAATACGACGTCGACGCCGCCGTACTTGCGCTCCAGGAACAGGTACAGCAGCACGAAGAAGCGCTTGGCCAGGTCTTTTTTGCGCTCGTCCATCGAGCCGGACACATCCATCAGGCACAGCATCACGGCACGCGCAGCCGGCGCCGGGGTCGCGATCCGCGAGCGGAACCGGCGGTCCACGTCCTCCAGGAGCGGCAACGATTCGCGGCGCAGGCGCAGCCGCGCGATCTCCTCGTCGATCTGGGCGCGGCGATCTGCACCGGCCTTTTCGCGCTCCTGTTCGAGCGCCTCGACATGTTCGTCGATCGAGCCGCGCAGCGCGATGCGGCGAGCGATCGACATGCGCATCGTCATCGCCGGCAACAGGCTGCCTGGAGGGCCGTCGCGCGTGTAGCCCGCGCGCCGGGTCCGTTCCATCGTCACCTCGCCGAAGCGGGTGCGCTCCAGGTTCGGCAGTTCCAGGTCGTCGAAGAACAGCGCCAGGAATTCCTCTCGCGACAGTACGAACGCAAATGTATCGCGGCCTTCGCCTTCGCCCGCCTCGTTGCCCTCGCCGTCGCCGTCGCCACCGCTTTCGGGGCGCGGCAGCTGGTCGCCCGGGAGAAACTCGCGGTTACCGGGAACGACGAAATCCCGGTTGCCGGTCTGGTTGTCGTGGGTCAGATGCGGTTCGGCGAGGCCGCGTCCGGGAATCGTGACGCGCCCGCCGCGCCCGACATCGGTGATCGACCGCTTCGAGAATTCTTCGTCGGCAGCGCGCTTGATCTCACCCTTGAAACGACGGATGAAACGCTCGCGGTTCACCGTACCGCGGCCCGGCGGGTCGACCCGCCGATCCACGATGCGCATGTGGAGTTTTCCGATCCGATCGCTCATCGCGGGCCTATGGATTGCTCGCGCCCCGCCGTCGCGCCCGGGCAGCTTACGCCTGCGCGCTCTTCTTGTAGTGCAGGTACCAGTCGACCAGGCGACGCACCTGCTTTTCGGTGTACCCGCGCGCGACCATTCGTTCGACGAACGAGTGGTGGCGTTGATCCAGCTCGTCCGAGCCCTTGGCCTCGAACGAGATCACCGGCAGGATGTCCTCGGTCTTGCTGAACATCCGCTTCTCGATCACCGTCCGCAGCTTCTCGTAGCTGGTCCATTGCGGGTTCTTGCCGTGCGCGCGCGCCCGCAACACGAAGTTCACGACTTCGTTGCGGAAGTCCTTGGGATTGGAGATTCCCGCCGGCTTCTCGATCTTCTCCAGCTCCATGTTCAGCGCGTCGCGCGAGTACTGCATGCCGGTCTCCGGATCGCGCCAGTCCTCGTCGAGCAGCCACTTGTCCGCATAGGCGACGTAGCGGTCGAACAGGTTCTGGCCGTACTCGGAGTACGCGTCCAGATAGCTCATCTGCAGTTCCTTCTCCAGGAACTCGGCAAAGCGCGGGATGATCCACTCCTTGACGTGCGAGCGCAGGCGCCGCTTGTATTCGTCCGGCAGATCCTCCCTGGAAAGTCGCTCCTCCAGCACCACCAGCAGGTTAACCGGGTCGGCGGCGATCTCGCTGGGATCGCGATTGAACGCGGCTGAGATCGTCTTGAAGGCCCAGCGAGTCGACAGCCCCGAGAAACCCTCGGCGGGTCCGGCGTCGTCGCGGTACTCTTTGACGCTCTTGGAACGCGGATCGACATCCTTCAAGTTCTCGCCGTTGTAGGCGCGCAGCTTGGAATAGACCGACGAATTCTCCGGCACGGTCAGGCGCGATAGCACGGTGAACTCGGCGAGCGTGCGCAGCGTCTGGGGCGCGCATGGTGACTCAGCCAGCGTCGAGGCGCGCAGCATCTTGTCGTAGATGCGGATCTCCTCGTCCGTCCGCAGGCAGTACGGCACCTTGACCAGGTACACCCGGTCGATGAACGCTTCGTTGTCCTTGTTGTTGCGGAATTTCAGCCACTCGGCCTCGTTGCTATGCGCCATGATGAAGCCGTTGAACGGCATCGCCGGCAGTGCCTCGGTTCCTTTGAAGTTCCCCTCCTGGGTGGCGGTCAGGATCGGGTTCAACACCTTCAGCGGCGCTTTGAACATCTCGACGAACTCGACGCAACGCGCCGAGCCCAGGCACAGCGCGCCCGAATAGGCGTAGGCATCCGGGTCGTCCTGCGCGTAGCGCTCGAGCATCCGCAGGTCGATCTTGCCGACCAATGCCGAGACATCCTGTGTGTTCTCATCGCCCGGCTCGGTCTTCACGATTCCGACCTGGTTCAGCACCGACGGCATCACTCGCACGACGCTGAACTTCGACAGGTCGCCGTTGTATTCGCGCAGACGCTTCAGCGCCCACGGGCTAGCGATCCCGGTCAGCGCGCGCCGCGGGATTCCGTAGCGGTCTTCCATGATCGGGCCGTACTTCTCGCGCTCGAACAGGCAAAGAGGGTTTTCGAGCAGCGGCGACGCGCGGCCCGTTTCCGGATCCTTCAGTGCGTATACGGGAAACTGCTCGCACAGCTTCTTGATCTTCTCTGCGAGCGACGACTTGCCGCCGCCTACGGGCCCGAGCAGGTAGAGCACTTGCTTGCGCTCCTCCAGCCCTTGCGCTGCATGCAGGA
>Ga0213878_10000903_pt1 | contig 10617 bp, 8 predicted proteins | sample VelepicoBEBS_R02_FD_161053 | JGI IMG/M metagenome (GOLD analysis project Ga0213878, IMG submission 161053) | Vellozia epidendroides bulk soil microbial communities from rupestrian grasslands, the National Park of Serra do Cipo, Brazil - BS_R02 | ecosystem: Environmental > Terrestrial > Soil >... | reverse complement strand
CCAGCACCCGGACAAGGCGTTGGAAGTGCTGGCTAAAACGCGTGAGATTGAAGATCACGCTGATGCCTTCGCCGACCTCGATTACAACGTTTTCCGCGGCCTGGCGTTTGCCTCCGGCAACCCGATCTACGGGCTGATTATTAACGGCATGAAAGGGCTGTATACCCGCATTGGCCGCCATTATTTCTCCAGTCCGGAGGCTCGCAGTCTCGCGCTCGGGTTTTATCATCAACTGGCGAAAGTGTGTGAAGAAGGCCTGCATGAGCAGGTGTACGAAACGGTCCGTCGTTACGGACACGAAAGCGGCCTTATCTGGCACAAGATGCAGAAAACGCTGCCTGGCGACTTAGCGTTTCACGGTCGCTGAGGGCAGGACTGAGGATGGACAGGAAACGGGCCGCGATGAGCGGCCCGTTTTTTTAGGGTTACAACAGATTTTGCCGCGGCGGGCAGCGTTCCAGTAGCTCAATGCTGCCGTCCGCGTTTTGTTGCTCCAGCAGCACATCAAACCCCCACAGGCGATGTACGTGCTTAAGCACCTCGCGTCGTCCCATGTCGAGCGGCGCGCGGTTGTGTGGGACGTAGCGCAGCGTAAGCGAGCGATCGCCACGCAAATCTACGTTCCAGACCTGAATATTCGGCTCCAGGTTGCTGAGGTTATACTGCGACGACAGCTTGTTGCGGATCTCGCGGTAGCCTTCCTCGTTGTGGATCGCCGAAATTTCCAGATAATTGTTGCGATCGTCGTCCAGCACGGTAAACAGACGGAAGTCACGCATCACTTTTGGCGACAGGAACTGACTGATGAAGCTTTCATCCTTAAAGTCGCGCATGGCGAAATGCAGGGTGTCCAGCCAGTCAGAACCCGCAATGTCCGGGAACCAGTAGCGATCCTCGTCTGTCGGCGACTGGCAAATACGCTTGATGTCCTGGAACATGGCGAAGCCCAGCGCATAGGGGTTAATGCCGCTGTACCACGGGCTGTTATAGGGCGGCTGAAAGACCACGTTGGTGTGGCTATGCAGGAACTCCAGCATAAAGCGCTCGGTCACTTTCCCTTCATCATACAGATGGTTAAGGATGGTGTAGTGCCAGAACGTCGCCCAGCCTTCGTTCATCACCTGGGTTTGCTTCTGCGGGTAAAAATACTGGCTCACCTTGCGCACGATACGCAGGATTTCACGCTGCCAGGACTCAAGCAGCGGCGCGTTCTTCTCCATAAAATAGAGCAGGTTTTCCTGTGGCTCGGAGGGGTAGCGCCGAGCGGAGGAAACGGTTTTCTCTTCTTCGCGTTTGGGCAGGGTACGCCACAGCATATTCACCTGGCTTTGCAGGTACTCTTCCCGGCTTTTTTGCCGCGCTTTTTCCTCCTGCAGCGAAATTTTCTGCGGGCGTTTGTAGCGATCCACGCCGTAGTTCATCAGCGCATGGCAGGAGTCGAGCAGCTTCTCGACCTCGTCGACGCCGAAGCGTTCTTCGCACTCGGTGATGTATTTGCGGGCGAAAATCAGGTAGTCGATTATCGAGCTGGCGTCAGTCCAGCTGCGAAACAGATAGTTGTTCTTGAAGAAGGAGTTATGGCCGTAGCAGGCATGCGCCATCACCAGCGCCTGCATGGTCATGGTGTTCTCCTCCATCAGGTAGGCGATACACGGGTTGGAGTTAATCACGATTTCATAGGCCAGCCCCTGCTGCCCGTGCTTGTAGAGCCGCTCCGTCTCAATGAACTTTTTGCCAAACGACCAGTGCGGGTAGTTGATAGGCATCCCGACGCTGGAATAGGCATCCATCATCTGCTCGGAGGTAATGACTTCGATTTGGTGTGGGTAGGTGTCAAGCCGATACAGCTTTGCCACGCGGTCGATCTCCGCCAGATAGATATCCAGCAGATCGAAGGTCCAGTCGGGTCCGTCGCTCAGACGTGTGCCGTCCTTGTTCATGGAATCAATCGTAGCCATTAGCGCGCCCTCATTGTTGGCGGTTCTCTCTGTCTGGAGAGCCTCATATCAAGGATAGAACACCACGGATGGAACGTGTGGCGCGCAAATATTTTTTCTTCGCGATTTCCCTGCGGCAATGGCGAGAATTTTTCATTTTAGCAACATTTTATACTGATGAAAATTAACGTGCAGCAGGAGATGCCAAATACGACGCATCCCGCGCTGCATAGGCTTATGTGAGGTAAGTCACCATAAAAAGAGCATATGTTGAATAATATTTTCGTCTGGGTTATCAATTTGTAATCAGGAGATTGTTCTTTTACTTATTCTGGAGCAGCTATGCGTGTTGTCATACTGGGAAGTGGCGTTGTCGGTGTAACCAGCGCCTGGTATTTACGTCAGGCAGGTCACGATGTGACGGTCATCGACAGAGAGTCCGGACCGGCGCTGGAAACCAGCGCGGCGAACGCCGGGCAAATTTCCCCTGGCTATGCCGCGCCCTGGGCGGCGCCCGGCGTCCCGTTGAAGGCGATTAAGTGGATGTTCCAGCGCCATGCGCCGCTGGCGATTAGCCTTGACGGCACGCAGTTTCAGCTCAAATGGATGTGGCAGATGCTACGCAACTGCGACACCCGCCACTACATGGAAAACAAAGGGCGGATGGTGCGCCTTGCAGAGTACAGCCGCGACTGCCTGAAAATGCTGCGCGAAGAGACCGGCATTCAGTACGAAGGACGACAGGGCGGAACGCTGCAACTGTTTCGCACCGAGCAGCAGTATGAAAGCGCCACTCGCGATATCGCCGTACTCGAAGATGCGGGCGTGCCGTACCAGTTGCTGGAGGCCAGTCGTCTGGCGGAGGTTGAACCGGCGCTGGCCGAAGTCGCCCACAAGCTGACCGGCGGTCTGCGCCTGCCGAACGATGAAACCGGCGACTGCCAACTCTTCACCCAACGCCTGGCGAAAATGGCCCAGGAGGCGGGCGTTGTGTTCCGCTTTAATACCCCGGTCGATCGCCTGCTGTACGAAGGCGAACAGATTTACGGCGTACAGTGCGGCGATGAGTTAGTGAAAGCCGATGCGTACGTGATGGCGTTTGGGTCTTACTCCACCGCCATGCTGAAAGGGTTGGTCGATATTCCGGTATACCCGCTGAAGGGCTACTCATTGACTATCCCGGTGAAAGAGGACGATGGCGCGCCAGTGTCGACCATTCTCGATGAAACCTACAAGATTGCCATTACCCGTTTTGATAACCGTATCCGCGTCGGCGGTATGGCGGAAATCGTCGGTTTTAACACCGAGCTGCTGAAGCCGCGTCGCGAAACGCTGGAAATGGTGGTCCGCGATCTGTTCCCACGCGGCGGTTATGTCGAACAGGCGACCTTCTGGACCGGCCTGCGCCCGATGACGCCGGACGGTACGCCGATTGTTGGCCGTACGCCGTATAAGAACCTGTGGCTGAACACCGGGCATGGCACGCTGGGCTGGACGATGGCCTGCGGGTCCGGACAGTTGCTCAGCGACTTGCTGTCCGGCCGTACACCGGCTATCCCGTATGACGATCTCGGCGTTGCCCGCTACCGCGCCGGATTCACACCGTCGCGCGCGCAGCATCTGCACGGCGCTCATCAGTAACTTTCACGCTACAAGGAGCGGTTATGTCACGTCCTGTTGTTGCCAGCCTCGATTTGCAGGCTTTGCGGCACAACCTGTCGGTGGTCAGACGGGCGGCGCCGGGTTCCCGCGTCTGGTCGGTGGTGAAGGCTAACGCGTATGGCCACGGTATCGACCGTATCTGGAGCGCACTAAAGGATACCGACGGCTTCGCCATGCTCAATCTGGAAGAAGCCATCCTGCTGCGTGAGCGCGGCTGGAAAGGACCGATTCTGCTGCTCGAGGGGTTTTTTCAGGCCGAAGATTTGGCGCTGTTTGATAAATACCGCCTGACCACCACCGTACACAGCAACTGGCAGATCAAGGCGTTGCAGAATGCGCGCCTGCATGCGCCCGTGGATGTGTACGTCAAGGTGAACAGCGGGATGAACCGGCTGGGCTTTACGCCGCAGCGGCTGCACATCGCGTGGCAGCAACTGCGCGCCTTGCCAAACGTCGGCGATATGACGCTGATGTCCCACTTTGCCGATGCGGAAAAGCCGGACGGTATCCGCGAGGCGATGGTACAAATCGAACAGGCGGCGGAAGGGCTGGGGTGCCCGCGTTCGCTGTCAAACTCAGCGGCGACGCTCTGGCACCCTGAGGCGCATTTTGACTGGGTCAGACCGGGCATTGTGCTTTACGGCGCATCACCGTCGGGGCAATGGCAGGATATCGCCAACAGCGGCCTGAAGCCGGTGATGACCCTCAGCAGTGAGATTATCGGCATCCAGAATCTCAAACCGGGCGACACGGTGGGCTATGGCCGTCTGTACCGGGCGACACAGGAGCAGCGCATCGGTATCGTGGCCTGCGGCTACGCCGATGGCTATCCGCGCATTGCGCCGGACAACACGCCGGTACTGGTGGACGGGGTGCGCACCGGCACCGTCGGGCGGGTCTCGATGGATATGCTGGCGGTGGATTTAACGCCGTGTTCGCAGGCGGGTATCGGCACGCCGGTGGAACTGTGGGGGAATGAGATTAAGATTGACGATGTCGCAAGCGCCTGCGGCACCGTCGGCTATGAGCTGATGTGCGCGCTGGCGCCGCGCGTCCCTGTTGTGACAGTGTAACTTAGTAAGCGAGGCGGTTACTCCGCCTCGTCCTCTGCCACGCGTACGCCGACTTTGCGTACGGTGTTGTCTTCTTTCTCCGCGACGGTCCATATCATCCCGGCAAACTCAACCTGGTCGCCGACCACTGGCGCGGCCCCCAGCAGATGCTGGATTATCTCACCCAGCGTTTGCTGGTTGTCGCGAAACTCTTCGCCGCCGTCGAGGCCGTAAATCAGCGCCACATCGGCAAACTTCGCTGTTCCTTCAAGGATAAAGTCACCAAAGAAGCGCTGATCCAGCGATACCGGCGGCGACTGGCTGAACAGTTTTCCGAGCGCGGGGAGGTCGTGTTCACGGCCAATCACGCACAGAATATCCCCCTCGCGCAGGCGGGTGCTGCCCGTCGGGTGCAGCAGGATGTTATCGCGAAACAGGGCGGCAATTCGGGTTTCCTGCGGCATATGCAGGTCGCGCAGCGCCGCGCCGACGCACCATTTGTCCGCGCTCAGCTGATAAACAAACTGCTCCCACGGGTTTTCCGGGTGGATATCCAGGCCGACGCGCGATACCGGCCAGCCCACTGGCGGTACCACCACTTTGGCCTTCTTCGCCGCCCAGGAGAGCGATGTGCCCTGAAGCAGCAGCGAGATCAGCACCACGAAGAAAGCGACGTTAAAGAACAGTTTCGCGTGTTCCAGCCCGGCCATCATCGGGAAAACGGCCAGAATAATCGGCACGGCGCCGCGCAGGCCGACCCAACTGATGAAAACGCGCTCGCGCAGGTTGAAGCCGCGAAACGGCAACAGACCGGCGAACACCGACAGCGGGCGGGCGAAAAAGATCATCCAGGCCGACAGCAACAGCGCCGGAAGGGCGATCGACCACAGATCGGATGGGTTCACCAGTAAGCCCAGCACCAGGAACATGCCGATCTGCGCCAGCCACGCCAGGCCGTCAAAGTTCTGCAAAATGCCGAAACGGTTGCGGATAGGGCGGTTGCCGAGCAGGAAGCCGCAGAGGTAAACCGCAAGAATGCCGCTGCCGTTAAGCGAGGTCGTGGTGGCGAAAATCATGATCCCCCCGCTCAGCGCCAGCAGCGGGTAGAGGCCGGTCGGCAGCGAAATGCGGTTGATCATCTGCAACAGAAGGTAACCGCCGCCGAGCCCTATCAGAATGCCTAAACCGAACTGCTGGATAATATGCACCGCGAACATCCAGGTCAGGCCGAACTGGTGCTGCTGGATCATTTCAATCAGGGTGATGGTCAGGAAGACCGCCATCGGATCGTTGCTACCGGACTCAATTTCAAGTGTTGCGCCGACACGCTCGTTAAGCCCTTTGCCGCCGAGCAGTGAGAACACGGCAGCGGCGTCGGTGGAGCCGACAATGGCGCCAATCAGCAGGCCGTCAATCAGGGGCAGATGAAACAGCCAGGCGGCCATCATCCCGGTCAGTCCGGAAGTGAACAACACGCCGACGGTGGCCAGCGACAACGCCGGGCCCAGCGCGACGCGAAACGAGCTGGCCTGGGTGCGCATCCCGCCGTCCAGCAGGATCACCGCCAGCGCCAGGTTGCTTATCATGTAAGCGAACGGGTAATTATCGAAAGGAATGCCGCCGACGCCGTCGATACCGGCCAACATGCCGATAGCGAGGAAGATAACCAGAATCGGGATACCAAGACGCGAGGAGAATGAACTTAATAAAATACTACAGGTGACCAGCACCGAACCCAAAATAAACAGACTGATGATTGCCCCGGCGTCCAACGTTCACGTACTCCCCTGACAGCGTGAATTGAGAAAATAACGTTACCATATTCAGTACCTGAATCGGTGGATTTCTCGGGGCTTAGGCCGTTTTTTTATTCGCTGAGTACCGGATGACCGGTCAGCGTCAGGGTGGTGTTTTTCGCGTTGTGGATGAGTTCCGCCTGGGCGCCAAGCGGCAGCGTCACCGTGCGCTGCTCGTGACCGAAATCCAGACCGCTAATCAGCGGGGTAGCCAGCCGTGAACGCAGGTAGTCAACCATGGTTTGCAGCGAATACCCGGCGTCGTAATCGTTGGGCTCGGCACCGCTAAAACTGCCGAGCACGATGGCGTTCTGGCGCGCTAAGATACCGGCGTAGTGGAGTTGTAGCAGCATACGCTCGACGCGAAATGGATGCTCGTTGATGTCTTCGAGCACCAGAATGCCGTTCTCAATCGGCGGCATCCACGGGGTGCCGATAAGCGAGACCAGCATCGCCAGGTTACCGCCCCACAACGTACCGCGGGTATGGCACAGTGGGCCGTCGCCCGCCCATTCGACGGTGTAGGTGGGGTTACGCAGCGCCCGCCAGAAATGGTCGAGGGTAAAGTCGTTAAGCGTCGGCGCGCCGAAGTTACCGGCAAGCATCGGGCCGCTGAAGGTGATGACGTTTCCCGCCGTCAGCAGCCCCATCTGGATGGCGGTAAAATCGCTGTGTCCGCAGATAAGCAGCGGATCGCGGCGCTGGCGCTCAACCAGTGCCCGCCAGTTGATGTCGGCCATCAGTCGGCTGGCGCCGTATCCGCCGCGAACCGGCATCACAATACGATTCTTCCCGGTCAGCGTCGCAAGGGCGTCAATATCGTTCAGACGCTCTGTTTCCTGTCCAGCGAAGCGCTGCTGGCGCCGGGTGACAACGTGCTGATTTTCCACCGGATGCCCGGCGTCTTCCAGACGCTGGATCCCGCAGGCGGCTGCCTGCTGATTGAGGCAATAACCGGAGGGCGCAATCAGATGAAACAGAGACATGGCATTTCCTTGCTAAGAGTGAAACGGGTATCATGCCGCCAGAGTAACCCGTTGTCATTACGCGTGGCACATTTCAGTAAAAGGATAGATGCGTGAAATTGAGATGGTTTGTGATTTTATTTGTCTTGCTTGCCGGATGCAGTTCAAAACAAGATTACCGTAATCCGCCGTACGACCCGACGGTGCCCGTCCAGCGTGCCATGCAATGGATGCCGATAAGCCAGAAAGCGGGAGCGGCCTGGGGGCTGGACCCGAAATTCATCACCGCGATTATTGCGGTGGAGTCAGGCGGCAACCCGAACGTGGTGAGTAAGTCCAACGCGGTGGGGCTGATGCAGCTTAAAGCCTCTACCGCCGGGCGGGAGGTGTATCGCTATATGGGCTGGAACGGCGAACCCTCGACCAGCGAGCTGAAAAACCCGGAGCGCAATATCTCAATGGGGACCGCCTATTTCAGCATTCTGGAGCATGGCGTGCTGGCCGGGATTAAAGACCCGGAAGTGATGCAGTATGCGCTGGTGGTCTCGTACGTGAACGGCGCAGGCGCGCTGCTGCGCACCTTCTCATCCGATCGCAAAAAGGCCATCGACAAAATCAATGACCTCGATAAAGACGAGTTCTTCGACCATATCGTGAAGAATCACCCGGCGCCGCAGGCCCCTCGCTATATCTGGAAGGTGCAAAAGGCCATGGACGCTATCGATTAACGCACCTTGTTCGCGCGATCGCGCGCCTCACGCTCCAGAGAGAAAATAATGCGCTGGAGCGTGCGCTCAATGGCGGGGCTGACGTTGAGAAAACGAAAGCTCAGGCGCGGCGTGCTGATGGTTTCGTTTTTGCTGTCCACCACTTTACGCTCGCTGATGGTAATCAGCTGAGTATCAAAATGAAATTTTCCCCACTCGCCCATATCCAGCTCAACCTGCGGCAAACGTAGCCCGCTTTGCAAAATGGCGGGCGGCGGCTCGTCCATTAACGCGCCCATTCCCCCCAGCGACAGGTCAAACAGGCGAAAGCGGATCGCTTTGTTATCCGGCAATGTCGCCTTACAGTAATAAATCGGGTGCAGCGGCGCGTTAATGCGAAAATATTCGCGGCGCTGGACAAACCACAACGAGGGGGGAAGGGGCGTCGTAAAGGCCGGAAGGTCGAGATACAGACCGCTGATAAGACGAGGCAGGGTAAACTCAATTTTAGCGCCCTGCGTTTCGGCCGAGATTTCAATATTTTCCGCGCGCAACACCGCGCGGTTTTCATATTCCTGACTGCCGTAATCGATAATCACGCCCTGAGCGGAAACGTCAAGAATACGGCTAATAAATTGTCCTGTCGTCCATGATACGCGCAGAGGAACGCGGTCGCGATGCAGATCGCGGAGAACGTTTAACACTGCCAGCGGATTTTGCTTAAGGAATTGCTCATTGTAATGACTCACGCCAGGTAGCTCCCAGTTGACAGACCTTCGGTAAAGTATCGGCACGGCAATTCAGAACTTAAGGCAAACAGGTGAAAAATTCAGGCGGCATAAAAATTTATCTTCCCGACCTCTTTTTTCAGTCTGTTTACCTATACTTAAGCTATCCGGATGACAAGATATAAGCATTATTTTTGTGATTATTTCTTTGGAGGATGGTGGTTATGGGTATCATTACGTGGATTGTGTTCGGCCTCATTGCCGGGGTGATTGCTAAATTCATCATGCCCGGGCGTGATGGTGGCGGGTTCATTCTTACCTGTGTACTGGGTATTGTTGGTGCCGTCGTCGGCGGCTGGTTGGCGACGATGTTTGGTATCGGCGGAAGCGTGACCGGATTTAATTTGCACAGCTTCCTGGTGGCCGTAGTGGGCGCGCTAGTGGTGCTCTTTGTCTTCAGACTGGTACGCAAGAGCAGCTAATCGTGTTTCATTCTGAAAATGCCCGGCAACGTGGAGTTGCCGGGCATTTTTATGATGATGTTTTCTCTGTCGCAGGCGCTGGCGTAACCGGTGCCGCCGATGTCGGTCGAGAAGCCGGAACGCTGTCGCACGGCTTCTCTTTCGGGCAGATAAGATCCAGCATTTTCAACGTCACGCCGTTGGTCCAGCCGAAGCCGTCCTGCAGCGGATATTCTCCGCCGCCACCGCCGGTTCCGGTCGTGCTGACGTCATACTTTTCCACCAGTTTCTTCTCGCGGTCATAGGTATGCTGCACATTGGTGAGAAAATGCCAGCTGATATCCATCGCCGCCTTGTCGTTGCCATAGTTTTGCAGCCCTTCGACTGCGACCCACTGTAATGGCGCCCAGCCGTTAGGGGCATCCCACTGCTGACCGCTGCTTACGGTGGTAGTGGCGAGCCCGCCTGGTTTTAACAGGTGAGTCTGCGTTGCCGCAGCGACTTTATCCGCCCTGTCTTTCGACGCCGCATTGACGAACAACGGGAACAACGCGGCGGCGGTGAGCGGGTCGCGTACCTTGTGGAATTTCAGATCATAATCGGCGTACCAGCCCTCTTTGTCGTTCCACAGATACTTTTCCATCGCCTTCTGGCGAGCGGCGGCAAGCTGGTCATACTGTGTGGCTTTACCCGCATCGCCGCTGGCCTTGCTGGCCTGGGCTATCATCTTTTCCATTTTGAACATCAGGGCGTTCAAATCCACCGGCACAATGCTGGTGGTACGCAGGGTGCTGAGTTTCTGCGGGTCGTCCATCCAGCGGGAGCTGAAGTCCCAACCGGAGGCCGCCGCAGAACGCAGGTCGCGATAAATGTCGGTCGCCGGGCGGTCAGGATTGCTTTTCGCCGTATTGATATCATCAAGCCAGGACTCCGGTCGCGGGGTATCTTCATCATCCCAGTAGCGATTCAGCACCGCGCCATCGTCCATTTTAACCACCCGTTTGCCCGCTTTCCCCGGCGATAGCGCCTCCAGGCCGTCCATCCAGTACGCGTGCTCTTTTTCCATCTGCGGCAGGTACTTTTTCAGCGCCGCATCGCCGTCGCGGCTGGCGAGAAGTTCGACCATTAATGCGAAAAACGGCGGCTGCGAACGGCTCAAATAATAGCTGCGGTTGCCATTGGGAATATGCCCCCAGGTATCGATCTCCCAGGCAAAGTTAGCCACCATGTCCTCGACGTCATCCCAGCGGCCGCTTTCGGCAAGCCCCAGCATGGTGAAGTAACTGTCCCAGTAATACACCTCGCGAAA
>Ga0213878_10000901_pt1 | contig 10654 bp, 8 predicted proteins | sample VelepicoBEBS_R02_FD_161053 | JGI IMG/M metagenome (GOLD analysis project Ga0213878, IMG submission 161053) | Vellozia epidendroides bulk soil microbial communities from rupestrian grasslands, the National Park of Serra do Cipo, Brazil - BS_R02 | ecosystem: Environmental > Terrestrial > Soil >... | reverse complement strand
GGAATTGCGGCACTTTGCAGAACGAGCCGCTGGATGTCGCCCAAAGACTCGTCCTGGAGGCGCCGGTACTCCGGCACATACGGCTGCCGCGCCACCAGAGTCCGCTTGCTCCGGTCCATCCAATGGGGGCTGTCGGGATCGATAATGCTCTGCCGCGCCGCCACCGTCACATAGAGCGGTGTTCTTGCCGCCCGAATGCGCGCGGGCGGAGCTTTGTCCTGAATCTGCGCGGCTAGCGGTGCATTGTTCAGGAGCGCGAGTCCAAGTAGCCCGACCAGCGGGTCTGCGAGATAGCCCAACGTGACCACGGTGGCACGGCCAACGACGCAGGCCGCCACGCCGAGTACCGAGGCCCCGAGGTAGACGGCCAAGATGTTGGCGGGCAGAAGGACGGTGTAGAAGCGCAACAGGATCCTCCGTCGCATTCGCCCATCGATGTCGTCAGAGCTGCCGGCCGTGATCAGGGCAAAGAGGAGGAACGGCGCCACAACAAGATTCGCCACGCCAACCTTCGCTATCTGCCAGAACGACACGCGGCTCCAGAAGTCCGCCGCGACCTCGAGGTCATCGAGGCAAAGCAAGGTCGCGTTGATCGCGCCGACCGATGTGCCGGCAATTACGTCGGGCCGCAGACCTGCGGCGCGCAGCACCCGCAGCACGCCAACCTGATACGCCCCCTTGCCTCCGCCACCGCTGAGCGCGATGCCCAGCTTGGGCGAGCGCCGCCGATCGGTGTCGTCCGGCACCACCGCAGGGGCGAGTTCACCAAGTTTGGTGAAGGCGTCCCGCCGCCGGTGCGCCTCGATGCTCTCGAGCACGAGTGCGCTCCTGGCCTTGATGCGAGCCGTCTCTCGTCGAGTCGCGCGTCCATTGGCTGCGAGCTTCCAGCACCAGAGACCAATCAGGCACTGCACGAACACGAGCAGCAGAATATTGGTGAGGATGCCATTGAGCATGAGCGGCCTTCGTGATGCCGAATCTGGAAGATTTGACTAAGAACGATGAGGGAAGCCGGAGATCTTCCCTCAGTGATCGTGCACGCTCGACCCTGAGAGAAGATGTCGCCTTTATTGTGTCAAGCAATGAAAAGGATCCCCTCAGTGTGCCATGCCCTGCTACAAGCGCCAGCATTCTTTAGCCTGTTGCGCCGGATCGACGAAGACCTGATGCAGGCCGCTCGGGAGGGTTGCTACTGCCATTGCGGTCAGCCTCACCGCGCTGACTATCTCCGCAAGGCGCGGGGATGCCCGCCGGCGGCGCGCCCGGACTGCAGCACGCGCCTGAGCCTGCGCTTCGCTGACTGCCGCAAACGCACGACGCCGGGCTCGGCGCGATTCGTGGACCGGCGCGTCTACCTTGGCGATTCTCACGGTGCTGCGCTCGAGCCGCGCGCATTGTTCGAGTATTGAGGGACTGTCACCCGTCAGTTGGGTCACGCTCAAACGCTGGCGCCTCTGGTAGGACGACACCTTCCCCCCGTTGGCCGGTGACTAGTGGCTGTTTGCCGCTCGCGCCGGAACCCGTCCCCGCCTCAGCCGTACAGGATGGTGATGTCCATCGATGGCAACGGGATACCCCCATACTGGCCGTTCGCGACCGTCAGGTCATGACCGAACTGAGCCGGTCGACAACCACGCGAGCGGCAACATTGCCGTCCTGCCTTTGACGGAGTTTGGCGTCCTCCCTCCGGATCGCTGACGGACCAGGTTCAGAGTTGAGCGAATCTCGACACTCGGGCGGATGCTTCGCGGCCGACGATTGGGATGGCGCGGGTACGAGCGCGACTGGCTGCAACGAGTTGCCAACGCCGGTATCGGCCTGGAACGGCGAAACATGGGAAGGGTTGGCGTGACCGACTTTGCGACAGAAAGCGATGAATGCACCGCCATTTCAATGGCGGCAAGCGCAGCTATTGCGATAAGTAACCTTATCGCAATAGACGGATAAATCCAGAAAGTGGGATTGCGCCGGATCAAGATGGCGCGATAAGACGGAAGCCGCAAAGCTGCTTTCCCGAAGCGGGAGAGGTGGATATATTTCGCAAATGCCCTCTTTAGCGAAATATGTCGGACTTTTGGACGGGCGTCAACATCTGATTGAATGTGACTGCCGTCTTCGAGTGAACTTTCTTGGCAAGCACGTATGCCCCCTCGAATCTTGTCGGTATCAAAGAACAGGGACGCATCCAGACGAATGCTCAAGCAGATTCAGTGTATGGGAGCGCCAAGGAGTGGCGGGCGATCAACGACTATGCCAAGCAGATCCATCATGCGGACGATGGAACGTCCTGTGGAATTCTCGTGCCTGACTAGGGTGAACTGCGCAGCAATTGCCAGCGGGCGCTCGGCTTTATCTTGCGTGGCACCAGCTGGCGAGGCAATTTCGTACGTACACCAACCGCCGAGGTGCCCTCGTCGGTCAAGCGCGGCATCGCGAGAAACACCGACATTTCTCAACAAAAGGGGAAGAATGACACCCCATATAGAATGCATCTTAATACATCCAAAAGAGCGTACACAGGACATGGCAGCGTACGATTTTCACCAGCTTTCGTCTCATGACTTCGAGATCTTTGCACGCGATCTGCTCCAGGCCCACTGGAGGATTGAACTACAGAGCTTCAAAGCCGGCAAAGACGGAGGCGTGGATCTGTTGCATCGCAACAAATCGCAGAAGATCATTGTCCAGTGCAAGCATTACGTTCGCACTGGCCTAAGCGGACTGATGAACGCCCTAAGCAAGGAAGTTGATAAGATCAGGCTGCAACGTCCCACGCGTTATGTCGTCGTCACGTCCGTTCCGTTGTCCGACGCAAACAAGGCGGCCATTGTGGATATCTTTGGCGCATCAGTCATCTCGGCCGATGATGTTCTCGGGCAGGAAGACCTGAACAACTACCTCGCCCAACATCCTGAGGTGGAACAGCAGCACTACAAGCTCTGGCTGGCAAGCCGTACGGTCTTGGACCGAGTCTTGCACAGTGCCGTGGTCACCCGAACGGACTTTGCAGTTCAGAAAGTCAACGCGGCAATCTGCAAGTATGTGCAGACGGAAACATTTCCGAATGCGATGGAACTGCTTCACGCTCAACGTGTGGCCATCATCACCGGACCGCCTGGTGTGGGGAAGACAACGCTGGCCAACATGCTTTTGTACTCTCATCTTGCAGAAGGTTACGAGGCCGTCGTCATCCAGAACGAGCTCGATGACGGAGCGTCGCTATTTCAAGCGGGAAAGCGGCAAATTTTTTACTACGACGACTTCCTTGGCGCCACATATCTCGGCGAGCAAGGCTTGCTGCTAAGCCGTAATGGGGATCGCGCGCTCCTGGACTTCATTGGCATGGTCAGGGCGTCCTCGACAGCCAGATTTGTCCTGACGACGCGCGAGCATATCATGAGCCAAGCGATGACGAAATCCGAGCGGCTCCGGCATTCCGACATCGGCGACCATAAACTCTTGCTCAGTATCACGGATTACACGTTCGAACAGAAGGCAAAGATTCTCTACAACCATCTTTACTTTAGCGATTTGCCTATTGCATATCAGTTGGAGTTACTGCAAGGGAATTTCTATCTCGAGATCATACGGCACGCCAAATTCAATCCACGCCTGATCGAGTGGCTCTCTTCCTTCCAGCGCATCAGAAACGTGAGCGTGGAACAGTATCGCGATTTCGTGAGAGGTCTTTTGGCCGATCCTAGCGAAATCTGGATTCATGCCTACGAGCGGGAACTCACTGACGCAGGACGCTCGCTCCTGCTCGCGATTGGCAGTCTCGATGGGAGAGCCCATGTGGACGCTCTGGAGAGCGCATTCAGATCCCTGCATGCCGAACGCGCGCGGCGATACGCGTTTTCGCGAAACCCAGGAGATTTCCGCGTCGCGCTGCGGGAGTTGGACGGTGCATTCATCAAGTCACAAGGTAATGGCCGGTACGCCGTACTTGACCCGTCTGTTCTCGATCTTTTCAACGCTCTGGTCTGGGACAGCCCCGATAACGCCATTGATCTAATTTCGTGCGCCGTATCAGTCGAGCAAATCGGTCGATTGTGGGCGCTCGCTCAAAACGAGAAGCAAGACGGTCTGAAAAAAGTCCTTACGGCGCACACTACAACACTCGTGACGGCGATGGAGCGGACCATCCTTCTAGCCTACCGCAGGCGTGGGGCGGACAACCATGTTACATATCACGGTATCAGCTATGAATTGCGGCTCGGCTATCTCGTATCTATAGCTGACCAACTGCGCAGCCCCGAACTGCTCGCACTGATTCCGCCTCTGCTTGATCGGCTTGAAGACGATCACACCGAATTCCACATGAACGTTTCAGAATGCACGACCTTGCTGCAGGCGGTAAATGTCGCTTCCTGGCCGGCTCTGACTGAGCTCACTGCCCTTCGCACTCGGATCCGCGACAGGGCCCTCGATATCAATCCCCAGATTAGTTCGCTGCAGGAATGGCGCGAGTTGATTGAAGCTGTAGAGCTTAATGGAGTGGACGCCGATATTAGAGAGACGCTGCTGGCGGTGTTCAGCGACTACCGAAGGCGCCAGTTTGGGAACGATGTCTTCAATGCCAACTCCGTTGAGTTCCTTAACGGCATGCTGGAAGACCTTGATGCCCTCGAGCAAGAACTCGGGCTTGAGTTTCTTCGTGAGCGAGAAGAAGTCTGGTTTGCGCTGGAGGATTTTGAAAACCAACGCGAGGCAGTTGCTGACGAGCAGATGGATCAATGGAGGGAATCGTATGAAGAGAAGCTGATGGGCGAGGAAAGCGTCAAGGAGATGTTCCAAACACTGACTCTCGACCATCAACATTCCTAGGCGGCTCATCATTTGGAGATCGTGTTCGATCTGCATCGGGACTTGTCGGACGAGTTCTCGCAGCGCTTGCATCGGGCATGGAAGCGGAGTGCTTCGATTGGTAACGAAATGCCGCAGTCAACAAGGCCCAGCAACCAGGAAGCCAATGTCGCCCTCCAGCGTGGCACCACTCGGCGGCAACGGCATGGCCTAGACCAGCGCATCCACCCGCTTATACACACCGTATATACATTCAGTACCGCAGTGGTGTCGTCACTTCCCGCATGGCTTGAAGGAGAGCACACGCCGGCCAAACTGAGGGCTTTGAGGCTCCCCAAGCACTACATTTGGGCAATTTGTAGCCGTTAGAGGCCCGGATGTCTGTCCTCTTCCTGCAACGGCAAACGCAACTATTTAGTGGGGTACCCCCCAAGTCAGGATGCCTGGCGGGGCCATCTGTGGTTAAATCGGGCGACCAGTTGTGTGAATCAGTGCATTTTTGCGCACCATAAGTAACAATAATAGATGCCAGTTGTCCAACTCCGGCCGGCGACAATCGAGGAGGATCTGTCTCGCGACGTCAGCACGCTCCTTGACGAGACGTGCCGATATCGCGAGTACACGGATCCGGAAATCGCGCGCCTCATGTGGCGCGCCGACAAGCTCCAGAATGCAGACGCGGCAGCCTCGATGCGGATCAAGACGGTCCTGGAGGTCTGTCGCGGCGACTTCGAGCAAGCGATGTATTGGGTGCGAAATGCAAAGCACCTGAACTACAACGTCTATCTCAACGCCCTTTGCTCGGCGCTCATCAACTTCGGAAAATTTTCCGAGTCGCAGGCCCCCTTTGATGAACTCATGGACCCAACCAAAGACGGAGCTATGCATCTTCATCTCGGTGTTCCAAACGGCGCGTTCAGACGTTACCTCCGATGGCTCAACAAGGGCCAGGAGGACATGAAGATGGACATCCGCCCGGCAAACGAGCAACAGATCCGAGACGTTGTCTCGATCATGGAGACCAACGGCGATAGTGACGAGGATATCGGCCGCGTCATGGACATCGCAGGAGATATCCTGCGCGAACACAAGCTCGTCTTCATGGGTAATGCGCCGCGCCTGAATCCGGTGCTCGATCCGGTCGACGGCGGCCACCCCTACTTCGGAATGCATATCGTTGTGGGCACCTCCTCAGAAGAAGCCTTCGACATGACGTGTGACTATGCTGAGCGTCTGGCCGCCTCGCGCGTAAAAATCCCCATGTCGGTGGTGCTGTCGTTTAAAGCAGGGGCCGTGAATGCCGAGTAATGTTGACGCGCTGTGGGCGTATGCTCAAAAGATGCCCGATGTCTGCGAGGAATCGTGTCGGGCAAAGATCAGCCGTGCCTACTATGCGCTCTTCCACGAGGCTAAGGTGTTTCACGACCAGCTAACGTCGCCTGGATTCCTGCCAGCGAAGCCCGGTGGCTTGCACAAGAAAATCATTCATCAACTGTGCAATCCGACGGTCACCGACGAAGGGTTGCAGACGAAGTCACGTGGCGCAGGCACAAAATTGGGTCTCGCGCGCGAGCTGCGCGATCTGGCTGACTATGAGTTGGGGCAGCCCGTCGCCAAGTCGGATGTGACGAATTGTCTCGGCTTCGTGCGGCGTGGCCTGCAGGACTTGCGTACGCCAGTCAAATCTTCAGCGGCCTGACGCTCTCAATAGCCGGCCAGTTGGCCATGCCTTTCACTAGCTGCCCTGGCACTTCCAGCACCCGGGGCACGTTCCACTCCGAGTGGCCGGTTTTTTCCAAGGCAAGTTGGCCGACTGCCTTTTGGAACGGAGAGCACCGGCCCTCAAATTCTCTCCGAGCCGGCTATCGTTACGCGGCCAGCTCTTGAGCCTCGCACGAACCGATCGATCAAAGAAAAGCCTCACTCCCGTAGCGCTAGGGGGGCCGACCTTCTGCATCGGCGGATTCCCGACATCATATACGTTCCGTTAGCATTTAGACTCAACGGTGGCCGAAGGCGGCCCATTGATGGTTAGATGCTGTAGTTGTAGTACTTGCTTGTTTCGTAGTCGTAAAGGGAGATCGAATTGCCGTTGATCGTCCCGCTGAAGTGCTTTTGGCTGTCGTAATCGTAGCCATCGAAGCGAGTGCCGTTCAGTTTGAGTTGCACGTGCTTGGAATTGTCGTAGTCGTAGAAATCCAATGAGCCACCACCTCCCGAGAAGTGGCTCGAAGTCGAATAGTCATAGCCTGACAGAGAGCCGTTGGAGACGCTCGCAGAAATATTTTTGTAGCCGGATGCGGAGTAGTCGTAGACGGCACTAACGTCCTTCTGGAGTGAGGCGGCACCAATAGCCGCTGCAACTCGTGCACGGGTCGTTTCCTTCATTAACTTCTCCCGATGTCTGAAAATACGCATCGTAGCTGAATTCGCTCCGAGACGTCTTGGCCCCACGGTTCCCATGAACTTCGACTGAGATGTACGCAATTGTCAACGATCCAGATGTTTGCATCGACCGCCCGTTCATGGCCGAGGTGCGACGCTGCCCATCGGGCGCCTGGAAGCCGGTTACCGAGCATTAGCAGCCCCTCGCGTTCAGTAGTTGGGGGAGCCGCTGGCGCCCCAAGTCAGTTGACCTCGCGCCTGAAGCGGCTACAGCAGACGTTCCCTCTGAAACATCTAAATTGGGTGAACGGAAAGAATGCGAATCCCTATCGGGCTGATCAGCTCATCGATACGAATACGATCTCCGACGCGCGGCTCAAAGCCGAAGTCTGAAGAGCACGCGCTTGCCGCGCCACCAATCGATGACTCGTAGAAACCTATCATGGCACGACATCCTCGGATCTCGTTTCGGCTGTCTACGATAGTGCTATGACTTGATGGTGCCGTCGCAGTTAAGTAGTCCGAAGACGCGATACGAACCGTTACTGGAATATGAAATGGACTCACGATGATGACCATGAAAAGCACACCGCACGCCCATGGGTACTAGCTGCCACGCTCCCTTATTCCTAGTGGCTTAAACTGGCAAAATCTGCCACTACCTGCGCGGACGGGAGGGTTGGGTGTCGCAAGACCAAGGATATCTCTCCACTAATCTCGCGGTTTCGATCGCCAATCTGCGGCGGGACTTTGCACCCTGGTTCGACGTCGCTGAGCGATTTAATGCGCTCGCCATGCGGACGCTACCTAATGTAAAGGCGGCCACGAACAACAATCAGCAGGTTGTGGCTGCCACGCTTTATGGACGGGCGCTCACGTCGTACCAAGCAGCTTTGCTCCTCGCCGAGCGCGGCCTGATCGCGGACGCACGTACGGTCGTGCGGGCGGCGGCCGAGACGGTTATCGTTCTGTCGGCGGTCGCGAAGGATGCCGGCGTTTGCGATCTCTTGATAGACCGGCACGTATGGCACTACGTGAAGATGCTCAGGGCCTGGCTCAAGGATCCCCAGGCCATGGCACAAATGACGCCCGTCGAAACCGCAGCGCTCAAGAAAGTGTTGGCCGATATCGAGGAGCAATTTCCGAAGGCCAAGACCCTGATGCGGGACCCCGTCGCGGTTGCGGTGCTAGCCGAAAAGGCCGGGGTCATGGCGCTCTACAACACAGTTTTCCGATCGACGTCCGGCGATGCTGCCCATACAACCCTTGATACCCTGAACCGCCATATTCGGGCCGACGCGAACGGCGATATCACTGGCATGCAATTCGGACCTTCTGGCGATGACCTGGCGGTGACGCTGTCGGACGCGATTTCAGTGCTCAGCTTCGCGCTGCATGCAGTCGCCGATCTTTTCCAGGTCCCCAAGCTGATTGATGACCTGGCCACCTGCGTCTCCGAATGGAAGGCATTAGGCGTGCCGGCTGACTACAAGCCCAAGGAAATATAGAGCTGGCGCCTGTCGATGCCAACGGCACCAAGCTCTATGCGCTCCACTGAACCTCGATAAGCCATTGGCAATTCACTGCATCGCCGAAATGACGTGCGAAGCATCCCAAGTCAGCAAGGGGCGATTTGATAATCCTGCAACTGTGGTGGGCGAGCGCTCAGCTCCGTGGGTTGCCGATTTTTTCTCAAGGCAACCAAAGGGGACCGCTGTAGTGACTACGGTTCTGCTCATCCTTTAGAGATTCCCATCTTTTCTGCCATCCGCGCCTGCCACACGCTGCGCGGCTCGAAGCCAGGCAGCGAGCGTGCGTGGTCCTCGATCTGGCGCATCAGAGTGTCGTCCGACTCAGCGAAGTCCAGCGGCACCTGCATCGGCTGGCTAACGTACCACGGCGTGTCCACGAACAGTTCCAGGCGGTTGCCCTCTGGGTCGCGCGCGTAGATCGAGACGGCGTTGCCGTGGGTGATCGGCTGGATGTCGGTGGCGCCTGCACCGGCCAGGCGGCCGTAGAGGTCACGCAGCGTCTCCAAGCTGTCGGCGCGTAGCGAAATCTGGTTGATGACATTGAATGCTACGTGCTCCGGGCGGCCCGTCGCCAGCACGATCTGGTGGTGCTCGGCCGGGTCACGGCTCAGGAAGACCAGTTCGACCGGGCCCGCTGGCCCCGGCAGCTTGCCTTCGTCGGTGATCGTGAATTCCAGCAACTCGGTATAGAAGCGCGTCATTGCGGACAGGTCGCGCACATAGAGGCCGACGTGGCTAAAGGAGAGGCCTTTTCGTAACTTTCCTTGCATCATTGTCTCCCATTACTATCACATGGTGATATTTGATTTGACTTACGTCACGCCTACAACAATACTGCTATCACATTATGATAGTCAAACGGAGACGAAATGCTTTTCGATGCCGCAGTCATCGGGTTGGGCCCGGTCGGCGCCACGTTCGCCAACCTTCTGTGCCGGTATGGCCTGACCGTCGCGGTGCTCGAGCGCGAGGCCGAGCCGTATCCGTTGCCACGGGCAGTGCACTTCGATTCCGAATGCATGCGGGTGTTCGATGCGATCGGCATCGCCAGCCAGGTGGCGGCCGCCTGCCACGTCTCGCCGGGCATGAAGTTCGTCAATGCGGCCGGCGAGCTTCTTGTCGACTGGCCACGCCCGGACGGTGTCGGGCCGCAGGGCTGGCACATGAGCTACCGCTTCCACCAGCCTGATCTGGAGCGCACCTTGCGCGAGACGCTGCAGACGCAGAATGGCGTGTCGGTACGATCGCGCTGTGAGGTTTACGCGCTCGACGAGAAGCCGAACCACGTCACTGTCCGCTATGAGGACATCGCCAGCGGCACGCTGCGCTCGCTGGACGCCGCCTACGTGGTCGGCGCCGATGGTGCCCGCTCTCTGGTGCGCCGCCTGATCGGCAGCGAGATGACTGACCTCGGCCTGCGCGAGCGGTGGCTGGTATTCGACGCGATGTTGAAGCGCCCGTGGTCCGTGCTGGGTGAGCACAGCGTGCAGTTCTGCGACCCGCGCCGGCCGGCGACCTACGTGCGCGGCGTGGGCAACCGGCGTCGATTCGAAATCATGCTGCACCCGGAGGACGACGCTACCGAGATCGCGCGCCCGGCCTCAGTGTGGTCGCTGATTTCGCAATGGATGACACCGGACGACGCCGACCTCGAGCGCGCGGCCGTCTATACCTTCCGCGCGCTAGTCGCACAACGCTGGCGCCGCGGCCGGCTGCTGTTGGCGGGCGATTCTGCGCACCAGACGCCGCCGTTCCTCGGGCAGGGCCTGTGCGCGGGGATCCGCGACGCAGCTAACCTCGCGTGGAAGTTCGCGGCGATTCGCCGGCACGGCGCCACTGACGCGATCCTGGACTCCTACCAGGCCGAGCGCGCGCCGCACGTGACCGAGTTCATCCGGCGGGCAGTCGACCTCGGCCGCATCATCCAGGCG
>Ga0213878_10000900_pt1 | contig 10659 bp, 9 predicted proteins | sample VelepicoBEBS_R02_FD_161053 | JGI IMG/M metagenome (GOLD analysis project Ga0213878, IMG submission 161053) | Vellozia epidendroides bulk soil microbial communities from rupestrian grasslands, the National Park of Serra do Cipo, Brazil - BS_R02 | ecosystem: Environmental > Terrestrial > Soil >... | reverse complement strand
ATGATGGCGTCCGCGAGCCGCGTGTGCTGGGCGTTCGTGCCGGCCGACGTGATGCCGCCCAATCCGACGACGTAGTATTTGCCCTTGCGCTCGATGAAGCCAGTGTGGATGCCGGCTTCACGCCGAAGCTTGCGCTCCTCCTCCGAGACCGCGGGTGCCCAGACGATCGTCGACATATGGTGTACGAAGTTCGTGTTCGGCCAGTTGTCGATCATCACGTGCGCGACGTGCTCCCAGGTCCAAGACTTGTGGTCGGGAGCGATGTCGACCAGGAACGCCTGCTTGGCACCGATGATGGCGAAGAGCACCGGCCCGGTCCGCTCGACGAAGTCGTCCGGGCGTTTCGTGGTCGAGAGATGCAGGTGGTGCACGTTCCAATCGTTGAGCAGTAAGTCCAGGTCGCTCCGCCGGCCGAAGTCGGTGGGGCCGCTCACCCCGAATCCGGTGTTGATTCGCGTGCTGAGGTGTCCCGTTAGGTCCCCGCCGGTCTTCAGCGCGTCGATGATGTGATCGACCGCCGGTTGGTAGGCGGGGTCCCACCGCAGCGGATTCGCGGCGAACTCCCACGACTGGGAAACGTCCCGAGGCTGCGCGGGGATGAGGCGGTTCTGCCAGTTGATGTACGTGACGAGCAACCCGGCCGGCGATAGCGCGCGCAGGGCGGCGGCCTGCGCCGGCTTGTGCGGAAGCCGCTGCATCACCGCTTCGCGGATGTCGCGCTCGAAGTCGATCGGAAGGTGCACGGCCTGTTGCGGGGTCATCGTGGGACTGCTCCTCTGGCTATCGCAGCGGCGTGCTGTCGTTTCGTTCGGTGACGACGATTAACGACTCGACTTTCGTGACCGCGCGCTGCTTCTTCCCGAGATCGCGCAGGAGGTTCACGAGGTTGCGTGTCTCCGTGGAAAATTGCGCTTTGTTCTCCGCATCGCGAGGTTCTTGATTCTTCGTGACCAGACGCCTGATCTTCACGTTGTGCGTTATCCACAGGATTTTCACCGGTTCGAGCGCACGGATGTGGAGATTCGCGTGGGCTTAGTCACGCCGCGTCTGCTTTCCTCGCTGCGCATGCGTGCGCGCGGCGAACGGAGCCGCCTGTTTGGGCACGGTCGGCCGTACCAAAGATGGTTCTAGAAGCGGTGGACGACCGCCGACCATCCGGCGCCGACGAGTCGCCGCACCGCGTACAAAGGCGATTCCGAAGTCGTCGTCCAGCGCGAAATGGCGTACCGAACGAGACGTGCTCCACGGGTCGGCCCGGGGAGGACCAAGCCTCGCGCGTGCACCGCGAGCAGCGGTTCGGCCAGTCGAGCGCCTCAATGCGCTCGCGCGGCGGATCCGCCCGCCGCTACCCTCCCGACGGTAAGAAGACGTCGTCGACGACCGGTGGCGCGGGCGCAGTATGATAGGTGGTGTTCGCAATCGACAGTGCCAACGCCGCGAGCAACGCGAGGACTTGGACCAAAACGACCATCCTAAGAAGTCTCCTTCCGGCATCGCATGCCTGACGTACCGTAGGGCAGATGCCCTAGGGTATGGGCACGATTCTACGCCGGACCACCAGAGCCGCCCGGGAATGTTCCCGAGAAGATCGTGGCGCCGCAATACGACCGTGAAAGGGAGTAGACGCCGGTGGTGTTAAAAGCCCACTAACACTGCATTGGAGAACGGGTGAATTTACTATGAGTGTGCCGAGCCACGCGTTGACCCGCGCCGAGGAACAACAGATCCTCGGCTACTACGAGCGCGCAGCGCCGATCATCGCAAAGAACTTCCCTCACGTCCCGCTCGTCGAGATGTACTACCCGCGCGGTCTCGACCAGGACGTCGCCTTCTCCGGCCCGGCGCACGAACCGCTCCCGCACACGATCCCAAGCGCATCCGCCGTCACGCCGAGCGGCAACCACGTCTACCCCGCGTGCGCCGACAACACGATCCTCTGGCTCGCGCACCGCTACGCGGTCGGGTTTCTGTCCTGGTTCCCGACCCCGTCCGACGCCGACCGCGTGACCGTCGCGCACATCAGCATGAAGCCCGTCGCCGGCGCGACGCAGCAGCTTCTCAAAGACGCGATGCGCACGCTGCGCGCCGCGCTGCGCGAGCGCGGCCTCGACGCGATCCCGATCCTGCACGGCAACTTCGGCGCCGCGCTCTTCCTGCCGTGCGCCGACGCGCCGACGTACGAGGAAGCCCGCGCGCTGCTGCACGTCTTCGTGAACGGCGCGATCGCGCAGCACCCGACGCTGCTGGTCCACGAGAAACGCCCGCACGAACAGCACACCGAGCCGCGCATCGAGTGCACCGTCGTCTCGAACGCGGTCGGGCGCGGTTGTCTCGTCCCCTACTCGCTGAACGGCGGACCGCACCTCCCGATGGTCGCGCCGGTCACCTGGGACGAGCTCGGCACGATCGCCAACGGCGACATCACCGCCGCGAACGCGCAAGAGCGCCTAGCGAAAGGCGACGTCTACGCCGACCAAGCCCACGCGCTCGCGAACCAGCGCCTCGCCGAACTCGCCGGCTAGAACGCAAGAACCCCATGACCGCGCCGCCGCACATCGCGTACTCCGGGGAGGGTGCCGGCGCGCGCCGGCCGCTCCGCATGCCGCACGGGGCCGTCATCGCCGGCATCCTGCGAATCCTCGGCGACGGCAAACCGCGCGCCACCCAAGACCTGCTCCACGACGGCATCGCGCGCGGCCTGTTTCCCCCGCAGATGGGCATCGTGCCGATCGACCAAGCGCTGCGGCAGTACCTCGAACGCCAGTCCCACAACGTCCGCCGCCCGGCGATCGTGCGCGACCCCGACCACCGCTTCCGCGCGAACCACCCGCGCGACGACTGGCCCGAGCCGCGCACGCGCCCGCAGTTCCGGCCTCCCTCGCCGACGTCGCTCGCCGCGCTTGACGCCGCGCGCGCAACATCGACCGGCCGCGACCCGGCGGCGTTCGAGCGCGCGGTTTGCACGCTCTTCGAGTCGCTCGGCTTCCTCGCGAGCCACCTCGGCGGCAACGTCGCGCCCGACGGCTACATCGACGCGCCGCTGGGCCCGCTCAGCTACCGCGTGATCCTGGAGTGCAAGACCGGCCCCAACAAAGGTTCGGTCGCGATCCCGAACCCCGCCGAGCCCGCCCGCTACCGCGAGCCGTACGGCGCGCAGGCGTGCGCGATCGTCGGACCCGCGTACCGCTCTGCGGCGACGCTTTCCGGCGAGCTGCACGCGCACGGCGTGAGCGCCTGGACGATCGACGACCTCGAGGCGCTCGTCCACGCGGACCTCGACCTGCACGCGATGCGCCCGCTCTTCGCGCCCGGCTTCGCCGAAGACGCGCTCGCGGACGTCCTCTGGGAGCACGAGCACGGCCGCGCCAAACGCGTCGCCGTGATCGCCCAAATGCTTGAGTCCGTCGGCCTGCGCGAACAGCGCCTCGTCGCGAACCCGTCCGACGCGCCGCGCCTGACCATCGAAGCCGCGACCCTCTGCGTGAACGAAGCGCTCGCTGACGCCGACAGCGACGCGCGCTGCGAACGAGCCGACGTTGAAGCCGCGTTCGCCTGGCTCACGAGCCCGCTGGTCCACAAGGCGGTCTGGACCGACGACGCGCGCGACGCCATCGTGATCGTCTCACCGGCCGCGGGCGAACCCACGCATGCAACGCGCTGACCCGCCGCACCACGCGCGCCGTCACCACCGCGGCCATCGCCGACCGGTCCTCACCGCGGTGCGCGAGATCCTCGCCGACGGCAAACCGCGCACGACCGAAGAGATCGTCGCGGACGGCCGAGCGCGCGGCCTGCTCTCGCAGAACCGAACTCTGCAGGACATCGCGATGGCCGTGCACGCCTACATCGGCCGCAAGATCATCGCCGGCCGCAAACCTTTCGTGGTCGAGGACGAGAACCGCCGCTACCGCCTGAACCACCCGCGCGACCCGTGGCCCGAACCGCGCACCCCGCTCCCGGTGCGCCGGCCCAGCGACGCCGCGCGAGCCGCGCTCGAGCTCGCACGCCGCACTTCGACCGGAACCGACCCGGCCGCGTTCGAGCGCGCCGTCTGCGAGGTCTTCTCCGCGCTCGGCTACGTTGCGACGCACCTCGGCGGCAACCCGCAACCGGACGGAATCATCGACGCGCCTCTCGGCCCGCTGGGCTACCGCGTGGTCCTCGAATGCAAGTCGACGCCGCTGAACGCGACCGTCGGCCTGCCGAACGTCGAGGAGCCCGCCCGCTACCGCAAGACGCATGACGCGCAAGCCGCCGCCTTGATCGGCCCGGCCTTCGGCTCCGAACCAACGCTGATCTCCGAACTCCACGCGCACGACGTGAGCGCCTGGACGATCGACGACCTCGCGACCGCCGTCGAGGCGGCCCTGAACCCGCTGGAGCTGCGCTCGGCGTTCGCGGCCGGCTTCGCGGAAGATGCGCTTGGCGATGTCCTATGGGAGCGCTCGCACGGAATCCGGAAACGCATCGCGGTGATCGCGGAGATGCTTCAGCAGATCGCGTTCCGAGAACAGCGCATCGCCTTGACCGCTTCCCCATCCATCGCAGCACGCCTGACTTTGGACTCGGCAATGATCTGCGTGAACGAGTCGCTCGCACGATCCGGCACCGAAGCGCGCTGCGAACGCGCCGATGTCACAGCGGCCTTCAACTGGATGACGCAACCATTGGTCGGGACCGCTATTTGGACCGACGCCGCACAAAATGCGATCGTCGTGTGTAGTACGATGGCCTCGGCATAAACTGCACGAAAACCTGCCCGACACCGTGGAGCCAGATCGGCGATTCTGCTAAAGACCCCGAGTGCGCCGTTGCTGTGCTACGTACTTTGGGACTTCGCGGTCGACCTTTGCCTTGATTCGGCGACCGAGCATGACGAGAATGATCGGTACGAGGACCCAGGTGACCGCTCGCATCGTGGAATCAAAATGGACGATATTGCGGACCGAAAGGTATGTCCAAGCCGGGACAAGCGCGGCGAGAATGATCCCCTCCTGAAGCGGCATGTCCCGATCTTTGAAGACCTTGAGTACAGCCGCTAGCAGTCCTACAAGGCCTATGACTATCGGTATGAGCGCGATGGGTGGGACCATTTAGCGGTTCCTCAATGCCGTACCATTATGATCCAAACGCGGCCGCATAGCAATGAATTTGAGAGGCGACCTGCCAAACGGTAAGGCCCACCGCTGCGAGGATCGCCGCCCAGTCGCCTACCGAAAATGTCGCAAAACAGGCATCTAAGAACTCCGCCGCGGTTGCGCCACCCGCCTCGTAGACGCCATAGTGGTCAGCCATATCGGCGCCAGCTTGCCCGAACTTGGCAGCGTTCGCTTGGATGTAGGTTCGGCGCGGCTCGTGCCGTCCCGCGTGTCGAACGCGCCGCTATAGACGATACGGCCGTCGCATGCGACCGCGATCGTCATCCCGGGGACGTGCATGGCGCGCATCTAGTGGCGCGCTACGGCTTCGACACGTGCCGGCGCGTCCGGCGCACCGGCGGCCGAAGCGCGCGCGCCGGCGAGCAGGACCGCGACGGCGATGACGCACGCCGCCCGCAGCCCCCACGGCGCGCGGGTCGACGTACCTCGACGGCAGCCCCGGCGCACGACGTCCCTTACGATGCGTCGGCGTGCAGCCAGAACTTCAACTGCTGGTTTTTAACGTCGCCGTTCTCGTCGTAATACCATTGGAGCCATGAATCTGGGTCCGTCTTCAAGTACGAATCGGCCGTCTGCGTGCCGTCCTCTTTCTTGAGGCTCCATCGCCACGCGAAGTGATCGTAGACGTCCAGGACGTGCGTTGCGTACGCCTGCGCGAGCTTCTTGTTTCCCGCGATCATGACCATATTCTCGTCGTTGTTGTAGGACGCCTGATAGCCGAGGTTGTGGCTTCCGGTCACCACCACGCAATCGTCCGAGAACGGGTCGATGACGACGATTTTGTCGTGAGTGATCGCGAAACCGGCCTTGAGCAGCTCCGCCAGCCAGCCTGCGGGCGCATCCGCTTTCGTGAGCGCCTGAGCGGCGATCACGCGGGGATCTTCCTTTACGGCGGCCTTCGATCGAAGGCTCTTCATCGACTTCGGCGGCGAAGTGCCTTGCAGCGTCGTCGCGAAATCGCCGGAAGCGTCCGGCGACGTTACGCAACCGCGCACGAACAGGTCTTTGTTCTTTTGCTGTGCTTGCGCAGCGTACGTCGTGATGCTCGGTTTCCCGGGAATGAATGCCAAGAACAATACCGCCTCCTGTGCGGCCATGACCCGCTTTTGGAGGTCTTTCATGTCGACCGGTTGCGGCTCGGCGGACGCGTTCCGGCCCTTCTTCGCCTTTGAACGCTGCTTCGGAGTGTTGGGCGAAAAATAACTCGTGAGCGCGCTCTCGTCGGCCTTCGCATCGAGCGTGATATCGGCGCCTTTCTTGTCGAACGCGCGCAGAGCCGGTCCCTGAAAGGGGCCGCCGTCCTGGTGGGCCTTCTCGTCGGCGAGCAGCGCCTTCCAGTAGGCGAGATAACGCGCGGCGGCCTTGGCGTCTTCGATCACGAGCACGTTGTTGGTCTGCGCGCAAAGACCGGTGTCCGTCCAGTTCGTCGAGCCGGTCAAGACCGCTTCGGGACCGTTGTCGCCTACGTACACCAAGAACTTGTTGTGCACGATGTGCCCGCTGGCCGGCAACCGGTAGAACGCCGTTTTCGCGGAATCCTTGAGCTTATTCCACGCGTCCTCGTTTTCAGACGGGCCCGCCTCGCCACCGCCTTTCGGCTTCTTCCCCGGAATCTCTGCCATGATGATATTGAGACGCGACCCCAGAGCGGCGAGCCCCGCGATGAGTTCAACGTCCGTCAGTTCGTAGAGCGCCGCAAAGATTTGTCCCGATCGTTTCGCTCGTTGCATGAACGCCAGGAGCGTCGGCAACGTATCGCCGGTGAGGTCCATGCGAATCTTGTTTCCGGGCTTGACGATATTTGACAAGAGCGCCGGCGCGCTGATGTGGCCCTTGAGCGCTTGCGAAATGTGCTGCGTGGAAATGAGGCCTCGGTTGAACGTCGCGGACAGCGTCGGCGAAATCTCCGAGGTCAGGGTCACCTCGTTGGTGGTGATGAACGGCAAACTCTTCATCGGCGTCAAGCTTCCCGGTTTGCCTTCGAGCGGCACGATCTTGTACCGGAATGAGTAGTTCTTCGTTTGGTCACCGACGAGCCGGGCGTACGGATCTTTCCAGTAGAACTTCTGAACCGGATAGTCTTCCGTCGTCTGGCCCGGCTTGATCGTCTCATCCGGAAAGACGGCGTGGCTCGGAAGCGGGGTTTCCGTGTTCTTGTCGTCGATTCGGTAAATCGCGAACCCCATGCAGCCGTCGGGCCGCGCGCCAAAGCTCCAGGCGATGATCGCGATGTCGTTGTTTGCAAACGCGATGGCGTTCTTCATTTTACGTCGATCCTCTAAGGCGAAGCGGTCGAGGTACATGCGGACGAAAAATCGCATGCGCGGGTAAGAAAACCCGCGCTGCGGTAATCGCCGCTTCGTTGCAACGGCGCAGCTTGCCTCTACGCCGGCCTCGCGCTCACCGGTATCGCTCGCGGCTTCGTCGAACGGGAGCCGTCCCATGCGCCATCTCGTCTGGGGCCTCGTCCTGACGGCCGGCTGTGCCGCGACGGCCCTCGCCGTCGCGCCCGGCTCTCCGGGTGTGCAGACCGTCGAACCCATCAAGGGGACGTTGTACGTGGTGCGCTCTACCAGCGCGGTACGATGGGACCTCGTAACGATTCGAGACGGCCGCGTCGTGTCAACGAAGCGTCAAGAACTACCGCCACTGGCGGCGCGCAACCGTCCGCAGGCCTTGCTGCCGCGACAACACTTGTTCGGCGGCAATCATTTCGGGAACGGTCGCTTCTATACCGACACCACCGCGTGTGACCCGCTGGCGATCTCGCCGAACGGCGTGAACGCAGCGTGTTTGCGATCGGACGGACACGGAACGCTGACGGTCTTTCGCGTGGCGCATCCGACGGAGACTCAAGAGAACGTCCCTGTGACCGTCGGTGAGTTCAGCCGCCGGATGATGGGATTCGTTTCGGAGGGGCGCCTCGCGGTCGTCACGGACGACGAGAGCTGCCCGTTCTTCAGGCGCGCCGACCGGCGATTCGCTGAGGAGCCGCAGGGCAGAGTCAAGATCGTCGACATGACCGGGAAGACCGTCGGGTCCGGGCCGTGCGTCCACGGGCTCGTCGCCGGCGACGGAAAGCTCGCGTACCTTCAGCACGACGCCATGGAGCGGCCGCTGTACTCGCTCGACGGTCGCACGTGGTCGCAGGGAACGCCGGCGACCTTCGCCGGCTCGGGCTCCTTGCTCGTGATCGACGAGCGCGGCGACCTCGTCGACACGCAGGGGCGCCTCGTCACACGCGACGTCAGCGCGGCCTTCTGGACGAGATAGCGCGTTACTCGGTAAGCGGTGAACCGCTCATGCCGATTCTGTTGCGGATCTCGCGTATGGTGAGGACGAGGTGCGCGATGACGCCGCGCTCGACGAAGTCGTCGAGCGCGACCAGCTCTTCTTTGTCGAGGTCGGTCCCGTCGGTATGGGGCCCGACGATGAAGACGTGGAACGGAAGACCGGGGTTCTCCAGGGCGACTGCCACCAGCGGCACGACGTCGTCGTGGAAAGAGCTCAGCGGCTCCATATACCGTACACGGTGCAGGCGGACGGCGCTCGTGCTGGCCGCCAGATCTTCGCGGAGTTTCACGTCACGAGCAAGCTCCTCGAGTTCCGCGGCGTGTTCGCTGTACAGGGGAGTAGCTTTGATCAGATGCGTCTCGCTGGCCAGAGCGGCGCCGACCAGCTTCAGCGATTCGGTCGCATCGTCGACCATGCGGCGTTCGAGGTCCTCGAACGATCGAGCGAGGGCGAAGTCGCGAGTCCTGAGGCGCAGCTCGCGAATGCCATTGACGCGGTCCCTTGCCAGCCAGCCCGAGAGCAGCTTGTGCCCGAACTCGGTGAGCGGGTGAAACGATACCACGAAGAACGCGGCTAATACCGTCAAGACGGGGACGCTTTCGACGATCGAATGAGCCCAAGCGATGGCGCCTTCGAGAACGATCACGATGAACGCCACGACTGCGGCGTACACTGCGCCGCGGCTGATGAAGAGACCGGGATCCATCACGTGGTGGCGGAGCATGACGAGCGCCACGGAGGCCGGCACCAAGACGATCGCCGAATAGAGTAAGTCCGTGATCGGGTCCGGTATCGTGAACGGGAAGATGGGGTTGTTGTCGGAAACGTACCCGATCATGTAAAGCGGTATCCCGAGGGCGAATCCCCAGCGAATCAGCTGCAGCCGTGCGCGCGCCTTGGCGTCCGAGAGCGAATACGTCGTCCAGATCAGCAAGATGACGAAAACGGCGCCCAGCAGAGCCAAGACCTGAGAGGCGACGAAGAGGTTAGCAGCTTTTTCCCGGAGGATTTCGAGTCGGACATCGGAGGCTACGCTGCATGCGGTGGAGACCGCGGCGAGCAGTCCTATGGCCCAGCGTATCGCGACGTTCGCCGCGCCCAATTGTTGGGTTTCAGCCGGCGTCCCGGGATCGGTTGCTCGCAACCAGCCTTCGCAGAACAGGATCAAGCCGAACAGCCCGGCGCCTTCGAAGACGTCATTCAGGAGATTCTGTGCGATTGCCACCCAGATCGGAGAATAGGCGTTCAGCGTGTTCTGCGACATCGGAGAGAACCCGAGAACGAACCAAAGGAACCCGAGGACGATGTACGGCGACGCCTCCCGCTTGCGAATCGGGAAGAACAGAATGCGCACCAGAAACGCCGCGAGAACGAGCATCGCGACGGCGCTGAGACAGCGCACCGACAGCGTTCCAGCCCTCATGCGAAGGCACGAGTTTGCGCGCGGGACGATCGTCGGTTCGCTTTTGGGTTCGGAGGTATATCGCGCGCTGATCGGAGCTTTGCCGGCTGTCGTGCCGAAGATGAGACGTACGATCGGCTCGCGATCCATCGCGTGCAGGTCGAGGTAGCGTCCGTCGAGCGTGTTCGAACCGGTCGTCTTCGTCATAGCGTTCGCTCCCGCTTTTGCTTCAGTCGCGCACGAAGCGGCGACGTGCAATTGACCGTCGTAATCCGCGCGCACCGGCAGCGCGTAAACCGGTCTCGCGGGGAGCATGGCCGTTGCGGTCACGTTGGCTCCGACCCAAAGCGCCCCGAACGCGAGGGTCAGGAGCGTCAAGAGCCGATATCGGCCGAAAAGACGCGGGTCTCGATCGGCCGCCCCTTTGGAAGCTGGAATCCTCATCGGCATGCGAACCCCCGTGGCAAACCGATGCGAGCCTTCGCGGTTCTTCGAGCTTGCTCCTGTTGCTAGGGAGAGCGAGGCTCGAAAGGTGTTGCGTTAGAAAATGCGCGCGGCCGGCGCCCCACCGGTCAGAGCGGCTGCGCGCGATTCCGGACGCCGCTGAGCCAGCGCATCACCGACTCGGGCGTCACCACCCGCACGACCGTGCCTTGCGCGTTCGTCAGCGCGACCGCAGCGCGGTTTTCGGCCAGATGTTCGATCGCGTCGTCGGCGGACTGCGTCGATGCGACCTCGTCGAAGTCGGCGACCGGCGTCATCAGCGCCGTGACGTAGGTCCGCTCGAGCTCCTCGGCGGGGAGC
>Ga0213878_10000899_pt1 | contig 10667 bp, 11 predicted proteins | sample VelepicoBEBS_R02_FD_161053 | JGI IMG/M metagenome (GOLD analysis project Ga0213878, IMG submission 161053) | Vellozia epidendroides bulk soil microbial communities from rupestrian grasslands, the National Park of Serra do Cipo, Brazil - BS_R02 | ecosystem: Environmental > Terrestrial > Soil >... | reverse complement strand
CGTTATTGATGCCACATTTGATAACAACACCTCGCATCCCAACCATACCATGACGATTTTCATTAAAAATAAGGATGGAGAATATAATATTATCCCCGTTCCCAATGATACGGGGTTTACCTGGTCTGATTTCAGCCTGTCTGCTTCCACGATCAAAATAACCAACTACCAGCTGTATAAAAAAGCAAATGGTTATTTTGTCGTCAGTGCCTACAAATTAGCGAGTAAGCAACATGGTGAAGATGTTACGGATGCGCTTCCGGTAAAATTTAGTCGTTATGATATCAAAATCAATGATCAAGACCCTGGCGTCTCTCTGTTCTATTGGGAGCTCACCAGAGCATATGTGACGAAAGAACGATATAGCGACACGGATGAGGCTTTTAATCATATTAGCCTTAGGGCGCTGGAATGAGGCCCTGTTTTCTCGTCTGTTGCCTGCTGTTATCGTTCCTCAGCCACGGCACCGACCGCGATAATGATATAAAGCTGATTCAACAGGCGCTGGATCGACAACCGTCGTTATGCCTGGGGGAAACATTGTGGCCCGTTTCGATGACACAGAATGAGTCGGTGTGGGTTAATGCCAAAATGTGGGCATTGGTCGATGCTGGTTTGGTGAAAGTGACCCCCAACAAGAAAACCTGGTCGCTAACCCGTGCAGGCCAGGAAGAATTTAACAAGCATGGCGACTTCTGTTATGGCCGCATTCGCGTGAAACACATTGACGATATCGTCAACCGCGGCCATGGCAATAAGTCGGTAATTTTCTACTATGACATAGAAAATCTGCCCTCCTGGGCAAAAGATAAATCGATCAGGGGGGCGTACACCGACCTGGATAATATGGTCACGGGGATCGGGAACGCCAGATATCAGGCGGATATTTTTACCAACGCAGACGGTTCAATGACCATCACTGGAGAGCCCTATCAGTTAGATCTGTTCTACTGAATGCGCAGACCGCCGCCCCGGCAGACATGCCGCCGGGGGAGCTTGCCTGATTACCCCTGCAACCACCACACCGCTTCAAACGGGCGCAGCGTGGCCGGGAAGGGCTCAGGCAATCTGAGTCTCGATCCAACATGTTAAAGCATCAATATCCAGTAAAGCCTGCTGATCCACTGTAAAGGTTGGCCCCAGACGCATAGGTTCAGCGTATTCCGCCAGCGATGCTAACTCCGGGAGATATTCTTCGCCGGGGTGTCCCGGCTGGCGGTGCTGTAATCGTTCGGCATAACGTGAGACAACCTGTTCGGGAGAGATCTGGTTCCAGATTTCTAATACTCTCTCTATACCTGCCTGTTGCACCAGTTGTTGCAGCGTTTCGCGTGGTTGAAAACCAAACCAGGCATCAATCAACCAGACACAACTGGCGGGGGATTGCCCAATAATCGACCAGATAACCTCATATGCCGCACATCCCAACTGCCGATTGAAAGTGCGGTCAATATCATTGAAACGCGCCATAAAGGGTTCTTTAATCCCATCAATGGTCAGGAAGGGGAGATGTAATGTTTCAGATAATTGCCGGGTAATGGTGCTCTTTCCTGAAGCGGGAATGCCGTTAATCAGAATGACTGTTTTACAACCAGGAGTAAGGTATCGTTTCATAGCAGTGCGATAACCTCTTCTCTGGAGTTTGCTGCCCGCAACTTAGTCATGCGTTCGTCGTTGTCGAGTAAGGCGACGATTGCCCTGATACCCTCTTCAATATGCGCGTTGCTATCCTCGGCGCCAAACATGATGACAATGTCTGCCTTTTCACTGCCAGCAAACCGGATCGGGTGCTCCAACAACACCAGACTGAAGCAATTGCGATTTACACCGCATTCTGGTCTGGCGTGAGGGATCGCCACTCCCTCATCAAAAACATAATACGCGCCATGGCTCAGGGTATTATCAATCACCGCCTGACTATAATCTTCAGAAATATATCCTTGTGCCACTAACGGGCTGGCCGCCAGTTGAATGACTTTTTGCCAGTCCGACTCTGTGACGCCGACCTGAATTGCGTCTGCCTCAATCAGTAGGTTTTTTATCGTCATTTTGACTCCTGATCTTTGTCCTAAATATTACGACGAATAATATTGCGTAAGTTATCAATGCGAACAAAAAGCGAATCTATTTCCTTGCGATATGCCTTGCTTTTAGCATACATAGGGAGTGCGCGGTTATAGGTTAGCATTAATGCCTTTTGTATTTCTCCATTACCAGGTTCGCACTGTAACTCAGTTTCCAGTTTGGCTATTTCGGCTGCCAATGCAGCGGATTCTTCATCATGCTCCTGTGGCGGGTTATTTTCTTTTTTTAACAGTGACTTCAATAATTGAAACATAATTCTCTCCCACCCCGATGAGTGACAGGGCTACCCTGGTGATGATGTATTATAAAAAATAGGGTATTACTTAAATAATGCGATTTTTTCCATTAATACATTGGTAACAGCATGGTTTGCGGGAATTAAAAATTTCCGCACGCTGTCATTCACCTTACCCTTCTCAAAGGTCGTTTTGCACTTATCGACCCATTGCACATTCATTTCCGTACCGACATTAACTTTATTAATGCCTTCAGTGACGGCTTTACGCATATCGTCATCACTGACGCCTGTGCCACCATGTAAGACCAGAGGAATACCCGTCGCAGCGCTAATATCCTGCAAACGCTGATGTTGAATCTGTGCTTTGCCAGTATATAAACCATGCACTGTTCCTATGGAGACCGCCAGCATATCGACCTGTGTTTCATCAACAAAACGTTTGGCATCTTCCACAGTGGTGAAACAGATATTTTCTGCGGCGATTGACTTACCATCTTCCGAGCCACCGATAGCGCCCAGCTCGCCTTCTACCGTGATGTTTCTGGCGTGCGCCATTTTCACGACAATTTGCGTATTATCGATGTTCTCTTTCAGTCCGAGGTGGGAGCCGTCATACATCACTGAAGAGAACCCGGCATCCATTGCTGTTTTAATGGCTGTGAGATCAGAGCAGTGATCCAGATGCAAACAGGTTGGCACATTTTCACTGTCTGCGAGTGAGCATACCGCGTCTACAAGTAAACGATACCCCAGGTATTCTGCGGTTCCTGTTGATATCTGAATCATTAATGGGCTATGGGTATTCTTCGCTGCTTTGAAAAATGCGGGTAGCATTTCAATACAGTGTAGATTAAATGAACCAATAGCTTTGAAATCTCTTTCCTGAGCGATTTTTAGAATATCGTTGAAATTATACAGACTCATGAACACTCTCCTCTTTTTGCTGACCAGTTTTACCGTTTACGAACCATGCCAGTGCGGCGACAAAAACAATGAACAATGCAACAAATAACCAGTTGTGCTGGAACACATGCCCTAAAACCAATCCGGAACTGATGACATCTGAGTCACTAAACGTGACGCCTGTAAAGCCGTAGCTTTCGAGCATCGGTACCAGAATGGCGGGTAGGAAGGTAATAAACAGACCGTGTACTATCCCACCAATTATTGCGCCACGACGGCCGCCCAGTGCATTACCAAATACCCCTGCGGTGCCACCTGCAAAAAAGTTGGTTAATAATCCCGGCAGAATCATTGCCAGACCAAACATCGGGAATATCAGCATGCCGATAATGGAACCGACAGTGGTTGCCAGAAACCCGACAATGACCGCATTGGGGGCATAAGGAAACAAAACCGGGCAATCCAGCGCGGGTTTGGCATCTGGAACTATGCGCATCGCAATACCGCGAAATGCAGGAACTAACTCATTGAGTAATAAGCGTACACCGCTGTACAGAACGAATACGCCAGCCACGAATTGAATAGACTGCATAAAGGCATACATTAGGTAGTTAATGCCGTTAGAGAACTGAGCGATGTACTCCGGGCCAGCAGCCAGCGCGGGAATCAGGTACATGGGTACCATGACAACCGCCATTGCAAGGTAGGTATCTTGTAAAAACTTAAAGTTATCCGGTAATTCAAGTTCTTCTGTGGAACGAGAGCCTTTTCCTACCACTTTGGCCACGGCTGCCTGTACCAGATAACCGATGGTACAAAAATGGCCGAGCGCTACGTCATCAGAACCGGTAATGCGCCTTACCACAGGCTGTGCCAGTGCAGGCATCAGTACTGCCATCACGCCACCGAAAATGCCACCGGTTAAAATGAGGGGTAATCCGGTCAACCCTGCCTTGTAGCCAATGACTGCACCGATGGTTGCCATCCAAAGCAGAGCCTGACCCGTGAGGAAGATATATTTTAGCGGTGTTAAGCGAGCAATAATGATGTTGACGGCAAAAATCACCATTAACGTTAATGCGACCTCAGAACCTAATTCCCGATTCGCTAACCCGGCGATAGCTGCTACATCAGTGATGTATCCTTTCATACCAAAACCATGGGTGAAAATATCATTCAGAAACGTCAGTGTGGCGACAATGATATTAATACCAGCCATCATGATTAAAAAACCAAGCAGCGTTTTAAACGTTCCCTCCGCCGTTTTTCCTGGCGATTTTTTTTGCAAGATCAAGCCCAGCATCGCGATAAATGCAATGAGTATTGAAGCCTGACCAAGTAGATCCTTGACGATAAACTCTACAAAACTATTCATGGTCTGCTACCTTCAGATTATGTTCTTTTAAGAATGCAACAATCTTGGTTTCAATCTCGTCCTTGTCTGTGAGTTTGTTCAATACCACGACCCGTTTAATTTCTTCTTTACTGGCATCTGCCGTTAATATGTCTGCAAATGTTTTCTGCGTCAGAATCATGTCTGATTTAAACGCCCCAGCTTCAGATACTGTGGTATGCTCAATTTTTGCAGGGATCTCTAGTTTTTTTAAAACCGCTTTGGCTGTCATTTCGATAGCAAAGCTTGAACCGAGGCCGCAGCCACATACGCAAAGGATTTTTAGCATATAGGTCTCCTCAAATAATATTGAGTTGTTTGGCAAGTTTGTAATAATGTCCTTCTACATCAACCAGACGCTTCTTCATACTTATTAAATCTATTGGGATCGGCTTATTGCTTGAGTTTATAATGATGGCTTTATTCTTCATCCCTGATTGAATACATCGAACGACTTCATTAGCCATAATGGTACCCTGGTAAATTTCCTCGCAGGTCGGGTCGCCATTACGTAAACCAAAACCGATAATTGTTTTACGGATACGTACGCCAATACGCGGTTCAAGCTGCTTAATCATCGTATCGATTGCACCCTGAAAACCTGGTGAATACTCTCGGGTATAACCTTCGGAACAGAGAATAATGATACTGTTCTGACTGGTTAGTTTTTGCTTCACACGCTCAGCCAGGCATTCTACAGGTATCTGATGCTCCGGAATTAAAGCGATATCCGCGTTGCTCTTAATGGCCGACTGCAGGGTCAGTTCACCACAGTAGCCTCCTAATATTTCCACCATAAACACACGCCCCGGTAGTGCTCGCCCCGTATTTCTTAAACGAGAAACCTCCTTAATAATCTGTTCACAGGCAGTAGAGAAACCAATCGTATAATCACTACCATATACGTCATTATCGATGGTCATTCCCACCCCAAAGCAGTTAATATCAAACTCACTCAGCGTGTTGAGAAACTGCAGGCTCCCATCACCTCCTGCCATAATCAAAACATCAATGCGTAATGATTTTATTTTTTTAGCAATTGCATCATATTCACTCCGTATTAATTTTCGTGTTGTCCGCCCTGACGTAATGATGGGAATCGATGCAATAGAGAAATCAACCAAATCACGCCAGGAGACTTCATGATGGTTTTTATCTAACAAACCGGGTATTCCACCGTTGAATAGTGTGATCTCCGCATTTGCGAGCTTAGCTATCTGGAAAATGAAGTTATTAATTCCAGATACATCTCCACCACTGATAACAATGCCAATTTTCATTGTGTTTCCCCGTTAATTCCCGTAGAAACATTTTTTCCTGATTTCAATCCCTGTATTTGCAATGAAGATCACATTGTGGTGATAAAATTAACGATGCATAGCCTTGACTCAATGAGTTTATGGTTTGTTTTTGTGATTGACATCACTTTTATGAAGTAAAGAAAAGTCAAAGTTGTTTGTTTATTTTGTTGATTATCATTGAGTTAATTTACTTTGCGGGAATCGGTTTTATTCGATGTTCCTTTAGGCGGCTTTGCATTGTTATGAAAAGACAGAAATGTGATTAGCTGCGCATTTTTGTGCTGATGAAAGTATTAATTGGGGAAAGCGCGGGGGTATCGGTGATGAAATTATTGCTCATATTCGCCGCCCCGGCAGATGTACCGCCGGGGGAGCTTGCCTGATTACCCCAGCAGCCACCACACCGCTTCAAACGGGCGCAGTGTTATTGCGCCCGGTTTGTCGGCGGTGTCCGGGTAGTTGCTGAGCACAGTTTGCCAGTCGTCATCGGTTTGCTCCGGCGCCCAGGTCTGCACTTCGCGGCTGAGGTTCGCCGCCACCAGCAGGGTCTGGCCCTGCCACTGGCGGCGGTAGCTCCACAGGGAAGGGTGCTGCGGCAGAAGATCCTGATAATCCCCCCACGTCAACACCGGTAGCGTTTTGCGCAGCCGAATCAGCGACTGATAGGTGTAGAACACTGAATCGGGGTCGCGAAGCGCTGCGTCGGCGTTGATCTCGCGGTAGTTATCGCAAAGCGCGATCCACGGCTCGCCGGTGGTGAAGCCGCCGTGCGCCGCATCGCTCCACTGCATCGGCGTGCGGCCGTTGTCGCGGGACTTGCTGGCGAGGATCGCCAGCAGCGTATCGGCATCGACGCCCTGACCGAGGCGTTCGGCGAACATGTTGTGGCTCTCCACGTCGCGGTAGTCGGTAATCCGCCGGAAGTGCGGGTTGGTCATGCCTATCTCTTCGCCCTGATAGATGTACGGTGTTCCCTGCATGCCGTGCAGCACCATGCCCAGCATTTTGGCGGCGACGACGCGGTATTCGCCCTCATCGCCGAAGCGCGACACGATGCGCGGCTGGTCGTGGTTGCACCAGAACAGCGCGTTCCAGGCCACATTGTGCATGCCCTGCTGCCAGTGGCTGAACAGCGCCTTCAGCGCGACGTAGTCCGGTTTTGCCTGCGTCCACTTCTCGCCATTCGGGTAGTCCACCTTCAGGTGATGGAAGTTAAAGGTCATCGACAGCTCGCGACCGTCGAGCGCGGCGTATTGCTGGCAGTGTTCAAGCGTGGTGGAGGACATCTCGCCCACGGTCATCAGCTGGCGCGGCGTAAAGACGTCGCGGCTCATCTCCTGGAGGAATTCATGCACCCGCGGGCCGTCGGTGTAAAAGCGGCGACCGTCGCCTTCAAGATCGAACGGGAAATCCTGATCTTTGGAAATCAGGTTCACCACGTCAAGGCGCAGGCCGTCCACGCCGCGATCGGCCCAGAACTCGCAGACCTGTTTTAGCTCGGCGCGCACCGCCGGGTTTTCCCAGTTGAGATCGGCCTGCTCGGGGGCGAACAGGTGCAGATAATACTGCTCGCTGTCGGCATGCCATTGCCAGGCGTTGCCGCCGAATTTGGCGCGCCAGTTATTCGGATCGTCACGCCAGATATAGAACGCGCGGCGTGGGCTGTCCGGGTGCTTCGCGTCGGCAAACCACGGGTGTTGGGTCGAGGTATGGTTAAACACCATGTCGAGAATGAGGCGGAGCCCGCGTGCTTTCGCCTGCGCCACCAGTTCGTCGAAATCCGCCAGCGTGCCGTAGGCCGGGTCGATGGCGGTGTAGTCGGCGACATCGTAGCCGTTATCCACCTGCGGCGAGACGTAAAACGGCGTGAGCCAGATGGCGTCAATGCCCAGGGTTTTCAGATAGTCGAGGCGGGCGGTGACGCCGCGCAAGTCGCCGGTGCCGCTGCCGGTTGTGTCCTGGAAACTCTTCGGGTAGATCTGGTAGATAACGCCGTTTTGCCACCAGTGGGGAAGGTTATTCATACATTTTTCCTGAGTTACAACAGAAAGGGCGCCGACGCGCCCCGACGACATTACACAATTTGCAGCGTGCCCTGACGGAACTTGCGCTGGTACACCAGTATCGTCAGCACAATCGGCACCACGATGGCGACAACCATCGCCAGCGCATAGACCTGCCAGTAAGTTGGCTGGATAGAGAGGATGCCGGGCAGGCCACCAACGCCGATGCCGTTGGCCATCACGCCGTTAAGGCCGCACAGCAGGCCCGCAAGCCCCGAGCCGACCATCGCGCACAGCATCGGGAAGCGGTATTTCAGGTTGATGCCGTACATGGCCGGTTCAGTCACGCCGAGGTAGGCGGAAATGGCAGCCGGAACGGAAATCTCGCGCTCGTTGTGCTTGCGGCTACAGATAATGATGCCGACCACCGCGGACGCCTGGGCGATGTTGGACAGCGCAATCAGCGGCCACACTGGCGTTCCGCCCATGCTCTGGATCATCTGCATGTCGATAGCAAGCGTGGTCTGATGCACGCCGGTTATCACCAGCGGCGCATAGAGGAAGCCGAACAGCGCCGCGCCAATCGGGGCGAAGCTGCCGGTCATCAGGTGGCGTACCGCGAACGCCACGCCGTCGCCGATCAGGCGGCCGAACGGGCCGATAAAGGCGTGGGCGAGGAAGACGGCGAGGATCAGCGAACAGACCGGCACCACCACCAGGTAGAGGTAATCCGGCACGATGCGCTTCAGGCGCGTTTCAATCATGCCGAGCGCCAGACCGGCCAGCAGCGCCGGGATCACCTGCGCCTGATAGCCCACCTTCGCGATGCTGAACAGGCCGAAGTTCCACACTTCCGGCACCTGCTGGCCCAGTAAATAGGCGTTCATCAGCTGCGGCGACACCAGCGTCACCCCCAGCACGATGCCGAGGATCGGCGTGCCGCCCATTTTCTTCACCGCCGACCAGCAGATCCCGACCGGCAGGTAGAAGAAGATGGCTTCGCCGATAAGCCACAGAAAGTCATAGACGGTTTTCAGCGACGGGTGCATCTGCGCCAGCGTCTGGCCGTTGCTCATCGGCAGGTCGCCGATGACGTTGCGAAAACCGAGGATTAAACCGCCGCTGATCAGCGCGGGCAGCAGCGGGAAGAAGATTTCGGCAAAGTGGGAAATCAGCCGCTCATGCCATTTCATGTTCTGCCGCGCGGCGAGCTTTGCCTGCTCCTTATTGGCGGAGGCCTGCCCGGTGGTGGCCAGCAGCGCCTTGTAGTAATCGCCGACGTCGGTACCAATCACCACCTGGAACTGCCCGGCGTTGGTAAAGCAGCCTTTGACCATCGGCAGCGCTTCGATGGCTTTGGGGTTGGCGCTGGCCGGGTTATTCAGCACAAAGCGCAGGCGGGTGATGCAGTGGCTGACGGTGGCGATATTGTCGCGCCCGCCGACCCGTTCGATCAGTTTATCGATGTCCTGTTGTTTTACTTTGCTCATGATGAGGTCTCGCAGCAGAGGAAGTTATGACCTGCGCAAAGGCTATCCGTTTCGTGTGAACTCGGAAACGGGAACGTTCCCGAAAATGGGTGACGATCACAAATATTCGTCCGTTAGTGCACTTAGAAGGGGATTTTGGTTAAGTCATTAGCACAGTATGATACTTGAACAATAACCCGTTTTTATTAAGTGATGGTAAGAGCATTGGCCTGTCCTGGAGATAAGTGCCCTTATGGGCCATATATTCGGCGGGGCTGCAGCGCTGTACGTGCAGAATCTGGAGATGATGTATTTCTGATAGCCCCCGTGTTCCAACGCGCAGGTGCCCTTGAAGCAGAAGGGGCATCCGGTTCAGGTATAGCAAATACTATTACCAGACTGATTCGATTATCATGATGAATATTATCAAAAGGCTTTTTAGGCGGCTGTTTAAGTCCTTAGTTTCGTTCTACGGACCGGCACTACTAACAATCATATTTGCATTACTGCAGGCCCATTTCTTCCCTGGTAGCCCCGTATGGCCAATAGGTGTTTTCTTCATATTCATTATGGTTATTTTTGGTCGCTACGTGAAATGGTAAATACCCGCACATTAACTCTGTAAATTATATAAGGAAATTATATGTCTACTCCAGCGCACCTATGGCTTGAGGATGAAAGCGGCTCACCGATTGTTGGAAGTTGTACCAGCAATCGGGCATTATCGAAGCAGGGATGACATCGGTACTTAGACGCTCAATTAAATGCTCAGGCAAATCACTTTCACAGAGATCTTGCATTGTCATGAGCGCGTGTAATAAGCGTCCACACAGTGCATTACGTTCTGCTGTATCGCTTGTTTCGAGCAGTACATTGACAAACGAAGTGCATAAATCCGCCACTTCGAACAGATCGGCTGATGCCGGTAGAGGTCTGGTGATTATCTGACGGACAAAATTTCCATGAGATCCAGAAAAAGGGAAGGTTGGGAAAGTAGCCATAAGGCAGCCTCTTTGTGCAATTTTGAGTAATCACCGCCTGAGTTCCTACGCTCGAGGGTGGTGACGCTGGCGGAGGTAGGAAGTACCGATGCACAAAGAAACCGGCCAGCCTTTCGGCTGCTCCGCCAGCGCCACCATGATTTTATCTGGATGTGCGCTGCCCCGACATAAAAATTGTCGCTTTGTGCATTTATACGGGTTCCTACGCCCGGTTACAGGTGACCTGCAACGGGCATAATTTATGATGAGTGAGAGTGGGGTAAAAGGAGCTTCG
>Ga0213878_10000898_pt1 | contig 10667 bp, 9 predicted proteins | sample VelepicoBEBS_R02_FD_161053 | JGI IMG/M metagenome (GOLD analysis project Ga0213878, IMG submission 161053) | Vellozia epidendroides bulk soil microbial communities from rupestrian grasslands, the National Park of Serra do Cipo, Brazil - BS_R02 | ecosystem: Environmental > Terrestrial > Soil >... | reverse complement strand
ATGGCAACGGGATTAGCTGCCGGCCCTGGCGCAGCGTCCGGCCGCCTGGTGTTCACTGCCAAAGAAGCGGTGGAAATGGCGCAAAAGGGCGAAAAAGTAATTCTTGCCCGAATAGAAACATCGCCGGAGGACCTGCGCGGCATGATCGCTGCACAGGGAATACTAACGGCTCGAGGTGGTGTCTCTTCGCACGCCGCTCTTGTGGCACGCCAAATGGGTAAAGTCTGCGTTTGCGGGGCGTCAGCGCTGCAAATCGACTACTCCGCCCAAACTTTAACGGCCGGAAAACTAACCCTCAAACAAGGCGACTATATGTCTATCGATGGCACTGCCGGCGAAGTTTACGCGGGAGAAGTGAAAACCGCTGCTTCCGAAGTCGTCCAGGTCGTGGTGGAAAAGAGACTCGATCCCAAGGAGAGCAAGGTCTACCAGGAATTCGCTTCGCTTATGCGTTGGGCGGATCAAGTTCGCAAACTGGAAGTCCGAGCCAACGCTGATTTGCCAAACCAAGCCGCGGTGGCGATCGCTTTTGGAGCCACTGGTATCGGACTTTGCCGGACCGAACACATGTTCTTCGAAGGCGATCGCATCGATTCGATGCGAGAGATGATTTTGGCGGAAACCCTCGAAGAACGGAAAGCGGCGCTGGCAAAATTGCTGCCGCTCCAGCAAGGCGATTTCGTCGGAATCTTCCGCGAAATGAAAGGGTTGCCGACCACGATCCGATTCCTGGACCCGCCGTTGCACGAGTTCTTGCCTAACACGGAAGCGCAGCAAAGAGATCTGGCCGCGAAACTAAATGTTCCTTTCGAGCGCATTGAACATCGGGTCGAGGAATTGCGCGAATTCAATCCAATGCTTGGACTGCGAGGATGCCGGCTTGGCATCACCTATCCGGAAGTCACCGAGATGCAGGCCCGAGCCATCTTCGAAGCTGTTGCTGAAGTCCAGAAGAGCGGAATCAAAGTCAAACCAGAGATCATGATACCGCTAGTGGGGCTCTACAAGGAGATGAGTTTGCAATTCGAGATCGTCCATCGCGTAGCGAAAGAGGTGGCTCAGGAACAGAATGTTAACTTCAAATATTTGGCCGGCATCATGCTCGAGATACCGCGAGCCGCCATTATTGCCGATGAGCTGGCCAAGGAAGCGAAATTTTTCAGCTTCGGAACTAACGACCTCACCCAGACCACTCTGGGCATGAGCCGCGACGATTCCGCCGGTTTCCTGCCTCAGTATCACGAACTGGAAGTCGTGCCGAATAATCCATTTGTCACTATCGATCAGCAGGGTGTCGGAAAACTGATGCAGATCGCTGGAGAGCTCGCACGAAAAACCCGCCCCGATATCGAGCTAGGAATCTGTGGCGAACATGGCGGTGATCCCGAAAGCGTTAAGTTCTGCCATCGAATCGGTTTGAACTACGTTAGTTGCAGTCCATTCCGGATTCCCGTTGCGCGTTTAGCCGCAGCTCAGGCTGCATTGGAGAAGGCGGGGTAGGGAGCAGACGAAGAGTAACCGCAGATTTACGCAGATGAGCAGCGCGCCTCGGTCGGAACCTTGGAGCGCTGCCTCGCTTCCGCCGTCGCTTCGCTTTGGCGCGACGGGTGCGAGGCCGAAGACGCGAAACGCACCTAGACGCTGGCGGGCTATTGAAAACCTAGGCCCGTTCTCGGTTCACTGATTCAGGAATCCGAGCACTAGCTCCGTAGGAGCGAAATATTTATAGCTGCAATAACGTAAACGCGGTCAGCTCCGTTAGGAGCGGCATAGATGGGGCAGTACCTGCGGCTGCCTAAGCTTCTAACTGGATGACGCTCCTACGGAGCTCGTGGCTTTTTCCGCCTTGCGAGCTACAAAGATCTGGCTCCTACGGAGCCGCTCTTCGGACTTACCGTACGACCTCACCCATAGGCTCCGAACGCCAAACGCCGAACGCCAAACGCCTAACGGATCTTCCTCAATACCGACATCAAAGCTTCCGTCGCACTGAGTTGGGTCAACCCGAGTTGTCGCAAATCGCCGACTTTGATCCCTGTCCTAATGGCAATTGCTGCCGTGTTCACGATGGTCGGCGCGTGATCGCCTGCTGCCAGACAACCTAAAAGCCGGTGATACTTCGAGTCCACGATGATCTTGATAAAAGTGGGCTCAGGGTCAATAACACTCCGCGGGCTGTCTGATACAAGAAACATGGTGTCGGACGCAATCCGGCAAGGAAAATTCTGAAGCTCAGCTTCTTCTTCGGTGCAGCCCACCGTCGCTACACAAGGATCAGTGTGGATACAACGAGGAATCCACTGAGGATCAAACGAGGTCGGCTGACCGGTGATATTTAAGATGGCGGTGTTAGCTTGAGCGAACGCAGCGCTGTCTAGTAGACATATCCCGTTGACGTCGCCAATGGCGTGCATTCCAGCGCGGGGGAGCCGCATACTAGCATCCACTTCCAAAAATGAAGTGTCGTCTATTCCCAGCTCCCAAAGCCTCAAGCTCTCAACATTCGGTCGGCGTCCGTTGGCGAAAAAGATGAGGTCAGCCTCGATGATTGTCGAGTCCGGCGACATGATCTGCACGCACTCTCCTTTGCTCAAAATTTGATCGGAAGTCACATCTCGATTCAGTTGGATCGTAACTCCATGGGCCTGCAAACCCGCGGTGACTTGTCTAGCCGCATCTGCCTCCCAGGCTGGTAACAGTCGGCTTTGTCGTTCGATAAGAGTAACCTCGCTCCCTAAGGCGCGATAAATAGAAGCAAATTCACAGCCGATATGTCCGCCCCCAATAATCGCTAAGCGCCGGGGACAGGTTGTCATCTTGAGCAGCTGATCGCTGTTAACCAATTTGGGATGTGAATTGCCGGGATATTTCGGCCGGGATCCCGTCGCCACAACAATATTGTCCGCGTTAATAGTTAGACATGAGCCGGAGGCACGCTCTATCTCCAGTGCTTGGTCCGCAATGATGTGGGCACGCCCCTGATAAAAATCGACATGCGACTCTTTTAATTCAGTTTCAAAACCTTGGCTAGAAGCGTGCCGGCGCTCCATTGCGCCGCTTTCCAATTCTCCAATTTCGCTTGCAAGGTGTCAGTCTCATTGCCGAAGCGATCGCTCCTCTGGCTATCACGAAATTGGCGGGCACAACCTAAGAGCCCGGTTACGGCATAACAACCGCTATGAAAGGCGGTCCCACCAATCCTGTCCTTCTCGATTAGCGCTGTCTGCAGACCTTGGTTGGCGGCTAACAGGGAAGCCGCCCGACCCGCTGAACCCGAACCGATAATTGCTACCTGGTATCTATTCATGTCACGACCTCACCGGAAGATTCCGCGAGTCGATGCGGGCTGCTAACCCTGGATTGGCCTGGACTGGCCCAATATAGGCATGAGCTATCGCACAAGGTTCGGTTCCGGCTTCAGGTCGGAGAGAGGCTTCGGACGCCGGTGCCCGTTGTGGCTACCGTAAAACGTGGATATGTCTAAGACTTGAGAATGGAAGTGGAGAAGTCGGTTTTTATAGCTCGCGCTGATTATCGTCGGTCGCCACGTCGGCGACCCGAGCATGCCATAGAGCTTTGTCTCCGCCTCATCGTCGAGCGCAGACGTGGCGTCATCTAAGAAAAGGAACGCTGGCTGCGCCAGAAGGATTCTGGCGAAAGCAAGTTGCTGCTGTTCAGCTTGAGATAGGTGTTGGCTCCAATTCTCACTCTCTAACTCATCGATCAAAGCTCTCAAACCTACCGATGCAAGCACCGCCCTGAGCCTTTCCGGCGAGACCTGGCCTTCATCACAGAGTGGGTACAGTAGCGCGGATTTTAGGGAGCCGAGCGGAGAATAAGGAAGTTGCGGAACGAAACGGCTGGAACCGGGACCGATCTTAACTTGCCCACTACCGAAAGGCCAGATCCCCGCGATAGCCCGCAATAAGACACTCTTACCTGCGCCGGCTGGACCCCTGACTAATAACGAACTTCCGGCATCAACGTTGAAATTGATGCCGCACAGCAGCGGGCGACCATCCGGCAGGTCGAGGCTTAGGTTTTCAACCGTGATCCCGGAATCTTTCCGTTGGAACGCGATCTTCCTCTTGGCGCTAGCTGATTCCTGCGCGTCCTGCAGGCGTTCTTCAAAACCGCTCAAGCGTTGGGTTACGGCCTGCCAGTTCGCGATATCAGCATATGCATTAATTATGAACGACAGTGCGTTGTGAACGTAAGCGAACGCATTAGCGACTTGCATCAGTCCACCTAAACCGAGCTGTTGGGCAAAGTAGCGAGGCGAGACCAATAAGAGAGGAATCACGATGGCTAGCTGCGCGTATCCGGTCGTGAACCAGCTAAGACGTCGTTGTTGCTTCATGATCTGTCGGAAATTCTGCACCACATTCCGAAATCGATTTTGGAAGAGGCGAAGTTCAGCCGCCTCACCACCATAGAGCGCCACGCTTTCCGCATTCTCTCGCAAGTGAGCCAAACTGAACCTAAAGTCACCCTCGAAGCGTTGACGAGTAAAATTTAATTGGATCAGCGGCCGGCCAATCCTGATGGTAAGCCAAGTAGCTACCGAAGCGGAAAGCAACGCCGCCCACACTAGATAAGCTGGGATCTGGATTATGCCCAATGGGCCCAGCGGAATGTCCAAGGAGCCGGAGAGTCCCCACAGAATAACGAGAAAAGAGACGAGCGACACGGACGACGTCAGCAAACCAACGGAAAAAGTCATGACGTAGGTGACAAACTGCTGGACGTCTTCCGCTATCCGTTGATCTGGATTGTCAGTCGCGCTTATAAACTGCAGTCGATAATAGTTACGATTTGTGAGCCAGTCGCCGACGTATTTCCGTGTCAGCCATCGTCGCCAGCGAATCTGCAACATTTGATTTAGGTAAAGCGCGTAGACGGAGATGGTGGCGGCGCCGGCAGCCAGAATACAGAAGATACCAATTTGCCGGAAGACTTCGCCTTTATCGAAAGTCTGGAGCGCATTATAAAAATCTTTGTTCCATTGATTGATGCGGACGCTTACGTAGACATTGCTGAGATTGAGTCCTATTACACCAAACAATAGACTCCACGCCCACCACCTCTCCTCGGAACGCCAATAAGTCCGGGCTATGCGACACGCATCCGAGATCTGATTCTGTTTTGGTTGGCCGCGTTGCATAGTAGCTTCATTGGGTCATCCGCTGAGCCAGCATACCGGAATGATTCGCCAGCTAAAGCCGTCGATTGGCGTATCTGCACCGTGTATTGCTCAGACTCGGCTCTCCCTTTCGGGGCACCTTTTACTAAACACCTGACCCCAGGGCTGAAAGCTTTCGACCCTGGGCTGTTATGCATGGCCACTTCGCGGTAAAAGTTCGACACGTCCCTGCGGGACACGACCGCCAGCTTCCACTGCTAGTGAAACACGATCGGGATGATCAAGATCGCGAGAATGTTAGCAACCTTAATCACCGGGTTAATTGCTGGCCCGGCGGTATCTTTGTACGGATCACCGACCGTGTCACCGGTTACAGACGCCTGATGCGCGAAAGAACCCTTTCCACCGAGGTTGCCCTCCTCGATAAACTTTTTTGCATTATCCCAGGCAGCACCGCCCGACGTCATGGAGATCGCCAGGAATAAGCCTGTCACGATCGTGCCAATTAACAGACCTCCCAAAACTAGCGGCCCAAGCAACGCCGCCACCACCACAAAGATAACTGGTAACAACGCCGGCACGATCATCTCGTGGAGAGCGGCTTTAGTGACAATGTCGACGCACGCTCCGTACTCGGGTTGCTCCGTCCCATTTACAATTCCCGGCTTCTTCGCCAGTTGACGTCTCACTTCTCTCACTACCGCACCCGCCGCCTTACCTACGGCTTTCATGCTGAAAGAACTAAAGAGAAACGGCAACAATCCTCCAATAAAGAGGCCGATTAAGACCTCAGGCCGACTGAGTGAAAAATCAGCCGAGTTCACTCCGCTGCTCTCAGTCGCACCGAAATGTGCTCTCAGCTCAGCGACATAGGAACCGAAGAGGACCAAGGCCGCCAGGCCGGCCGAAGCAATTGCATAACCCTTGGTAACCGCCTTCGTGGTGTTGCCTATGGCATCCAAACTGTCGGTAACTTGCCGGGTCTCTTCCGGCATACCGCTCATCACCGCGACCCCGCCGGCATTATCCGTAATCGGTCCGAACGAATCCAGAGAAATAATAATCCCGGCTGTGGAAAGCATGCTGGTCACCGCAACTGCCACACCGTACAAGCTGGCAGCCGAGTAACTCAGTAGAATAGCCAACACGATGAAAATGACAGGTAACGCGGTTGCTCGTTGGCCCACGGCTAAGCCGGCAATGATGTTGGTAGCGTGCCCGGTCTCGGAAGCCTGAGCGATCTCTTTCACGGGCGCAAACTTCTTGGAGGTATAATAGTTCGTAATCACCACAATGACTCCGGTCATAGCTAAACCGATCAACGTGGCAAGGTAGACTTGAATGGGAGTGTGCGTTTGACCCCCGATATTGAAGGTCGCGGGGAACAGAATCAGCGTGGCCGGCAAATACAGGACTGCAGAAACCAGGCTGCTCACCACCACCCCCTGAGTCAATACACTGGCGGGATCTGCGTGCCTCTTATTAACATAGTAAATACCGACAATTGCACTTAGAACCGATATCCCTGCCAATAAGAATGGATAAATCACCGCTTGCGGAGTTTCGGTTAGCGTTAAAAATCCGACCAGGATCGTGCCGATGATGCTAATGGCGTACGTTTCAAACACGTCCGCCGCCATTCCGGCGCAGTCTCCGACATTATCTCCTACGTTGTCGGCGATGGTAGCCGGATTTCTGGGATCATCCTCTTCCCAATGGCTCTCGAGCTTACCTACCAGGTCCGCCCCAACGTCAGCGGCCTTGGTGTAAATTCCGCCTCCTAGACGGGCAAACACGCTAATGAGACTGGCGCCTAGTCCTAGCCCCACCAAACTAGAGATCGCTTTTTCCCGCCCAAAGAACTGTTCGCCCAGCAAAAAGAAGATCCCAACCGACAGAAGGCCAAGTCCAACGACGAGAAGACCGGTCACCGCACCGCCGTTGAAGGAAATGCGCGCGGCGCCTTCCTTTGAGCTAGCGGCTACCTGGGCTACGCGAGAGTTTGAGATCACGGCTACGCGCATCCCAATGTATCCGGCTGCCATGGAACAGGTCGCTCCAATGACAAAGCCGAAAGCGGTAAAAAAATCCCGGGTAAAACCGAGTAGGAAAAAGATAATAACGGCAATAATGCTCACCGAAAGCAACTGTCGATTCAGGTAGGCTTTTGCTCCTTCCTCGATAGCGCCGGCTACTCGACGCATTTTTTCGTTCCCGGGTGAACATCTGACAACCATTCTGATTAAATAGAACGCGCCAGCTAAGGCAAGCAGGGCACAAATTAATGCAATCCAGATGCTGGCGGCAATAGGAACACTCACAGCTAACCAATGCGCACTCATACATTCCTAATCTAAAAGCTTGGCAATGGTTAGCTGGGCGCTGATTGTCTAAACCTTACCGATAATTGCCCTAATCCCCAAACTCACCCGCTGTGACCACATCTCGTCGGATTGCCATAGGCCTGAACGATCGTCCGAGCATCCGGGGAGGCAATGTCTTTTGGGTTCGCGGCCTGCGTATTCACTCCAGTCGCAAGCGGCAACCACCGGGTTCAGTCACAGGAAGCCGAACCACGGGGAAGGGCTAAATGCATCAATAGTCAGGACTAATGGCTGCTTCCGGATCTTGCCGTCCACCAATGCCTTTTCAGCCTTGGTTTGAAGTGCGAAGAAGTCTCCACTATCAAAACCTTCACTAACACCGGCAAGAAACCCCTGGTAGGAACAGAGATATTTCCACTCCCGTTGGCTAAAGTGCGCAGCAAACCTCCGAGCAGCCTCAACGCGATGAGCTCGTGCATTGTTTACTAATGGGTGCATCCGCCCTCCTTTATTGACTCAAATGAATCTAATCACGTAAACGGCGGTCCTAAAGGCATCGGTTGGCCGACTCTAACCGTACGTTGAGGTGCATTTGGTATCTAGGGAACCGCGATCTATAGCGGAAACCGGCCAATAATGAAGGACCAGCAACTACTAACTAGATGCGTTGCACAGGAATCAACAAGCCACAGTTGATTCAATCCTCTTCCTGGTAAACTAGAACGGGGCAAGGTGCTCGGCGGGCGAGTTCGATCGCTTTGTCCGGAATGAAGAGCGACGGTAGCAAACTTCGATGATAGCTGGTAGTAATAATCAGATCAGCCTGGCTGTCGCGCGCCAGAGCCGTGATTCGGTCTGCCGGTTCTCCAACCAAAAACGCTGATTTGCACCAGGGAGTAATCCTACGTACTTGGTTAACGAGCTGGTCCAGTTCTTGCCTAAATTCTTTCTGTTGTTTATCGATTAGATAATACCGCTCTTCCTCGCTCAGCAAACGCGGCCAGAACACATACGCAACACAGAGCGATGCGTGATACCTCCTCGCTAACTTTGCCGCATTATCTAACGTAGCCTCGCACTTCTTGGTGAGATCCAGGGCCACTATTATCCGGCGTATCGTCAGTGCGTTTGTCTCAGCCTTTTCAACGACCAACGTACTCATACCAACGCTCCTTACTCGCGCCTTGTACCGTACCTAACTTCGTTCGAAGTGATTGCTCGTCCCGCCAGAACCGGACAATCGGCCTTTCTAACCAATTCGTCGGCAACCTGAATCGTTGACCAGTTCTCGCTAGCTGCATCCAGAGACACTGGCATAACGATCAAGTCGGCTCGCATGCTCTTACTGACACGAAGGGTGCTGGCCGGAAGTGGTCCCTCTTCGAATAGCCACAGGCACTTTGACCACGATTTCCGCACCCTAGCGCACAGGGTTTTCAGGCGGACCAAATTGAGTTCTCGATGCCGAATGATACCGTCGAAGGCGGAACCTCCCTGCGCATAGAAGAAGCTTCGCGGAACTTCGTAACAATGAAGCAGTGTGATTTGGGCATCTAATCGCCGGGCTAATTGGATCACGCGTTTCAGGTCGGCCGGTTCTGTATGCCCACTGTCGACCGGAACCAATATTTTTCGAATTCGAAAAGCGACCTTTCCCTTTTTGGACATGTGCCCTCCGACTTCTCGACTTGGGGCGGAAACACTGTCGTTCGGGGCACCCGGCAAGAAGGCCATTTCTTCAGCGGTTGGAAAAACAAATGGCGCCATAACCTGCGATCCTCCGATGCCCGTGAGTAGATGACCGTGACGGTCGCAGGTCGGATTGAACAGATTTTTCATGTGGAACCTTTCTATAAAGCTTGGCGCTTGTTCGGTGAATCATTGCGGCCGTCCAGCCGCTAAGGAAGCTTAGTTCCGTACTGCCCAGGAACCCCACGCCCGTTGTCGAAATCTAGTCCGCCGTTGCCAAGCGTGCCGCTTTTGTCCCGCTGGGACCGAATTCACTCCTTGCCTAGTAAGCTTCGATGTCTTCGATCTCTGTTGTAGGAAAACCGAGATCCGCTGCCGAAAAAACGCGCCGTCCCTCGATTCGATTGATCGTTCCTTTCCCATCGATCTCGACTGCGTAATAGGTGAGGCCATGCGGCAAATGCACTTTGTACTTGGGGGAAGGTTGTCCTGATTGTTTGGTAATCAATTTGAGTAGAAGTCGGTCGGGAACTTGTAATTTCATCGGTTTTCGTGCTCCTATAGTTCATTGGCTCGACCTAACGGGGATTCCGATCTACCGCGATTACGGCGGGCCAGACGCTCTGTTTTTTCTTTTGAAGATAGCCCTAGGATGGCCAGCAACCCATATAACCCTAATTTGCGAGCGGCAGCGTCCATGCTTTCTCGTTACTACCGGGGCAGATATTTGACTCATCAGCTGTTGTTGGACCCTAATCCCGTTTTGTCATCGAACCCGCAAGCAAACAATCATGGACGCAAAGGTTCAAAAGAATCGGTCTCATACCAGATGATAAATCTGCCGAAGGAAGATATGTTCCTAGTCCATGGAGTTGATAACGGTAAAAATCGAGAAACCGGAGAACATCAACGTCATTCTGGGCCAGAGCCATTTTATCAAAACGGTCGAAGATATCCACGAAGCGTTGGTAACGGCCGTCCCAGGAATTCAATTCGGCTTGGCTTTCTGCGAAGCCTCCGGTCTATGCCTGGTTCGTTGGAGCGGCACCAATTCCCGTTTGATCGACCTCGCCCAGCAAACCGCGGAAGCGGTTTCAGCCGGGCACAGCTTCGTTATCTTTCTAGGTGAAGGCTTCTACCCGATCAACGTCTTGAATACGATAAAAGCGGTACCTGAGGTGTGCGGGATTTATTGCGCCACCGCTAATCCGGTCGAAGTCATCGTGGCAGTAACGGATCTAGGGCGGGGCATTTTAGGCGTGATCGATGGAGCGCCACCAAAAGGCGTCGAGGTGGAACAAGATATCGCCTTGCGCAAAGGATTGCTACGGCAATTCGGCTATAAACTGTAGGCAGTTCCAGGTTCCAAGTTTTGAGTTTTAAGTTCGAGGTTTTGCTTTGTGCTTCGGGACGATACTTTTTCGGCCCGCGAGGTCAAAGATCCCGCAGGCTCAAAAAAATTGAACGTCCAAAACTTAGACCTGAAACTTAAAACTTAAAACTCAGAACCT
>Ga0213878_10000897_pt1 | contig 10677 bp, 10 predicted proteins | sample VelepicoBEBS_R02_FD_161053 | JGI IMG/M metagenome (GOLD analysis project Ga0213878, IMG submission 161053) | Vellozia epidendroides bulk soil microbial communities from rupestrian grasslands, the National Park of Serra do Cipo, Brazil - BS_R02 | ecosystem: Environmental > Terrestrial > Soil >... | reverse complement strand
AGCGCCATCGTGTACTTCGCCCAGCTTGTGGCTCATCCCGGTGTAAAACAGAATGCGCTCAGTGGTCGTGGTTTTACCGGCATCGATATGCGCGGAGATACCGATGTTGCGATAACGTTCGAGGGGGATGGGTCGGGGCATGATGCGTCCTTAGTCGTTTTGACTGTCAGTGAGCGGCCATAAAAGAGTATGATCGCCAATCCCCCCGAACGTGAACAAATTCGCCTCGAAAATAAGTTAGCAGAAACAAAAAAGCCGGAGGGGATCACCCTCCGGCTTTTTTATCGTATCGCGTGATTACGCGACATCTTCGTACTGCGGAACCGGGTTGCGGAAGCTCTTCGTCACGCAAGCCAGGTACAGCAGGCCGATACCGCCCCAGATGAGGCCCAGAATCATTGAGCTCTCTTCAAGGTTAATCCACAGCGCGCCTACGGTCAGCGCGCCGCATACCGGCAGTACCAGGTAGTTGAAGTGGTCTTTCAGCGTTTTGTTGCGCTTCTCACGGATCCAGAACTGCGAGATAACCGAGAGGTTCACGAAGGTGAACGCCACCAGCGCGCCAAAGTTAATCAGCGCCGTTGCGGTCACCAGGTCGAAGTTGATCGCCAGCAGCGCGATAGCGCCAACCAGCAGCACGTTCCATGCCGGCGTGCGCCATTTCGGATGCACATAGCCGAAGAAACGGGTCGGGAACACGCCGTCGCGGCCCATCACGTACATCAGACGAGAAACGCCCGCGTGCGCCGCCATACCGGAAGCCAGTACGGTCACGCTGGAGAAAATCAGCACGCCCCACTGGAAGGTTTTACCGGCAACGTACAGCATGATTTCCGGCTGTGACGCATCCGGATCTTTGAAACGAGAGATATCCGGGAAGTACAGCTGCAGGAAGTAGGAAGCACCGATAAAGATCATGCCGCCAATCAGCGCCGTCAGGAATATCGCGCGTGGAATAACACGCTCAGCGTCTTTGGTCTCTTCAGACAGCGAAGAGATACCGTCAAAGCCGAGGAACGAGAAGCACAGGATGGTTGCCCCAGTTATCATCGGCACCACATGCGCGCCTTCGGACCAGAACGGACGGGTGCTGGTCAGCGTACCTGCGCCTTCGCCGTGCGACACGCCGTAGATAATCAGGCCGACGATAACCGCTACAATCCCCATCTGCAAAATGACGATCAGGGTGTTGAAGTTCGCCACAGTCTTGATGCTGCGCAGGTTAGAGATGGTCATAAAGACCACCAGCGCAACCACGAAGATCCACGACGGAACGGAAGGCACCAGCGCTTCAAAGTAAATTTTTGCCAGCAGGATGTTGATCATCGGCATGAACAGGTAGTCCAGCAGGGATGACCAACCCACCATAAAGCCAACCGCCGGGCTAATGGATTTCTGGGCATAGGTATAAGCAGAGCCCGCGGACGGGAAACGGCGAACCAGTTTACCGTAGCTTAGCGCTGTAAAAAGAATCGCGATCAGCGCAAAGGCATACGCCGTCGCCACATGACCGTCTGTGAGGCCTGATACGATACCAAATGTATCGAACAGCGTCATCGGCTGCATATAGGCAAGACCCATCATGACAACCGGAATCAACGTAAGTGTTTTACGTAATTCCACGCGAGAGGTGTTTGGAGTAACGTTATGCGACATGGTCATTCTCCTTCACGGCGAATGCCGTCGCGTAAGCAAAAAATTGCCCCATTTTTTACGGATTCCTCAGCGACAACAACTGTCGGTTTTTAGTAAATATCTATCCGGTACGAAGCCCGGCCTCTTGGTTTTGAATGACGTTTCTTTGTTGCAAAAAAATAACCGACGCGTTTAAAAACGTCGGTTAATCTCTATTTTTGCAGGCGGCGTATTGTGCCCTCTTCCCCCAACAAACACAAGAGAATGAGAGCTTCATCAAATAAATCACTCCGCTAACTGTCTGATTATTCATCACTGTTAGAGGCATACACCGCAGCAATAGCACTATTTGCTAAAATATTGTCCCGCCACCAGGTGCTGGCAAGGCCAGAGGTCTGCTCATTCCAGCCGATCCATACCGCATCGAAGGGTAAATGGGCCGCCACCTGTTTTTCCACCAGCGCGCCGTTTTCAATAAAACGCTGCGCCAGATAACGCGGTAAATAACCGCATCCGAGCCCGCTGATGTGTAATTCCAGTTTAGTCTTAAAATCAAAAACAGTGAGCGCTTCCTGATCTTCAAGCAGCTGTTGAAATGCAGAACAGCCCGGTGCGGCGTCATCGCCGACAATAACGGCGCGAAAGCGCCTGATGGTGCGACGACTCAGCGGCTCCGGCTCCTGCGCCAGCGGGTGCTGCGGCGCCACCACGAAAATTTGCTCCAGAAACCCCAGCGGTGAGAAACCAAAACCGCTCAGCGGTGGCGGGTCGCGCAGCGCGCCGACGACAATATCAGCCCGTCCGGTCGCCAGCGCCTCCCAGGAGTCGCCCAGCACGCCGCGAATAAACTTCAGGCGGGTGACATCATGCTGCTGGTAAAAGGCTGCGATCAGCGGCGTTAATAATAAGAAAGGAAAAGTGTCGTCAACGGCGATCACCAGATTGTTTTCCCAACCCTCATGCAGCTTAACAGCCTGCTTTTCCAGTTCACGCACCGTATGCAGAACTTCGCGGCCTTTTTCCAGCAGCATTTGTCCCGTGCGGGTGAAGGTCGCGCGATGGCCGCTGCGATCGAGCAGTTGAATATTGAGGTCGCTTTCCAGTTTGTGCACGGTATAGCTGAGCGCCGACGGTGTTTTGAAGAGCTTTGCCGACGCCGCGGCAAAACTCCCTTCTTTATCGAGCGCATCGAGAATGATGAGAACGTCCAGCAGTGGCTTCATCGTCGCCCCCTTGCGGTACGCGATTTCAGCGCTGGCAGTTTATTCCATTGGCATGACCAGCGGATCAGGGTACTGATACTCAAACCCCAACTCATGGCAGATTCGGCTGCCGTCTATCGTTTTGCCCTTACCGCCACTGTCGCTAAACACCGGCGGCGCGAGGCCGAGCTCACGCGCCATCAGCGGATAAAATGTCGCCCGGGACGGGTGCTGCGGCGCGCAGAGGTTATAAATATGCCCGCCCTTCGGCGCCTGTAGCAGCAGGGTAATGGCGGCCACCGCATCCTCAAGATGCACCAGGTTTACGCCATGCTGGCCGTCCGGCGCGGATTTTCCGGCAAAAAAGCGCCCCGGATGCCGCCCGGGCCCGACCAGCCCTGAAAGGCGCACGATATCCACCGACGTCCCCGGCAGATTGTGCAGCCAGTTTTCTAGCTCTTTAAGCACCTGACCGTGGGTGGTGACCGGCACCCGCGGCGTATTCTCCTTCACCACGCCCTGCACGTCGCCGTAGACCGAGGTCGAGCTGGTGAACACAATGCGCGGGATACGATGCGCCAGCGCGCTGTCGACAATCTCCTGCACCGCCCGCAGGTAAAAATTATCCCCCTGGCCGGTACGACGCGCCGGTAGCGTGATGACCAGCGCATCGACGTTCATGAGCGCGTCAAGGTCGTCCGTTTCGCAATCCAGCTGCGGCTCAAGGCGAAGCGGGTAGCTCTCAATGCCGCACATTCTGGCCGCTTCGACGCCGTCCTGGGTGGTTTTACTGCCGGTCACCTCCCAGCCGCGAGCCGTCAGCGAAAGGGCAAGCGGCATACCCAGCCATCCTAACCCAACAATTGCGACCTTTTTCATGTCTGTCTCCTGAGTCGTTCGCGCTCCTGTATTAAGGCTACGCCAGGCCACGGCAACTGACAATTTATCTGGTGAATATGAAATGAATTAAAGTTCAAAAAAAGCCCTTGCTTTCCGTGTCGGAAGTGGTTTAGGTTAACAGACATCAAGTGCATAGGCATTCAACGAGAATTTTATGAACCGCGTTCAATTTAAACACCACCATCATCACCATCACCCTGACTAGTCTTTCAGGCGATGTGTGCTGGAAGACAGTAGGATCTTCCAGTGGTGCAGAACGCAAGAGAGAGCCCCCGGAAGATCGTCTTCCGGGGGCTTTTTTTTGGACCGGACTCACCGCGATTCAGACAGGAAACAGAGGATAAGAGCATGTTAGATAACAACCGTTTACGCATAGCTATGCAGAAATCGGGCCGCCTTAGCGATGATTCACGCGAATTACTGGCCCGTTGCGGAATAAAAATCAACCTTCACACCCAGCGCCTGATCGCGATGGCGGAGAATATGCCTATCGACATTCTGCGCGTGCGTGATGACGATATCCCGGGTCTGGTGATGGACGGCGTTGTCGACCTCGGCATTATCGGCGAGAACGTGCTGGAAGAAGAGCTGCTGAGCCGCCGCGCCCAGGGCGAAGACCCGCGCTACTTTACTCTGCGCCGTCTCGACTTTGGCGGCTGTCGCCTGTCGCTGGCGACGCCGGTCGATGAGACCTGGGACGGCCTGGCCGCGCTCGACGGCAAACGTATCGCCACCTCTTACCCTCACCTGCTCAAGCGTTACCTCGATCAAAAAGGCATCAGCTTTAAATCCTGTCTGCTCAACGGCTCTGTCGAAGTGGCGCCGCGCGCGGGTCTCGCTGACGCGATATGCGACCTGGTGTCGACCGGCGCCACCCTTGAGGCCAACGGCCTGCGCGAAGTGGAGGTTATCTATCGCTCAAAAGCCTGTCTTATCCAGCGCGACGGCGAGATGCCGGAAGCAAAGCAACAGCTTATCGACCGTCTGCTGACCCGTATTCAGGGCGTTATTCAGGCCCGTGAGTCCAAATACATCATGATGCACGCCCCGACCGAGCGTCTGGACGAGGTCGTCGCCCTGCTGCCAGGCGCTGAGCGCCCTACCATTCTGCCGCTGGCAGGCGATCAGCAGCGCGTGGCCATGCATATGGTCAGCAGCGAAACCCTGTTCTGGGAAACCATGGAAAAACTGAAGGCCCTGGGCGCCAGCTCCATTCTGGTCCTGCCGATTGAGAAGATGATGGAGTAAGCCATGAGCTTTAATACCGTAATCGACTGGAATACCTGCAGCCCACAGCAGCAAGACGAGCTGCTGATGCGCCCGGCCATCGGCGCTTCAGAGAGCATCAGCCGCACCGTGCGCGAAATCCTCGACAACGTTCGCGCCCGGGGCGACGCGGCGCTGCGCGAGTACAGCGCGAAGTTCGATAAAACCGAGGTCGACGCGCTGAAGGTGACCGCGCAGGAGATAGATGACGCCAGCGCGCGCCTGAGCCCGGCGCTAAAGCAGGCGATGGCGGTCGCGGTGAGCAACATTGAAACCTTCCACACCGCGCAAAAGCTGCCCATCGTGGATGTCGAGACCCAGCCCGGCGTGCGCTGCCAGCAGGTCACCCGTCCGGTAGCGTCCGTCGGGCTGTATATTCCAGGCGGTTCGGCGCCGCTCTTTTCCACCGTGCTGATGCTGGCAACGCCTGCCCGCATCGCCGGTTGTCAGCAGGTGGTGCTGTGCTCGCCGCCGCCGATTGCCGACGAAATTCTCTATGCTGCTCGCCTGTGCGGCGTGCAGGATGTGTATAAGGTTGGCGGCGCGCAGGCGATCGCCGCGCTGGCGTTTGGCAGCGAGTCGGTGCCAAACGTCGACAAAATCTTCGGGCCAGGCAACGCTTTTGTGACCGAGGCGAAGCGCCAGGTCAGCCAGCGTCTGGACGGCGCGGCGATCGATATGCCCGCGGGCCCGTCGGAGGTGCTGGTGATCGCCGACAGCGGCGCAACGCCGGAGTTTGTCGCCTCGGATCTGCTCTCTCAGGCAGAACACGGCCCGGACTCGCAGGTGATCCTGCTGACGCCGGATGCGCAAATGGCCACCCGCGTCGCCGACGCCGTTGAGCGCCTGCTCGCCGAGCTGCCGCGCGCCGACACCGCCCGCCAGGCGCTCTCGGCAAGCCGCCTGATTGTCGCTCGCGATATCGCGCAGTGCGTCAGTATCTCCAACCAGTACGGCCCGGAGCACCTGATTATCCAGACGCGTAATGCCCGGGAACTGGTCGACAGCATCACCAGCGCGGGCTCGGTGTTCCTTGGCGACTGGTCGCCGGAGTCCGCGGGCGATTACGCCTCCGGCACCAACCATGTGCTGCCGACTTACGGCTATACCGCGACCAGCTCAAGCCTCGGGCTTGCCGATTTCCAGAAACGGATGACGGTGCAGGAACTGTCCCGCGAGGGTTTTGCATCACTCGCCGCCACCATTGAAACGCTGGCCGCGGCCGAACGTCTGACTGCCCACAAAAACGCCGTTACGCTGCGCGTTGCAGCCCTGAAGGAGCAAGCATGAGCATCGAAGAGTTAGCCCGCAAAAACGTCCGCGACCTGACGCCGTATCAGTCCGCCCGCCGCCTCGGCGGTAAAGGCGATGTCTGGCTGAACGCCAACGAGTTTCCGACGCCGGTCGCCTTTGCGCTGACCCAGCAGACGCTCAATCGCTACCCGGAATGCCAGCCGAAAGCGGTTATCGACAATTACGCGCAATACGCTGGCGTTAAACCGGAACAAGTGCTGGTCAGCCGCGGTGCTGACGAAGGTATTGAGCTGCTGATCCGCGCCTTCTGCGAGCCGGGCCAGGACGCCATCCTGTTTTGCCCGCCGACCTACGGCATGTACAGCGTCAGCGCGGAGACCTTCGGCGTCGAGTGCCGCACCGTACAGGCGCGGGAAGGCTGGCAGCTTAACCTGCCGGCGATTGCTGAACAGCTTGACGGCGTGAAGCTGGTGTATGTGTGCAGCCCGAACAACCCGACGGGGCAGATAATCAATCCTCAGGACATGCGCACGCTGCTGGAGATGACCCGCGGCAAAGCGCTGGTGGTCGCGGATGAAGCCTACATCGAGTTCTGCCCGCAGGCGACGCTGGTCAACTGGCTGGCCGACTATCCGCACCTGGTGGTGCTGCGCACCTTATCCAAAGCCTTTGCGCTGGCCGGGCTGCGCTGCGGCTTTACGCTCGCCAGCGAAGAAGTTATCGCCCTGCTGCTGAAGGTGATTGCCCCCTACCCGCTGTCGACCCCGGTCGCCGATATCGCCGCCCAGGCGCTGAGCCCGCAAGGGATTACTGAGATGCGCGAGCGCGTGGCGCAGATCCTCGCCGAGCGCGCGTATCTGGTCAGCAACCTGCGCGATATCCCCTGCGTTGAACAGGTTTTTGATTCAGAAACCAACTATATTCTGGTGCGGTTCACCGCCTCGAGCGCAGTCTTTAAATCTCTGTGGGATCAGGGCATTATTTTACGTGACCAGAACAAACAACCTTCTTTAAGCGGCTGCCTGCGCATTACCATCGGCACCCGTGCAGAGAGCCAGCGCGTCATTGACGCCCTTCGAGCGGAGAATGTATGACTCAGAAGTTCCTCTTTATTGATCGTGATGGCACGCTGATTGCCGAGCCTCCGAGCGATTTCCAGGTAGACCGTTTCGATAAGCTGGCGTTCGAACCGGAGGTCATTCCCTCCCTGCTCAAGCTGCAGCAGGCCGGGTTTCGTCTGGTGATGATCACCAATCAGGACGGACTGGGCACCAGCAGCTTCCCGCAGGCGGACTTCGACGGCCCGCACGACCTGATGATGCAAATTCTCGCCTCTCAGGGTGTGGCCTTTGAAGATGTGCTGATTTGTCCGCATTTACCGCAGGACAACTGCGACTGCCGCAAACCGAAAACAAAGCTGGTGACCCGCTGGCTGGAAAACGGCGCGATGGATACCGCGAACAGCTACGTCATCGGCGACCGCGCAACCGACGTGACTCTCGGCGACAACATGGGCATCACCGGCCTGCTGTACAACCGCGATACCCTCGGCTGGAAAGCGATTACCGAGAAGCTCACGCGACGCGACCGTTACGCCCACGTCGAGCGCAATACCCGCGAAACCCAGGTCGACGTTAAGGTCTGGCTGGACCGCGAAGGCGGCAGCCGCATCAACACCGGCGTCGGTTTCTTCGACCATATGCTCGACCAGATTGCCACCCACGGCGGTTTTCGTCTGGACATTACGGTCAAAGGCGATCTCTATATTGACGATCACCACACCGTCGAAGATACCGGTCTGGCGCTCGGCGAAGCGCTGAAGCTGGCGCTCGGCGATAAGCGCGGCATCAACCGTTTCGGCTTCGTACTGCCGATGGACGAGTGCCTCGCGCGCTGCGCGCTGGACATTTCCGGGCGCCCGCACCTTGAGTATCGCGCCGAATTCACCTATCAGCGCGTCGGCGACCTGAGCACGGAGATGATTGAGCACTTCTTCCGCTCGCTCTCCTATACCATGGGCGTGACGCTGCACCTGAGAACCAAAGGCAAGAACGATCACCACCGCGTCGAGAGCCTGTTTAAAGCCTTTGGCCGCACGCTGCGCCAGGCCATCCGCGTCGAAGGTGATGCCCTTCCCTCCTCGAAAGGAGTGCTGTGATGAACGTGGTGATCCTCGATACCGGCTGCGCCAACCTGCACTCGGTGACTTCCGCCATTAAGCGTCACGGCTACGAGCCCGTGATTAGCCGCGACCCTGACGTCGTACTGCGCGCCGATAAGCTTTTTTTACCCGGCGTCGGCACCGCGCAGGCCGCCATGGACCAGTTGCGCGAGCGCGAGCTTATCGGGCTGATTAAAGCCTGCACCCAGCCGGTGCTGGGGATTTGCCTCGGCATGCAGTTGCTCGGGCGCTACAGCGAGGAGACCCACGGCGTCAACCTGTTGGGCATTATCGATCAGGACGTGCCGAAAATGGCCGACACGGGGCTGCCGCTACCGCATATGGGCTGGAACCGCGTTTACGCCAAAGCGGGCAACCGGTTGTTTCACGGCATCGAAGACGGCGCTTACTTTTACTTCGTGCACAGCTACGCGATGCCGGTCAACCCAAACACCATTGCCCAGTGCAACTACGGTGAACCGTTCACTGCCGCTGTACAGAAAGAGAATTTCTACGGCGTACAGTTCCACCCGGAACGCTCCGGCGCTGCGGGCGCGCAGCTGCTGAAAAACTTTCTGGAGATGTGATGATTATTCCGGCTTTAGATTTAATTGACGGCACCGTCGTACGCCTCCATCAGGGCGATTACGGCCAGCAGCGCGACTACGGCAACGACCCGCTGCCGCGGCTGCAGGAGTATGCCGCGCAGGGCGCCGAGGTGCTGCATCTCGTGGATTTGACCGGCGCGAAAGATCCGGCCAAACGGCAGATAGCGCTGCTGAAAACGCTGGTGGCCGGTGTCGATGTGCCGGTGCAGGTCGGCGGCGGCATCCGTACCGAAGAGGACGTGGCCGCGCTGCTTGACGCGGGCGTCGCCCGTGTGGTGGTCGGCTCGACGGCGGTAAAATCACCGGAGGTGGTGAAAGGCTGGTTCACGCGCTTCGGCGCAGAGAAGCTGGTGCTGGCGCTGGACGTGCGCATTGACGACGCCGGTAACAAACAGGTGGCGGTCAGCGGCTGGCAGGAGAACTCCGGCGTCACCCTGGAAGCGCTGGTCGACACCTACCTGCCGGTGGGCCTGCAACACGTGCTGTGCACCGATATCTCCCGCGACGGCACGCTGGCGGGCTCTAATGTCTCGCTGTATCAGGAGGTGTGCGCCCGTTATCCTCAGGTGGCGTTTCAGTCTTCAGGCGGCATTGGCGATATTAACGACGTGGCCGCGCTTCGCGGAACCGGCGTGCGCGGCGTTATTGTGGGTCGCGCCCTGCTGGAAGGTAAATTTAACGTGGCGGAGGCTATCGAATGCTGGCAAAACGGATAATCCCTTGTCTTGACGTGCGTGATGGTCAGGTGGTGAAAGGCGTACAGTTCCGCAACCATGAAATCATCGGCGACATCGTCCCACTGGCGAAGCGCTATGCCGAAGAAGGCGCGGATGAGCTGGTGTTTTACGATATTACCGCCTCCAGCGACGGCCGCGTGGTCGACAAAAGCTGGGTCACCCGCGTGGCCGAGGTTATCGATATTCCCTTCTGCGTCGCAGGAGGCATTAAGTCAGTGGAAGACGCCGCGCAGATCCTCTCCTTCGGCGCCGATAAAATTTCGGTTAACTCGCCTGCACTGGCGGACCCGACGCTGATTACCCGCCTGGCGGACCGCTTTGGCGTACAGTGTATTGTGGTGGGTATCGACACCTGGTATGACGCCGCGACCGGCAAATACCATGTCAACCAGTATACTGGCGACGAGAGCCGCACCCGCGTCACCCAATGGGAAACCCTCGACTGGGTACAGGAAGTGCAAAAACGCGGCGCCGGGGAAATTGTGCTCAACATGATGAACCAGGACGGCGTTCGCAACGGCTACGACCTTGAACAGCTGCGCAAGGTGCGCGACGTCTGTCACGTACCGCTCATCGCCTCCGGCGGCGCGGGCACCATGGAGCACTTCCTTGACGCCTTCCGCGATGCCAACGTCGACGGCGCGCTGGCGGCCTCCGTGTTTCACAAACAGATAATGAATATTGGCGAATTAAAAGCGTACCTGGCAGCACAGGGCGTGGAGATAAGGGTATGTTGACAGAACGTCTGGACTGGGAAAAAACCGATGGACTGATGCCTGCGGTTATCCAGCACGCCGTGTCCGGCGAGGTGCTGATGCTTGGCTATATGAATCAGGAGGCGCTGGCGAAAACGCAGGAAACCGGCAAGGTGACCTTCTTTTCACGCACCAAACAGCGCCTGTGGACCAAAGGGG
>Ga0213878_10000896_pt1 | contig 10680 bp, 12 predicted proteins | sample VelepicoBEBS_R02_FD_161053 | JGI IMG/M metagenome (GOLD analysis project Ga0213878, IMG submission 161053) | Vellozia epidendroides bulk soil microbial communities from rupestrian grasslands, the National Park of Serra do Cipo, Brazil - BS_R02 | ecosystem: Environmental > Terrestrial > Soil >... | reverse complement strand
GCGGTTCTCGATGCCGAGGGGCTCCGTCGCTGGGAACCGCCGCACCTCGACGGCTACGAAGCTTTGCGGCAGGCGGCTGCGCAACAGGGCTTCTTCAACCGTCCGAAGTTGGCCGAGGCATGAGACGGGTTCTGTTTGGAGTCCGATTCTCTGTCGCGAGATGTTAGCCTGCATCGCTCACCGCACGACTTAGCCGAAATCAAATCGTCCTCGAACTCGTCCTCGTCCTCGATCTTGGGTCTGGTGGGTCTCGATTCTCACTGACGTTCAGCTCGTACTTTGCACTCGTCCGCCATTCTAAAGACAACACTTCGCCGCTTGTCCAACCCCGCCAGAGAACTCGAGGACGAGGACGAGTTCGAGGACGAGAGGCATCCCCCATAAAAATCGTCACAAACCGCGCGAAGAACGACAGACAGTTGTACAAATCTTTTTTGCAGGCTAGCTAGACCATCTCCGAAAAGGGGTAACGGATTTTCAAGTTTGGACTTATGAGGGGTGCGGAAGGCCGATTTTTTGTAGCGCCGCACCTTTGATGCCTTGGATTTGCTATATTATTACACTTGTATTGTTTGTTATATTGTACTGGACTGGATTTTGAAGCTTGCCGATTCGTGATCTTAATTAAGCTGCTGCCTGTTGGATTTCGTCGGGTTCGGAAAGCTTCTTCCGCGAGCGGATAATCTGACTGATATTGTAGGCCAAGACCTTTTCCAGCATCTCGGCCAAGACGTTCTCATGGCTGCGCCGCGCCAACGCCCCAAATTGGAAGCCCTCTTTCAAAGTGAAGACCAGTGATTCCATGCCGCTACGCTCGGCCCGCGCCTGCCGGTAAGGCCGGCTGTTCCATTGCTGCGCCTCGGTGAGCTGCTTACCTTTGGCTCCAGCGATGCTGACCACTTTAGGCCCAAGAGCCAAGACTTCGGTGCGCCCTTCTCTGGAGCTGTAGCCATCATCAACGCTCACCGTCGAAGGAATAATTCCGCTGTTGGCTATCTGCTCGTTGACCATCATCAGAAGGTGCAGGCTATCGGAGGTGTTACCCCGAGGTAAGAAAAGCCCCGTGACAAAACCACCCCCGCTGCGTGCCAATTGCGGGCGGTAGCCCACCACGGTGTTCCATCCGCCTTTGACGATGAAAGAGGCATCCGAGTCGCTCAAGCTAATGATCTTTTCTGCCACCGGCACTTTCTCCTGGCCCATGATGCGCCTCTCGCAAGCTTGAGCGGCTTGTTCCAGAGCTCTTAGATCCTCAGCGATGAGCGAGAGCACTTCTTGGCTCATCAGACGCCGGCTGGGTGGCAGATCGGTGCGCGCCTCTAGCTTTCGGCACACCGACTCCAGATCCCGCAGCAGACGTTTACGTAGCCTGCGCACCCGCCGCAGTAATTGGAAATACAACTTCCTGCGCTTGGCTTCTGCTCGCCCTTTACCCTGCAGGAAATCAATCTGCTGGCAATATCGCCGGAGCTCTTGTTGTTGTGCCGACAGTCCAATCGGATTCATGTCTGGCAGATCCAATCGATGCAGGTTGGCGCCGGTAGTGCAGATCCGGCTAATCAATCGGATCAGGAGGGTCGAGTCGGTCGGCCGCTCGGTGTTGGCTTCAACTGCGGTGCTATCGATGAAGCATTTTTGAAAGTCATCCAAACTCCGTTGCAAAATATAACGTAATTGCGCCTGATGAATCAGCCCACGGGTCTGATTGCTCACCGCGTTGAGGTTCTCGCTCAGGGTACTAGCCGGTGGCAATTGCAACCCGAGATGTTCGAGCCAGAGCTTGAGTGTGATTGACTCCTCCAGCAACAAGCGAGCCTGTTGGTCTTTGCAGCCTCCGGCCCAACCGCGCAGCATCAGGAAAAGATAGACCACATAGGCCTCGGTGCGCGGACGGCCTGTTTCCAATTCGATCTCATCGAGCTTTAGTTCCCGCAATTGAAGCTGCAGCTTGGGCAGATCAGGAGTCTGACCGGCCAAAAATTGGGCATCAGCCAGCCGCAGCAGCTTTTTCTTTTTGGCATGCAGGTCAAGATCTTCATCGATGCGCTCCACAATCGAGGGCTCCAAACAGGCGATTTGGTGGATTTCGTTCAGAAAGTCGTTCAATTGAGTATCGATCGGCGCGAAGAAAACCAATTGCCGAGGTCGGCTGTTCAGATCGGGAACCGTAGCAGGGAGTCGTCCATGGCTCGCTAATGTGCTCACAATTCAAGAGTTACGAAAACAAGATCCCCGATTCCAGAACTAACATCTCACCCGTTAAAAAAATGACCTACCTTTTCGGAGAAGGTCTAGCTAGGCGCAATTGAAGATCCTCGCCAATCTGCGCCGATGCTCACTTTCCCGCTCGAACGCGCGACGAACCGCTGCGAAGGACTCGATCAGCGGAAAGATGTTGGAGGTGATCAGCAAGTCGGCGTCCTCGGCCCCTACCGGATGCCAGTAGACACCTTCCGCGGTTATAGTGACCTCAGGCACCAAATCGGCGCGTGCTAGTGCGACGCCCTCCGTCGCGACACCGCGCAGCGCGATGCGGCGGATCACCCGATCCTCTTCTCTGATCTGGTGAACATCGAGGAAGCGACGGAACTCCTCGGCCTCTTGATCAGTGGAGACGGTCGCCGCCAATCGTACCCGGAATCCGTCGGCGCGAGCGCGCTCAACGCCCTTCCATGCCTGCTCCCAGGTGCCCTTTCCACGATGGCGGTCATGCCGCTCGGGCGTCGGGCTGTCGAGGCTGATCTGCAGGGTCAAACGTTCGCTCGGCAATGAACGAAGCGTTTGAAGCCGTCGCCCCACGAACAGCATCCCGTTGGTGAGCACTGTGGTCGGTGCGGCGGCGCTGCACGCGGCCAGGATGTCGCCAATGTCGGCGAGCAGAAAAGGTTCGCCTCCGGTCACGAAGATTTCTTTGACGCCCAGTTCGGCTGCTTCGCGAGCGATCCGCTGCACACGCGCGAGGCCAAGCTCCCGCCGTGGTACTTTGGGCGAGGAGCGCACGCAACAATAGTCACAATGCAGGTTACAGTCAAAATTCGTGTAGAGCCAAAGGCGCGACCCGACAGGCCGATCGGTCTCTACAACCCCGGGAGCCTCCCCACACCGGATCGTCCACCGCGTGTGGCCCGCCTCGACGGTCGTATCGACCAAGGTGTTGTGCGTGAAACGGCACCAAACCTCGAGCTCTGTGCCAAGATCCGCTTCGCTGCTAACAACTGCCAGGAGATCGCCCGGGCCACATTGGTGCAGCGCCGTGATAAGCTCTGGCAGCAGGCCAGTGGCGAACGATTTCGCGCCGGCGTCGAGTTCGATCTTCGCTTTGGTTCGCATAGGCCATGGGCTCACGATCTGCCAGGATTTCGTCCGGCCTTGGTTTGTCCTTAACTATGGCGGAATGGGGGACGAAGCAAAGAAATAGAGCTAACCAGCTATAATACCAGGATCGGTCTCTTGAGACTCGACTCGGTAGGGCGCGCTCCGGCGTTGCGCGTCCATATCACGGGGAACTGTTAATTCCTAGGCGTACTTCGAGTCGACTGCGCTGGGACTCCATCCAGTGTATCCACCTGGACCACAAGCGGCGGAACAATGATAGGAAACGGCCCGATGGAAAAGATGCCTCCGGTCCCGTTGGGGAATCGTAGTGTGGCGCCCCGGTAGGTCGTGGTGTTCTCGCTGGCCTGGTGATGTTTTTTGTCCTTTGCCGGTGCATTGCTCGCCAGGGTAAGGCCGAGGCACATGGCGGCAATAATGAAGTTCTTCATGGCTTTTTGTGGCGCCTATGGAATCCGCGTGGTGTTATACTGTTTCCCGGTGCGGAAGGCTAGAACTTAATTCGAGGATAGCGTTTCAGCCCGAACCAGCCTGTCGGACTTACCGCGAAGCGGTTCCAGATATCAGCCTAGGCTCAAATCTGTTAACCGCTTCGCGGCAAGTCCGACAGCCTAGGGCAAGCGAAGGACCGGTCTCGGTCCGTAGCGCAGCCCTAGGTAGCGTGGACGTTTTCCAACCATCGCCGCACAATTTCCGCGGTGGCCTCGGTCAAGCCGTGACCGGCCTTCTCCAATGCCTCGCTCACCTCCGCTCCAGCCTTGCGAAGCAGATGTACGAGCTGATGGGCTTCATCGGCCGGGACGATCGGATCGTAACGACCCGATGCAACTAGCACCGGTACACCGTTCAGATCGGGCAGTGGTTCGGGAACGATCGGCACCATCGGTCGGAGAAGTATTGCACCAGCCAATGTCTGCGGTCGCAGGAGGAGCAGGCTCCCGGCTATGTTGGCCCCATTTGAGTAACCGACTGCGAACAGGTTTTGGCGATCAAGTCTGTATTTCACCGACGCTTTCTCGATGAAGTCAGCAAGCTCGTGAGTGCGACGGATCAGATCCTCTTCATCGAAAATTCCCTCTGCCAGCCGGCGGAAAAACCGCGGCATACCATTCTCTAGAACCTTGCCGCGTGGACTAAGCAGGTTTGCGTCCGGGTCAAGCTCGCGTCCGAACGGGATGAGATTGGTTTCGTTGCCGCCGGTACCGTGAAGCAGAAGCAAGGTACGTGCAGAACGGCCCGGCACAAACGTATGCACGAAATCGAGTTCCTCAGGTTGATTCATACGGTTGCCTTCTTGGGAACGGTTATCTTGGGTAGAATATTTTCGATCTGCGGACGTGCCTGTTCCATCCAGGGCGGGAGACGCAAGTTTGTGCCCAGCTCATTCACCGCTTCATCTTGGTTGAATCCCGGCGGATCAGTGGCCAGTTCGAAAAGCACGCCACCCGGTTCCCGAAAATAGATCGAATGGAAATAGGTCCGATCCATAATCGGGCTAACTTGGTAACCGAGATCGACCAGTTTTTCCCGCCACGCCAACTGTTCTTTGTCGTTAGAGACCCGGAAAGCAATATGGTGAACCGAGCCGGCAGCTACCCGACCAGGTGGAACATCAGGAGCGGAGATGAGATCAATGTATTTGCCAATTCCATTTTCAGCTGGTGAGACAAAACGGACCCTGTTGCCGGTCTCCTGAGCCCAGCGGTACCCGAAAACCTCGGTCAGCAACTTGGCGGTTTTTTCGGACCTTCGTAGCCTCGCTGATACACCGTGGAATCCGCGGATCAAATGCTCCACCGGAACTGGCGCTTCGCCCCACGGCACTACTCCATCGCTCGGCGTTGCCTCAATCAATTCGATCAACATTCCATCGGGATCGGCAAACCGCACTACATCCTCACCCAACCGCTTTGGCGCTAGCTCGGCGGCAACGTGGTACAGTTTCAATCGTTCAAGCCAATAACCCGCCGAGCCCGTCGGAATCGTGAACGCAGTGGCGCTCACTTCACCCGAGCCATGAATACCCCGGTGAGAACCAGGCCACGGGAAAAAGGTGAGAATTGTGCCTGGCGTGCCGACCGCATCACCAAAGTAAAAATGGTAATGGCCTGGGTCATCGAAATTGACGGTCCGCTTAACCAGGCGCAGCCCGAGCAGTTCAACGTAGAAGTCGAGGTTACGCTGCGGATCACTGGCAATCGCAGTAACATGATGGAGACCGGTGATGTTCATGGTTAATGAAGTTTGTGTTTATCGAACAAGTAGACCTTAATCGGCCGACAGAGCTCCGACTAATGTTGGTTTAAGATTGCCGTTATGCGGTCTACGCATATCCTGATTTTATGTTAGCTCAGTTGCGGGCGTTTTTGATTGCTCTTGAGGAAGGAAGTCTCAATCGCGCTGCCCTGCGCTTGCGGATCTCGCAATCCACGCTTTCCCGGCAGATGCAGGTACTCGAGAACGAGATTGGGGGAGCACTACTCGAACGCACTACCGCCGGGATTCGTCCCACCGATGCCGGATACGCATTAGCGACATCCTTGCCACGCGTCCTCGCCGACTATGATGCCGCAATTGAGGAAGCGCGCCGGCTTGCCCGCGGTCAACGTGACCTGATTCGACTCGGCTACCTGGGCTCGGCTGCCCAGATGTTTCTCGATCCCGCCCTATCCGCCTTACGCCGAGCCCATCCCGAAGTGAAGGTCAAACTGTTGGATCTTTCGCCTGGTGAACAGATCGTGGCGTTGCGCAAAGGAGAAATTGATCTTGCCCTGATCGGTCAGGAGGGCGCCCTGCTTTCCAGCGAGTTTTACATTCGTAAGCTGACCACATTAGGGGTCGTCGCGGTCATGCCAGCCGATCATCCATTAGCTTCGAGAAAACGGATTTCGCTGCAGGAACTGCACGGAGAACGCTTTATCAGCTCCCCTGAGGAAGATCTGCCGGGCCGCGACCGTTGGATCATTCAACTCTGTCGTCGTGCTGGTTTCCGGCCAAATTTCGTGCAGAAAGCAGGCAGTGTTTCGAACATGTTTACGCTAATCGGAAGCGAAGGCGCGGTCACCTTGGTCCCTGCCTATCTCAAAAGCTTTCCCGTGGCCGGCGTCGCGATGGTTCCGCTTTCTGATACCAAAGCCTCCTGGGATTTTCTCGTGGTCTGGCAGCGCGGCCGAACCGGGAAATCGCTGCATGCCTTGCTTGACGCGCTCGCTGCCAGCGCTAACGCTTTTGGATCTGGAACTATAGACTCTTAACTAGTGCAACCAGTTGATCGAAGGCCGCGCCCCAGCCGTCGTGAAACCCCATGTCAGCATGTTTCTTGCGAGACTCGGGATCGCCATGCATAACTAGGGCGGTATACCTGGTTTGCCCATTGCCAGACGATTCAAGCGAGATTACTGCGGTAAAGGAGAATCCAACTATGTTGTCGAATTGCTGGTTTGCTGGCCGATATCCGGGAGCGAGAGCATTGGTCCAGACGAGCCTCTGATTCTTGAGTATCTCCAGGTAGCATCCGATGTTCGGGAAGTTTTGGCCCTCCGGTGAGCACATGACCGTACGGAAAATACCACCGGGGCGCAGGTCAATTTCGCAGTCCACCGTCTTCCACGGTGCAGGAGTAAACCATTTCTTGACGTGTTCAGGCGTCGTCCACGCCGCCCACACGAGTTCTTTGGGGATATCAACCACTCTTTCGAATACAAGATCGAGGCCTGGGTCGGGCTGATGAATGATCGGGTGGGTCATAGCTTCTGTTCCTTGAGGGTTTCGAGGTAGTTGTCTAGTTGGTTGAGACGGTTGTTCCATCTTGCGCCCTGGACTTCGAGCCAGTGCTGCGCCGATTCGAGCCGACGTGGTACGAGTTGATAGGTACGCACCCGACCGGTCTTCCGGGATCTGACCAAGCCGGCCCGCTCCAACACATCGAGGTGCTGGGAGAATGACGGCAACCTCATCTTGAAAGGTCGCGCGAGCTCGCCTACCGGAGCGGGTCCAGCACTTAGCCGTTCGAGGACCGCTCGGCGAGTTGGATCTGCCAGCCCCTGAAAAACAAGGTCGAGTCGCGCAGCTTGCTTAGGCATGTACCTTAGTAATAGGCCAGCACCACACTTAGGTCAATACCTTTGTGTGTTAAATTCAAAATGCCTCTCGCGCCTGCATCGCTCACAAATCTCTGAAGATTTGTGAGCGATGCAGGCTAATGTCAGCCATTGAGGTCCTATGTACCAGATAAGAAATTTCCTGCATGCAATCCTTTTCCTCTGGATTCTTTCCGGGGCAACCTTTCGGCTAGTGGCCCAGAATCAGGGTGCAGAGAAGGTTAAAGAGCCTGCGCAAGCTCGTATCGAACCGAAGCATAGGACCGATCCAAACTTTGTGGTGGGTGACGTCATTGTCACTTACACGGATGGCACGACCGATCCATGGACTTTGAAAGGAAATTGTATGGACCCCAAAGTCTCACCTCAAGGCCAGGTGGGTTGGGTGCTTTGTGAGTTAGCGCCCGATGGCAAGTCCCTGAAGCTTTATGGTGGACTTCCCATAGGGAGTCAGTTGGTCGTTTGTTACCGAGGAAAAGTCATGGCCAAGCTCCGGGCTGCCAAACCGTTTATCGAGGAGTGGGCCTTTTCAGATGATGGCCGGCACGTGGTTGTGAAGTCGCGCGCCGCTCATGGGCCTGCCACTGTAGAGCTCTTCGGGCTACATAATGGTCCGGCAGAAGCTTCCGTTGCCGCCTTCGAGGAAAATCTTCCGGACTGGGCGCGCCCCTTCAGCGATCGTTGAATTATCCGGAGAACGGAAATCTAGTAGTCGCCACGAGGCAATCAGCGGGACAGAAACTGACTATCTGTCAGCTCGGCCGTAACCCTTGTTCGTGGCAACTCCAGGCTCCCGATCGCTGAACGGCGGCGCTCATTCGCCGAGAGCACTTCCCACATCATTTTGTCTCCCGGGTGGTCGGCCGGAGCCCCTGTGCTTCGAATCTGGAAGACGCTAGGGCTGGTCACCTTGAGGTGACGAAGAGCCTTTACGTAAGCTGGGGAATCGTCCAAATGCGTCGACAATATGAAGTTAGTGTCTTCTAACAGCGCAATGACAGCAGACTCCAACGTGACGGAAAAAGAATAGATCTTCATGACTCAAAACCGATTCGCATCCGATCTTGCGGACGGATGCGAAATAAGGCGCGGCTTTTAGTTTTGAGGCGAGAGGTCCGGCCGCAATCAGGTGGCTCCCTGAAAAGGGCGTCAGGGGTCAGGAGGATCGTCGCCGGGCTACGCTTTGCAATCATCTGTGAAAGTTGATCATTCGAAGAGAGTCATCAGAATCCGCGTCAAAATGGGGTAGAAAATAAAATAATATGAAGACAATAACACGTTTCACGCTTGTTTTGTTGACATTGATTTGTCTAACCGCCGTGGTTAAGGCTGATGAGGTTCTGTTCACGACTTTGCCTCAACCCGCACAGACAACCGTTATTCGCGAAACCCATATCGTTGGTCCTACTGATGTGGTCCGGGTGATCCGCGAGAATAATGGCTTATATGCGGTAACCGTTCGGAAGAATCCCGGTGAGCAGATAGTCTACGTGGACGGTGCAGGTCAAGTCATGCAACCCATAGCCAGTAATACAACAGTGGTCGAAACGACCCAGGCGCCCGATTTGGATACCTTTGTTCACAACCTGGATAGTTCCCGATATCAGTTAATTGAGAAAAAGGATGAAAGGGAAGTCTACCTGGACAAGCTGACCGGCACCAAATGGGTGCTTAAGATTGAAAAGAAAGACTAAGTTCGAGCTCATTTTGAGCTAGCCCCGAAACCTTTCGGGGCTAGCCCGCAAAAATCACGTGCTGGTAGGATCGACGAGCTCATTGCGGGCTAGAAAGCTCTTAAACAGACGCTGGGCGTCTGCTTAAGAGCCTGTTTTTAAACTATAAATTTGAAACAAACTGTTTTTAAACTCTTCTTTGCAAAAAGCAGCGGAATTCGCCGGCGTAGCCGGAGATTCCGCTGCCATAGCCTGCATCGCTCAAAAATCTCTAAAGATTTGTGAGCGATGCAGGCTAGCAGGCTCTTAAACAGACGCATTGCGACTGTTTAAGAGCCGCGAATTCGTCGTCACGCCCCGCGGCTCGGTAGGGCGAGGGTACGCCCGAGCCGTGGGGCGTGACGCGAAGTCGCGGCAAGCGGACAAAACGATCGAACGAATCTTCGAACATCTCCGAGATTTCGTCCTCCTCAGTTTAATCTTTGGGAAACTCGTAACACGCTTATCTGCAACTACTTAAATGTCTCAGAGATTTCTGGCACGGAAACTGATCTGAGACTCGGGAAACACAACCCAAACCCGACAAGCAGAACAACCCACACCCCATGGATCGGACAAGGACGACGAAATGAAAACATACTATTTGATTGTGCGCGTGGGCGCCGCCCGGCTGGTTACCTACGTACAAGCGGACAGTATGGCGTCGGCTTTCAAAACCGGTGACTCCAAATGCAGAGCGAAGCACCCAAAACTCAATGTGGAAGTGCTCACTGGCCAAGAGGTGTCGGAATTTCGACCGATGGCTATCTGACACCATGGAAGCATTTGTTTTTCTTTCCAGTCTTTGCCTCTTTCTCATGGCAATCGCAGCGTCCAGGTAGATGCGCTGCGGGCTAAGACGCGACGAAGCGCGTCCCCACCAAACGATCTGGTAGGGCCAAGTCTCACCTTGGCCTTTGGGCAACAACGGGTGCGACACCTGGGCATGCTATTGCCGTTTGAGTGCCTCCAATTCTTCCAGAGTGCGGGGCCACTCCGATCCGAATAACCGAGATAAACTGCGATCGGCGAGAACGATTCCGCCGGTCTGGCATCGGGCGCAGTAGTTTGTCTCGTTATCGGCGTAACGAATCCTGTGAACTTTTTCGCCACATCGCGGGCACGGTTGGCCGTAACGACCATGGACAGCCATGCCCTTGTGAAATGCAGTGACGTTCTCGGGAAAATCCGTGCCGGCTTCGTTTTGCAGGCGGTTCGCCCAGTGGTCAAGCGTCTGCCGCGCGGCAACGAACAACCGTTCCCACTCATCCGGCTTGAGTTTGTTTGTCAGCGTAATGGGTGACAACTGCGCGGCATGCAGAATCTCATCTGAATACGCGTTGCCGATGCCGCTTACTAGGCGGGGATCAGTCAGGGCTCTCTTGAGCGTACGGTTCTCCGCGCTGAGTGCGACGCGAAACGATTCGAGATTGCTGGTCAATAGATCGATTCCTCCCGGGTCCATAGAGCGGAGGCTTTCTTCGCCGCTGAGCAGATGTAACGATGCGCGGCGCTTGGTGCCGGCCTCAGTCAGG
>Ga0213878_10000895_pt1 | contig 10696 bp, 11 predicted proteins | sample VelepicoBEBS_R02_FD_161053 | JGI IMG/M metagenome (GOLD analysis project Ga0213878, IMG submission 161053) | Vellozia epidendroides bulk soil microbial communities from rupestrian grasslands, the National Park of Serra do Cipo, Brazil - BS_R02 | ecosystem: Environmental > Terrestrial > Soil >... | reverse complement strand
CGCTCAACTCGAGCGCCGACTTCCAGAACTCGAAGTCCTACTTCAAAGACGACGGCAACGCGCCGCCCTACCACATCGGCTTTCGCTACCTCTACCACTGCGGGCCGGCGGCGAGGCAGGGCTGCGCGAGCCCGCAGCTCTACGCGTCGGGGTTCGCCGAGTACCTCGACGGCAGCAACTGGAACCTGCCGCAGAACGGCGTCCAGCCCGGCGCCGTCTACGGCGCGATGGCGATCCACCAGCAAGTCTACGCGACGATCGCGAAAAAGCTCGCCGCGATGTCGTACCCGGCGAGCGGGGACGGGACCGGCACGGTGCTCGACCCGAACCAGGCGACCGCGCCCGACGGCTGCATGCAGACCGTGAACAGCTGGGACATCCCGATCCCGCCCGGCTACACGATCGGGACGACGCAGATCGGCGCCTATCCGCTGAATCCGACGAGCGACTCGCCGGGATGCTCCTGACGCGCATCGCGCTCGCGCGCTCGCGCGGGCAGACGCTCCCGATCTGGGCGCTCGGAATCGCCGCGGCGCTCGTGCTCGCGTTCGCGGCGCTGCAATATGGCGAGGTCCTCCGCTGGCAGGTGCGCGCGCAGAACGCCGCCGACGCGGCCGCGACGGCGGCGCTCTCGGTGCAGACGCAAACCTGGAACCAGCAGCTCGCGCTCGTCTATGCCGCCGCGGTCGAGGAGTGGCGGATCCGGAACCTGCTCACCGGGATGCAGGCCGCCGCCTACGGCGATCCCGGCTGCGGCGCGACCTGCTCGACGACGTTCGCGGCGCTGCGCGACGAGTACATGCGCGCGGTGACGCGCTATACCAACGACGTGCAGCTGGTGAACCGCACCTCGCAGTACACCTTCGCGCAGGCGCAGGCCGACGCCAAGGCGATGGTCGCGCAGCTTCAAGCGAACTGCGGGCAGGCGAACGGCGGCGACTGCGGCTTCAGCTACAACGTGATCACCGTCGTGCCGCGCCAGACGACGGTCTTCGACGTCGAGCAAGACGGCGGCGCCTGGGTGATCAACAACCAGGGGCTCCCGGCGACCGTGAAACAGGACTACATGCCGGCTCAGATCGAGATCGTCGCCTGCGCCAAGGTCGCGCCGATCGTCCCCTCGTTCCTCGGCTTCAATCCGCCGACGTTCACGGCGGTCGGGCGCGCGGCGGCGACCTCGGCGATGGTGACGCAGGAGTGGATCCAGCCGGGATTCCTGATCGACCCGCGGACAGGAAACGCGTTCCAGCCGGTCGAGACGTACGGCCCGACGACGAGCGCCACCGGCCCGAACAACTGGAACTGGTTCACGATCCAGTACGGCGGAAACGCGGCGACGGCATTCCCGAAGGTCGACGCGTACGCCGAACGGGTGAACGGTCCCGAGTTTTCCGCCGTCACCGGCTGGTGGAACGCGGTCCCGATCAAACCGTTCTCCGGCAAGCTCGACCCGTCTCAGCTCACGTGCAAGGCGTCGTGACGATGCGCTCGCGCGGTCAAGCGCTGATCGAGACTGCCATCGCGCTCCCGGTCTTCCTGGTCGTCATGTTCGGAGTGATCTGGGCGCTCCAGACGGGCGTCCTCGGCGAGCGCGTGCAGATGGTCGCACGCTACGGCGGGATGGTATCCTCCGAGATCAGCCCCTATCAACAGTACAGCCTCTACGCGGCGTACGCCGCAGCGGCCGGCGAACCGCTGTCGAACGCGTGCGCGACGCCGCCGCCGGCGCTGCTGCAGGACGGCGCGCCGCTCGCGGCGCCGGCGACCGGGACGCTTCCGTTCTGGCAGCCCTCGGCGAACAGCGGGACAGCGACGACGACCTGCGGGAAGACGCTCGCGAACGGCGCCGGCCTGAGCGCGCCGATGCTGCTCGGCCGCGCGAAGATCCAGGTGAACGCGGCGACCGACGTGCCGGCGATGCTGCAGCCGGTCACGGGCTCGGAGGCCTCGCGCGGCGCGGTGCTCAACGCGTTCCAGTCGCCCGACATGGCGACGCTCGTCGGCTGCTACAGCGAGCTGCAGAGCGCGTTCGAGCGTTCCGTGAACCCGCAGAGCGATCCGTCGCCGCCGACGCCGCCGAACCCGATCGGCGCGTTCGCGACCGGCGCCCTCTCGCTCTCCGGCGGCTGCGGCAGCTAGTCCCCTACGCGCGCAGCGTCGCGATGACTTGCCGCAGCGACGGCGGGCGGCCGTAGAGCAGCAGCCCGATGCGGTAGACTTTGCCGGCGAGCCACGCGAGCAAGACGGCCGCCGCGACGTCGAGCCCGAGCGAGAGCGCGATCTGCCACGCCGGGACGTCGGTGACCGCGATGCGCGTGAACATCACGAACGGCGAGATCAGCGGGATCATCGAGCAGATCACGACGTTCGGGCTGTTCGGGAACTGCAAGCCGAGCTGCGCGAGGATGATCCCCGCGACGACCGGGACGACCAGCGGCCCGGCGACGCTGCCGAGATCCTCGGTGCGGTTGATGAGGGAGGCGGCGGCGGCGTAGAGCACGCCGTACTGCGCGAAGCCGACCGCGAAGAAGGCGAGGAACGCGAGGATCTCGCCCGACGAGACGGAGAGCGCTCCGAAGGCCGACGCGCTCGCCGCCGCCGACGACGCCGAGGCGCTCTGGTGCGAGAACATCGTCGTCACCGCGCGGCCCGCGAAGATTCCGACGACGATCCACACGCCGAGCTGGATGAACCCGGTCGCCGCCGAGGCGAGGATCTTCGCGGCGAGCAGCCGCGCCGGATCGAGCGTCGCGACGAGCAGCTCGGCGATGCGGCTCGTCTTCTCCTCGGCGACCGACGTCATGATCGCCTGCGCGTTCAGCAGGATCGAGAGGTAGAGCAGCATGACGAACAGGTACGCGATCCCCTTCGCCGCGTCGGCCGCGCTCACGTCGGCGAATCGCCCGGAGACGTCGCGCACGTCGACCGGAACGTCGAGGTGCTTCGCGACCCGCTCGACCGGGACGTTCGTCGCCAGCGCGATCTGCATCGGCGCGAGATCGCGCCCGAACTCTTCGCGGAAGACCGACGGGTCGCGCGCGTAGGCGACCACGTGCAGGCCGTCGGCGCGCCGCGTCAGCACGGCGACCGCCGACGCTTTTCCGTGCGCGTCCAGATACGCCGGGGTCGGCGGGCTCGCGAGCGCCGGCACGGTCGCGGTGATCTCGAAGTCCTGCGCGAGCAGCGTCTTCGCGGTCGCGACCAGCTTCGGGTCGCCGGCGAGCACGATGTTCTTCGTCGAGCTGGAGAGCGCGCCGCCGAGCAGCGCGGGGAGCACCGCGATCAGCACGATGCTCGCGGCACCGATCACGCTCCCGGCGATGAAGGCGCGCGAGCGGATGCGCCGCAGGAACTCGGCGGTGAAGACGACGGCGAGCGTGCTCACGCCGCCGCCCCGATCGCGCGCAGGTAGATGTCTTCCAGGCTCGGCTCGACGCGCTCGAACCGCGTGACGTCGCCGGCCGCGACGAGACGCCGCAGCAGCGAGGCCGAGTCGGCGTCGGCGGGGATCTCGTACGCCAGCAGCGGGCGGTCCGGCTCGGGGATCCGGCGCGCGCCGGGGAGCGCGTCGAGCACGCCGCGCAGCGGGTCGGCGGCGGGCTCGACCTGGACGATCCGCGTCGGCCATGCGGAGCGGAGCTCGGCGAGCGTCCCGCCCGCGCGCACCTCGCCGTTCGCGATCACGCAGAACATGTCGCACAGATCTTCGATCTGCCACATCTGGTGGGACGAGAGGATCAGCGAGGTGCCGTACTTCTGCAGCAGCCGCAGCGACTCGAGCAAGACCTCGGCGTTCTCCGGATCGAGCCCCGAGAACGGCTCGTCGAGGACGAGCAGATCGGGGCGGTGCAGCGCGGCGCACGCGACCTGCACCTTCTGCTGGTTCCCTTTCGAGAGCTCGGCGCAGGGACGGCTCGCGTACTGCTCGATCCCGAGCCGCTCCATCCACGCGTCGGCGCGCTGAAGGTCGTACGGCGGCATCACGCCGTGCAACCGGCCGAAGTACGCGATCTGCTCCCGCACCTTGAGCTTGCCGTACAGTCCGCGCTCTTCGGGGAGATAACCGAACCGGCGCCGCACCCGCAGATCGACCTGCTCGCCGTCCCAGAGCACGCTGCCGCGGTCGGGGACGAGGATGCCGAGGATCATGCGCATCGTCGTCGTCTTGCCCGCGCCGTTCGGCCCGAGCAGACCGAACGTCGCGCCCGGCGGCACGGTGAACGAGACGTCGCGCACGGCGGCTACGTCGCCGAACGAGCGAGCGACGCCGGAGAGGACCAGAGTACCCACGGAGCGATCCCTTCGGGAGGAGGAACGTCGACCTTGCTTGCGATCGATCTACACGACCGGATCAGTTTTGTGACGGGCGCGGCCCGCGGAATCGGGCGCGCGTGCGCCGAGGCGCTTGCCCGAGCCGGTTCGTCGGTCGCGATCGTGGACCTCGACGCCGCCGGCGCCGAGCAGACCGCGAAGGAGATCGCCGGCGCGCACGGCGTCATCGCGCGCGCGTACGCCTGCGACGTCCGCGATCCCGCCGCGATCCGCGCGGTCGTCGACCGCGCGGCGAGCGAGCTCGGCGCGCTCGACCACGTCGTGAACAACGCGGGCGTGCAGTTCGTCTCGCCGATCGCCGACTTCCCGGACGAGAAATACGTGAACGTCCGCGCGATCGACCTCGACAGCGTCTTCTACGTCTCGAAAGCGGCCTGGCCGCATCTGCTGAAGCGCGGGCGCGGGCGGATCGTGAACGTCGCGAGCGTGCAAGGTCTGATCGGCTCGCCGTTCAAGGCCGCGTACGTCGCGGCGAAGCACGGCGTGGTCGGGATGACGAAGGTCCTCGCGGTCGAGGGCGCCGAGCACGGGATCACCGCGAACGCGATCTGCCCCGGTGCGGTGATGACCGATCTGGTACGGAATCAGGCGGCGGGGCTCGTCGCTTCGTACGGCGGCGGGATCAGCGAAGAAGAGGCGCTCGAGCGCGCGTTCCTCGACGCGATGCCGACGAAGCGGTTCATCGAGGTCGGTGAGGTCGGCGCGCTGTGCGCGTACCTGTGCAGCGATTTCGCGGTCTCGATCACCGGCGCGCCGATCTCGATCGACGGCGGTTGGGCGGCGCACTGAGGTGCGCCCGGCGCCGCGCGCGAAACGCGCGCGAGATGTTGACGAACCCCACGCGCGCATGATAGAGTCGCTGGACCGACCGCGCGATTCCGCGCGGTAGAAAGGAGGGACGCATATGAATCGACTTCACCCCGCACAGAACCCGTTCACCGCGATGTGCATCGTCGCTTCGCGTTCCGGTATCGCATCCTGGGAGGCCGCATCACGCTGACCTGACACGTTCGTCACGTCCGGTTCGATGGAGCCTCCGCATCAGACGGAGGTTTTTTCATGTCCTACAACGAGGACGTGCTGGCCGTGCTCGTGCACGACCGGCACCGCTCGATCGCGGACGACCGCTCGCGCGCGCCGCGCGCCGGTCTGCGCCGCCGCGCCGCCGGCGCGGTCTACGCGCTCGCGAAGATGGTCACGGTTGTCGCCGTCGTGCTCGACGACGAGCCGGTGTACCGCGCCGGCTGACGGGCATCATATGGACGTGACCGTCGTCGGCGTCGTCAGCGACACGCACTTCCCGCGCTTCGGCCGCGCGCTGCCGCGCGCGCTGGAGCGCGGCCTGCGGCGCGCCGGCGTCACGCGGATCCTCCACCTCGGCGACCTCACCGATCTGCTCGCCGTGGAGCTCTTCGAGACGATCGCGCCGTTCGATGCGGTCGCCGGCAACAACGACGGAGCTGCGATCCGCGAGCGTTTCGGCCGCAAGAAGATCGTGCCGGTCGAGGGCGTCCGGATCGGGATGGTCCACGGCGACGGGAAGCGCGGGACGACGCGGTCGCGCGCGCTCGACGCGTTCGAGGGCGAGGACGTCGACGTGGTCCTGTTCGGGCACAGCCATCGCCCGCTGGTCGGCCGCGAGCGCGGCGTGCTGATCGCGAACCCCGGCTCGCCGACCGACAAGCGCCTCAACCCGCTGTACTCCTACGCCGTGCTCACCGTCGACGGTACGGTGGCGCACATCAAGTTGCGCTTCTACGCATCGAGAGCCGCGTAGCTCACCTGTCTGGCAACTTCTAGGCTTCTCGGTATACGTGTACCGTGCGATGATCGGCCCGGGAGTGCCGGTCGACGTCTCCACGAGGCGTCCCACACCCGGGCCGGTGCTCCCTCCTTCGTGCGTGCCGCCGATGGCCCGAAAAGGCTACCGGTGGCTATCGCTTTGTCAAAGTGTGTAAATAGCTAGTTTGGGCCAGGACTAGCTACTTTGAGTGACATGATCCTCCTGGGCGCGCCGCGTCTTGCGGCGCGCTCCAACAGGAGGAACGATCATGCTCACTACGCTGATCTCCGCCGCCGCGCTCGCGGCGGCGCTGTCGATCGGCCTGTCCGCGAATGCGTCCGTGACGACACCCGGCGGCACGGCGTCCGCGTCGGTCTCCGACGACATCACGGGCGGAGCACCGCCCGGCTAGCGCCGGACGATCGTTGCGCGCGCAAACGGGAGGGGACGGGCGCGTCCGTCCTCTCCGCCCGCGCCGCGCCTCAGCGCAGCGTCTTCAGATCGTCGAGGATCCCCAGCCGCGCGCATTCGGCGACGAGCGCGGCGCGGCTGCGCACGCCGAACGCAGAGAAGATCGCGCGCGTGTGGTTGTTGATCGTGTTGAAGCTGCGGTCGAAGGTCGCCGCGATCTCGCGCGCCTTGCGGCCCTTGCAGAGTTCGGTGAGCACGCGGCGCTCCGCCGGCGTGAGCTGGCCGAGCGGATCGTCCTCGCTGGTCCGGCGCTCGAGCGACTCACGCAGCCACGCGTTGGGCGTGTTGCGCAGCGCGTCGAGCGCGATCTGCGCGAAGCGCCGGTCGGCGGTGACGGTGCGCAGCACGTTCGCGGTGATCGCGATGCGCAGCCGGTATCCCAGCCGCGTCCACGCCTCGAGCGCGCGCTCGAGCTCGGCGACGCCTTGCTGCGTCGCGCCTTCCGCGACGAGCAGCTTCCCGCGCGCGTACGCCTCGTAGGCGTCGAGCCGGCGATCCCCCTCCAACGCCGAAAGATCGCCCGCGGCCGAGCCTTTCGGGCGCGTGCGCTCGTAGAGCGTCATCACTTTGCGCGCGGTCTCAACGTTCCCGGCGGGGACGGTTCCGACGAACGCCAGCGTCGCGACGCGGCGGTCCATGTCGAGGTTCACCTGGTCGCCGCGCAGCAGCAGCGAGCCGGCGAGCTCGAGATACCGGCCTTCGGAGAACCGGTCGCCGACGATACCCGCGACGATCGCAGCGTCGGTCAGCGCGATCGCGTGATAGGTGGTGTCGGCGCTGAGCGTGAGCGCCAGCTGGCGTTCGTCCCAGGCGCGCGCGACGTCGCCTTCGAGCAGCGAGAGCCACGAGAGGTACTCGAGCAATCGCGAGCGCTCGATCCGCGTGTCCGCGGTCCAAGTGCTCTTCTCGTACTCGCGCCGAACCAGCCGCCCCAGCCGCAGATCGATCGTCTCCGCGGCGATGCACACCAGCGCGATCAGGGTGCGCATGCGGCCCTTGACGTCGGTGTTCTTCGCTTTGTTGAGCTCTTCCAGCGCAGCGGTGAACTCGTGCGCGGCGGCGCCGTAGTTCTCGCGGCGCATGTCGATCCATCCGAGCAGCTGTAGCAGACGCGCGCGCGCGACGTCGGTCGCCGCCGGGAGCGCGGCGTCGACGATCTCCTCCGCCTCCGCGAGCCGGTACGTGATCCAGCGGCTCAGCGCGCGGTAGTACGCGATCTCGGCGACGAGCTTCGGGACCGATCGCTGCGCCGTCGCGTCCGCCTCGTCGAGCAGCGCTTCACCCTGCTCCCGCCGGTCGGTTCGCGTGAGCGCCGCGCCGAGCAGCATCGTCCCGGTCGCGGTCTCCTCGGCGCCTTTGGTCTCTTTGCCGGCGCGCTGCAGCACGCCCGCGACGTCTTCCGGGCGGTCGAGCGCGAGTAGCGCGCGCGCTTGCATCTGCGCCGAGGTGACGCGGTCTTCGCGGCGGTCCAGCCGCGCAGCGGCGAGCACGCGCACGACACGCTCGTATTCGCCAGCGTTCCAAGCGGACCTGGCCTCGTCGATCGGCGAAGCGTTCTGCCGTGTCGGAAGGGTCGTGACGCGGCGCGAGCTTGGCACGAGCGCACACATTCGCGGACACGCCGTGCATCCTTTCGCAACCGTACGTTTCGTGCGATGGCGCGAAAACGCACGCGACGGGCGTTCGCGTTCGCGCGCGGTCGCAGCATGATTCGATCGAGCTACGAGCGCGGATTTCCCATAGCTCATTCGTGATTCGTGACATGCGGCGGCGCCCCGTTCGTGCGAACGGAGCGACGCTTTTTAACGCATCGCGTGCGACGCGGTCGCACGCGCCGGCGCTAGTTCGGATTCATCGTCGAATCCGTCGGACGGCCGCAGCACGGCTTGCCGGGCGGCGTGTCTTGGAAGTAACCGGAGATCGTGCCGTAGACGTCGAGCCCGGTCGGCGATCCGGGTGCGTTGTCGACTACGAACCGCAGGACGTTGTTGCAGGGCAGGAAGTAGCTGGACGTCACCATCGGCGTTCCGCCGGCCGGGGCGCCCAGACCCGGCGGCGCGGGTGGCGAGGTGGTGAAGCCCCATCCGCCGGTGTGCTGCGCGAGAACCGGCGAACCGTTGAGCGTCGCGCGGAAGCCGTCGTCGGCCCAGACGTGGAGCGAGAGGGTCGCCGACACGGTCTTCACGCCGTTCGGCAGCGGGCAGAGGCAGAAGCGGTACTCGTAGACGTACTTTCCGCCGGGCTCGGATGCCGAAGCCGAGCTCTGGTGCGGGCCGATCCACTGCGAGCCCGGCAGCGGATTCGCCCACAGCTGGTGTTTCGGGATCACCGGTACGGGCGTGAACGGCTGGTTCGACGGGTTGATCCCCGTCCAGCCGGCGGAGCCGGTCGCGATGATCTTCGTGGCCGGCCGGCAACATTCTGCCGGACTGGCCGGACCGATGACGCCGCCGGGCTGGATCGCGGATAGCCGCTGAGTCTGCGCCGAGGACGGCGCGGCCGCGGCGAACGTCGCCGCGCCGGCCGCGAAAAGCGCGAGCGCGGCGAGTTTCGAGAGGAGCTGCATGTCGGGACCTGTGCTTTCTCGCCGAAGCGAAGTTGCGGCACATCGCCGCGGTCCGATCGTACGCATCGCGCTGTCGCGGTGATTTCACCGGTTCGCGTGAACAGGCGCGCTCCGGATGCGAAAGCGGCGTGAAAGCACCGCCGCTATCATCACGGCACGGTACCGCTCACACACCGTGGGCGGGACCGAGCCGGCGGCGAACGCCGCGGCAGCTCTACTCTTTCAATTCGATCTCAGAAAGGTCGCCCACGATGAAACACATCAACGGGGCGCAGCGCCCCACGAGCACCTGCAACGTTCTCTGGATCGCCGTGGTGGCGATCTTCCTGGTCGTCGCTACCGCGGCCGCCGCGTTCTCGGCGGCGAACACCGAGAACTGGTTCGGGATGGGATCCGACAACGTCATGGGGATGATGCCGCCGAACGGCATGAATCCGGGCGGCGGAGACCCCGGCGGTCAGCGGCGGATGCAGACGACGAACTGCGATCCCGCGCGCGAAATCCGGCTCACGCAAACGGGTACGCACCACCACATCTTCACCTACGTCTCCGCCAAGCACGGCTGCGTCTACACGATCACGCGGGACGGCAAGGCATGGGCGACGGTCACCTACGACGGGTCGAGCGGTACGTACAAGCTCACCGATCCGAACGGCTCGGGCCGGCTCATCCTCGAGCTCGGGATTCCGCCGGGTCAGTTCCCGCCCGCGAAGGTGAGGCCGGGAATCAACACCGAGCAGATCATCAAGCTCACTCCGCGCCCGGTCGCAACACCCTGATCAGCTCGCCGCGCGACCGGACGCCCAGCTTCCGGTACGCGGCGGCGAGATGAGCCTCGACGGTCCGCTCGCTGAGCGAGAGGTCGTCGGCGATCGCACCGTTCGAGAATCCTCGGCGGGCGGCGTCGACGATCTCTCGCTCTCGCGGCGTCAGCTGGGTCGCGGTCGAGCGCCGCTTCGGGCGCGGCCCGATCCGGCGCGGCAAAACGCTGTGCGCCGATCGTCTCGCACAGCGCGACGGCGCGCCCCGGCTGTTCCGCCAGCTCATGCGCCTCCGCTTCGAGGAGCGGCATCCCGAGCCGCCGCAGCAGGTCCGCGGCGGCCTTCGCGTGCCGCATCTTCGCATCGCGCTCGCCGAAGCGCGCGGCGGCGTACGCCTCGAACAGCTCCCGGTACGCGTCGGCGAACGGATTGCGCGCGCTCGCCGCCGCCTCGAAGTGTCTGCGCGCACGCGTGATCGCGTCTTGCGAACAGCAGACGGCGACGGGCAGGAGCGCCTCGCAGTCGCTCCAGCCCTCGGGGACCGCATCGAGCATTCGTTCGAGCAGCGCGACCGCTGCTTCGTCCTCGCCGCGCGCGAGATGGTGCTCCGCGACGACGGCGGCGAGCGGCGCATACTGGATCGGCTCGTTCGTCGCGAACGCGGCACCCAGCAGATCCGGTGCGTAACAGCGCTCGGCGAGCGGCTCGTCGCGCAGCGCGATCGCGAGCGCGAGACCGAACTGCGCGATCAGGATGTGCAGCGTCGTCGACGGGTGCTCGTCA
>Ga0213878_10000894_pt1 | contig 10696 bp, 9 predicted proteins | sample VelepicoBEBS_R02_FD_161053 | JGI IMG/M metagenome (GOLD analysis project Ga0213878, IMG submission 161053) | Vellozia epidendroides bulk soil microbial communities from rupestrian grasslands, the National Park of Serra do Cipo, Brazil - BS_R02 | ecosystem: Environmental > Terrestrial > Soil >... | reverse complement strand
GTTTTACCATGCAATATGAAATCAACCCGCTCCTGACAGACCTGATAAGCGGCACGTCATCGCTACGCCAGGTCTATTTCGCAAACCCTGCTTCCCCCATACCCGAGATGGCCTTTCAGGTCGATTTTCCACGCCTTGAAATCGTCCTTGAAGGCTGCATCACGGATGGCGCGTTAACGCTCCAGGAACACGACATCCTGTTTGTTCCTGCCGGAAGCTGGAACTGTCCGAACTGGCAGTTGCCCGCCACAACGCTCAGTATCCTGTTCGGCAAACAGCAGCTCGGATTCAGCATCCAGCGCTGGGACGGCACGCAATTACAAAACCTGGCGAAGCGCCATGTCGCTCGCCGCGGCCCTCGGGTGGGATCGTTTTTATTACAGGCGCTCAGTGAAGCGCACATGCAGCAGCAGGAGAGTCAAACGATACGGCTTATCACCTTGAGTTTACTCAGTCACTGTACCGATCTGCTCAATAGCCATATCCAGACTGCCTCTCGCAGCCAGGCGTTATTTGAGGCCGTTCGCGAACATATTGATACGCACTATGCCGAAGCCCTGAGCCGGGAATCGGTCGCTCAGGCGTTCTATATTTCGCCGAATTACCTCTCACACCTGTTTCATAAAAGCGGCGCCCTGGGTTTTAACGAGTATCTGAATTACGTCCGGCTGGAAAAAGCGAAAGCCTTACTCAAGGGCTACGACATGAAGGTTAAAGAGGTGGCGAGGGTCTGCGGTTTTCCTGACAGTAACTACTTTTGCCGTCTGTTTCGCAAAAATACGGATCGATCGCCTTCCGAGTACCGGCGTCAGTACCACAGCCAACTCACGACGACAGAATAATATGCGTGCGCTGCGGTGCCGAAAGCAGCTTGCGTAATGCGCCCATGACTTTCTGTGGATCGCGCAGAAAAACATAAATGCCCGATTGTACATATCGGCTTTCGATAAAGCGGTCAGCGCCCGCCAAATCAATATCGGTAATCAACAGCACAGCGTCGGCGCGGCGAATATCCTCTTCGCTTAACGCGTTCTCAATACCCAGCGCACCCTGGGTTTCCACCTTGATGGTCCACTTTTCCTGTTGTCACAGTTTCTCCAGTCGCTCTGCCGCCATATAGGTATGCGCCACACCGCTCACGCACGCGGTTACCGCAACCAGAAATCGTCCGCCTGCCGCCGTCATGTTTATCCTCCAACCGTGACCTGAAACCCAGCCTGTTCCGCAAACAGCCGCAACGCATCGACTTTATCAGCAGAGGGCGCAGGAATATTCTTCATCTCCCAGTGTCTCCCCAGTAACCGATATTTTGCCTCACCGTATGAGTGAAACGGCAGCAAATGCAAGACGGTAATCCCCGTCGGCTGCAAAAACGCCAGCACACGCTGTAGGTTCTCCGGACTTAACGTATAGCCGGGGATTAACGGCAAACGCGGAATAACATTGATCCCCAACGCCGCTAACCGACTGAAATTCTTCAGTACCCTGGGCAAGTTAAGTTTTACGACCTGCTTCGACTGCCGGGTATCCATGATTTTTAAATCAAACAGCACCTCGTCACACCGACTCGCCACCGCGAATAAACGTGGGAACGGCGCATCACCGGCCGTTTCAATCGCAGTATGTACGCCAGACTGATGCAGGCGCGCCAAAAGGCGAGCAGCAAATGGCGCCTGCATTAATACCTCACCGCCGGAAAGCGTCACGCCGCCACCAGAAGCACGAAAGAAAACCTCATCTTTCATCACCTCATCCAGCAATGCGTCCAGCGAGACATCACGCCCGATCGGCTCGAACGCGCCAGACGGGCACTCTTCGACATCGCGTAGGCAGGGCGAACAGTGCAAACACTTGCTCTCTCGTCGTACGAATTGAATATGAGGAGAAAGCGACTCCGGGTTTGCGCACCACGGACACCGATGCGGACATCCTTTAAAAAACACGACAGTGCGGATGCCACGCCCATCATTCAAAGAATAACGCTGAATATTAAAAATGCGCGCCATATCGACGCGCGTCTCCGGCACCTCACAGCTGATGCGCGGTGCGGCGGATAATGTCATCCTGAATCTCCTTTGACAGCTCCACAAAGAAGGCGCTGTAACCTGCGACACGCACCACCAACCCGGCAAAATCCTGTGGCCGGGCCTGCGCTTCCCGCAGCGTGTCTGCATTGACCACGTTAAACTGGATATGCTGCAATTTAAGCTGGGTAAACGCCCTCAGGAAGTCCGCAAGCTTATGCAGCCCCGCTTCTCCCTCAAGCGTTGCTGGCGTGAATTTCACGTTCAACAACGTTCCGTTAGACAACAGATAGTTATCCAGCTTACTCACCGATTTCAGTACCGCCGTAGGCCCCTGTGAATCCTGCCCCAACATGGGGGAAAGCCCGCCATCCGCAAGCTGCTCTCCCGCCAGACGCCCATCCGGCGTAGCGCCCACCACCGCACCCAGCGGCACATGCGCCGACACCGTATAGGAACCCGGCGTAAACTGCCCGTTACGCGGGTTGTGGTATTTCTCCACTTCTTTGCAGTAATAGCGCAGCAGATCGGCGCTGATGTTGTCCACTTCATCGATGTCATTGCCATATTTATCGAAGCGGTTGATCAGCCTGGCGCGAATTTTTTGTCCCTCTGGCGTCGCGAAATTTGCCTTTAACTCCGCCAACAGGTTGTCGAAGCTTAAGCGCTGCTGCTCAAACACCATCCCTTTCAGGGCATGCAGGGAATCGCTCAGGTTGGCAATCCCAATGCCCTGCACCCCCGAAAAGTTATAGCGCGCCCCGCCCTCAGTAATGTCGCATCCCTTATCCAGGCAGTCGCTGATAAAGGATGAGAGCAGAGGGACAGGAGCCCAGTCGCGATGGCCGATATCGCAAATATTGCTGCCCTCGACCATCAGAGCGATGTAATGGCTGATTTTGCTGCGAATCTGCGTTAACAGACCTTCCCATGTCAACGCGGCATTGCCTTCGTTTTCATGCAGCACGATCTCCATCACTTTCAGCAGGTTAAACATCGCAATATCGTGCAAACCGTAAGTTTTTCCGGGAATCGACAGCTCAACGCACCCTACCACGGCATAGTCTCGCGCATCTTCCAGCGAGACGCCGCGGTTAAGAAACGCAGGCACCACGACTTCATCATTAAAGATTTGCGGGATACCGGTGCCCAAACGAATGGTTTCTGCTGTTTTACGTAAGAAAGGCCGGTCGATAAGCTCATTGATCCGCACGCCGAGATTGGGCTGCGGCAACCTCACCTGCTGATAGGCGTCAAGACAGGCAAATGACAGCACATTGACCGCACTACGGCCATTTTCAGTCAGCCCACCGAGCAACGCGGTGTAGCCGGTCGGAAAACCCGCGAAATAACGCGCGCTGCTGGTTGAACGCAACAACACAACGTCGTTGCATTTCACCCACAGAGACTCAAGCAATTCGTTAAGAAACGCCGGGTCTTCTCCTTGCGCCAACGATGCTTGCCAGAAAGGCAGCATGTACTGATCAAAGCGCCCCAGGGAAAGCGAACTGGCATTGGACTCATATTGCAGGACCATGTTCATAAACCAGAAAAGCTGACAGGCCTGCCAGAACGTCTGTGGCTTATGTTCGGCATTGTGCCGGGCAATTGACGCCATCGTGAGAAGCTCTTCACGTCGCTTGCTGTCGGGACAGCGTGACGCCATCGCATCGGCAAGCCGGGCATAACGCAAAATATGGCGCTGCGCGGCCTCAAGCAGCAATAGCGTCGCCTGATAGAAATGGTTCTCCGGCGTCTGCTGACAGCGAGTCTGGAGCTCTTCCGCCAGCGCGCCCAGTCCTTTCGTCAGCAGGCGCGGATAATCAATAATGATATGGCCCTGGCCTTTGTCCGTCTGATTGATGCTAAAAATCTGCGTACTGACGGCCGCCTTTACCTCATCCGACATTCGCCCATTGATAAAGTCTTTCATCGACCGTTTTTCCCAATAGGAGAAAAGCGCTTCACGATAAATACGCTTATCGTCATCGCTGATGGCAAAGCGGTCCTGCGGGCGCGTCGGGAAAGCATCCAGCTCCTTCAACAACCAGTAGGGGTCCATTTCAGGCGACATAATCCCGGCGCGGGGTTTTACCGTCCGGTTAGCGGCAATCAATTCCTCGTCACGAATCGCAATCTCCACATGATCAAGGATCCAGGTCGTCGCCTTCGCCCGCCGCAGTATCACCGGTTCGCCTTCCGTCTGGCGGTGGCTTTCGGTGTACAACAAGGCGCGTTCGAGCGAGATTTCCCGGGGCTGAGCAAACAGGGCGTCTTTCAGGCGTTGAATACGATTCGTCATAGAGTACTCCTGACAGGTAAAACAACCCCGCCCCGCAGGGCGGGAAACAGGCTATGCGGTTTGCGCCAGATGGGTTTCGATTTTGTTCATAATGGCGTCGGCCCGCTTCACTGCATCGCTGATGTTGACGCGTACCACCGTTTTGCCCTGAAAACGTTCCTCAAACTTGATGCCGATGTCTTTGGTCAGGACAACCATATCCGCCGCCGCGATATCCTCCGCAGTCAGTTCATTCTCAAGACCGATAGAGCCTTGCGTTTCTACTTTGACCTGCCAGCCTTTGGCTTTCGCGGCGCTTTCCAGTGCTTCAGCCGCCATATAGGTATGCGCTACGCCTGACGGACACGCGGTTACTGCAATAATCATCGTCATATTCCACCTCGCTTAATTGATTTCGAAATCCAGATCCAGGTCATCTTCTTTCTCGTTGACCGGCTTTTGCTGCCTCCGCGCCAGGCTTTTCAGCACATTTACGCTTACCGCCGTGACAACGGCGCCGACAGCCACCGCCGCGATATACCCGAGTTTCCCTTCAACCACAGGCAGTACGATCAACCCGCCCCATCCGGCATAACATTGCGCGCCAAACACCGCCGCCGTGACCGCACCACAGGCGGACCCCACCATAATGGACGGAATCACGCGCAGCGGGTCGGCAGCAGCAAAAGGAATCGCGCCTTCCGTCACCCCAACGCAGCCCATCACCAGCGCGGCTTTACCCGCCTCACGCTCCTCAGACGAGAAGTTGGCGCGGTTGATAAGCGTCGCCAGCCCCAGCCCTAACGGCGGTACGCAGATGGCAACAGCGGCAATCGCGACGACGGTATAAACCCCCTGCGCCACGCAGATGAGCATAAAAGCGTACGCCACTTTGTTCACCGGGCCGCCCATGTCAAACGCCAGCATCAACCCCATGATGATGGCCAGCACGATAATGCTGCCCTGCTGCATACCTTGCAGCCATTGCGTCAGACTGTGCGTCAGCGCGCCAACCGGCTCACCTAACCCCCACATCATGATTCCCGCCGTCACAAACGTGCCGACGATAGGGATAACAAAGATAGGCATCACCGAGCGCAGCACTTTGGGTACCGGAATACGCTTGAGGTAGAAGACAATAATGCCGCCGACAATCCCGGCGATAATGGCGCCGAAGAACCCTGCGCCGAAGCTGTTGCCCACCCACGCCCCAATGGCGCAAGGCGCCAACGCTGAACGCTCGGCGATGGAGTAACCAATATAGGCGGCGAGAAAAGGCACCATCAGCGTCAGTCCTGCAACGCCAATATCAAACAGTTTCTTGAGGTTAGGACTGGTGGCCACATCCGGGACAGCGCCTTTGCCATACAGCATGACGGACACCGCCAGCAAAATGCCCCCGGCCACCACAAACGGGATCATATGCGACACCCCCGTCATCAAGTGCTGGCGGGTATTTTTCAGGATCTGCACTATCTCTTTCATTTGCCGCTCCCGGGCCATCGGCCCATATCCATAAGGTTTGTGTGGCAAACAATAGGCAATCCGCAGCAGGACAGACAGTGGACAAAAAGGCCATTTACTGGACTTTTGTAAGGTATGAATAAAAATGCGATCGCTCTCAAAGAGTTGGTCATTTGCGGTGAGAGCCACAATGTCACAGGAGTTGTGAACAAAATCCCATTTTTACGGGGAGATTACATTTATCCAGTTTTTCGCAGAAATGACAGATAGCCCGTCCGCATTTCTCCCTCTTATGCTGTGCGCAATGCATTTAGACTGAAGGAGAAACGCGATGGCCCAGGTTGTGGAATTCATCTGTGAGCTACCCAATGGCGTGCATGCACGTCCTGCCAGCCATGTAGAGACGCAGTGCAATACCTTCCGCTCAACGATTGAGTGGCATAACCTGCGTACCGACAGACGAGGCAACGCCAAAAGCGCATTGGCGCTTATCGGTACCGATACCCTGGTGGGTGATGTCTGTCAGTTGTTAATCGACGGGCCTGATGAAGCCGATGCCCATCAACAACTGAGCGCCTGGCTGCGTGATGAATTCCCGCATTGCGATGCGCCGCTGGCGCCGCTCGCCGACACCACGCACGACCCGCTTCCTGAATCGTTAACCCGCCTGCACCCTACGCTGTTTCGAGCGCAGCCTGTCAGCAGCGGTAGCGCTGGCGGCATCCTGGTACCGCTCACATCGCGTGATCTTAACGCTCTGGGCGATTTGCCCGCAGCAACGGGCCGTCAGGCGGAGAATACCGCGCTGGAAAACGGCCTGTCGATGCTGGTGAAAAACCTGGATTTGCGACGGCTCGACAGCGACGGCACAACGCAGGCCATCCTTGACGCACATCGTTCTCTGGCGACCGACGCGACGCTACGCCAGCATATCCTGGAGGGAATCGACGGCGGGTTAAGCTGCGCAGCGGCTATCGTGCGCAGCGCCAACCATTTCGCCGATGAATTCAGTCGCTCCAGCAGTCACTACCTGCAGGAACGCTCACTGGACATACGCGACGTCTGTTTTCAACTGTTGCAGCAGATTTACGGTGATACGCGTTTCCCAACCCCTGGCGAATTGACCCAACCGTCCATCTGCATGGCGGATGAGTTGACCCCAAGCCAGTTTCTGGCGCTGGACAAAACGCGGCTGCAAGGGCTGCTGCTGAAAAACGGCGGCACAACCTCGCACACGGTCATTCTCGCGCGTTCGTTTAATATCCCCACGCTGGTTGGCGTCGATACCGAAACGCTCAGCCACTGGCGCCATCAACGTATCTGGCTTGATGCCAACACCGGTGTCGCCATCGTCGAACCGACCAACGCAATTGACCGCTATTATCGTCAGGAAGCGCAGGTTCAAAACGCATTGCGCGAGCAGCAGCGCGTCTGGTTATCACAGGAGGCACGTACCGCAGACGGCATCCGTCTGGACGTCGCCGCCAATATCGCCCACGCCATTGAAGCCCAGCCCGCCTTTGACAACGGCGCAGAAGCCGTCGGTCTGTTTCGCACCGAAATGTTGTATATGGATCGCACCAGCGCGCCGTCGGAAGATGAACTGTACAACCTGTTCTGCCAGGCGCTGATCCCGGTACAAGGGCGTAGCATCATTGTACGCACGATGGACATTGGCGGTGATAAACCGGTGGACTATCTCAATATTCCCCAGGAAAACAACCCGTTTCTCGGTTACCGCGCCGTACGCATCTATGAGGAATACTCGGTCCTTTTCGCCACGCAACTACGGGCTATTCTGCGCGCCTCCGCCCACGGCAAGCTGAAAATCATGATCCCCATGATTTCATCCATGGAAGAAATTCTGTGGGTTAAAGAGAAACTGACTGAGGCGAAACAGCAGTTGCGTAACGCGCATATTCCTTTTGATAAACGCATTCCGCTGGGGATCATGCTGGAAGTGCCGTCTGTCATGTTCATCATCGACCAGTGCTGCGAGGAGATCGATTTCTTTAGCATCGGCAGTAATGACCTGACGCAATACCTGCTGGCAGTGGACCGTGATAATGCCAAAGTCACCCGTCACTACAACAGTCTGAACCCGGCGTTTTTACGCGCGCTCGACTATGCCGTCCAGGCGGTCCATCGTCAGGGAAAATGGATAGGACTGTGCGGCGAGTTGGGCGCGAAAGGCTCCGTTCTGCCGCTATTAGTCGGGCTTGGGCTTGATGAGGTAAGCATGAGCGCCCCGGCCATTCCAGCGACAAAAGCTCGCCTTGCCGGGCTCGACAGCCGCGCCTGCCGACAGTTGCTCAACCAGGCCATGGCATGCCGCACCTCCCTTGAGGTAGAGCATCTGCTGGCGCAATTCCGCATGGCATTACAGGATGCCCCGCTTATCACCCCTGCCTGCATCTCGCTTGATAACGACTGGCAGAGCAAAGAAGAGGTGATGAAAGGAATGACCGACACCCTGCTGCTGGCCGGACGCTGCCGTTATCCCCGCAAACTGGAGGCGGATTTGTGGGCCCGCGAAGCGGTGTTTTCCACCAGCCTGGGTTTCGGTTTTGCCATTCCGCACAGCAAATCCGAGCATATCGAACAATCCACGATTAGCGTCGCCCGCCTGCCCGCGCCGGTGCGCTGGGGCGATGAAGAGGCACAATTCATCATCATGCTGACGCTCAATAAACATGCCGCAGGCGATCAGCATATGCGTATTTTTTCCCGGCTGGCGCGACGCATCATGCATGAAGAATTCCGCAACGCGCTGGTGAATGCCGTCTCTGCTGAGGCTATCGCCACCCTGTTGCAACACGAACTGGAACTGTAATTCACGAGGAAACACCATGGAACTCTATCTGGATACCGCGAACGTCGCGGAAGTTGAACGCCTGGCGCGCATCTGGCCGCTGGCGGGCGTCACCACCAACCCCAGCATTATCGCGGCGGGCAAAACCGCTATCTGGGATGTGCTGCCGCGCTTGCAGCAGGCTGTCGGCCCGGCGGGAACGCTGTTTGCCCAGACCATGAGCCGCGACGCGCAGGGTATGGTGGCGGAGGCCAGACGCCTGCACATCGCCGTCCCGGGCATTGTGGTGAAAATTCCAGTCACCACCGAAGGGCTTGCCGCCATCAAGCTGCTGAAAAAAGAAGATATCCCGACGCTGGGCACCGCGGTGTACAGCGCCGCGCAGGGGCTGCTGGCCGCGCTCGCCGGGGCGGACTATGTCGCCCCGTACGTTAACCGCGTTGACGCTCAGGGCGGCGACGGCATCCGCATGGTGCAAGAGCTGCAAACCCTGCTGGAGCTGCACGCGCCGCACAGCAAGGTGCTGGCGGCAAGTTTTAAAACGCCGCGCCAGGCGCTGGACTGCCTGCTCGCCGGATGCGAAGCCATCACCCTTCCGTTAGACGTAGCGCAACAAATGCTCGGTACCCCTGCGGTAGAGTCGGCAATAGAGAAGTTTGAGCAGGACTGGAAAAACGCATTTGGCAATCTCAACCTCTAAGGAGTGATGATGGACAGGATCATTCAATCGCCAGGCAAATACATCCAGGGTGCAGACGCACTCACTCGTCTCGGCGACTATCTCAAACCCATCGCAGAGCGCTGGCTCGTCATTGGCGATAAGTTTGTCCTCGGCTTTGCCGAAGAAACGGTACGCAACAGCATCAGCCAGGCCGGTCTGGCACTGGAAATTACCCCGTTCGGCGGCGAGTGTTCGCAAAACGAAATCGACCGATTGCGCGATATCGCCACCCGCGCGAAATGCAGCGCGGTACTTGGCATCGGTGGTGGCAAAACGCTGGATACCGCCAAGGCCCTCGCCTTTTACATGGATGTGCCGGTGGCCATCGCCCCGACCATCGCCTCCACCGATGCGCCGTGCAGCGCGCTGTCGGTCATCTATACCGACAGCGGCGAGTTTGACCGCTACCTGATGCTACCGCACAACCCCAACATGGTCATCGTCGACACCCGCATCGTGGCCGGTGCGCCTGCGCGGCTGCTGGCGGCGGGGATTGGCGACGCGCTGGCAACCTGGTTTGAAGCCCGCGCCTGTTCGCGCAGCGGCGCCATCACCATGGCGGGCGGGCAGTGCACCCAGGCCGCGCTGGCATTGGCCGAGCTATGCTACAACACGCTTATCGAGCAGGGTGAAAAAGCGATGCTGGCGGCCGAGCAGCATGTGGTCACCCCGGCGCTGGAGCAAGTGGTGGAAGCCAACACCTACCTGAGCGGCGTCGGTTTCGAAAGCGGCGGGCTGGCGGCGGCGCACGCCATCCATAACGGTTTGACCGCCATCCCTGACGCCCACCACTTTTATCACGGCGAAAAGGTGGCCTTCGGCACCCTGACGCAGCTGGTGCTGGAAAACGCGCCGGTAGACGAAATTGAAACCGTGGCGGCGCTGTGTCACCGCGTGGGCCTACCGATCACGCTTGCGCAGCTTGATATCAAAGAGAACATCGCCGCCAAACTGCGCGCCGTGGCGCAAGCCGCCTGCGCGGAAGGTGAAACTATCCACAACATGCCCGGCGGCGCTACGCCGGAGCAGGTATACGCCGCGCTGCGGGTCGCCGACCAGTACGGCCAGCGTTTCCTGCAAGAGTGGGAATAACCGCGCCTCGCTCCCGGCTCAGGTCGGGAGTGTTCCTTCCTGTTCGTTTCATCCCCCGTTGCCCGCCAGAAAGATGTGCTTTATAGTGCGTTCTTTCCCTGGACGACGCGCGACCATGCAATCATCAGACAGAAGAATGAGCATTTACGCCATTCTGCAGCAGGACAAGAAAGTTGTTGTTAACGAACTGGCGGAGACGTTCGGCGTCACCAAAATGACCATCCGCCGCGACCTCTCCTTTTTTGAAAAGCAGGGGATCGTCAAAACCACCTACGGCGGCGCTTACCTGACCAGCGGCGCCA
>Ga0213878_10000893_pt1 | contig 10698 bp, 12 predicted proteins | sample VelepicoBEBS_R02_FD_161053 | JGI IMG/M metagenome (GOLD analysis project Ga0213878, IMG submission 161053) | Vellozia epidendroides bulk soil microbial communities from rupestrian grasslands, the National Park of Serra do Cipo, Brazil - BS_R02 | ecosystem: Environmental > Terrestrial > Soil >... | reverse complement strand
GTGGCGCGATGCCGAGCGCGCTCATCGGGCGTTGCGGCGCGCGCTCTAGGACGACGTGCCCTTCAGCGCCGTGAGCGCCCCTTCGTCAGCCTTCGATACAGCATGACGTCTGCGGCGAACAGCGCCGCGTCGACGAAGAACCATTCGAGCCCAGGCGCCCAGCCTTGGGCCCGTGCGAACGCGACGACGCAGAGAACGACGAGGGTGTAGCCGAGCAATGCGAGGCACATCAAGGCCCAAGGCTCCTCGCGGCCGGCGTACACCACGACCGGAAGCGCGAGCGATCCCGCGAGCGGCAGCTGCAGCGCCGCCAGGACGTACCCGGCGTACTCGGTGCGAATCGCCGGCTTGCCGAACACGCACGCGATCGAGGCGCCCAGCAGCGCGGCGAGAACGCACAGGACGTCGACCGCGGCGGAGATCCGGCGCGGCGCGATCCCGAGCATCTGCAGCGCGGCGAGCTCGCCGTCGCGCGAAAGGCGTGCGTATGCGACCGCGAGGCCGATCGCAACCGCGTATGCGCCGCCGATGAATGCTGCGACGCGCGAGCCGAGCGACCACATCAGCGCCTCGCACGCGAGCGCGATCGCCACGGCGGGCCAGGCCGCTTCCAGCAGCATGCGGTCGACGATGCGCATCTCGCTCCCGGCATAACGGAGAATCCTGGGATGCGGCCTGACTCGTCGAGCGGCTGAGCGAGCGGGCGCGGGACAGGGCAGTCCCGCGACGGCTCGGAACTAGAGACCACCGGGGCGGCGATCGCCCCGGGATCGCGAGGTGCGGCGAGTGATCCTCAACAGCGTCGAAGTGATGTTCGGCGGGCAAGCCGGCGACGGGAGCCTGACAACGGGCGACCTCATCGCCGGCGTGTTCAAGCGCATGGGATTGGAAGTCTACACCTACAAAGACTTCCCGTCCCGGATCCGCGGCGGCCACACCAACTACGTGATCCGCGCGAGCGAGCACCAGAACTACGGCATGGCCGACGCGGTCGACGCGCTCGTCGCCTTCGATCTGGAAGCCGTCGAGGCGCACATCGAGGAGATGCGGCCCGGCGGCTTCGTCGTCTTCGACAACACGAGCGAGACGATCCCCGACGACCTGCGCCGCGACGACGTCACCTGGTACGAGATCCCGCTCGCGAAGATCGCCAAGGAGCAGCTCGGGCTCGAGCTCGTCCGCAACACGATCTCGCTTGGCGTGCTCGGCGCGCTGATCGGGATGGACCCCGAGATCATCCGCAACGACGTGCGCGGCGTCTACCAGCGCAAGGGTGAAAAGGTCGTCGACCTCAACATGCGCGCGATCGAGGCCGGCGAGAGCTACGTGCTCGAGCACTTCGCGGACCGCCCGAGCGGCTACGGCCTCGTCGCGGGCGACGACGGCGACCGGCTCATCATGATGGGCAACGACGCGATCGCGTACGGCGCGCTGGTCGCCGGGTGCCGTTTCATGGCGGGCTATCCGATCACGCCGGCGACCGACGTCCTCGAGTGGATGTCGAAGCAGCTGCCGAAGTTCGGCGGCGTCGTCGTGCAGGCGGAGGACGAGCTGGCGGCGATCACGATGACGCTCGGCGCCGCGTTCGCCGGCGTGCGCGCGATGACCGCGACTTCCGGCCCCGGACAGGCGCTGATGACCGAGGCGATCGGCCTCGCCGGCGTGCTGGAGATCCCCGTCGTCGTGATCGAGTGCGCGCGCACCGGTCCGTCGACCGGAATGCCGACGAAGACCGAGCAGAGCAATCTCAACCACCTGATCTACTCGGGCCACGGCGAGATCCCGCGCGTCGTCCTCGCCCCCGGAACGGTGCACGAGTCGTTCGAGATCGCGGTCACCGCGTTCAACCTCGCCGAGAAGTATCAGGTCCCCGTGTTCATCCTGACGGAGCAGGCGCTGTGCCAGAGCAAGGCCACGCTGGCGCCGCTCGACGTCGAGGCGGTCGAGATCGACCGCGGCAAGCTGATCGACTCCGGCGAGGTGGTCTTCGGCGAGTACAAGCGCTTCGCGTTCACCGAGGACGGCGTCTCGCCGCGCGTGATCCCCGGCGTCCCCGGCGGGATGCACCTCGCGCCGGGCTCCGAGCACAACGACGCCGGCGTGATCACGGAGAACCCGCGCAACCGCGCGCGCATGATGGAGAAGCGGATGGGCAAGCTCGTCTCGATGCGCGACGATCTGCCGAACGCGGTGCTGCACGGGATCGCGGACGCCGACATCGCGATCGTGGGGTACGGCGCGAACCGCGGGCCGATCGCCGAAGCGGTGCAGCGCCTCGCCGCCGGCGGCGTCCTGACGCGCTTCCTGCAATTGCGCACGCTGTGGCCGTTCCCCGAGGACGACATCCGTGCGTTCGTGCGCGGCGCGCAGCACGTGTTCGTCGTCGAGAACAACTACACGGGGCAGCTCATGCAGCTGATCCGCGCGGTGGTCGGACCGCTCGACGCGCTGCACGGCGTGCGCAAGTACGACGGGCGGCCGTTCCGCCCGATCGAGATCATCGACGCCGTGCTCGAAACGGCGGGGCTCACCCTTCGACGGGCTCAGGGTGACATTGCGCAGGGTGACGCTGCGGCGGAGGTGGTTTGAGATGACGGCGACGCTGACCCCGAAAGATTTCGCCACCGCGACGCCGTCGTGGTGGTGCCCCGGCTGCGGCGACTTCGGCGTCCTCTCCGCGCTCAAGCAGGCGATGGCGGAGCTCGGCAAGCAGCCGAAGGACGTCGCGTTCGTCTCGGGGATCGGCTGCTCCGGAAAGATCTCCGGCTACCTGCACAGCTACGCGTTCCACGGCGTGCACGGGCGCGCGCTCCCGGTCGCCTCCGCGATCAAGCTCGCGAACCGCGATCTCACCGTGATCGCGGCGGGCGGCGACGGCGACGGCTACGCGATCGGCGCCGGGCACTTCGTCCACGCGGTGCGCCGCAACATCGACATGACGTACATCGTCATGGACAACCAGACGTACGGGCTCACCAAAGGGCAGAGCTCGCCGACCAGCGCCACCGGCTACGTCGCCTCGGTGAGCCCCGACGGGAACCCCGACACGCCGCTGAACGGCCTCGCGCTCGCGCTCGCGGCCGGCGCGACCTTCGTCGCGCGCGGCTTCTCGGCGCAGCCGAAGCAGATGGTCGCGATGATCAAGGCGGCGGTCGAGCACCGCGGCTTCTCGATCGTCGAGGTGATGTCGCCGTGCGTGACCTACAACAAAATCAACACGTACGCGTGGTTCAAGGAGAACGTCGAGGACGTCACCGCCCGCGAGGACTACGCGCCGAACGACCGCGCCGCCGCGTTCGCCGCGCTGATGCGCGAGGGCGACATCCCGCTCGGCATCATCTACAAGGAAGACCGCCCGACGTTCGAGGACCGCACCGGCTTACCGGAGACCCCGATCGCGCGCCTCGACCTCAACGCCGCGCGCGAGCGGTTCACCGCCATGCAGGCGGCGTACCGTTAACGCAGGACGGGGACGATTGGGCCGCTGAGGAGCGCGGTGTGCTCTTCGAGGAGCGCGTCGCGGCGGCGGCGCCACGAGGCGGCGCAATGCTCGGCGATCGCGTCGTTCTTCGCGCGGGCGTCCGCGTCGGCGATGAGCTGATCCATCGTCTCGACGAGACGGCTGATCGCGGTCGCTTCCAGAAGCGCTCGCAGCTCCAAGCCGCGAACGAACGCAATGGTCTCCATACCGATCACTCTTTCCGAACCGGCGTCCTACCGGTTCCGCTCATAGTTGTCATCGGAACCGGCAGGCGCCAAAACTAGGGTCTTTGGTCCCACCGATGGGGTCTGAACGTCGCAAAATCCGGGACGTGTGACGTCCGTCATCGGCGCTGGGTCAGCCGCGGCCGGTCAGCCGGATCATCCACACCGCGACGGTGATCAGCGCACTCACCGCGACGATCCCCTCGACGACGCGCGAAGGCAGCGGGACGAAGCCGACCGGTTCGGACCCGGCGGGCAGCCCGAGCGAGTAGAGCGCGAGCGCGGTCCCGGGATCGTGGGTCTCGACGGCGGCGGGCTGGGCGGGTTCGATCGTAACGGCCATGACGGTGATCTCCATGCGGCGAGTGCTGCTGGAGGGAGCCTAGGCCGGAGGCGTCTACGAAGCGTCTAGCGGCGTCTACGTCTTGGTGATCTGGAGCGTCGTGGCGACGCCCGCGCGCAGCACCGTGACGGTGGTCTGCGGCGCGACCCGGGCCATGGCGGCGCGGAACTGATCGCCGGCGGTGCGCGGGAGGACCAGCGGGTTGTGCGCGTAGTGGACCGGGATCGCGTGCCGGGCGCCGGTTCTCTGCACGGCGTGGGCGGCGTCCTCGGGGCCCATCGTGAAGGCGCCGTTGCCGATGCAGACCACAGCCAGGTCCGGCTTGTAGCGGCTGCCGATCATCGCCATGTCGCCGTAGAGGTCGGTGTCGCCCGAGGCGTAGACGCGCACGCCGCCGACGTCGATGATGAAGCCCGCCGGTGGAAAGCCGGAGGCGGTGGAGTGGACCGCCGGGACGAGCCGGAAGGCAGCGCCTTTGTACGTCGCCGTACCGCCCATGTTGATCGCCGCGCCGCCGTTGAGGACGAGCTGCGTGTTGTCGAGGTTCGCGGCCTTGAAGCGCGGGACGAGGCCGACGCGCATCAGATCGCTCTGTCCGACGGTCTTGACGTCGACGCCCGCGTCGACCAGCGCGCGAAGCAGCTCGAAGTAGTCGCCCATGTGATCGCCGTGGTCGTGCGTGAGCGCGACGATCACGGCGTTCGGCGCGCGGCCTTTGATGTGCGTCGCGTACGCGCCGGCGCTCGCAAGCTCCGGTGGTTTCTGCAGATCGAAGCCGCCGAACCCCGTGTTGTTCCAGATCCACGCGTCGACCAGCACGATCGTCTTGTCGTCCGGCGTCGCGAGCTCGTAGACGCCGCCGCCGTACCAGCGGATCTTCAGCGGCACGCTGCCCCCGCCCGCGGCGCCGACGACCGGCGCGCCCGCGGTGCCGGCCGCACCGGCCGCCGCGCTGATCTGGAAGAAGTCGCCGCGCGAGAGCGGATCGCTCATGGAACGCTCCTCATGGGACCGGGGTGTACCGCTCGGAATACGCGGCTGGTCGGGCAAGCCCTCGCGCCGGGAGTGCCACCACGACCGCCGCGGCGAGCAGCGCTCCGGCGCAGCACGCGAACGCCGCGCCGTAGCCGAGCGTGTCGGTGAGCCTGCCCGCGACGACCGGGCCGAGCGCGGATGCGATCCCGACTGGCACGCCTTGCGCGGCCAGGATCGCGCCGTACGCGCGGCGGCCGAACCGCTGCGCCATCAGGGCGCCGCGCAGCGGGAACGTCGCGCCGTACGCCGCGCCGAACGTACAGACGTACGCGATCACGCCGAACAGCGACGGCGTTCGGATCAGCACCAGCGGCCCCGCCGCTTCCAGCGCGAACGCGACGGCGAAGAGCAGCGCGAGCGAGACGCGCTCGCCCGCCCACGCGATGAAAATGCGCCCCGGAAGATACGAGATCCCGAACAGCCCGACGAGCGTCGCGGCGAGAGACGGCGTGTAGCCGCGCGCGATGAGATACGCGACGTGGACGAAGATGACCGCGGTGCTCGCGAAGTACGCGAGCGCGAGCGCGGTCGTCGGGAACCAGAAGCTCGCGCTGCGCAGCGCGGGGATCAGCGGGACGCCGCTCTGCGGGGTCGACTCCCCGGCGCGCGGGGCGCCGTCGGGGAAGAGACCGTAGTCCTCGGGATGGCGGCGCACGACCGCGGCGTGCAGCGGGAGCGCGACGGCGAGCTGCACGGCGCCGAGGATCACCAGCGTCTCGCGCCAGCCGAATCGCGCGATCAGGAGGCCGGCGGCCGGATAGGTGAGCGTCGAGGAGAACGCGCCCATGAACGTGAGCAGCGAGAGCGCCTGCGTCCGTTTCCGGTCGAACCAGTTCGCGACGACCGTCATCGAGACCGGATAGTACGTGAGCGCCGAGCCGGCGCCGATGCCGGCCGTCCAGAGGACGTCGAATGACGCCAATGCGTGCGTGCGCGCGAGGAGCACGAGCGAGATGCCGGTGATCGCCGATCCCGCCGACAGCACGAGCCGTGCTCCGAAGCGGTCGACGACCCGGCCGACGTAGAGCCCAGCGAGCCCGGCGACGAGGACGACGCCCGAATACGCGAGGCCCAGCGAGGCTTTGTCCCAGCCCAGCTCGCGCGAGACCGGATCGACCAGCAGCCCGAACAGGTACTGGTTCGTGCCGTACGAGAGAATGGTCGTCACGCCGAGCGCGACGACGATCGCCCAGCCGTAGAAGAACGGTCCGGCGCTCGGCGACCGCATCGCGCGGCCTTTCGGCGCGCGGACGCGCGCGCCTAGCGGATGATCGTCCCCGTCTGCACGACCTCGAACGCGCTCGCCGGAACGCTCTTGAGCTGGTTGAGATCGTTGTCGTCCCAGCGCGCGTCGGTCGCACCGCTGACGTACCAGTCCGATCCGTTGTCGGCGACGAGCATGCCGTACTTCTTCAGCGCGACCAGCACCGCGCGGCTCGCGCCGGTGAAGCGCGAGACGTCATAGCTCGCTTTCAGGCGCACCCGCAGGCCCATCGGCGGGAGCGCAGCGTTCGTCGACGAGCTCGCGTAGTGCGTCGCGGGGTGGATGAAGGCACGCTGCGTGCTGCGGACGGTGAAGCGTAATGCGTGGTCGATCTCGCCGTTCTGCGCCGCTTCGTCGTAGCGCACGAGCCCGGCGAGGATCGGCAGGCCGGCGGCGTCGGCCGAGGTCCAGTAGTCGGGTCGCAGCGCATTCGAGCCCAAATCGAAGACCGCGCCGGAGCCGGCGTGCCAGCCCGGTCCGACGTATTGCGCGGCGTACAGCTCGTAGAGCTTGCAGACGGACGTGTCGACGACCAGCACGTGGCGGTCGCCGGTGGCGCCGGGTCCGCCTTCGACCGGCGCGTTCGGCGGGATCGGGTACGGACCGGGATCGCTTTCGCTCGCGTAGTCGAACGAGACCGGAACCGGCTGCTGTCCGGCGCCGACGGTCGTGTACGGAATCCCGTAGGTGGGATTGCTGCCGAAGTCGGGATGCAGGTTCGTCGTCGCCGCGTTCATGCTCGCGAGATACGCCGCGGAGTTCGGGTCGACGGGTGCGCTCGAGACATCGGTGTTCCAGGGATTGTCCGCCGGGAAGATGCGGCACCCGCCGACCGACGGAACGCGGCCGGTCGACGACGGTGACGCAGACGGCACAGGCGTCGGCGGTGCGGGCGACGGCGTAGCCGGAGGCTGCGGCGTGGGCGTGGTCGTCACGACCGGCGTGACGGTGCCCGGTCCGGCGCTCGTCGTGGCGCCGCCGCCCGAGCAGGCGGCGAGCGTAGCGACGGCGAGTGAGAGGACGAACGAAGCCGACCCGACGGCGAGACGGCGCGGAGCGACGCGCATGGATCTCCTGATGCGGACGTCTCGAGCGCGCGACCTGGTGCCGTGCGAGCGCTGTGAGCGGACGCACGCGCTCGCATCGCGCGCGACCCGGGCGAGCGGAAGCTCAGCGCCGCACGTCCCGGACGGAGCGCGCCGCCGGCGGCGCGAACGCGGCCGAGCATGCGCACCGAGCCCCGGCAAGTCGAAGTCGAGCCAACCGTCCGCGATCATCTCGCGAACGAGCGCACGTTTTTGGCCTACGTCCGCACGGCGCTGGCGATGATCGGTTTCGGCTTCGTGATCGCGCGGCTCGATCCGCGCGCCCTCGTCTCGCTGCTTTCGGGCGTGATGATGGTCGTCGGCGGGATCGGGATGGCGCTCTTCGGGGCGTACCGGTACGTCAGCGAGCGGCGCGCGCTGATCGAGCACCGCTGGCACACGCTGCGGCCGAACGTCGCGATCGGGATCGCGATCGCGTCGGGCATCCTCGGCCTGCTCGCGATGTACGCGCTGATCCGCCTCGCGACGACCTAACGCGCTTCTTCCGTCGCGAGGACGTGCGGGGTGATGAAGAAGACCACCTCGTCCTTGTTGTGCGTCGTCTGGCGGTTGCGGAAGAAGCCGCCCAGGACCGGCAGATCGCCGAGCACCGGGAACTTCGTGACCGTCTCCGAGTCGACGTCCTGGAAGAGGCCGCCGAGCACGATGGTCTCGCCGTCGCGGACGCGCAGCGTCGCATCGACCTTCCGGTTCGCCACGATCGGGAAGCTGCTGTTGAAGCCGATGATCTGGCTGTATTCAGGATGCAGGTCCGCGGTGATCGTGCCGTCGGCGCCGATCGTCGGCGTGAGCCGGAGCCGCACGCCGACGTCGATCGTCTGCACCGACGGAAAGCCGGTCTGCTGGTTCACCGTGACGACCGGGTACTGTTCGCCGACCAGCAGCGAGGCTTCGCGGTTGTTCAGCGTCGCGATCCGCGGCTGCGCGAGGATCGAGGCGCGGCCGCGCTGGACGAGCGCGTCGATCTGCGCGTTCACGGTGAGCGCGCTCTTCGTCAACGCGTACGGGAACTGGCCGAGTGCTCCGGTACCGTAGCCGGGCCCGCCGAACTGCACGCCGACGTTCGTGGTGTCGTTGATCGGCTGCACGTCCGCGACGCGCACCTCGATCATCACCTGGCGGCTCGGCGCGTCGAGATCGCGCAGCAACCCGCGCACCGTCGCGCGGACGTCGTCCGCGCCGCCGACCAGCACGGCGTTCCGGCGGTCCTCGGCGAGCAGCGTGCCGTCGGGGACCGCCGCGCGCAACGACTTCACCGCCTCGCTCGCGCGCACGTTGCGCAGCGGGATCGCCTCGGTCGCACGCCCGCCGCCGTCGTCGTCGGGGAAGCGGCGGAGCATCGAGGCGGCATCGCCGACGAAGACGACGCGCGCCTCGCGGTGCGCGCGCAAACCGTACGCCGTCGTGAGCGTCGCGAGCGCCTCCTCGAAGGTGACGTCCTTGAGACGCAGCGTCACGCGCTGCGGCTTCACCGAGCCGTCGGCGACGACGTTGCGGCCCGAGCGTGCGCCGAGGAGGCGGATCACGTCGGCGAGATCCGCATCGTGCGCGTCGACGGTGAAGCGCTCGCCTTGCGCCGACGCGGGCACGGCGAAGAGCAGCGCGGCGAGCACCGCCGTCGTGATCGCTTTCATCCTATCGGTCTCCGTGAGCGGGCGGAAGTGATGTGGGATCCGGCGCGAGCGGCAGCGTGCGGCCGTTCGCGAGCCGGACGCCCGTACCGGAGATCGCGGCGACGGCGTCCTCGCCGATCCGGTCGCCGAGCGTGACCAGGCGTGTCGTCCCGCCCTCGTCGATCAGCGCGAAGGGGTGCGTTCCGGTGATGACTGCGGTGACCCGAGCCGGCGGCCGTTGCGCCGGTGCCGGGGCGGGTATCGCGAACGGCCGCGCGGCCTCGCCGGCACCTGCGTTCGGCGGTAGCGGACCGAGACTGGATGGCAGCGGCATGATACGCTCCGGCATGTCTCCCGATCGTTCTGGTGCGGCCGATGACATCGCCGGCGTCGCGACCGCGCTGCCGCGTCGCGCATCGGCCGGCGGTGCGCCCGCGAACGGATCGCGGCGCGGGACGACGACGATCAACGCTCGAGGCGCCGCGGCGGGCGTCGCGAGCGGCACGACCGCCGCCGGCGTGTCGCCGGCGCCTCGCGCGGCGATCGGCGCCGTGACGAACGCGCCCGCGAACGAGGTGAACGCGGCGACCGCGAGCACGGCTCGGCTAGACCCGGCGAGCACGATCATCGCTCGGGTGCGAGGAGCGTCCCGGCTCGGGCGCAGCGAGACGGTGGAGCGTCACGCGGAGCGACGCCGTCAGCGACGAATCGGCTGCACCGGCGTCCTTCCGCGCGAGCGCGACGATCTCGACCGACGCGAGCACGCGCGGCGAGGCCGACAGCGCGCGCACCGTCGCGAGCACGTCGGCGTAGCGGCCTTCGACGCTGAGCTCGAACGCGGTCGTCTCGAACGCCGTCGCGTCGGCCGGCGTCGTTTCGTTCCGGGGCGGCGGTGCGCCGCCCGCGGTCACGGTGGTGACGATCGTGTGATGCGCAGCGGCGACCGATGAAGCGCGGCGCAAGAAGGCCGGGAACAGGATGCCGTAACGTTCGGCTCCATTGGCGTTTCGCAGCACTGACTGCAATCGCGACCGTTCGTGCTCGTACGCGGCTCCGTTCGCGACGAGCCGCCGACCCGATTCGAGACGAGCGGCGAGCTCGGCGTTCTCGGCGAATCGCGCTGCGATCCGGGCCTCACCGGCGCGAAAGACGAGGATGTACCCGGCGAGCACGACCAGCACCGCCGCGAAGCGGACGGCTTTCGCGTCCGTCATCGGCGCGTCTCCAGCGCGAGCGCGTACGTGACGCCCTCGCGCACCGGATCCCGGTGGACCGAGAGCAGCCGCGCGTCCGCGTACGCCGGAAGGTGCGCGAAGCTCGAGAGCGCTGTCGCGACCGCGTCCAACCCGCGCGCGCCGCCTTCGACCGTGAGCCCGGTGCCGTCGCGGCGCAACGAGGTGAGCCATGCGTCGTGCGGCACGCCGTTGCCGAGCTCGGCGATCTCGTTCGCGCGCAGCGGCCCCGAACGGGCGATCTCTTCGGTGCGCGCTCGTAGCGCGCGCAGCCGCGCGACGTCGCGCTCCACGGCGCGCACGCGCGCGACATCGAGCTCGATCGCTGCGAGCCGCCGGGCGTACTCCGCGCCTTCGGCGCCGGCGGCGCGCAGCCGCAACTGCTCCACCGAAGCGGCGA
>Ga0213878_10000892_pt1 | contig 10714 bp, 7 predicted proteins | sample VelepicoBEBS_R02_FD_161053 | JGI IMG/M metagenome (GOLD analysis project Ga0213878, IMG submission 161053) | Vellozia epidendroides bulk soil microbial communities from rupestrian grasslands, the National Park of Serra do Cipo, Brazil - BS_R02 | ecosystem: Environmental > Terrestrial > Soil >... | reverse complement strand
GTTGCGCACGCGCTGATCGTCGTAGGGCTTCTGCTTGACGTTGCTGCGCGCCACGATCGTTGCGGACGTCTGGACATCGGAGCGCGTAAGGCCGGCCTTGTCCATGATCGCGACATAGGCCGCGTCGGTCTTCATCGTGCAGTTGAGCTCGTTCGATTCGAACGCGCTGACCCAGGCCTGGATGTCGGGGCCGTAATCGATGAACTCGACGCCGTCGAGATGGACCTCGCCGCCCCACCATTTGCCGTTGGTGCGCCGCTTGAAAACCGCTTTCTTGCCAACTTCGTGCGAGACGAGCTCGAACGGGCCGGTGCCGATCGGGTGCTTGATCAGATCCTTGCCGTCCTTGTCGAAATCGCGATGCACGACGAGGCCGGGGTAGTCGGAGATGCCCGGAATGATGGTGATGTCGGGCTTCAGGAGCTTGATCTTGACGGTGAAGTCGTCGACCTTGGAGACTGCGCCGTCGCGCGCTTTCTTGGTCGCCGGGTCGATGAGCGAGGCCATGCGCGAGGCCATCGAATTGCCTTCGACGCCCTGATCGCACCAGCGGTTGATATTGTAAATCACGTCGTCGGCGTTAAAGGCGTCGCCGTTGTTCCAGGTCGCGCCCTGGCGCACGTGGAGAGTATATTCGGTGGCGTCGGCGTTGACGTCCCATTTCTCGACCAGCATCGGCTTGAAGGTGAATTCGCGGGTGTAGCGCACCAGCGGCTCGAGGAACTGGCGCGCGACATTGCCCATCTCCGGCCAGTCGTAGGTGCGCGGGTCCTTCTGGTCCTTGACGAACATGCCGCACTTGATGACGCCGCCGTTCTTGGGCGCATCCGCGAAGGCGGGCGTCGGAGCGGCGAGCCCGATCATCTCGTAGGCGGCGGCGGTCGAGGCGCCGAAGATGGTCGCGAGCGCGAGAAACTCGCGGCGGTCGATCGACCCTGCCCTCGCCTCGGCGGCCCAGGCCTTGAGGCTCTTCCGCCAGAACTCGTTTTTGAGCGTTTCTCTGATCATGACGTTTTCTCCCTGTCATCCTTTTCAAACCGTCACGCGGCGCGCGCGACAGCGGGTTCTCATTGTCGGCGGTCTGCGCGCCCTCCGAATTGCGGAATGATGGCGATGTCCTGGCGAATTCGATCCGCTGCGGCGCCGAATACCCAGGCGCCCTTTTTGAGCCTTTGCCTCGCGTCGCGGCAATCTGATCGCATCATGGACACGCTTGTACACTCGTGGGCCGAACGCTATCGCGATTGCGAAAACCGTGCAACGGCCTCAGCGCGACCTCGGCGGCAGGAGCGCCGGCGAAGCTTCGGCGAGTCATGGGGGTATCGCTCTTTCGGATGCCCAACCTCGTCCCCGTCAGTCGCCTCCTGATGCGCCGATCTCCCTGGCTGCGCTACGCCTCCTCCATCGCGCGTCGTCGCGCGAAGGCGAGCCGCATTGCTTTCGCGAGCGCAGCGCCGAGCGTCACGCCGCGCCGGGCGAGATAGTTCTGGAAATCGTAGATGGTGACGGCCGGGCAGACTTCGAATTCGAAAAAGGCAGGCCGGCCCTCCGCGTCGATGCGAAAATCGATCGAGAAGCAGTCGCGCAAACCCACAAGGCGAGCCAGCCGCGCAGAAAAATCGATGATCCCGGCGAGCGCGCGCTGCGAGCGTTTGTCCTTCGCCTCGCGCAGATCGGCCATGCCTGGGACGAAAGCGGCTCGATGTTCGAGGCCGAACTCGCCACGCGCGCCCGCAGTGTCCTTCGCGCCCGAAAGCGTTTCGTTGTCCTTCATCGTGAGATAGGCGCCGCCGGTCTCGCTCGCCGGATTCTTGACAATGCGCTCGACGCCGAGCTGATCGGCGAAATCGCCTCCGAGCTCCATGAAGCTCACGCGCACGTCGTCGCCTTCGACAAAGGGCTGGATCAGAGCCCGGTCGCGATAGCGCTCCTCGATGCGTCTTGCGCCCTCCTTCGCTTCAGCGAGGTCCCGGCAGAGGCTGTCAGCGAAGATGCCGATCTTGCCGCCGAGCGTGTTGGGCTTGACGAACTGCCGGCCCGGGGCGCTCGGCCAACGCCCCAGCGCCGCGATCTCGCTCCCGCCCTCGATGAGGAGCGTCGGCGGGATGGCGAGGCCGGAGGCGGCAGCGAGCGCGAGGCACGCGAACTTGTCTTGGGCCAGATGGGCCGCCATCGAAGGACTGCCGAAACGCGCGAAGCCTTCGAGCCTCGCGAGCGCGGGGACCGACGACCCGCGATAGAATCGCAGGCCGTCAGTCAGCGCCCAGACGATGGTTTCGTCGCGACGCGGCGCGAGATCCCGCAATCGCAGCGAAAGCTCGTCGAGTGGCGTGAACTGGGCTTTGATCCCGTCCCCGCCGAGCGCGGCCGCGATCTCGTCCATGAACCCCAGAAGATCGGTCGACTGGGCGAGATAGACTGCAATTTCCCGCGCGACGTCCGGGGCGTAGCCGAAGGCGATGAGGCGTCGTCTCGCCGCCTCCTCGCTTTCATAGGCGATCACCGCTGTCGCGAGCGGCATCGGGCTAGTGCCATTGGTCTGGCCGCTCCGCCTTGCGGCGGCTGACGAAATCGGCGAGCTCTTCGTCCACGGCCGGCTCGAGCTTCGGCTGCTCGTACTCGGCGATGAGACGTTTGCAGCGCTCCGAGGCGCGCTCGCGCACGTCCTTCATCCCCTCGTCGCGCCATTGTTCGAAGGAATTGTTATCGGAGACCGCGCTCTCCCAGAACGCGGTCTCGTAATTGGCGAGCGTATGGGCGGCGCCGAAGAAATGCTTGCCAGGGCCAACTTCGCGGAATGCGTCGAGCGCAAACGCGTTGTCGTCGAGCGGAAGGCCGCGCATCCACACATGCAGCGCGGCGCAGAAGTCGGCGTCCATAACGAACTTCTCGTAGCCCATGGTGAGTCCGCCTTCGAGCCATCCGGCGGAATGCAGGATGAAATTCGCCCCGCACTGGATCGCCGCCAGCATGGACATCGTGCTCTCCTGCATCGCCTGCCCGTCGGGGATCTTCGAGGCGGTGAACGCGCCTGAGCATCGGAGCGGAAGCTTGAGGCGGCGCGCGAGCTGCCCGATGACGAGGGAGCCGAGCGCCGGTTCAGGCGTGCCGAACGTCGGAGAGCCGGAGCGGAGCGCGGTCGAAGACAGGAAGTTGCCGAAGATGACCGGGGCGCCCGGCCGTTCGAGCTGGGTCAGCGCGCAGCCGGCCATCGTCTCAGCGAGCGCCTGGGCGATCGCGCCGGCGCTCGTCACCGGACCCATGGCGCCGCCGAGAATGAACGGCACGACGACCGCGCACTGGTTCGCCCGGGCGTAGGCGCGAAGGGCTTTGCTCATCGTTCCGTCGAACACGAGCGGCGAATTGGCGTTGATGTTGCCCATAATGACGCAATTCGCGTCGACGAAAGCGCGCCCGAAGGCGATCCGCGCCATCGCGATTGAATCCTCGGCGCGCTCCTCGGCCGTCACCGAGCCCATGAACGGCTTGTCGGAGAACCTCAGATGCACCGCGACCATGTCGAGATGGCGCTTGTTGACCGGGATGTCGACCGGCTCGCAGACGGTCCCGCCCGAATGATGGAGCCACGGAATGGCGTAAGCGAGCTTCACGAAAGTCTCGAAATCGGCGAGCGTTCCGTAGCGCCGTCCGCCCGCGAGGTCCTGCACAAACGGTGAGCCGTAAGCGGGCGCGAAGACCACGGCGTCGCCGCCGATCGTAAGCGAGCGCTCGGGGTTGCGCGCATGCTGGACGAAGGCGCCTGGCGCGGATTTCAGAATGGATCGCAGGAGTCCGGCGGGGAAGCGCACTCGCTCGCCCTGAACGTCGGCGCCCGCTTCGCGCCAGAGATTCAGCGCGTCTTCGTCGCCGCGGAAGTCCATTCCAACCTCCTCGAGGATCAGGTCGGCCGCCGCCTCGATGCGCGCGAGCCCTTCCTCGCCGAAGAGTTCGTAAGTTGGGATCTTCCGCTCGACGCCGGCGATTACGGCATGGACCCGCTGGGCTTCGCGTTGCCGCCTTGCTCGGATTCCGCGCTCGCGCTGCGGCGTCGTCGAAGCTGCGTCGCTCATACCGGGCTCCGTCTTTTCAGCGAAGGGGGGATTCTACGACGCCGGCCGGGAAAGGTCATGCCCGGATATAGGCCGCCCGTCCACCACAGCGGCGCCTCGAGCGGAATCTTGACGGGGGTGGCGCTGATCCTGGCGATCTTCAATTCGCCCGCCCGCGCTTGCGCTTCAAGGACACCTTTGTCAGTCGAGAGGATAGGGTCGCCTGCGCGCCTGCAAAAAGTCCATTATTTAGATGCACCCGACTGAATTCGACGTGTCCGATTGCGCGAGGATGCCCGCCCCACTAAGGGTGCCGCCGGCAGGCGTTCCGCGCCATGCGAAACTGTGAGGAGATGGGGCGTGAAGGTCAGCGGACGCTCTTACCGCACCATTTGGCTGAATGCAGACGGTTGGGGCGTCGACGTCATCGACCAGCGATGGCTGCCGCACGAGTTTCGCATCGAAACGCTCCGCAGCGTCGCCGAAGCCGCGACTGCGATCCGCGACATGTGGGTGCGCGGCGCGCCGCTGATCGGCGTGACCGCGGCCTATGGCGTCGCGCTCGCCATGAGCGAGGACCCGAGCGACGCCGCGCTCGATGCGGCCTGGGAGCGGCTCCATGAGACGCGGCCAACCGCGGTCAACCTGCGCTGGGCGCTCGACGCCGCGCGCGACCGCCTGCGCCCGCTCGATCCCGCCAAGCGCGCCAAGGCCGCCTACGCCCAGGCCGCGGAGATCGCCGACGAGGATGTTGCGATCAATCGCGCCCTCGGCCGCAACGGCCTCGCCATCATCCGAAGCCTGGCTGCGGGCAAGAGGCCGGGCGAGCCGGTCAATATTCTCACCCATTGCAACGCGGGCTGGCTCGCGACGGTCGACTACGGCACCGCCACGGCGCCGATCTATTGTGCGATGGAAGAGGGTCTCTCGGTCCACGTCTATGTCGACGAGACGCGCCCTCGCAATCAGGGCGCATCGCTGACCGCCTGGGAGTTCGCCAACCATGGCGCGGCCCATACGCTCGTCGTCGACAACGCGGGCGGCCATCTGATGCAGCGCGGCCTCGTCGACATGGTCATCGTCGGCTCGGACCGGACGACCGCCAACGGCGATGTCTGCAACAAGATCGGCACCTATCTGAAAGCGCTGGCGGCGCACGACAACGGCGCGCCTTTCTACGTCGCCCTGCCCTCGCCAACCATCGACTGGACGATCCGCGACGGCAAGGACATCCCGATCGAAGAGCGCTCCGCTGACGAGGTCGACTTCGTTCAGGGACTAGACGCGGACGGGAAGGTGACGCGCGTGCGCATTTCGCCAAAGGGCAGCCCCGCGGCGAACCCGGCCTTCGACGTGACCCCCGCCCGTCTCGTCACTGGCCTCATCACCGAGCGCGGCGTCGCAAAAGCCTCGCCTGAGGGATTGAAGGCGCTGTTCCCGGAGCGGGCCTAGAGGGAGAATCAGAGCGCGGCTCTTCCGCGACGTCGCGCCGACCTAAGTCCTGTTGATCGTGCTCGGCCGCTGTCCGGGAAAATGGACGCATGACAATCGGCGTTCTATCGTTGGCCTTTCGCGGAGAGCGATCCATGATCACGTTGCCAAAACTGGCGGCGGACGCCTTAGGCACGTTCCTTGCCGCCGACATGAAGGATCGGTTCGGGCGCTCGCATGCGCGCCTCGCGGAAATCATTCCGTACGCGGCGCGGCTCACGCTGGAATGCATCGGCAATAGCGACGCCCTTTTCCACAACGTTGAGCACACGATGCTCATCACCCTGGCCGGCCACGACATCTTCAAAGGGCGGGCGCTGTTGACGGCCTCAACCCCAATCGAATATTCGAATTTCATTGTCGCCTGCCTGGCGCATGACATCGGATACGTCCGCGGGGTCGTCAAAGGGGACGGGGCCGACGGCTTGGTCGTCGACGCCGCCGACCGGAAGGTTACGTTGCCCCGCGGCTCCTCCGACGCCGCGCTCGCGCCCTATCATGTCGAACGGTCGAAGCTCTTCGTGCTGGACCGGTTCGCAGAGGCCGAGGAGCTCGACGGCGCGCTGATCGCAGGCGCGATCGAACACACGCGATTTCCGTACTCGTCTGCGCCCGAAGACCACGCCGTCGACGAATGGGCCACGTTACTGCGGGCCGCCGACCTGATCGGTCAGCTCGGCGATCCGCATTATCTGAGAAAGACCAATGCGCTCTACCACGAATTCGAGGAAATCGGCTTGAACAGGCAGCTCGGCTACGAATCGCCGGCGGACCTCATCGACAAATATCCGCAATTCTACTGGGACAACGTGTCTCCGCACATTCAGAACGCCATCCGCTACCTGAACGTGACCTCGAGCGGGCGGCAGTGGATCAACGGCCTCTACAGCAATGTCTTTCGCGCCGAGCACGAACTGCGCCTCTTTGGGCCGCAACCTTAGGCAGCTTCCCGCCACATGATGGCTTGGGGGATTCCAGTCATTCCTCAAAAGAGCGCCAAAGATCGTTCCGCGCACCTGAGCTGCCTTTGGAGGATGGTCTTACGAAGAGCCGGAATGCGGTCGAAGGCGTTACGGCAGGGGCTGCGCCAGAGGCGGTCGCTCCTGAAAGGACCGTCAGCTCCCCGCGCGATACACGACGTTCAATCGCTGCCGACGAGCACTCGCTTGGGATCGAGTCCGTCCTGTTGGCAGGCGACCCAAGCGTCAAACTTGGACCGCCGGCGCCCTCTCAAAGTCATCCATCGAGCCCATTCGGGGAGATCTCGATCCGGAACGGGCCCATCTCACTCCCGGTAGGACGGATCCGTCTTGTCGAGCTGCGTCTTCAGGTAGTCGAAATGGGCGAAGGCCGCGCCCTTGTAGGGACCCCACCCCTCTGCGGTCTTTTCGGCGACCTCGTCAGACAGGATATTGAGCGGCTTTCCCGTCGAATAGGCCAGGATCAGCGTTCTGGCGGCTCTTTCGAAGAAGTAGAGGTCCTCGAAGGCTTCGGCGACGGTGTCGCCCGTGGCCGTGACGCCGTGGTTGCCCATCAGCAGGGTCTGGTGGTTGCCGAGCGCCTTTGCGAGCCGCTCCCCTTCTGCCGCCTCGTCGGCGATGCCGCCGAAATCGAGGTCGAACGCGAGCCTGCCGAAGTAGCGCGCCGTATTGTTGTCGATCGGCTTCATCGACGGATCCTTCAGGGTGGAAAGAGCCGTCGAATAGGGAGGATGACAATGCAGGAGAACGCGAGCCAGGGGGCGCCGTCGATGGATCGCGCCGTGGATCGCCCAGGCCGAGGGGTCGGGGGCGTCGGGACGGTTCATCACCTCCTCGTCGTCGGCGTCGAGCAGCATGAGGTCGCTGGCGCGGATCGACCCGAAATGCCGCCATCTCGGGTTCATCAGAAAGCGCTTGCCGTCTGCCGACACTGCGGCGCTGAAGTGGTTGCCCACGGATTCATGCCAGTCGAACTCAACCGCGAGCCGGAAGGCCGCCGCCAGGTCGATCCGCAATTTGCGCACGTCGTCGTCGGCCAGATCCCGATGGGTTGACGCATTGGCCTCGTTCACTTGAATCTCCCTTCCGTCGTCAAGGCGCGATAGGCGCTGCGCATTTCGCCGCGGTCGGCGTAACAGCCCCGCAGGTGGCGCTCCCCGCTGGTTGCGGAATAGGCCGAGCGTCCGTGAACGATCCGGTGATTGTCGAAGACAATGCACTCTGCGGCGTTCAACCGAAAGCGCATCACGTACTTGTCGGATTGCAGCATCCGGCCGAAGCGGCAAAACGCGGGGTAATAAAGATCGAGGAAGGTTTGCGGCAGGTCGAAGACGTCGGCCATGTGCTGGCTGATCGTGACGCCGGAAACTTCGCCGTGTTCATCGAGCTCGATCACGCGCTGGCGCGAGCGCATGTCGTAGGCGTCATGCTCGCAATAGTAGGGGATCAGGGTCTCAGACAGCAGCCTGAAATCCTCCGGATGTTCCTTTCTGAGATCGTTGGCCACGGCGACCCCGTCGAGAAACAGGCTCATGCCGCCCTCCACGCTGTTGGCGCGGCAGTGCAGGAACTGCACGCCGGGCGCCATCTCCTCGGCGGGGGTGTCCGTGTGCAATTCCAGCGCTTTGGCGGTGTAGGCGAGGTTTGTCGGGTTGATGTGCGTCTTGACGTCGAAATACTCGCCGAAGAATGTGGGCCGGACATGGCCGATCAAGCGCACCGTTTCCGTCAACGCTGCGTCGCTGTCCGGCATGTCGGTGAGGATGGCGACGCCCTCCACCAGCAAGGCCTCGATCCACTTCACCACCTCCCGCCTGTCTTCCTTGAGTTTCGGCTGGGGAAAGCGGGCAATGTCGGGATAGTGATCGGCATACCAGGCGCGGCGCGGAAGATCGGCCCGATCTTGACGGCGCTTGCCTTCGCCATATTGCGAAAGCCAGTCGAGCGGGTAACGCGAGGTGTGCCCATCCTCCATCCAGATGATTTCGAGAGCCTCGCCCGCAAGCCTGACGGAGGCCGGCTGCGGCTCGCGCGAGAGGTGAAAAATATCGAAGGTCCGTTCCCTGGTCTGGGTGTCGAACGATGTTGGGCAATTGTCCCTGAGCCAGTAAAAATTGAAGTAGCTCGACTGTCCGCCGGGCAGCGGCACGTCAACGCCGTGGTCTTTCGTCGTCACGCCAGATGCTGAGACGACGCTCGTATCCATGGCGCCCACCTTATCCAAATTTGACTAGAGCGTCTGTCCCCCCGGACACTACGGTCGAATACCGGCGCACTGAAGCGTGAAAAATCTATCGATCCATAAGTCAAATTCTCCAGCCTGACTGCGTCAGTCTACCCAGAGTGGCGCCCGAGAACCCTCCGCGAGCAAGGACTTCGGAATGATGCGTCCGCTGACCGGTCTGAAAATCGTCGAGTTTGAGGGCATCGGCCCAGGGCCGCTCGCTGGCCGCATGCTGGCCGACCAGGGCGCGGAAGTCGTCGCGATCGTTCGCCCGAACAAGCCCGGGCTCGACCACCTCGACCTTGCGAACGCGGATCTGCCGTTGCGACGCGGCAAGCGGATCGTCGCACTCGACCTCAAGCGGGCCGAGGCGGTCGAGGAGGCTTTGGCCCTGATCGAAAAAGCCGACGCGCTGATCGAGGGCAACCGGCCCGGCGTGATGGAGCGGCTCGGCCTCGGCCCCGCCGATTGCGCGAAGCGCAATCGGCGGCTCGTTTACGGCCGGATGACCGGCTGGGGGCAGGATGGGCCGCTGTCGCAGGCGGCGGGCCACGATCTCAACTATCTCGCGCTGAGCGGCGTCCTGTCGCTGACCGAGCGTCCGGGCGCCCAGCCGATCGCGCCCCCGACGGTTCTCGGCGATGCGGGCGGCGCGCTGGGGCTCGCCTTCGGCGTCGTTTCCGGAATTCTCGCCGCCAGCCGAACCGGCAAGGGCGCGGTCGTGGACTGCGCGATCGTCGATATCGCGGCTGCGCTCAGCGGCATTGCGCTCTGGGCGCGTTCGAACGGCGTGCTGGACGGCCCGAGGCCGAGCGTCTTTCACGATTCGCCCTTCTACGACGCCTATCGCTGCGCCGACGGCCGGTTCATCACCGTCGGCGCCCTCGAGCCGCAATTCTACGCGCTGCTGCTCGCAAAGCTCGGCCTTGCGGACGCCGATCCGAAGGCGCAAAACGACATCGCCGCTTGGCCCGCGCTCAAGGCGCGCTTTCGCGACCTGTTCGCGAGCCGGCCAAGCGCGCATTGGCGCGCGCTGCTCGAAGGCAGCGACGTCTGTTTCGCCCCGGTGCTGACGCTCGCTGAAGCGGCCGCCCATCCGCAAAATGCGGCGCGCGGCGTCTTCCGGGCTGAGCCTGACGGGCGGCTGGACGCGGCCGAAGCGCCGCGCTTCTCGCCGCTCGGATGAATTGAGGACCCGATGTCGACCCTTGCCATGCCGCAGACGCTCGAATTTCCCTTCCCCGGGCCGCCGAAGTCCGGCGAGGTTGCCGAAGTGCGGCCCGGCATATTCTGGGCGCGGCTTGCCCTGCCGTTCCGGCTCGACCACGTCAACATCTACTTTATCGAGGACGGCGGTGGGCTCGCGCTGATCGACACGGGAATCGACAACGCGGGTTCCCGCGCCGCCTGGGAAGCGCTCATCGCCGGACGGCTTGCGGGGCGCAAGCTCACACGGATCATCGCCACCCACTTTCACCCCGACCATATCGGGCTTGCGGGCTGGCTCTGCGAGCGCTTCGATCTCGAGCTGGCGATGAGCCATACCGAATATCTGATGGCGCTCAACATCCGGCTCGATCCCTCGGCGCTGAAATCCGAGCCCTATCGCAGCTTCTACCGCTCGCACGGCCTCGGCGAGGACGAGACCGAAATCCTGCTCGGCAACGGGCTGCAATATCTGCGCATGGTGTCGCCGCCCCCGCGCACTTTTCTGCGATTGACGGCGGAGGACCGGGTGACGATCGGCGGCCGCACCTTCGAGGCGATGACCGGCGCCGGCCATTCGCCCGAGCAAGTCATGCTCTATTCGGCGGCCGACAACGTGATCCTCTGCGGCGATCAGGTTCTCGCCAAAATTTCCCCTAACGTCAGCGTCGAGGCGATGGACCCGAGCGGCGACCCGCTCGGCCTCTATCTGCGCTCGCTCGACAGGCTCAAGCGCACGCTGCCCGAGGACCTCCTGGTGCTGC
>Ga0213878_10000891_pt1 | contig 10715 bp, 10 predicted proteins | sample VelepicoBEBS_R02_FD_161053 | JGI IMG/M metagenome (GOLD analysis project Ga0213878, IMG submission 161053) | Vellozia epidendroides bulk soil microbial communities from rupestrian grasslands, the National Park of Serra do Cipo, Brazil - BS_R02 | ecosystem: Environmental > Terrestrial > Soil >... | reverse complement strand
CCGATCTCCTGCGACGATTCGCCCAGTCGCTTGATCCGCTTCGACGTTTCCTGGATCTGCTCGCGAATGCCGTTCATGCCCGCAATCGCGTTCTGCACGGCGTGCTGACCCTGCTCGGCGGCGGCCAGCGAAGCGCGTGCCACGTTGGCGGACTCGGCGGCGCCACGCGACACCTGCGTAATGCGATCGGCCATCTCCACCACCGACTCGCCGGTCTGGCGGATCTGGAGCGACTGCTGTTCGGTCGTCGCAGCCAGCTGCACCGAGGTTTCCTGCACCTGCGAGGAGGCGTGCTGCACTTCCCCTGCGGTCTGCTGCACGCGGCCCACCAGTTCCTTCAGTTCTTCCACCGTGTAGTTCACCGAGTCGGCGATGGCGCCGGTGATGTCCTCGGTCACGGTGGCCTGACGCGTCAGGTCACCGTCAGCGATGTCCTGCAGCTCGTTCATGAGCTGCAGAATGGCCTTCTGGGTGGCGTCGTTGTTGCGCTTTTCGTCAAGACGGCGCGCTTCGGCTTCGCGTTCGCGCGCTTCCGCTTCCAGCGCACGCACGCGCGAATCGCGCAGGTACAGGCCGGCCAGGCCGGCCAGGCACAGCAGCGTGGCCAGCGACGAGATGATCATCGCGCCCAGCGTTCCGGGACGGAAGCGCACTTCTTGTGCGTACGACGATTGCAGGTCGGAAAGCTCGCCGCGCAGCGCCTCGTTGTCGTTGAAGATCTGCTGCTGGGCGCGCTTGGCGGCGATCAGGCCGGGCAGGTTCTGCAGGATCGTCTGCGTGGTCTTCTGCACCGCCTCGAAGCGCTGCGACAGTTGCTGCAGGTAGCTGCGCGTTTCGGGGTCGCTGGCGGCGGTCAGGCGCAGCGCATCGGAACCGTTGATCAGGCCGTCGAGCGTTTCGCGGAACGTGTTGGTGTCCTTGCCCAGCAGGAACGCGGTTTCGGGGTTGACGCCTTCGCCGGACAGGAACTCGTTGAGGTTCTTACCCAGGCGCTGCGTCAGCATCACGAGCTGCGCGGAGGCCGCCACCTCACGGGTGTTGGAACCGGACTGGAGCTTGATGGCGGCCACCTGTTCGGCGGCTTCGAGCAGTTCGGGGTTCGAGGCGTTGAAGATCTGCAGCGTCTGGCCGATCGTCGTCAGAATGGCCTGCTGACCCAGCACGTCGGCAGCGCTCTTCTCGGAACGCTTCCACGAACCCATGGCCTTTTCCAGCAGCGGCGCGGCGGCGCCAGTGGTAGCCCGCACGTGCTTGACGTCGCTGCCGTTCTGCAGCGCCAGCAAGTCGGCGGTCATCTGGTCTTTCGATTCGCGGAGCTGCTTGAACGCCTGGGCATTACCGAGCAGCGCCACGGGAACCGCCTTACCGAGACGCTGCGAGTGCATCAGCATGTCACCGGTGATTTCGATCTGCGCCGCGCCGTTACTGGCTTGCCGGTTATCGAGATACACCGAGGCCAGCAGGGCGACCAGCGACACCACCACACCGACCGTCAGTGCGCGCTGCTGGGACGCGAACGGCATGCGCGTCAGCCAGCCCGACAACGCCTCTACAGGGGTCTGGCCCAGGCCGCCCTTCTGCTTGCCCGCCGCGGCCTTGGCAAACACGGACCCGTTCGGCGATACCGCTTCGGCGGCAGCACCGGCAGCTGCGGTTTTGCGACCCAGGCTGATCTTCTTGATACCCATAGCAACCCTCTGTTCGTTCGTTATTCTGGAAACCGTTTCAGCATGCATCTGGCGTTTTTGCGCCAACTGGCCAGAACCGCTTCGCTTGCCCCTGAAACGGTCTCATATTCAGATTCACCCGCTCACGCGGTGCGTCCGGCCTGCAGGAAAGTCGGGGATTCGAGCAACTGGCCGATATCGAGCACCTGCCAGTCGCGCCCCTCCTTGTCTGAATATCGGGCGCCCTGCCATCCCGCCTGTACGTCCGCGCCGGACGGCGTCAGGTCCACGGCGTGGCGCAGGCCGGCCACGCGCGTGGCAATGATCCCGCATGCACGCTCGACGTGGCGCGACAGGACGACGATCTTGCTGCCCGGTTGCACCGGTGTCGGGCCGCCGCCGCAGTACATGCCGAAGTCGATCACGCCCAGCAGGTTGCCGCGCGCATTGACCAGGCCGCGATACCACGGCTGGGTCAGCGGCACGCTGGCGGGCTGGCGCATCTCGAGCACCTCGCCCGTTTCCATCAGCGGCAGCAGCCAGCCACGCTGCCCGATCAGCACACCCAGGTAGCTGTCGACGGACGGCAGGTTGCGCGCCTCGCGCAGGCGTCGGGCCAGCATGGCCTGGTAGTCCTGCAGCCGGGTCTGGCGGGCACGAAGGTCTTGGCGCGGCGCGTTCATGTTGGAAATACCGGTTGGTGAAACCTCGGGACGCCTTTAGAGGCTGTTTCAGGATGAAGCGAAGCGGTTCTGGCTAGGGTGAAGCAGGGGTTTCGGCTCGCATGCGAGCCGCCCGCGTAACGGCATGCGCCTACCAGCGCATGTGCGCCCTGCAAGGGCGGGGCCGCAGACAGTACAAGTGGTACGGCAAGGCCCCGCAACGACGCCAGAATCATTCTGAAACGGCCTCTTAGTGCGCCAGCGCGGCGATCTTCGACAGCAGTTCCTCGCTGTCCACCGGCTTGACGATGTAGTCGGAAGCGCCCTGGCGCATGCCCCAGATACGGTCCGTTTCCAGGCCCTTACTGGTGCACATGATCACCGGGATGTCCTTGAAGCGGTCATCGCGCTTGATTGCGCGGGTGGCCTGGTAGCCGTTCTGGCCCGGCATCACCACGTCCATCAGGATCAGGTCGAAGGGTTCCGCCTCGAGCCGGGCCATGGCCTGGTCACTGTTGCCGGCCACGGAAACCTTGAAGCCCTTCTTGCCGAGCAGGTCGGACATGAACAGGGCTTCGGTGGGCGAATCGTCGACGATAAGGATTTTGCTGATGGTCATTGTTTCATTCCTGGGTACATCGGGCGGCGCGTTCATCAGGCCGCCACTGCCGTACCCTCCTCCGCCACGCAGCCGTCCACGCAGGCCTGGACGGCCTGCAGCAAGGCTTCGCGGGAAAAGGGCTTGGCTAAATGGTTATGCGCGCCGACGAGCTTGCCGCGCGAACGGTCGAACACGCCGTCGCGGGACGACAGCATGATCACGGGAATCGCGTGGAAGCGCGGGCTCTTCTTGATAAGGGAACAGGTCTGGTAGCCGTCCAGACGCGGCATCAGGATGTCGCAGAAGATGACGTCCGGGCGCAGGTCGCCGACCTTGGCGAGCGCCTCGAAGCCATCTTCGGCCAGCATGACCTGATAGCCTGCCTGCGTCAGGAAGATTTCCGCCGTGCGGCGGATGGTGCTGGAGTCATCGATGACCAGGATCTTGCCCGGCACCTTGCGGCCAGACGGCGCGGATGCCTCGCCGGCACCGGCAGCGCTGCCGGCGTTGACCCCGGTGCTGACCCCATCGACAGACTTGTTGTCTTGTTCTGTTTGAGTGACCCGCATGTTGTTCCCGCGACCGGCTGCATGCAAGAACTGCAAACGCCGGCATTCACTTGAGAACTTCCGCACGGCAAACGCGCTTGGCGTGCCGGCGGCCCCCGATTTTCCATTTCCCAATAAACCCGGCTTTCCTGGCCGGTGCGGCGACGCGTTTTGACTCGCGCCTGCCAGTTACTGCCATATTTTTCTTGCTGCAATCCCCGCGTGCGCCCTGAAAGGCCGGACCGAGGTGCAGTTTTGCCGCAGAGTGTGACAATTCATGGTTGGGCCGTCAATCCGGGAGAGTCGGCGCGGCAGGCCGATGTGTCTCTTTCCCGCGACGTCCGGCCAGCAGATGCCATCCGAACGATTCCGGCGCCCTCCATGATTCGGAAAGACGGCGTCAGATCGCCACCATCTCGAAATCTTCCTTGCGCGCACCGCATTCCGGGCAGGTCCAGTTGATGGGCACGTCTTCCCATTTGGTACCCGGAGCGATACCGTCTTCCGGCGCGCCGGCGGCCTCGTCGTAAATCCAGCCGCAGATCAGGCACATCCAAGTCTTGTATTCCATATGCAGGCTCTTGCCACTCTCCATTAAAATCCAGCGCAGATGGTACCGAATCAGCGCCGAAGACGCCACCCATGGCCCGGCGCGATCGTGCCAATTTCGTCGCGTTCGCGCATGTTAGCGTGCAGATACCGGTCGAACGGTACGCATTTCCTCCGATTTGCCCGATTTTTAGGCAATCGAAGCCGACGCAGCCCCCGGCCGGACGCATGCCATTCCCCCTGAATCCTTTTCAGCCAGATTCCCATGTCCCGTAACCAGCAGCTTTTCGACCGCGCCCAGCAAACCATTCCCGGCGGCGTCAACTCGCCCGTGCGTGCGTTCCGCTCCGTGGGCGGCACCCCGCGCTTCATCACCCGCGCCGAGGGCGCGTACATGTGGGACGCCGATGGGCAGCGCTATATCGACTACATCGGCTCCTGGGGTCCGATGATTGTCGGCCATGCCCATCCGGACGTGGTGCGCGCCGTGCAGGAAACCGCGGCCCACAGCTTCTCGTTTGGCGCGCCGACCGAGGGCGAGATCGAAATGGCCGAGGAAATCTGCAAGCTCGTGCCGTCGATCGAACAGGTGCGCCTTGTGTCGTCGGGCACCGAAGCCACCATGAGCGCGCTGCGCCTGGCGCGCGGCTTCACCGGCCGCGACCTGATCATCAAGTTCGAAGGCTGCTACCACGGCCATGCCGACAGCCTGCTGGTCAAGGCTGGCTCGGGCCTGCTGACGTTTGCCGATACCACGCAGAACGCGCCGTCTTCGGCCGGCGTGCCGGCCGACGTGACGCGGCACACGATGGTGCTCGAGTACAACAACGTCACCCAGCTCGAGGAAGCGTTCGCGCGCCACAAGGGCGAGATTGCCGCCGTGATCGTCGAGCCCGTGGCCGGCAACATGAACCTGGTGCGTGCCAGCGAAGCGTTCCTGACGGCGATGCGCAACCTGTGCAGCGAGCACGGCAGCGTGCTGATCTTCGACGAAGTGATGACCGGCTTCCGCGTGGCGCTGGGCGGCGCGCAGTCGCACTACGGCATCAAGCCGGACATGACCTGCCTGGGCAAGGTGATCGGCGGCGGCATGCCGGCCGCGGCATTCGGCGGCCGTCGCGACATCATGGCCAAGCTGGCGCCGCTGGGCGGCGTCTACCAGGCTGGCACGCTGTCGGGCAACCCGCTGGCGGTGGCCGCGGGTCTGACCACGCTGCGCCTGATCCAGGCGCCGGGCTTCTACGACCGCCTGGCCACGCAGACGCGCAAGCTGGCCGACGGCCTGACCGCCGCCGCGCGCGCCGCCGGCGTGCCGTTCTGCGCCGATGCGATCGGCGGCATGTTCGGCCTCTATTTCACCAACGAGGTCCCCGCCAGCTTCGCCGAGGTAACAAAGGCCGATGTGGGCCGCTTCAACCGCTTCTTCCATGCGATGCTGAACGAAGGCGTCTATCTGGCGCCGTCGGCCTTTGAAGCCGGCTTTGTTTCCGCGAAGCATGACGACGCGATCATCGAGGCGACGATCAAGGCGGCGGAAAAAGCGTTCAAGGCTGGCTGACCATATCGGACTCCGCCAAGGCTGCCGGTTGTTTGACGGCCAACGCCGCGAGCCACGCCCAAGTGGTGTCAGGAGGTAGTGCCTTGGCTCTCTCTCCCCTCATGGGGAGAGAGTGGGAGAGAGGGTGGTACAGCTTGGAATCACATGGGGCGAAGCCGTCGGTTTGATCCGGCATGGTGCCGCTTGATTGGCTGACCCTCTCCCCCAGCCCCTCTCCCGCACGGCGGGAGAGGGGAGCAAACCAACGGCGTCAGCAAGGAACCGCATCGAGCATCGCCGCAAGCCGGTCCGCCAACTCCGGCGAGACGCAAGTCATCGGTGCACGCAGTTCGTCGCACAACCATCCCTGCCGCGCCAGCAACGCCTTGAGCGGGCCCGGATTGGGTTCGGCGAACAGCGTCTGGATCAGTGGCATCAATGCATGGAACAGGCGGCGCGCCTCATCGAGCCGTCCCGCCGACACAGCCTGCCAGATCGCCACGAACAGCTCCGGCCGGCAATGCGCCGACGCGATGATCGCGCCCTGCCCACCCAGCGCCAGCGTGCCAAGCAACTGGTGATCCTCCCCCGCCAGCACCGCCAGCCGGCCATCAGCGATCAGCGCCTGCGTGGTCAGCGCGTTGCCACCGCAATCCTTGATTGCGACGATATTGTCGTGGTCAGCCAATGCGCGCAGTGTCTCCAGCGTCAGCGTGGCGCCCGTCCGATACGGAATGTCATACAGCGCGAGCGGCGCGCGTGAGGTATCGGCAAGACGCCGGAAGTAATCGCGCAATCCGTCTTGAGACGGCCGGATGTAGTACGGCGCCGGGGCCAGCACGCCCGCGAGCGGGCGCCCGTTCAGACGGCCGAGCCGCTCCAGCACATGGCCGAGGTGGTTGCCGGCCAGCCCCATCATCACTGGCAGGCCACCGGCGGTCTCCAGCACCGTGTCGAGCACGGCCAGTTGTTCGGCTTCGTCCAGCGCGGCCGCTTCACCGGTGCTGCCGCACACCACGAAGCCCGACAGGCCACTTTGCCGGTAATGGCCGACCATGCGCCGCAATGCGGCAAGATCGACTTCGCCCTGGCGAAACGGGGTGACCAGCGGCAACCAGATGCCGCGAAAGGGGGATGGGGACGGCGATTGCGTGTTCTGCATGAAATGACTCCGGTTCGACCGATTCGGAAACCGTCGTGCACGACGCAGCAGAACACGGGAATATCAGACAGGGGCCAATGACATGTGACAGGTGCGCCCTTCCAGCCGGTACTGTTCCGTCGCCCATCTGACGGAACAGCGCGCTCCGGTCAGACGAGCGACTGTTTTTTGGCTTTTGCGCACGCGGCCATGCCCGACGTGCCCGGGGCGGGCGCGATGATGGTCGGGAGGAAGCTGGCTTGGCGCGGCATGGCGACAATCTACCGGGCAGTGACCGGCGTGGTCAAGCCTTGAGGCGCCGGCCCTCTCCCCGGCCCCTCTCCCGCACGGCGGGAGGGAGGAGCGAACCGGCAGCTTTTGAACGCCCTGCGCTACACTTCAAAGCTGCTGAATTCAGACAACTCCAGGAGCCCCTGATGCGCGCCGCCCTATCCCCTGCCCTGTTCCGCTGGCTGACGATTGCCATGCTGGCGAGCCTGCTTTCCGCCTGCGGCTACAACGACTTCCAGGCCAAGGACGAGGCGGTCAAGGCCGCGTGGGGCGAGGTCATCAACCAGTACCAGCGCCGCGCCGATCTGATCCCGAACCTGGTCGCCACGGTCAAGGGCTACGCGAGCCACGAACGTGAAACGCTCGAGGCCGTCACCAAGGCTCGCGCCGAGGCCACCAGCATCAAGGTCACGCCGGAGACACTCAACGACCCCGAGGCGTTCGCGCGCTTCCAGCAGGCCCAGGGCCAGTTGACCAGCGCGCTGTCGCGCCTGCTGGCGGTCTCCGAGAACTATCCGCAGTTGAAGGCAGACGCCTCGTTCCGAGACCTGCAGTCGCAGCTCGAAGGCACCGAGAACCGCATCACGGTGGCGCGCCAGCGCTATATCGCCGCAGTGCAGGACTACAATGTTCTGGCACGCAGCTTCCCGACCAATATCACGGCGATGATCTTCAAGTACCCGGTCAAGCCGTCGTTCACCGTGGAAAACGAGAAGGCCATCTCCACGCCACCCACCGTCAAGTTCTGACACGGCAATCGTCATGATGCGCAAGGTCATCGCTCTCTGGTTCCTGGCGTTCCTCACACTCGCGCTGGCATTGCCGGCCTGGGCGGCGGCCGATGGCTTTGTCGCGGTACCGGCGCTGACCCAGCGCGTGACCGACCTGACCGGCACGCTCAGTGCCGACCAGCGCAACTCCCTGGAAAACGTGCTGGCCGAGTACGAGCAGCAGCGCGGCAGCCAGATCTTCGTGCTGATGGTGCCGACCACCGCGCCCGAGACCATCGACGCATACAGCATCCGCGTGGCCGACGCCTGGCGCGCGGGCCGCAAGGGCGTTGACGATGGCGTGATCGTGCTGATCGCCAAGAACAACCCGCCGGGCCTGCGCCGGATGCGTATCGAGGTCGGGCGCGGCGTGCAGGGGTCGCTGACCGACGCGATGTCCAACCGCGTCCTGCAGGACGTGATGGCGCCCCACTTCCGGCAGAACGACTTTTACGGCGGACTGGCCGCAGGCGTCTCGGCCCTCCAGGCATTGATCGACAAGGAAGGCCTGGCGGCGCCAGATCGCAACGCGCGCCAGAGCCCCGCCGAGAACATGGCCGACTGGCTGCCGGTGCTGTTCCCGCTGGCGATCATCCTGTTCTTCTTTATCTCGGCGATTCTGCGCAGCGGCCGCCAACCGCATGTCGTGACCAGCCGGCGCGGCTGGCCCACCGGCACCGCCGGCGGGCTTGGCGGCATGACCGGCTACGAGATCGGCCGCCATTGGGGCGGTGGCGGCGGTGGCTTCGGCGGCGGAGATTCCGGCGGCGGGGGCTTCAGTGGCGGCGGGGGCGGCGGCTTCGATGGCGGCGGCGCGTCCGGCAACTGGTAAGAGGCTGTTTCAAAAAGATTCTGGCGTCGTTGCGGGGCCTTGCCGTACCACTTGTACTGTCTGCGGCCCCGCCCTTGCAGGGCGCGCATGCGCTCATAGGCGCATGCCGTTACGCAGGCGGCTCGCATGCGAGCCGAGTTCCCTGCTTCACCCTAGCCAGAACCGCTTCGCTTCATTTTGAAACAGCCTCTAACGGAACAGCATGATGCACAAGGCAAAGACTCCGCGTCCACCACTGCACCAATCGCTGAAGCGCGCGCTGCGCCACATCGGCAGCGGGCCCCGCTCCGCAGACAAGGCATTTCCCGAAGAGGCGCGGCACCGGCTCCAGGTGGCCGTGCACACGGGCGAGCAGCACCATCGCGGCGAAGTGCGCGTGGTCATCGAAGCGAGCCTGCCGCTGGCCCTGGCCTGGCGCGGCGTGACGCCACGGACGCGCGCCCGCGCGCTGTTCGGCTCGCTGGAGGTGTGGAACACCGAGGACCACACCGGCGTGCTGCTGTATATCAACCTGGCCGATCACGCCGTGGAACTGCTGGCGGACCGTGGCATCGATGCGCGCGTCAAACCCGCGGCATGGCGCGACATCTGCGATCGTCTGGCGCAGGGGCTGGCGCGCAGCGTGTCGGTGGAGCCCGTGCTCGAGGCCGTCGCGCAAATCCACGCGCAGCTGACCGAGCACTTCCCCGCCGACGGTGGCTACAAACCCAACGAACTCGACGATCGGCCGATCATCCTCTGATCAGGGCCGCTTTTCCATCAGGTACCAGATCGCCGCCACCACCTGAAGCACCACCAGGCCCGCCCACACGATCATGTGCGCCGATACCGGATAGTGACCACCGGTCACCGGGAAGAAGTCGAGCACGAACCCGATGCCCACCTGGAACACGAACGTGGCCAGGAAAACCGTCAGCGTCATCGCGGTGGTGGCCCGGCCGATCAGCGCATCCGGGAAGCGGCGCGCCAGCAGCGCATAGGTCAGGATGCCGCTCGACCCGAACACGCCATAGGCACCCCACAGCAGCCCCAGCGGCACGAACGGCAGCCGCGCCATCAACAGCAGCTGGATCACGACGAAGCCGATCATGCCGAACCCGGCAAACGCGTAGAGGCTGATGCCGCGGTGTTCCAGATGACGCGCGGCCCAGCCCGCGCCGACGCAGCCCGCCATCATCGCAAAGCCGATCACCGATACCAGCCGTGCGCTCTCGCCGGCCGCCAGCCCCTGCACGTCACGCATGAACGCGGTCACCCATAGCGTCTGCACCGCCAGGAAGATGCCCTGGTTCAGCAGCGTCAACGGCACCACGCGCCAGAAACGCTCGCTGCCCAGGATCTGGCGCGTGCCGCGCAACTGCTCCGCAAAACTCTGCTTGCCCACGCGCTTCACGTCGGGCACGCCAAACCACAGCAGCACCGCCATGCCGAACGATATGGCGGCCATGCCGGCGCTGATGGTGCGCCAGTCGGTCCATGACAGCAGCCACGACAGCGGCGCCCCCACGACCACCGCCCCGAGCCCGCCGATCGCCATGACCAGGCCGTTCAGCAGCGGCATGCGCGACAGCGGAAACCACATCGACAGCGCCTGGATCGCGGCGCCCAGGCAGACCGACACGCCGACGCCGATCATCGCGCGGCCGGCGGCCAGCCCCGCCATCCCCGGCGCCCGGGCGAACACCAGCGAACCGGCCACCGCCAGCATCAGCAGCACGGCCTCGGTACGGCGCGGGCCGAAGCGGTCGAGAAGGATGCCGGCTGGCAGTTGGGCGCAGGCGAATCCGAGGAAGTAAAAGCTCGTGAGCAGACCGAGGTCGCCTGCCGTGAGCCCCAGTTCACGCGTCAGGTACGGCGCGAATCCAAGGTTCACGCCCCGGAATATGTAGGAGACCAGGAAGCCGAGCGAGAAGAAGGCCAGCACGCGCCAGCGTGCGCCAGCGGCATGGCGGGGCTCCGCCAGGTTGGTCGTGGGATTGGTAGTCGATGCAGTCATGCCCTGCATTGTCGTCACCAGCGTGGTGCAAGACCAGCGAAAGATACCTGCGACAATTGTGAGTAAAATTTGACGACCATGACCGATTCGCGCCCCCCGCGTCACTCGCGCCCGCCCCATC
>Ga0213878_10000890_pt1 | contig 10721 bp, 9 predicted proteins | sample VelepicoBEBS_R02_FD_161053 | JGI IMG/M metagenome (GOLD analysis project Ga0213878, IMG submission 161053) | Vellozia epidendroides bulk soil microbial communities from rupestrian grasslands, the National Park of Serra do Cipo, Brazil - BS_R02 | ecosystem: Environmental > Terrestrial > Soil >... | reverse complement strand
AGTGCGGCAAAGGATTCGTTAGTTTGCAGGTCGGACATAAACGTAAGTTAGCAATCCGCAGTACGCTGGCCGGCACGCCTATCGTGCTCAGTCTGCCTCACGCAGCGGGGTCAAGTTGAACAACCGATACCGGACGGGTTGGGTTCCGGTACAGGCCCAGTCGGCGCCTCGTGGTTTTAATCACCGCACAGCGGCGAACCACTCCAGCACCTGCGCCACCGCCTCATCCACCGTCATTTCGGAGGTATCGAGTCGCAGCGCGTCTTCCGCGGGACGCAGAGGCGCGGCCGCACGGGTGCGATCCCGCGCGTCACGCGACTCAAGGTCACGCAAAAGGTCTTCAATATTAGCAGAAATTCCCTTATCAATCAATTGTTTATAGCGCCTGCGGGCGCGCGCCTCGACACTCGCGGTCAGAAACACCTTCAGCGACGCATCGGGAAAGATCACTGTGCCCATGTCGCGGCCATCGGCCACCAGGCCAGGCAACTTGCGAAAGCCACGCTGAAGTGCAGTAAGCGCATCACGTACGGGCTGGTGCACGGCAATGGCCGAGGCACGGTTGCCGATCGCCTCCTGGCGAATCATCTGACTGACTTCCTCGCCGGACAGCCATACGCGGTCCGGGCCGAACTTCACATCGAGCCGTGCAGCCATTTTTGCAAGGGTGTCGACGTCGTGCACGTCCACACCGGTACGGTCACTGGCCAACGCCACGAGACGATACAGCGCGCCGCTGTCGAGCAGGTGAAACCCAAGGACGTCCGCGACCTTGTGCGCCACCGTACCTTTACCGGATGCCGTAGGGCCATCTATGGTGATGACGTCTATGATAGTCATTGTTTATTAAAACGGTTAAAACTATTGATTTTGCGCATCAATTGAGAATCGTTATCATTCGATTCATGGTTGCGCGGCTACCGGTCTGCCCTCTCCCGACCCCCACAAAAGCGGCTGCGCAACCTACCTTGAATTCTCAATCGCGAGGCAATCTACCATGGCCAAAACCCTGACCTTCGGCATCATGCACCTGGGCATCGCTTTCAGCGTGACCTATGCGCTGACCGGCAGCCTGGCCATCAGCGGCGCCATTACCTTTATCGAGCCCGCCGTGAACACGGTGGCCCACTACTTCTTCGACAAGTTCTGGGAGCGCCGCGAACGCCGGGCCGAAACCCACGCCGCTGCGCCCGAAGCAAAGGCGGCGACCCGATACGCCGCCGCATGACCTCAGGCACTCAAGCAGAGTAACCGCTTACCGCGCCACTCCGGCAACCACCGAGAAGTACTCGGGGAACGTCTTTGCCACGCAACCCGGATCGTTGATCCTGACCGGCAACGGACCGAAAGCGGCCAACGAGAAACACATTGCCATCCGATGGTCATCATAGGTGCCAATGCCGTCGGCGGGGGTCCGCCACGACGACGTCGACGCGGGTGGCGTCACTTTCAGGTAGTCCGCCCCCTCTTCGACTTCCGCGCCGAGCTTGCGCAACTCGGTCGCCATCGCCGTGATGCGGTCGGTTTCCTTGACCCGCCAGCTGGCGATATTGGTCAGCGTGGTGGTTCCTTCGGCGAACAACGCGGCCACGGCCAGCGTCATTGCGGCATCGGGAATATGGTTGCAGTCGAGCTCGATACCGTGGAGACGGCCATCGTCGCGCTCCGTGCCACGCACCTCGATCCAGTTGTCGCCGGCCATCACGTTGGCGCCCATGCGGTTCAGCGCGTCGGCGAAGCGGACATCGCCCTGAATGCTCGCCATTCCCACGCCTTCCACCCGCACCGGGCCACCGCCGATTGCGCCGGCGGCCAGAAAGTACGACGCATTGGACGCATCGCCCTCGACATAGATCTCGCCAGGCGAGCGGTACTGGGCGCCGGCCGGCAGGATGAAGCGTTCCCAGCCCTGCCGCTCGACATTGATGCCGAAGCGCGCCAGCAGGTTCAGCGTAATCTCGACATACGGCTTCGAGATCAGCTCGCCGACCACTTCGATCTCGATGCGGCCCGACGGCGCGGAGGCCATCGGCAGCGTCATCAGCAGCGCGGTCAGGAACTGGCTCGACACATCGCCGCGCACGCGGATTGGCGCATCGATGTGGATTCGCGCCGGATTGATCTGCAACGGCGGATAGCCAGGCGTGCCCAGATAGTCGACCGATGCGCCGACCTGGCGCAGCCCATCAACCAGATCGCCGATCGGCCGCTCATGCATGCGCGGCACACCGCTCAGCTTGTAGGTGCCGCCCTGCAGCGCCAGCGCCGCCGTCAGCGGACGAATCGCGGTACCGGCATTACCCATGAACAGGTCCGCCGACTTGTTAGGAAAATTCCCGCCAGCACCGGACACGATGCAGTCATTGCCGTCACGCCGCCATGCCACGCCGAGCACCTTGAGGGCTTCGAGCATGACGCGCGTATCGTCGGAATCGAGCAGGTCGCGCACACGCGTCTCGCCGGCGGCCAGCGCCGACAGCAGCAGCACGCGGTTGGAGATGCTCTTCGAGCCGGGAAGGCGGACCGTGCCGGAAGCACTGGTCAGGGGACCGAGGGTCAGATGTTCCATGGTTCTTGCAGCATGGCCGCTGCGCGCCGGGCGCGCACGGCGGCATCAGGGTTCGACGTTGTTGGCAGCCGCACGCGCGGCGCCCCACTTCAAGCGTGTGTCGCTGGCGCGCACGAACAACCGTTCGAGCGCCGCGCCATCACCAGCCTTGATCTGGGCCTTCAGGTGCGCGAGCACGGCCTCATAAGTGTTGATCTCGCGCAGCAGCGCATCCTTGTTGGCGATGCAGATGTCGCGCCACATCTCGGGCGATGACGCCGCGATGCGCGTGAAATCGCGGAAGCCGCCGCCGGCAAAATCCAGCTTCAGTGCCGCGTCCTCGGCATTGGCCACCTGGGCCACCAACGCGTACGACAGCACGTGAGGCAGATGACTGACCGCGGCAAACACGGCGTCATGCTGAACGGCCGACATCACGTGGCAATCGGCGCCCGCAACTTCCCACATGGCGCGTACCGCAGCCACATCGGCCCGTGCATTCTCCTGCAGCGGACACAGCACCACCTTTTTGCCGACGTAGAGATCGTCGAGCGCCGCTTCCACGCCATTCAGCTCGCGGCCCGCAATCGGATGCGCGGGCACGAACTGGGCCACCTTGTCGCCTAGTGCGGTCTTCGCCGCCATGATGACGTCAGACTTGGTGCTGCCGGCATCGGTCACGATCGTGCCCGGCTGCAGATGCGGCTCCAGCGCGTGCAGCAGTGCGAAGTTCTGCGCGACGGGCGCACACAACACCACCAGGCTCGCGCCACGTACCGCATCTTCGAGCGAGGCAGCCTCGTCGATCACGCCAAGCGCACGGGCCTTATCCAGCGACGCCGCCGAGCGACCCACGCCGACCACCGTCCCCACCACGCCTGCGCGCTTGAGCGACAACGCCAGCGATCCGCCAATCAGGCCGACGCCGACAATCACGACTTTTGAAAAATGCAATGCGCTCACAGTTTCAGACATGCTTGAGGTTCACTTCAGGGCCTGTTCGAGCGCCGCCACAAAGGCATCGTTCTCTTCCGGCAGGCCGATCGTCACACGCAGCCACTGCGGCAAGCCGTAGTTGGCCACCGGGCGCACGATCACGCCCCGTTCGAGCAACGCCAGGTTGACGCGCGCACCAGCACCATCGTCATTGCCAACACGGACCATGACGAAATTACCCGATGACTTGACGTACTCGAGGCCCAGGCGCTGGAACGCCGCCACAAGCTGCGCCTTGCCCTGGCGATTCAGTTCCGCGCTGCGCTGCAGGAAATCGGCATCGTCGAGCGCCGCGACGGCGGCCGCCTGCGCGAGACTGTTGACGTTGAACGGCTGGCGCACACGGTTCAGCAGATCGGTAAGCTGAGGCTGGGCCACGCCATAGCCGACACGCAGACCCGCCAGGCCATACGCCTTCGAGAACGTGCGCGACACCATCAGGTTCGGATACTTGCGCACCCAGGCGATCGACTCGTACTGCTGGTCGGCGTCGAGATACTCGTTGTAGGCCTCGTCCAAAACCACCACCACGTGGGGCGGCACCTTTGCCAGGAAGGCCTCGATCTCGGCGGCGGACACGAACGTACCCGTCGGATTGTTCGGATTGGCGATGAAGACCAGCTTGGTATCGGGGGCGATCGCGGCAGCCATTGCATCGAGATCATGGCCGTAATCGCGCGCCTTCACCTCGATCGCACGTGCGCCCACTTCCTGCGTGGCCAGTGCGTAGACCGCAAACGAGTATTCGGCGTAGACGATCGACTCGCCGTTGCGCACCAGCGCATGCGCGGCCAGCTCCAGGATGTCGTTGCTGCCGTTGCCGAGCGTCAGCCATTCGGCGGGCACATCAAACTTTTCCGACAGCTTCGCTTTCAGCTCGAAGCCGTTGCTATCCGGGTAGCGGCCCAGTTCCTCCATCGCGGCGGCAATGGCCGCCCTCGCCGATGCAGGCATGCCGAGCGGATTCTCGTTCGATGCCAGCTTGACGATGCGCGACTCGTCGAGCCCGAATTCGCGTGCGACCTCGGAGATCGGCTTGCCTGCGATATACGGCGAGATCTTGCGTACGTAGGACGGACCGAAATAGTCAGCCGCTTTGCCCTGCTCTGCCATGGATGTCTCCTCGCTGATGTTACTTGCTGGACGGGTACGAGCCGAGCACCTTCAGATACGCGGCATTGCGACGCAGCGCATCGATTGCTCGCGCGACGGCCGGTTCATTCTGATGGCCTTCCACGTCCACATAAAAGTAGTACTCCCACGCACCGCTGCGCGCGGGACGCGATTCAAACCGGCACATCGATACGCCATTCTCAGCCAACGGGGCCAGTAGCTGATACACGGCGCCGGCCTTGTTCGGCACCGACAGGATCAGCGATGTCTGATCGCTGCCGGAGGGCTCGGTCTCATAGCGGCCGATCACGGCAAAGCGCGTGCGATTGTGCGGATCGTCCTGGATGTGCGAGCGGATGATATGCAGGTGATAACGGTTGGCCGCCGATTCACCGGCAATCGCGGCGACGGTGGGGTCCTCGCTGGCCATGCGCGCCGCTTCCGCATTGCTGGACACCGCCTGGCGCTCCAGGTGCGGATAGTTCGCGGACAGCCAGTTCTGGCACTGCGCCAGCGCCTGCGCATGGGCGCGCACCACGGTCACGCCAGCCATGTCCGGCTTCGACGCCATCAGGTTATGGTGGACCTTCAGCGCAATCTCGCCACTGATCTTGAGCGACGTCTGCAGGAACAGATCGAGCGTGCGCGACACGGCGCCCTCGGTCGAATTCTCGACCGGCACCACGCCGTACTCGACAGTACCGGCTTCCACGGCGCGGAAGACTTCGTCGATCGTCGTGCACGGCACGCCGGTCACTTCGTGGCCGAAATGCACGTAGAGCGCCTGCTCGGAGAACGTGCCGGCCGGGCCGAGGAAGGCGATCTCCAGCGGCTTCTCCAGACCCCGGCAGGCGGACATCACCTCGCGCCAGATCGACGCCACGCTTTCGTCAAGCAGCGGCCCGGGATTGGCGCCTTGCACCTTGCGGATCACCTGCAGCTCGCGCTCGGGGCGAAACACCGGTGCGCCATACTTCTTCTTCACTTCGCCCACGTCCAGGGCGAGCTGGGCACGATGGTTGAGCAGTGCCAGCAGCTCGCGGTCCACCTTGTCGATCTGGTCGCGCAGCGGCGCCAGATCGACGGACAGCGCCTGCTCCTGCGCACTGGGTCCGGAAGTGTCGTTGCGCTCCGCATCCGGTTCGGGTGCATTGGCGCGAGACTTGTCTTGCTCTGTCATATCAAGGCCTGGCGGGCCGCGTGTGAGGCGACCTCGGAGAGTCTGGGGCGAAGCCACACCGCTCGCTTGCCTGCGTGGCGGTGCGGCGCTAGACCGCCGTCAGGCGGCGGTGCGCTCGAATTCGCGCATGAATTCAATCAGCGCGGTAACACCCTCGAGTGGCATCGCGTTGTAGATGCTGGCGCGCATGCCGCCCACGGACTTGTGGCCCTTGAGCTGTACCAGGCCGTTCGCGCGCGCCTGGGTCAGGAACGCTTCGTTGCGCGATTCATCGCGCAGGAAGAACGGTACGTTCATGCGCGAGCGGCAGCTGGGGTCGATTTCGTTACGGTAATACTCGCTCTGGTCCAGGAATTCATACAGCGCGTGCGCCTTGGCGATATTGCGCTGTTCGATCGCGGCCACGCCGCCCTGAGCCTTGAGCCACTTGAACACGAGCCCGGCGATATAGATCGCGTACGTGGGCGGCGTGTTGTACATCGAATCATGTTCGGCCACGAGGCGCCAGTTGAACGCCGACGGGCACAGCGGATGCGCGAAGCCGATCAGGTCTTCACGCACGATGACGATCGTCACGCCGGCAGGGCCGATGTTCTTCTGGGCACCGCCGTAGACCACCTGCACGCGCGACCAGTCGATCGGGCGCGACAGGATATGGCTCGATGCATCGGCCACGACGATGCGGCCCTTGTCGTGCATACCGGTCTGGCCGATGTCGGGGATCTCCTGGAACTCAGTCCCGACGATTGTCTCATTCGTGCACAGGTGCACGTAAGCGGCGTCGTTCGACAGCTTCCACGTGTTCACATCCGGGATCTTGTGCCACTTCTCGTCCTTGCTCGACGCCGCAATGTTGACTTCGCTGTAGCGACGCGCTTCCTGCTCGGTCTTGACCGACCAGGTGCCGGTGACGACGAAATCGGTCTTCGGCTTCTCGGCGTTGACGCGATGGGCCAGGTTGAGCGGAACAATGCCGTTCTCGCCAATCGCACCGCCCTGAAGGAACAGGATGCGGAAGTTCTTCGGCACCTGCAGCAGCTCGCGCAGATCGGCCAGTGCCTCGTTGTGAATCCCTTCGAACTCGCGGCTGCGATGGCTCATCTCCATCACCGACACGCCGGTACCCCGCCACGACAGCATTTCCTCGGCGGCCTGCTGCAGGACTTCGGTCGGCAATGCGGCCGGACCAGGCGAGAAGTTGAACACGCGCTCGGCCAGGGATCGTTGCAGGCCTGCGAGGGCGGGATTCTGGGGATCGTTCATGGAGGGGAAGATGGAAAAATGGCTGCCGGTTTGAACCAAGCAGCCATTATCCCTCAAACCCACGCCACTTGGGCACCATGGCCGTGCCATGGGCGCTGGCGGGCGCGACCGGGGGGGTACGCGAACTGGCCCGGTGGATTCACCGGGCCAGTCGTCGATCACTTGCCGATCACTTCGCAGCCGCTGCGATTTCCTTCTCGGCGGCGTCACGCATCGACTTGCCAACCTGCGGGCCGTACTTCTGCATCATCGAACCCCAGATTTCCTGGGTGGCCTTGCCCTGGTTGGCCATGAACTTCTGGCCGGTCGGCGACTTCAGGAACGTGGTCAGGTCCTTGATTTCCTGGGTCGAGTAGTACTTGCCGAACGCGTCGTAGTGAGCCTTGATGGCGTCTTGCTTGAAACCGTCGGTCGTGAACGCCGTGCCGGCGCCGTCGACCATGCGCTGCACCGCGCCGTTCTTCTTCAGCTTCTCGACGGCAGCCTGCTTCTGCTTGTCGTTCAGCGTCTTGTTCTCGACCAGCACCTGCTCCAGCACCAGCGGCGCTTCCTGCTTCGCGCCCTGCTGCCAGTTGTCGGCCTGACCCTTGACGGCCTGGTCTGCCTGCATGACGGTCAGCAGTTCCTTGATGGCAGTTGTCTTATCTTTGTCGTCCGCCTGAGCGTGCGCGGCTTGCGCCAGCATCATCATCGGAGCAACAGCGGCCAGAACAGCGATACGTCGATAGGTTTTGAGCATTATGACTCCCTGGAAAATACGTCCGGATTAGTCCGTGCGGCCGTCTGGCGAGTTCCGGCCGCCGTCCTGTTGTTGCAACAAATTACGAATTGGCATCCGCGTCGGTAGCGCCCGCGTCGGTGGCGCCGGCAGCATCGTCTGCCACTTCGCCGTCCTCGGCATTCGCGCCGCTGTCTGCATCGCTTTCCATGATGCGTTGCAGACCCGACAGTTTGGTGCCTTCATCGACGTTGATCAGCGTCACGCCCTGCGTGGCACGCCCCATCTCGCGGATTTCGGCCACGCGGGTGCGGATCAGCACGCCACCGGTCGTGATCAGCATGATTTCGTCTTCGGGCGAAACCAGCGCCGCAGCCACCACACGGCCATTGCGCTCGCTCGTCTGGATCGCAATCATGCCCTTGGTGCCACGGCCATGTCGAGTGTATTCGGAAATCGGCGTGCGCTTTCCGTAACCATTCTCGGTAGCGGTCAGCACGCTGCCCACCGACACGGCACTGCCTTCGACAGATTCCGCATCGGCAGATTCGGCCGGAGCAACCAGCATGGCGATCACCGCCTGACCTTCATCGAGATTCATGCCGCGCACACCGCGCGCCTGACGGCCCATCGGACGCACATCGTTCTCGTCGAAGCGCACGGCCTTGCCAGCATCGGAGAACAGCATCACGTCGTGCTGGCCATCCGTGACGGCCGCGCCGATCAGGAAGTCGCCTTCGTCGAGGTCCACGGCGATGATGCCCGCTTTACGCGGATTCGAGAACTCGGTGAGCGCCGTCTTCTTGACCGTGCCGCGCGCGGTGGCCATGAAGATGAAGTGCTCTGCGTCAAACTGGCGTACCGGCAAAATCACGTTGATCTTCTCGCCATCCGCCAGCGGGAACATGTTCACGATCGGGCGGCCGCGCGAGTTGCGCGAGCCCTGCGGCACCTCATACACCTTCAGCCAGTACAGCCGGCCGCGGTTCGAGAAGCACAGGATGTAGTCGTGGGTGTTGGCAACGAACAGCGTGTCGATCCAGTCGTCTTCCTTCGTGGCCGTAGCCAGCTTGCCGCGGCCGCCGCGCTTCTGGGCGCGGTACTCGGAGATCGGCTGGCTCTTCATGTAGCCGGAGTGCGACAGCGTCACGACCATGTCCTGCGGCGTGATCAGGTCCTCGGTATCGAGTTCGGTCGCGTTCAGTTCGATCTGCGAGCGGCGCTCGTCACCGAACTCGGCACGAATCGCGCCGAGTTCCTCGGAGATGATCGTCGTGATACGTTCCGGCCGGGCCAGGATATCCAGCAGGTCTGCGATCAGGCCCATGACCTCGCGGTACTCCTGGACGATCTTGTCCTGCTCGAGGCCCGTGAGGCGTTGCAGGCGCATCTGCAGGATTTCCTGTGCCTGACCGTCGGACAGGCGATACAGGCCATCCGGCTGCATGCCGAAAACTGCCGGCAAGCCATCGGGACGATACGAAGCGCGGCCACCCTGCGTGTCGCTTTCGGCACGTGCGAGCATGTCGCGCACCAGGCCCGAGTCCCAGGCCTTGGTCATCAGTTCCTGCTTGGCGATCGGCGGAGTAGGCGCGGCCTTGATGATCGCGATGAACTCGTCGATATTGGCAAGCGCGACGGCCAGGCCTTCCAGCACGTGGCCGCGCTCGCGCGCCTTGCGCAGCTCGAACACGGTACGGCGCGTGACCACTTCGCGCCGGTGCGACAGGAACGCATCCAGCATCTGGCGCAGGTTCAGCAGGCGCGGCTGGCCGTCGACCAGCGCCACCATGTTCATGCCGAAGGTGTCCTGCAGCTGGGTGTTCTTATATAGGTTGTTCAGAACGACCTCTGGCACCTCATTGCGCTTGAGCTCGATCACCACGCGCATGCCTGACTTGTCAGATTCGTCGCGGATGTCCGAAATGCCTTCGATCTTCTTCTCGGTCACCAGCTCGGCAATGCGCTCGAGCAGCGTGCGCTTGTTCACCTGGTACGGCAGTTCGTCGACGATGATCGCCTGGCGCTGGCCGCGATCGATGTCCTCGAAGTGCGTACGGGCGCGCATGACCACACGCCCGCGCCCAGTGCGATAGCCTTCGCGCACGCCCTGAATGCCATAAATAATGCCGGCAGTCGGAAAATCGGGTGCCGGTACCAGCTCGATAAGGTCGTCAACCGTGGCATCCGGATTACGCAGCAGATGCAGGCAGGCGTCGACAACTTCATTGAGGTTATGCGGCGGGATATTCGTCGCCATACCGACGGCAATACCCGACGAACCGTTGATCAGCAAATTCGGAATACGCGCCGGCAAAATACCGGGCTCTTTCTCCGAGCCGTCATAGTTGGGATCGAAATCGACGGTTTCCTTGTCGATATCCTGGAGCATTTCATGGGCGATCTTCGCCAGGCGGATTTCGGTATAACGCATTGCCGCAGCGTTATCTCCATCCACCGAGCCGAAGTTGCCCTGGCCATCCACCAGCATGTAGCGCAGCGAGAAATTCTGCGCCATGCGAACGATCGTGTCATAGACCGCGGTATCGCCGTGCGGGTGATATTTACCAATCACATCACCGACGATACGGGCCGATTTCTTGTAGGCCCGGTTCCAGTCGTTGTTGAGCTCATGCATCGCATAGAGCACGCGCCGGTGTACCGGTTTCAGGCCGTCCCGGACATCGGGAAGCGCGCGCCCCACGATAACGCTCATCGCGTAATCGAGGTATGAGCGACGCATTTCCTCTTCCAGCGAGACCGGAAGGGTTTCTTTGGCGAATTGATCCATTGCGGCGTGTTTTATGCGGCAGGTTTAAGCAAATGAAGCCCGGATTCGAACCATGCGAAAGCTGGCGTACGTCATCGGGCGAACATGGCATTCTATCATGCGCGCAACCCCT
>Ga0213878_10000889_pt1 | contig 10735 bp, 9 predicted proteins | sample VelepicoBEBS_R02_FD_161053 | JGI IMG/M metagenome (GOLD analysis project Ga0213878, IMG submission 161053) | Vellozia epidendroides bulk soil microbial communities from rupestrian grasslands, the National Park of Serra do Cipo, Brazil - BS_R02 | ecosystem: Environmental > Terrestrial > Soil >... | reverse complement strand
CAGCTCGATCTGCACATCGCCGTTAAACTCTTTCGCCACATCCAGCGCGCCTTTGGCGGTGTTGATATCCGCACAGCAGATGACCGTGACCCAGTCGGCGTTCGCTTCAAAACACATACGGGAGAGGATCTTACCCGCATCGGCGATTTTGGCGTCCGCCAGCACGATTTTATGCGGGTACAGCGCTTTCAGATCGCGCACCGCGCGTACGCCTTCGCCCACGCACAGAATGGTGCCGACTTCGATGATGTCGACTTCTTCGGCAATCAGTCGGGTGGTTTCATAAGCGTGGGACAGCGTCTGGTTATCCAGTGCGACCTGCAACATGGGTAATGACATGTTTAATTCCTTCTCAGAGTGCCGCCGCAGTGGCGTTATCAATTAAATCCAGCACTTCCTGCTCGGTGCGGCAGGCGCGTAAACGATCAAAGTTGGCTTCATCGTCAAACAGGTTGACTATCTGCATGATGCCCACCTCCTGGTGGGTGTTGGCATCGACAGCCGCCATAGTGATCAGGATATCGACCGGGTCGTTATCTTCGTGGTTAAACACCAGCGGCGTTTTCAACGTCACCAGCGCAAAACCCGTTTTCTTCACGCCCTCTTCCGGGCGGCCATGCGGCATCGCAAGGCCCGGCGCAATCACGAAATAGGGGCCGTGCTGCGCAACGCCATCGAGAATGGCCTGGTAGTAACGTGGCTCGACAACGTCAGCCTTGACCAGCAGATCCACACTCAGCTTCACCGCGTCCTGCCAGGAGCTGGCTTCGGCCTGCAAAAGGATGGAGTGATTGTCTGCCAGCGAATCACGAAGTTTCATAGGGCGTCCTTACTTCACATCTTGTGGGAAGTGCTCTTTGATCACTTCCAGCAGTTTTGGGCCAAAATCAGCGGGCGACAGCATGTTGCGCACGCCGACCACATATTTGTTGCCTGAAACGCTAATTTCGCCGGCGATATGGGTAGAGGCGATGATGATGTCCGCGCCGTTCAACTCACTTTTGTATTCCCCCACCGCGCAACTGTTCACCGTGTGGTCAATGTTTGACTGGGTTAAAAACTGGTCCACTTTCATCTTCATGATCATGGAGCTACCTTGCCCATTGCCACACACAGCCAGGATACGTACGGTCATAATCGGAACTCCTTATTGAGCAGAGGTTTCTGCCAGTTGTTTTTCAGCATCTTCTTCAGCCCGCAGCGTACGGCTGGCGAAGAACATGTAAGCCAGTGAAATCAAAATAATGACGGTCATAAAGGCCAGACCGATGGAGGCGAAGCCCTGCATCATCGGCGGCGCCAGAATTGACCAGTCCGCCATCCCCATCCAGGCGCTCATGCCGGTCAGCTTGACCGCCCATACACAGCCGAAAATCTCAATCATGCCCATCACCAGGCAAATTTTGAGCGCCGCGCGCCAGCCGCCGAAGTGGTTGGCGAAGACGCCGATGGTGGCGTTAGAGAAGAACATCGGGATAAAGCCCGGAATGATAAGGATGGAGGAACCGACGCCCACCAGAATGCCCACTGCAATAAGTTGGCCGATGGTGCCCCACATGAAACCCCAGACCACTGCGTTCGGCGCGAAGCTATAGATAGCCGCACAGTCGATAGCCAGCACGGCGCCGGGGATCAGGCGCTGGGAAATGCCGTTGAAGGCTTCTGACAGCTCGGCGACGAACATGCGCACGCCCTGAGTGATGATGAAAATCGCCACCGCGAACTGGAAGCCGGTTTGCAGAATGTAGATAGTCCAGTGGGTTTTACCGGCCATCGCCTGCACGGTATCAATACCGAAGGAGAGCAGAATGGCGCCGAAGAAAATGGTCATCACGATCGCCGTCGAGACGATATTGTCATGGAAGATATTGAGCCAGCCCGGCAGCTTAAGGTCTTCAACGCTCTCCTCTTTTTTCCCCAGATAAGGCGCGACTTTATACGCGATCCAGGAGGCGAACTGCTGTTGGTGTCCGATGGAGAAACCGCAGCCGTCCGTCACATCCTGAGTCGGTTTGTACATCATGTTGGAGGTGATGCCCCAGTACAGCGACACCAGCACCGCGGTGCACAGAATGGTCGTCCACATCGGGTAGCCGAAGATGTAAAAGAACACGGCGATAAGCCCGGCCTGCTGGAACATGATGTGGCCGGTCAGCATGATGGTGCGAATGCCGGTGATTCGCCGCAGCAGCACATAAATAATGTTCAGCGCCAGCGCCAGCAGCACCGCATATCCCACCCAGCTGTAGGCCTCGCCCATGCGTTCGATCGTCGCCATCATCGACGCGTAGGTATCCGAGATAGCGCCGTTGATGCCGTACACTTCCGACATTTTCGCAACCACCGGTTTAAAAGTGCTGGTGAGAATGCCGGAACCCGCCTGCAGGAGCATAAAACCGATAATGGTTTTAATCGTCCCTTTGATGATTACGCTGACGTTTTTTCGTAACAGGATATAGCCCAGGCACGTCACGATCCCCAACAACAGCGGGGCATTGGTCATGACCTGGTTAAAGAACACGGTAAAGATGTTGTAGAGGATCTCCATAATGCGCTCCGTCAGTTGGCGACGCTGAACCTGAATGCTCAGCACATGTTGTGTCGCCCACTCTAATAATCACAAACAATCACAACAAGATTGAATTTGATTAAATGTGAGCCCGCCCGCAAATTATCCCCCTTGTCTTCATATGGAATTAACGATCTTTGCAAATTATTGACACAAACACACACAACATATTGAAAATTAATGAATTAAATAAATACTCACCTCGTTACAAGAACATACAAGCTGCATGACTTATCCGCACAAGAGCGCAAAACGAGTGGTTGCATTAACCGTGTAACGGTGTCAGGATTAATCATAACGAATCACAAAATGATTATTTATGACAAAAGAGGTCGCCGCAATGAGTAAAGTGAACAGCATCACCCGTGAGTCATGGATCCTCAGCACATTCCCGGAATGGGGCAGTTGGCTGAATGAAGAAATCGCGCAGGAGTGCGTTGCGCCAGGCACATTCGCCATGTGGTGGCTGGGCTGTACGGGGATTTGGCTGAAATCAGAAGGGAATGCCAACCTGTGCGTGGATTTCTGGTGCGGCACCGGCAAGCAGAGTCACGGCAACCCGTTGATGAAAAAAGGCCACCAGATGCAGCGCATGGCGGGGGTTGAAAAACTGCAGCCGAATCTGCGCACCACGCCGTTTGTGCTCGATCCGTTCGCCATTCGTCAGATAGACGCGGTGCTCTCCACCCACGATCATAACGATCACATCGACGTTAACGTCGCGGCGGCGGTGATGCAGAACTGCGCTGACGATGTGCCGTTTATCGGGCCGCAGACCTGCGTTGACCTGTGGATTGGCTGGGGCGTGCCGAAAGCGCGCTGCATCGTGGTGAAACCGGGCGATGTCGTCAAAGTGAAGGATATCGAAATCCACGCGCTGGACGCCTTCGACCGCACCGCGCTTATCACCCTCCCGGCTGACCAGAAAGCCGCGGGCGTGCTGCCGGACGGTATGGACGAACGCGCCGTCAACTACCTGTTCAAAACCCCGGGCGGTACGCTGTATCACAGCGGCGATTCCCACTACTCCAACTACTACGCAAAGCATGGCAACGAGCACCATATCGACGTGGCGCTAGGCTCCTACGGCGAAAATCCGCGCGGCATCACCGACAAAATGACCAGCGCCGACATCCTGCGGATGGCGGAGTCGCTGAATGCGAAAGTGGTGATTCCGTTCCATCACGACATCTGGTCAAACTTCCAGGCCGACCCGCAGGAAATTCGCGTCCTGTGGGAGATGAAAAAAGACCGCCTGAAGTATGGCTTCAAACCGTTTATCTGGCAGGTTGGCGGCAAATTCACCTGGCCATTGGATAAAGACAATTTTGAGTACCACTATCCACGTGGGTTTGACGATTGCTTTACCATTGAGCCTGATCTGCCGTTCAAATCTTTCCTCTGATCGTCTCCCTCCCGGCGCGCCTCTTGAACGCGGCGTGTCGGGGGAGAAAGACGACTTTAGCTTAGTAATTTCAGGCTATTTCAAATATCATCAACAAAAATCACGAATCACCGGAATAGCTCATGACGGAAGCACAAAGACACCAAATTATCCTCGAACAGTTGACCCAGTCTGGCTTTGTCACGGTGGAACAGGTCATCGACAGGCTGGGGATTTCACCGGCCACCGCGCGGCGGGATATCAACAAACTCGACACTATCGGCAAGCTGAAGAAAGTGCGTAACGGCGCAGAAGCCGTCAGCCAACAGCGCCCGCGCTGGACGCCGATGAACATTCATCAGGCGCTGAACCATGATGAGAAAGTCCGTATCGCCAGAGCTGCCTCACAGCTGGTCAGCCCCAGTGAAAGCGTGGTGATTAACTGCGGCTCTACCGCCTTCCTGCTGGGCCGTGAAATGTGCGGTAAACCGGTACAAATCATCACGAACTACCTGCCGCTGGCGAACTACCTGATTGAACAGGAGCACGACAGCGTGATCATCATGGGCGGGCAGTACAACAAAAGCCAGGCGATCACGCTGAGCCCGCAGGGCAGCGACAATACCCTGTATGCCGGGCACTGGATGTTCACCAGCGGCAAAGGACTGACCGCCGATGGACTGTATAAAACCGACATGCTCACCGCGATGGCCGAGCAGAAAATGCTTAACGGCGTCGGCAAGCTGGTCGCACTGGTCGACAGCAGCAAAGTCGGCGAGCGCGCCGGTATGCTGTTCAGCCGCGCCGATGAGATAGATATGGTAATCACCGGTAAAGAAGCGAATCCGGAGATCCTAAAGCAGCTTCAGGCTCAGGGCGTTGAGATTCTGCTGGTTTAAAGGTGCGCGTTAAAAAACGCCACGGTGCAGTCCAGCGCTTCCGGCGTAATGCGGTGACGTACGCCCGCCTGCCAGTGGCACGTCAGGTTGTTATCCAGCCCCGCCTGCCGTAGCGCCTGTTGTAAACGGAACGACTCTCCCGCCGGAACGATATCGTCATCTTCACCGTGCCAGAGCATCAGCGGACGGCTGGCGAGGGCGGGAAGGCGCGGCGCAATGTCCCAGCCAGCAAGGCGCGCGGTCGGGAACCCTGGGGACGGAAACAGGGTGTGCGACAGCGTGGTGAAGTAGCCCGACCCCATCAGGCTGGCGGCGCAGGCCACCTCCGGGTAGTGCGCCGCGATCCCAAGCGCCGCCATGGCGCCCATTGACGCGCCCGCCACCGCCAGACGCTCTTCCGCCAGCCAGCCTTGCTGGCGTATCGCCTCCCGCAGCGCGGAAAATTCCTCAACGCTATTAAGCAGGATCGGCCAGAAGCGCTGTAGGCGCTGTTTTTCATCGCCGTCATAGCGCGCCCCGTGGCTGTCGGCATCGGGCATAATGACGCGAAACCCGGCGTGGGCCAGGGCAACGGCGAAATAGCTGTACACCCATTTCGACGACGTAAAACCATGATAAAACACCACGCACGGCAGCGGCGCATCGGCCGCACTGCGCGGGCAGGCATGGAGAACTTCACCGCCAGCAAGGTTTCGCACTTCAAGTTCAATCATTTACGCTCTCCTTCTTTTATGCTGATATGCCATGCGGCAATGGGGCATGCAAGTTTATCTGTGCGCAGGCGCCTGCTAATGTTGAGAGGTGGATTACGCTTTCTGGAGATTTTCATTCGAAAATCGCGTCAGAGCTAACAGATTGGGAACATTCCCCCTAAAGGCAAATTAATTAGTCACTACACTAATAAGTATCAGGAAACGGGATATGGCTATGCGACGGTTAGCGTCTTTATTACTGGTGGTATTACTGAGCGGGTGCAGCGTGCTTGAAGGTACACCCGAGGCACCGCCGCCGGTGACGAATCACCCGCAGGAAATCCGTCGCAACCAGACGGAAGGGCTGCAACGTATCGGTACCGTCAGCGCGATGGTATATGGCTCACCAATGGATGCCGAAAGCGCCATTAAAGAAAAAGTCGTCGCCGCAAAAGCCGACTACTACGTCATCATCATGATTGATGACAGCGTCGTTCCCGGGCAATGGTATTCACAAGCGATAATGTATCGTAAGCCTTAAAACGATCATTTATTCAACAGCTTTACATTGCTTTTCAGTCATTCACGTTTCCTGGTGCACAATGACGTTCTGCTGCTTTGAAAGGATGAACGTCTGCAATGGATTTGCCCTGGGTAACGTGAAATGGAGCTGACGACGATGAAAAATACCTTTGCCTTATCCCCTCTGATGGCCAACACCTCGGCGCAGTCTGCGGAATTCGCCAGTGCTGATTGCGTCACCGGACTTAATGAAATTGGTCAAATTTCCGTGAACAATATTGCCGGTAGCCAACAGGATGTTGAGCAGGCGATCGCCCAGAAAGCCGATGAGCAGGGTGCTTCCTGGTATCGCATTATTCAGATGTACGAAGACCAGCGCCCTGACAACTGGCGCGTACAGGCTATTCTTTACGCCTGACCGAACGGGCAGCCTATCCTGGCGCTGCCCGTCGCATGATTACCCGGCGCCGCCCGTGGCGCGAATCAGCACATCCTCCTGCACCTGCGGACTTATCAGCGAGCCGCCGCGTGTATCCAGCATCATCCGGCACCATGCCTGCGCCACCGGCGGCGACGCTTGTGTGAGCATTTGCGCGCCGCAGCCAAGCAGGTAAATCTGCCGGGCAATCTCTCGCCCTTCGGCCTCCAGCGGCTTACGCAGACGCTGCTGAAGCTGGCGCCACGCTCTGTCGAAATGTCGGTCCTGTCCTTTGACTTCACTGCACATTGCGTGAAGCAACTCCAGTGCGCCGGGCTGCCTGGTCAGAACGCGCAGCACATCAAGACACATGATGTTCCCGGAACCCTCCCAGATGCTGTTCACCGGCATTTCGCGGTACAGTCGCGGCAGCTCGTTATCTTCGCAATAACCGATACCGCCCAGCACCTCCATGGCTTCGGCCACGAACGGAATTCCGGCTTTGCACAGCGCAAATTTGGCCGCAGGGGTAAACAAGCGTGCCCACAAAGCGTCTTCGGCGGCGGCACGGCTATCCCACGCCCGGGCCAGACGGAACAGAAATGCGGTTTGCCCTTCCAGCTGGAGCGCCATGCGGCTTAGCACCTGGCGCATCAGCGGCTGATCGACCAGACTTTTGCCGAACACCTGCCGCTGGTGCGCGTGATACAGCGCCACGGACAAAGCGCGACGCATCAGGCCATGGCTGCCCAGCGCGCAGTCAAAACGGGTTAATCCGCCCATTTTGAGGATCTGCCGCACGCCTTCGCCCTCTTCCCCCACAAGCCAGCCTGTGGCATCGAAAAACTCCGCCTCGCTGCTGGCATTGGACCGGTTGCCCAATTTGTCTTTAAGCCGCTCCAGACGCACCGCGTTGCGCTGCCCGTCAGGCAGAAAACGGGGGAGGAAGAAACAGGAGAGACCACCTTTAGCCTGCGCCAGCACCAGGTGCGCGTCGCTCTGCGGCACCGAGAAAAACCACTTATGCCCGACCAGCCGATACGTGCCGTCGCTCTGTTTCTCCGCGCGGGTGGTATTACTGAGTACGTCAGAGCCGCCCTGCTTTTCGGTCATCCCCATGCCGATCAGCAGCCCCCGCTTCTGGCCTCCCGGCGCCAGATGGGTGTCGTAACGATCGCTTCGCAGTGGCGCGCGCCAGTCGGCAAAGGCGGCGGGAAGGTGCGTCAGCAACAGCGGCGTGGCGGCAAAGGTCATGGTTATCGGGCACAACGTCCCCGCCTCCACCTGGGCATGCAGCACAAAGCGCGCCGCCCGCGCGACGAACGAACCCTCGCGGGCGTCCTCCTCCCAGGCAAGATTGTGCACCCGGTTTGCGCACAGCCCCTGCATCAGCAGATGCCAGGCAGGATGGAAACGCACGTCATCGATCCTCTCCCCGGACGGATCGTAGCGTAACAGCTCCGGCGGATTGGCGTTCGCCAACCGCCCCAGTTCAAGCGACTCGGCGGTGCCCAGTTGCTGACCGATGCTGGCCAGCAGATCGATATCCCACCCGGCGCCTTCGCGCGCGACGGCCTCGCGCAGGGCGCAGTCGGAAAGGAAAAGGTTGCTGTTATTCAGCGGAGCTGGCTGGTTGAAGACGGTATGAGTGTGCCAGTGCATGGGTGTCCCTCCTTCAATGGCGTTGCCACTAAGTATGGTCACCCGAACAGAACACCGCCCGCGAAAACGTCACAAAAACGCGCAGCCGCACGGTGGGGGGAAACGTCCGGCGACAGAACGCCGCCGGATGCGCAGTTAGCCGCGCTGGCGTACAGCCTCAAACAGGCAGATGCCGGTCGCGACGGAGACATTCAGCGACGAGACGCTGCCCGCCATCGGAATGCTGATCAGTTCGTCGCAGTGCTCACGAGTCAGGCGGCGCATGCCTTCGCCTTCCGCGCCCATCACCAGCGCCAGACGCCCCGTCATTTTGCTCTGATACAGGGTATGGTCGGCTTCACCGGCGGTGCCGACGATCCAGACATTTTCTTCCTGCAGCAGACGCATAGTGCGCGCCAGATTGGTCACGCGAATCAGCGGTACGTTCTCAGCGGCGCCGCAGGCCACTTTCTTCGCCGTGGCGTTGAGCTGAGCGGAACGATCTTTTGGTACGATAACCGCATGCACCCCGGCCGCATCGGCGCTACGCAGGCAGGCTCCCAGGTTATGAGGATCGGTGACACCGTCGAGGATCAGCAGGAACGGATTGTCAATCTGGGCGAGAAGATCGGGCAGATCGTTTTCCTGATACTGACGGCCTGGCTTCACGCGCGCAATAATCCCCTGATGCACCGCGCCTTCGCTTTTCTCATCGAGATACTGACGGCTTGCCACCTGGATAACCACGCCCTGCGCTTCTAACGCATGGATAAGCGGCAGCAGGCGCTTGTCTTCGCGGCCTTTCAGAATAAAAACTTCCTGAAAGCGCTCAGGGGCGCGTTCCAGCAGTGCCTGCACCGCGTGGATGCCGTAAATCATTTCACTCATGGGTGTACTCGTTATTCACTCTGTGATGTATTCCCCCTCCCCCTCTCCCTGAAGGGGTGAGAGGGAGGGGTCAAATTACCCGGCGACGTTTTTCTTCGCTGCGCGCTTCGCTTTGGTCGCCGCGGCGATTTTAAGCGTTTTTGCCGACGGCTTTTTGGCTTTTTTCTCTTTCTTCGCCTTAGCCTTGCCCTTTTCGCTGCGGAAGGCGCTATCCGGTTCGAAATTCACCTTTTTGCCTACCTGACGACGCGGTTTGCCCGCCGGTTTGCTGCCGCCGGTCTTCTTCGCTTTATCGCGGGCGGTTTTGCCCACGTTACGCGGGCCGCGCTCGCTGGAGATAAGCGCGAAGTCGATTTTACGCTCGTCCATGTTCACCGCCTCCACGCGAACTTCGACCCGGTCGCCAAGACGGTAGGTCTGGCCGCCCGATTCGCCAATCAGACGCTGACCGACCTGGTCGAAGCGGTAGTAATCGTTATCCAGGCTGGAAACGTGCACCAGACCGTCGATAAACAGGTCATCAAGACGCACGAAGAAGCCAAAGCCAGTGACGCTGGAGATAACGCCCGGGAACACGTTCCCGACCTGATCCTGCATAAAGTCGCACTTCAGCCAGTCCGCCACTTCGCGGGTCGCTTCATCGGCGCGGCGTTCGGTCATCGAACAATGCACGCCAAGCTGCAGCATCTCTTCCATGCTGTAGTGCCAGCCGCCGGTTTCGGTTGAATTGCCTTTATGCCCCTGCTCTTTCGCCAGCAGATATTTGATGCCGCGGTGCAGCGACAGATCCGGATAGCGGCGAATCGGCGAGGTAAAGTGAGCGTACGACTGCAGCGCCAGGCCGAAGTGACCGCGATTTTCCGGGTCGTACACCGCCTGCTTCATCGAGCGCAGCAGCATGGTTTGCAGCATCTCGTGATCCGGGCGATCGGCGATGGAGTCGAGCAGCTCAGCGTAATCACGCGGCTCCGGCTTGTTGCCGCCAGGCAGCTCCAGTCCCAGTTCGGACAGCACTGAGCGGAACGCGGTAATCGCTTCGGTGCTCGGTTTGTCGTGGATACGGAACAGCGCAGGCTCCTGCGCCTTCTCCATGAAACGCGCGGCGGAGATGTTGGCGAGGATCATGCACTCTTCAATCAGCTTGTGTGCATCGTTACGCTGCGTCTGCTCAATGCGCTCAATGCGGCGCTCGGCGTTGAAGATAAACTTCGCCTCTTCGCTTTCAAAGGAGATACCGCCACGCTCGGCGCGTGCGGCATCCAGCACTTTGTAAAGGTTGTGCAGCTCTTCAATATGTTTTACCAGCGGCGCATACTGCTCGCGCAGCTCCTGATCGCCCTGCAGCATATGCCACACTTTGGTGTAGGTCAGACGCGCATGGGAGCTCATCACCGCTTCATAGAATTTGTAACTGGTCAGACGCCCTTTAGAGGAGACGGTCATCTCACAGACCATGCACAGCCTGTCAACCTGCGGGTTCAGCGAACACAGACCGTTAGAGAGTACTTCCGGCAGCATCGGCACGACCTGGGAAGGGAAGTACACCGAGGTGCCGCGGTTGCGGGCCTCGGCGTCCAACGGGGTCGGCGGACGAACGTAGTAGCTGACGTCGGCAATGGCCACCCACAGGCGCCAGCCGCCGCCGCGTTTTTTCTCGCAGAAGACCGCGTCGTCGAAGTCGCGCGCGTCTTCGCCATCAATGGTCACCAGCGGCAGGTCGCG
>Ga0213878_10000888_pt1 | contig 10735 bp, 12 predicted proteins | sample VelepicoBEBS_R02_FD_161053 | JGI IMG/M metagenome (GOLD analysis project Ga0213878, IMG submission 161053) | Vellozia epidendroides bulk soil microbial communities from rupestrian grasslands, the National Park of Serra do Cipo, Brazil - BS_R02 | ecosystem: Environmental > Terrestrial > Soil >... | reverse complement strand
TTTCGCGCCCGGGTTCTGCGGATAGCGGGTCTGCCAGTCTTTAATGGCGGCTTTCATCATATCCGGATCATTGCGGTTGTCGAACCACACGCGCTGCAGATCCAGCCAGCCCTGCAGTACATTTTCATCGGCATTAATAACCAGCGCGCTCGCCTGCTCTTTACTCATTGACGACAGCGCCTGCCAGGTGGCGTCGATGTTTTTCTGCTTCTCCTGCGGCGAAGCCAGCAGCGGCTCTTGCGCGATCAACGCGCGCAGCAGCGGCAGGGAGGGTTTTCCCTGCTCCGCGGTAATCGTATCCTGCCAGAAACGAGCCTGCTGGTTAGCGTCAAGCGTTGCTGGCGTGATTTTCGCAAGCTTCGCCTGCGCGCCGGCAAAATCTTTCTGGCTCAGCTTGAGTTCAACCGCCAGCAGAGATTGCTCCTGCCGCTGCGCGTCGTTCAGATTCTGCGGCAACTGGCCGAACAACGCCATCGCCTGCTGGCTTTTCCCTTCTTTCAGCAGTGCACGAATGGCGAGTAATTGCCAGTTGGTCTTGCTATCATCTGAGCTTTGCTGCATCTGCTGCAGGTAATAACCTGAATCAGCCTGCGCGCTACCCTCAAGTTGGGCGGTGCTTTGCTCGGCGCTCTTCTGAGTGCCACAGCCGGCGAAAAGAAACGCTGCCAGCACGACGGGCAAGCAACGCGCGGCTTTAGAACGACGAAATGTTGACGGTACCATACGTATCCAGTGATATTTTTTAGCTCAATGCTCAATATTAAATCGGCAATACGGACTAAACAATGAAACAACGCGAATCTGCGGACAATTCTCAAGGTCAGCTTTATATTGTGCCTACGCCCATCGGCAACTTGGCTGACATCACCCATCGCGCGCTTGAAGTGCTGCAAGCTGTTGATCTCATTGCTGCTGAAGACACCCGTCATACCGGTTTACTGCTGCAACATTTCGCGATTAATGCCCGTTTATTTGCGCTGCACGACCATAACGAGCAGCAAAAAGCAGAAACACTTCTGGTGAAGCTGCAGGAGGGGCAAAACATTGCGCTGGTGTCCGATGCCGGAACGCCGCTGATTAACGACCCGGGCTACCATCTGGTGCGTACCTGCCGCGAGGCCGGTATTCGCGTGGTGCCGCTGCCGGGGCCGTGCGCGGCGATAGCAGCGCTGAGCGCGGCGGGGTTACCGTCCGATCGCTTTTGCTATGAAGGTTTCCTGCCCGCGAAATCCAAAGGGCGCCGCGACACGCTGCGCGCGTTGGAAAACGAACCCCGCACGCTGATTTTCTATGAGTCTACGCACCGGTTGCTGGAAAGTCTGGAGGATATCGTCGCCGTGCTGGGCGAATCCCGCTACGTGGTACTGGCCCGCGAGCTGACAAAAACCTGGGAGTCGATTAACGGCGCGCCGGTGGGCGAACTGCTGGCGTGGGTGAAAGAGGACGACAACCGGCGTAAAGGCGAGATGGTGCTGATCGTCGAAGGTCACAAGGCGCAGGAAGAGGAACTGCCCGCTGAAGCGCTGCGTACGCTGGCGCTGCTGCAGGCCGAGCTGCCGCTGAAAAAAGCCGCCGCGCTGGCCGCCGAAATCCACGGCGTGAAGAAAAACGCGTTGTATAAGCACGCGCTGGCGCAGCAGGGCGAGTAATCCATGAGCCGCTATCAGCCTCCGTTCGTCATTACGGCTTCAATACTCAACAATGTTGTTGAAATTGGCGAATTACTCGGGCTCTGGGCGGCTCAATCCGGTCGTGTTTCTCCGCTTTTGCGTAAAGAAAAAGACACCCGAAGGTGTCTTTTGCCCTGTTCAGAAGAAACCACGTTACCTGACGTAATGCGCCTCGTCATAAAAACAGGTGGCGTTGGGATGAAGCCAAAGAAAGGACGCAGGCAGGGCAGTGGTGACGTTCTCTTCGCACAGCGCCGTAAATGCGCCCTGTTTGCCTTCCCCGGCAACCAGCAGGAACACGGTTTTGGCGGCGAGGATATTGCGTAAACCCAGCGTTATTCCCTGCGTAATGGGCTGATCTGCATTTTTCAACATCTCGTGCTGCCGGGTTTGTTCATCCAGTTGGGCAATATGACAACCGGGCGTCAGGGCCGCATTCGGTTCGTTCAGCCCCAGGTGCCCGTTTTTCCCGAGCCCCAGAAGGCAAAAATCCAGACCGCCATTACCTGCGATCAACGCTTCAATCCGGCGGCATTCCTGCGGGTTGGCGTGTGCAGGATCAAACGAAATGAAGCGCTCATTCTGGATGTGCAGGGGCTGGATAATATGCCGTTGTAGAAAATGCTCACAGCTGCCGGGATTATCTGACGATATTCCCGCCCATTCATCCAGCTTAACGAACGTGATTTGACTGACGTCCACCGCCTGCTGCTTTATCTTTTCTACCAACTGTTGATACACCAGCAACGGGGTTGCCCCCGTGGCTAAACACAGCGTGGCGTCTGGTTTCTGACGCATCAGCGCTAGCATACTGTCGCACACCGCGGCACTGAGCGCGCGGTAGTCCGGGTATGAACGAAAGCGTAGGGTATTCATTTAGAGGATCCCCAATGCGGAACCGGCAATAGCCAGAACAAAAGTGGCGGCAATAAGCAGCACCGGGTGCGCTTTTTTAGCTCGCAGCAGATAGTACATCAGCAGTGTATAACCCATTGGCAGGATATTCGGAAAGACTTTGTCAAAGAAGTCCTGCTGGAGGGCGACATTGTGCGTGGCATCGATAGCAAAGCTCGTCACGACGTTAATATGAACATACGAGGCAATCAGCCCGCCAATCACCGTTATCCCGAGGATGGTTGCTGAACGAGCAATCATCTGCGAGTTTTCCCGAACTTTATCAATCGCCTTTATCCCCACGGAGTAGCCGACATGTGTCCATCCCACACGGAGGAAGAAAATGGCCAGGTAAACGGCAAAGAATAATATAGGCCCCAGTAGATTTCCCTGACTGGCGAATGATGAACAAATACCGGCCATAATCGGCAGCAGGGTAAACCAGAAGATAGCGTCGCCAATACCGGCGATAGGGCCAAACAGCGCGACCTTCAACCCTTTAATCGTACTGCGATCTTCTCCTTTTTCCTCCATGGAGATGAGTAGCCCCATCAGGAAGCCAACGAGATTTGGGTGCGTGTTAATAAACTCAAGGTTGTCTTTCATTGCGGCGCTCAGGCCCGCTTTATCATTTTTGTAGATCTTCTTGAGTAATGGCAGCATTGCCCAGGTAAAACCGCCCGCCTGCATGCGCTCGTAGTTAAAACTGGCCTGGAGCAAGGACGAACGAAATCCCAGCCGGGTAATGTCTTTTTTACTGATCTCAGATTCCATTGCTGTAATCCTCTTCTTCATTTTTGCGGGCTTCAGGCTGCGGTTGGGCGGCGGCTTTCGCTTTGGCGTTGAAATACTCATAGACGGCAAACCCTGCGCCAAGTACCGCGACCGGCAGCAGGTTATTGACCTGGATGTAGCAAACAAACAGGAAACCGGCGATGAGGTAAGGAATGTACTGAGCCTTAAACATGACGCGCAGCAGCAGGCCAAAACCCACGGCGGGGAGGATTCCCCCAGCCACTTCAAACCCGTGCGTCAGCCAGCCCGGCATCGCTTTCACCAGCGCCTGCATTGCGCCCTGCGCCAGGTACGTACACAAGAAGGCGATAACGGCATAGGAGCAGGCGACAATAAGCGTTGTCGTCCAGTTAAGTCTGGCGAAGGCGGCCGTGTTGGCCTCTGTTGCGCAGTTATCCGCTTTGGCCATAAAGAGCGAAAAGGCGGAATAGAAAAACAGAATGACATACTGCATCAGCAGGCTGAAGGGGAGCCCAAGACCAATCGCGGTTTTAGCATCGACGCCGGTCGACCAGGCAATGACGGTCGTCATTACCCCGGCCATAATGGGGTTCGGGGGTTGCACGCCGCCTGCGGGCGTTAACCCGGCGAAAGCCAGTTCGGTCAGGCCGCCAGTAATTAAACCAATATTAATATCGCCCAGAATGGCGCCTGTGAGCGTACAGACAATAATGGGACGAAAAAGAAACAGCGCTTCCAGCCAAAAATCAATCCCCAGGAAAAAAACGAGGGCTGCGAGCGACAAGCCCTGGATAAGTGTTATTTCATGCATTTTATCGCCTCGTAATAATCATGCTGCTTATGTTGTGACCGAGACTGCCCGTTAGTCAGGAATCCCTTCCCGGGTATCTCCAGGGACATCCTGGATAAACACATTCACTCCGCTGCGTTTGAGGAATCGCAGGTCGTTCAAATCGCTGTCGTTGACGTAAACCTTGCTGCTTATCTGCTTTTTCCCTTCGGAGAAATGCATGTTGCCGACGTTGACGTCTTTCAGCGGCACGCCGCCTTCTATCAGCTTTCTGACGATGGCGGGGGTACGGCAAATAAGGAAAATTTTCTGGTGAGGGGCGGCTTTCGAAATAATATTGATGGTTTTCTCAATGGAGAAAAAACGAATGCCGAACCCGTAGGTATCGGCAGTCATCCCCATCAGTTTCTGTTGGATCTCGTCTTTAGCGACATCGTCATCGACGACAATCAACACGTTCGCGCCAAGGGTCGATGTCCAGGTCACGCCGACCTGACCATGCACCAGGCGATTATCAATTCGGGTTAATAAAATATTCGGTGTACTCATGAGTGTTATTCCTTAAATCGGCGTTGGCCTGAGTCCAGATTCAGGCCAGTTACCGGATGATTTACAGCATGTCACGGGTCTCTACGGTTAACCGGTTCATTGAACCGCACACGCGGATTTTGCTACGCACGACGTCTTTCATGGCATCCATGCCGACACGCATGTAGTAACGCGGGTCGTTTCCTTCCGGGTTGTCCTTAAACCAGGCTTTTACCGCACCGGCGAACGCGATTTTGAGCTCGGTCGCAACGTTGACTTTGCACACGCCAAGCTCAATGGTGCGGCGGACGTATTCGTCCGGTACATCGCTGGCGCCGTGCAGCACCAGCGGAACGGAGACCACTTCGCGGATTTCGCCAAGGCGCTGGAAGTCGATCTTCGGACGGTGCGGGTACAGGCCGTGAGCGGTCCCGATGGCGACCGCGAGGCTGTCGACGCCGGTCTGCTCAACGAAGCGGCGGGCTTCCTGCGGGTCGGTCAAAAAAGCGCTCCCGGCGTCGACGCTCATGTCGTCTTCCATACCGCCCAGACGGCCCAGCTCGGCCTCTACGCTGCAGTCATTCTGGTGGCAGAAATCCACCACCGATTTCACCAGTTTCACGTTCTCGGCGAACGGGAAATGGCTGCCGTCAATCATGGCGCTGCGCACACCGGCGTAGACTTTACGGCGGATATCATCCAGTGATTCATGGTGGTCAAGATGCAGCGCCAGCGGCATGTCGTAGCTTTCGGAGTAGGCGCGGCACAGCGCGTAGATCTCTTCGAAGGCAATGTGCTTGTAGGTGCCAGGCGTACCGGCGAGGATCACCGGCGACTGCATCTCTTTACAGACTTCGAGGATGGCCTGAATGGTTTCGGCGTTGTGGATGTTAAACGCCGGAACGGCATAGCCGTGTTTCTGCGCATCCTGCAGCAGATATTTGGTCGAGATAATGCCCATGCTATGCCTCCTCCGGGGTCCAGGGGTGAATGACGACGCCCTTCACGACGCGGTTGACGGTGCCGCTGGCGGAAGGCGTATCCGGTGTGATGCCTGCTTTGATGGACTCGGTCAGGGCAAATACCTGCGCATACATCAGGAAGCAGAAGGCCTGCTCAACGTCGATAAACGCGCGCGCGGCGGGCAGAATAATGTGCGGACCGGCGGTGACTTCCGCGTCGGCGGCGGCGGAAATCGCGACCACGCGCATCGCCTGGTTGTCACGGCGCAGCTCGGCCAGCAGGTCGAGGTCGTACTGGCGGGTGTAGGGGTGTGAGGAGACGAACACCACCACCAGCGTTTTGTCGTTAACCAGCGATTTCGGGCCGTGGCGAAAGCCGGTCGGCGAGTCATAAAACGCGGCCAGTTTTCCGGCGGTCAGCTCCAGCACTTTGAGCGAACATTCACGCGCGGCGCCCTGTAGCCCGCCGCTGCCGAGGTAGACCACTCTCTGCCACGGGGAATCACCGAAAACGCCGTCGCTGAAATCCCCCAGTGAGGCGATGATTTCCTCGCAGCGACGCGCAACATCGTCAAAGCGGCGGCGGTTGATCGACTCCGGGGCGAACACGGCGAGGCAGCTTGCCATCATGGTCGAAATGCTGCTGGTCATCGCAAAGCCGCGGTCATGGGTTTCGGCGGGCATCAGCAGCGGCCAGGCGCGATCGTCGTTCACGGTGTTTTGATACAGCGCACCGGCTTCATTGCAGGTGATGATCAGGTGGTGGCACTGTCTGACGCACTGGTTAGCCAGGGAGACGGCGGCGACGCTTTCCGGGCTGTTGCCGGAGCGGGCAAAGGAGATAAGCAACGTAGGCTGCGTTTCGTGAAGATAGTCGACCGGGTTAGTCACCAGGTCGGTCGTCGGGACGGCGACAAAATTTTTCCCGGTATGGCGAGAGAGCCACGGCGAAATAATGTCGCCGATAAACGCCGATGTCCCCGCGCCGGTCAGTATGATTTTCAGCGCCGGGTCTGCCAGAAGGGGGGAAAGAAAAGCATCCAGGCTCGCACGCTGCTGCTCAATGTTTTTCAACGATGCTCTCCAGCAGTTGGGCTGCTGGCGGATCTCTTTTTCAGTCCAGGTTTGTGTTCCGGTAGGGCACCCGGTCAGGGTTTCACTCATAACATCATCCTTCATCAAGGTATTTCACTTCAGAAAGCTGGTGGTGCCTTTGCTTTCTTTCGTTTTGTTTCTCTTTACTGATATTGTCGTTAGCTGGAATTTATTAAAAAGAAAACGAAAGGTCAATATCGAAAAGAGAATAAAACGAAAACAGTGATCCACGGAACAAAAGAAAAATGAGGTTGTGCCGATGGCATGAAAAGGAAAAGAAAGGAATAAAAAGGCATGCCGTCGTCATACGGCATGCAAAACGTCATGAAAAAGAGGCTACAGGGGGAGAGCCTGACCGTGAATCCAAATGTGTTGCACAAAAAGAGCGCTGTTGAGGGCGATGAGGCTGGCACGCTTGCCGATGGCAATCGACCCTAACCTGTTGTCAACGCCCGGCATTCTGGCCGGGTGCAGTGATGCCGTATGAATGGCGTCCAGCAACTGGGTCATATGCCTTCACCCATCTCGCAGTCTTCTTCACGGTGGCGGGCCAGTTCGTCCACCAGAGAGGTCAACCCGCGGTGTCCGCACTCCAGCGCCTGAAGACGAAATTCTTCGCCGCTCAGCCCGTCGCGCTCCAGCGCCATTTCCAGCAGCAGCTGCAGGTTGGTGCCAGTGATCACCTCATAACCTGGCGTTTGCATGGCGAGCGTCGAGGAGACCCGAAACGGCGTACCGCCGAGCAGGTCGGTCAGGAAGACTATCCCTTCGCAGTCGCTCAGGGTTTTCGTGGCCTCCGTCAGTTGCGCCGTCAGTAGCGCAGTGGTGGAGCTTTCCGGGAAATCGACCGCCACAAACTGCGGCTGCTCGCCGAGAACCTGCTTCATGGCTTGCGCCAGGCCACTGGCGAATCCGCCGTGGCCGGTAAGAATAATGCCTAACATCATGCTCCCTCGTGATTACAGGAAATGCGCAAATTTACCGACAATGCCCAGAACGACGGTGATGCCGATCAGGCGCAACGGGCTCCAGCCACGGCGTACCAGCCAGAACATGGTCAGGGTATAGACCAGCGGCAGGAAGGCAGGCATCAGCTTATCAATCACATCGCTTTGCAGCTTAACGACGGCGTCGCCCGCGGTAATTTCCAGCGTGGTGGCGAGTCGTACGTAGGTCGCCACCAGCGCGCCAATGACCGTCATCCCGACGATGGATGCCGCATGGCCGACCTTTTTGGTGTTGGCTTTGATAAGCGGGATAGCCGACACCCCCATCCGGTAAGCATAGTGCGCCAGACCGAAGCGCAGGCCCAGATGCACGACGTTAAACATCACCAGGAAGACAATCGCCCCCAGAATCGAGCCCTGCAGGGCAAGGCTTGCGCCGATACCGCCGCAGATGGGCAGCAGCGTCAGCCAGAACATAGCGTCACCGATGCCGCCCAGCGGGGCGCCGACGGCGATTTTGGTGCTCTGGATGCTGTTGACGTCCTGCTTGGAGCGCTCCATCGCCAGAATAATGCCGATAACAAAGGTCACCAGGAACGGGTGGGTGTTAAAGAACCCCATGTGGCCCTTCATGGCCCGCGCCAGGTCGCGCTTGTTGGTATGGATCTTCTTCAGCGCCGGCAGCAGCCCGTAAAGCCAGCCGGAAGCCTGCATACGTTCATAGTTAAAAGAGGCCTGCAACAACATGGAGCGCCACGCGACCCGGTTGATGTCCTTTTTGGTTAACTCCGCGCCGAGCTTCTGGTCTTCATACATGTTTTCATTTACGCCGGTAAGCAGCGTCTGCTCGCTGTCTGCGGCGGCTGGCAGTGTGGTGTGGTTAGATGCCATCTTCGAATTCCTCTTCTTGCTGTGCGCGAGTAGCTGCAGGTTGCGGGTCCTTACGGAGCAGGTCGATCAGCGCCATGGCCAGCGCGGCGGCGGCAATGGCCAACACCGGAAGCTTCAGCCAGGCTGCCGCCACAAAGCCGATAATGAAATAAGGGATGTACACGTTTTTCATCATGATTTTCAGCAGTACGGCGAAGCCGATAGCGGGCATGATGCCGCCCGCGACGCCCAGACCGTCAATCAGGCGTGCAGGCAGCACGTCGATGGCGGTTTTGGCGTGTTCCGCGCCGAAGTAGACAGGCAGAAACGCACAGAGGAAATAGAACGTGCCCAGCGCCAGCAGCGCGAGGTAGTTAACCCGCTCAATCCCGTTGGCGTCGGCGTTAGCCGCCATGCGGTCGCAGCGCGACATCACGCCGGACATGACGGAGAACAGGAAGGTAATGCCCATCTGCACGGCGACGGCGAACGGTACTGCAACGCCTACCGCGACGTCCGGCTTCACCCCGGTGGTGATAGCAAACGCCGTCCCGACGATGGTGCCGATAATCACGTTAGGCGGCTGCGCCCCGGCCAGCGGTGCCAGGCCCATCCAGACCAGCTCCAGGGTCCCCCCGGTAAGAATACCGGTGTGCAGGTCGCCCAGAATCAACCCGACCAGCGGCCCAAGCACCACCGGGCGGTGCATGTGGGTCAGGCCGTTAAACATATCCAGGCCCGCGATAAAGGCGAGAATGCCCAGTGCGGCTGCCTGTAACAAACTGATTTCCATCGCGATCTCCTTCAGAGTAGTTTAAACAGATCCTGCGCGGGTTCTGTCGGCACGCCCTGGACAAAGCAGGCGACGCCCGCGCTTTTCAACCCGTTGAATGCCGCAATGTCGTGGGCGTCAACGGACACCGTTTTGGCGATTTGCTGCTTGCCGTCGGCGTAGTGCATGTTGCCGACGTTGATCCGGGTGACGGGGACGCCGCCCTCAACCAGCTTCAGGAAATCCGCTGGCGTTCTGCACACCAGCAGAATTTTTTGGCGGTCGGCCGCGCGGTGGATGTTGTCGATCACCTTTTGCAGAGACCAGAAGCGAACGGCGATACCTTCCGCCAGTACCATTTCCATCAGATTTTGCTGTACCGGGTCTTCGGCCACCTCATCGTTGGCGACCAGCACCAGGTTCGCGCCCGCAAATCCTACCCACTGGACGCCAACCTGACCGTGAATCAAACGCTCATCAATACGACTTAAGACAATATTTGGCATAACGTAGTCCTTCGCTTTTATTATTCGTTGTTACCCTGACAGGCGGTGTGATACTGGCGTATAACGTCCTGAATATGGTCGATAATTAAGGCATGCGGCGTGGCGGCGATATCGCCTTCGCGCACGCGGGTGTACTGAAGCGGCAGATACTGGCTGATAAGCGGCAACGGCAGCTCCTCATCCGCGAGGTTGCGCACCAGGTGCGCTAAGGCGTCGTCGATCTCTTTGTCCGGCCAGTAGTAGCGCACGCGGTCAGAGTAGCTGTAGCCCCGCGCCAGGCGGCGGGCGTGGCTGTCGCCGTGGTAATGGCTTTGCCAGTAGCCCGGCTTATCCAGCATGACGTTTTCCAGCACCGTGCGCAGCCCGGAGCAGGCGCGGGCGGGCACCAGCTCTTCTTCTATACTCGCCAGCGCAAACAGCGCTTCACGCAGCGCAAAGGTTAACGCCGGGCCGACTTTCAAAATGGCGAAGTGATCGCTGACCAGACGTTTCAGCGCCTGCGGCGTCTGGTAATCCGTGGAGTGCGCTTCGTAGATTAAGGTGTCGAAGCCCTCAACCATTTCGCTGAGCGCAACCGCTTTTTCCGGCACGTAATCAATGACGTGGGTATGGTCGAATTCAACGCCAGGCTGCACGACCAGTCCGATAATGCGTGGCCAGATATCGCTAAGCCCCTGTTTCTCAAAGGCGCTGAAGTGTGCGCGCAGCGTTGCCTGGGCGGCCTGCGGCGTCGTGACCTCAAGGGTGTTGAGCGCTTCGTGAGCGCCGCCCGGCACCGGCACCTCAGTACCGATAACGTACACCAGATCGCAGACGCCAAACGTTTGCAGACAGGTGGTTTCCGCCATTTTCGCAAGCCTGGCGGCGCGCCCGGCCACAATGTCATCGGTCAGCGGCGTCGGGTCGTCGGCGCAGGACATGCTGCAGTCGAGATGGATTTTCTTA
>Ga0213878_10000887_pt1 | contig 10742 bp, 12 predicted proteins | sample VelepicoBEBS_R02_FD_161053 | JGI IMG/M metagenome (GOLD analysis project Ga0213878, IMG submission 161053) | Vellozia epidendroides bulk soil microbial communities from rupestrian grasslands, the National Park of Serra do Cipo, Brazil - BS_R02 | ecosystem: Environmental > Terrestrial > Soil >... | reverse complement strand
TTCGCGATCTTTTTCGCCTCGCGCGGCGCGCGCGTCGTCGGCATCGAGGAGAACCCGGCGGCGGTCCGCGAGGCGCGCGAAAACGCCGCTTTGAACGGCGTCGAAGACCACGTGCACTTCATCGAAGGCCGCGTCGAAGGCGCGGTCGTCAACAAAGACGGAAAACAAGCGCTGAAAGACGCCGCGATCGTCTTCCTCGATCCGCCGCGCAAAGGCAGCGACGAAGCAACACTGGACGCGATTGCCACCGCCGGCGTCCCGAACATCTGGTACCTCTCATGCAACCCCGCGACGCTAGCCCGCGACCTGAACCATCTCGCGAAGCGCGGCTACGCCCTCGGCGTGGTGCAACCGTTCGACATGTTCCCGCAAACCGGCCACGTCGAGACGCTAGTCACCTTGCACAAAACCGGCGTCGAACCCGAAGTAACCCTCCCCGAACGCGAAGCAACCCCTTGGGACGACCGCATCCCCGAATGGCCCTCCGACGACAAATACGCCAAGAGCGAATACCCCGACTTCGTCGAGCAGTAGCCCGCTCGCAGTTCAATCCTCCGCCGCCACCATGTCATCCTGAGCCTGTCGAAGGATGAGCCAACGCACGTGATCCAAGAGCCCGCCCGGAAGCGAGGCTCCAAGCGGCTCGCCTTCATGGTTGGGGGAGTCCCGGCGGCGCTACCTAATTAGCGATCATGGGAGCCGATTCACAGGGCAGAGCGCTCGCTACTCGCGTAGCGTGGGGAGCACTGCTGGTGCTGCTCGGGCTCTACCTGTCGATCAAGTATCTTGGAGCCGCCGTCTCGGCGCCGGCGATCGGTACTCTCATCGCTCCCTTCTGCGGAATCGTGTTAGTCGTCGAGGGCGCGTCAGTCATAGCGCGCCGGTACCGGAAGCCCTAGCTGCTGCCGGGCTTCCCGGCGCATTGCGTTTTCCGCGCCTTTGTCGTTCGCGATATTGAGAAGAAGATGCCGGGCGAAGGCCCGATCCCGCTCGGAATCATCGCCCTCTGCCGCCAACTCGGTGAGAGTCTTCGCTGCCACCATCTCGTATCGTGAGTAATGCGTCGTTCCTGGCGTCCCGCACACGAGAGCTTCACGCCACAGCGGACGAAGAGCGGCGGTATCGTGGGCGCGTTTGGCGGCTTGATATCGTATCTGGAGCGAGCCGAGATTCCGCGCGTCACAGGCGCCCGAATGCAGGAGAAGAGCGAAAGCAATGATCGTCATACACAAACATCGATGGGGGTGGAGATAGGAAGAGTTCCGAGCGCGTCTCTCAACGCGCTGAAGAAGAGCTGTTGGTATCGTCGCTTCACGCCGTCGCCCGGAAAGGCTGCACAGAGGTTTGCGACGACCTCCGCGAATGCGATGTCGCGCTGCGCGCGCGTCATACTCGAAAGCCGGCGGCTGAGCGCGCGAAATCCGATTGCCGAAAGCGCCCGATCGGGGGTTGTCGAGTGAACGACAATGGCGAACAAGTCTCCTAGAAAGTGAACGTAAACGACATCATCGGATGCGGTCCGCTCACGATTGAGCCGGAGTCGTGGGACGGGGATCTGCCCCGCCCCACTTGTACGCCGCTCCGACCTCAGCATTGAGGACATGTATGCGTTTACGGGCCGATTGCCGCCTTTCCGGCCGTGCCGTCGGTACCCGAACCGGAATCGCCAGTGCTGCCGCTCGAAATCACCCAGCTGCTGTCGCCGTTCAGGCCGTACAGAGTGTCCGTTTGGCTATCGTACATCGTATGGCTGCCGTCGTCGCTCCAGGTCTCGGTCGTGTACCCGCCGGCCCCGTAATCGACCGTGACCGACATCGAACCGCTCTCACCGGGCGGTGCAACGATGTTCGTGTAGGTCATGTCGTAGCCTTGGGTCGGATTGGACACGGTCTGGGTGTACGTGCCCGGATCCGTATGCGCGCCGAGGCAACTGTCGCTGGCGAGTAGTGCAACACCGCCTCCGGCAAGCGCACCGTAGGGGCCGAGGCGTGCACCAAAGCCTGCCAGGGTGCCGACCTGCGCAGCGCAATCGAGTGCGTTGAATCCCATTACAAAAAACCTCCATGTGCTTCGGCGCCGAAGCGCCGCTTCCGTGATTTTCTTCCGAGCGCAACGCGAAGCGATGCCATCCAGCCCGAGCGTGCGTGCTAAATCGCGTCAATCGACGACCGCAATCAAAGAACCCCAGCTGTCATCCCGCGGCAGCAAACCGTCGCGTGAAACGGCTGGAGGGTCTACCCCCGAACGTTATACACCCTGAAGCGGCAAGAACGTACCACGCGGGGAAAGCGCTGTCAACGCGAGGAGTTCGCGTGGAGGTGCGATTACGTACTGTTCAGTGCTTGTCGAAGGATGGGTCAACGCACCTGATTGCAAGAGCCTCCCGCGGGCGCCGACTGCGCTCGCCCTTTAGGCCAAGAATGGTGGATTCGTCCTAGCTGCACATCGTATTCTCGACTCTTGCGCGAAGCAGACGGCACCAATGATGTGCCGTCGTTGCGCCGAGTACCACCCCAAGGCGTAACGACGGAGACGATGAGAAAGCGGCTCCGCCAGCGCGACGGCGAGAACTGCTGGTTCTGCCACTTACCGATGGACTTCCAACGCGGTGGCACGGCGAAGAACAATCGCGAGGCCACGATCGACCATATCGTTGAGCGCTCCAACGGCGGCTGCAGCAGCCCGAAGAACGTCCGCCTCGCCCATCTCTACTGCAACAACGCCCGAAGCAATGGGCAGTGGACTCCAGAGAAGGAGCGCAAATGGATCGTCAAGGTGCTGCTCCCGGTAGCGCGGCGCGACCTGTGGCTGCGCTCAATGATTCCGTCCGAGTGGCATCATCTACCGAAAAAGAAGCGCTGCTCGACTCGCTGCGAATCGTTGAACGAAGCAGCGACCCAACGCGTAGAGCGGCGCACGCCTGAGCTCGTTTGAGTCAGGTATAAGCGCCGGCCAAGATGACGGGTGCTAACGCTGCGGGCGAGAGATCGCAGCACGCTGAGCTAACATCATGTGTCCTTTGCCCGTGAAGAACCGCGACACATCTCCACCCCGGTCCGCGAGCTTCGCAATTTCTTCCGCCGACTTCACCGATTTCTTTTTACTAGCGCTCGTCATAGAATTCACGTTCTTGCGAAGGCAACTACTATTGTGGCGTCATCGCCTTGGTCTCTGCGACCAACTTCGGGATGGTGCGCTTGGCACGCGCATGAGCGTGGTCAGCGATACTGCGCAGGAACTCATCGGTCATCGGTTGCGTCCGGCCGGCCGCGACTTCGGCCTGCCCTTCGGCGAGAAGCAGTTGAAGCACCGCCCGCTTCTCGGAACGCTCCTTTGACGAGGAACTTGCCATAGCGCGGTGCCGTAGAGATCTCGTTGCCCGAAATCCTGCCGTCTCGTTGGTCACACATGCGCTCAAGGCCGAAAGGAAGAGAGAGCCGGTTCCTCAGAGGAAGGACCCGCTCCGCGGTGTCATGACCACAGTGGTCCACACCCGTCGACGTATTTCTCGACCATTTCCAACACGTCGCATTGATGCTTTCGCAGCTGCATCGCCAGCATGACCTCCGCGAAGTCGGCCGCGTTCTTCAGGTCTGCGGCCGGTTCACCGTGCCGCCGCGTAACCATCGCCAGCAATACGAGCGAGATTAACCCGCTCGACCCACACGATGACTCGTACGTGAGGAAAGTCTCGCGCACCGATCGTTCGCGTTCGCTGAGCGGCTCTCGACTCCAAGAGATCCCTGCCTTCGCAAACTCGTCGCACGTCTTGAACGGCACAACGTTCTTCAGGGTCGCCATCTCAGGCTGCCTCGCGGTCGGAACGGAAGTAGACCATCCGGTAGCCGCTCTCGCTCGCCTCGAGATAAACTCCAGCGTCGCGAAGAGCTGCAATGTCGCGGAAAAATGTGCGTGGTGATGCCGCGAAGCGCTCGCGATAGCTCTTGAAGCGCACCGTGTCCCGCCGGATGAGCCGCGTCAGGAGCCAGGCAATACGGACGACGCGCGAGAAGGAAGTTCCTGTCATTCGATGTGTCCTCATCGGGTGACGGGCCCGGTCAGTGTTAGACGCGCTGATCGGGCCGCATAATGTGTGGTCGACGACGCGCTATAACGACGTCGACCCCATCATCAGTATAGCACGTATGTTCGATTTTATCCATAACGCGCCTCATTAATTCGCGATCTGGAAGCCCGTGCGTTGACGATGCGGGGCAGGGGCGCGTGGGTAGTGTACCGTGCCTAACATAAGCGATGATGCGATCGCATTCGCTGATCCGCGTCGCGGACGCGCTCGGCATGCGCGTCGCCGACCTGCTCTCGAGGATCCGCTGACCGCTCAGCGCTGAGCGGCCCATCCGATCCGGCGCCGAACCCTGCCGATGCCCTAGGGCATTTACCCTTGGGGCACGTCAGGCGGCGACGCCGGAAGGGTGATTTCTATGGTATTGCTGGTCTATCTCGCGACGCTCCTCGTGGGGCTCCATCCGCTCACGGCGAACGCGCCACCGGCCGCGTCGGCGGCCAGCGCTCCGGCGACGCCGCCCAGTACGGACGACGTTCTGTTGCCCGGAGGCGGCTCGTAGCGGATCACGCGCGGACGCGCCGAACAGCGGGGTAAGGCAGTGATCGGGTGCGAGGGTGTCGCCCGTTCTTCTGGCCGGTGTGTGGAGGTGCGCGCCGTTTCCCCAATCGATGTGACGAAGGCTGCATGACGGTCTCCGACGTTCGTGAAGCGTTCTTCCAAGGCGAGTTCGAGCGTGCACTCGCGCTCGCGGATACCGTTCCGGTCGACGACGAAGCGACTCGCTACGAGCTCACGCTGCTGCGCGCCCGCACGCTGATTCGTCTGGATCAAGCGGACCGTGCCGTGGAGCTCCTACGCGCGCATTCGTTTTCGGAGAGCGGCCTCGATGCCAGCACGACCGCGCAGATGCTGCTCGGCGCCGCTTACATCCGACTCGGCCAGCTAGACCGCGCCCTGACATTGCTGCGCGATGCACTCCAGCACGCGGGCGACGTGCATCCGACCATCCGTGCGGAACTCATGTTGAACCTCGGAATCGCGTCGTTCCGCTTGAACGACTTTTCTGAGGCTTCACGAGCTCTCGGCGAGGTTCCGCCGGATGCGGATATCGTTCATGCGCGGGCGCTGGAATACGTTGGCTGGATTGCGTGGGCGGAGGGTGACTATCCGAGTGCCGCGCGTGCGTTCCACGACACGCTCGTTGCGCTCCGCGCGAGCACGCATGCCGACCGCTATGTCGAAGCGTGGGCCCTCTACGGTCTCACGATGCTGGCACCGGAGTTGCTGCTCGTCAGCGACTGGGCGGTCCTGGAGCAGTGGCTGCGTCGGTTCGATTGGTCCGTAAGCGGTGTCGCGCAGGTTCGATTCTGGACTCTTATCGCTTCCGCTCTGATGTACGAGGCGCTGGGCGATGTGCGTGCCGCTCGCGAAGCGGCCCGCCGCGCCGAAGAACTGGGTGCGGACCCCGGTTATCGAGTCGTTGCGTTCTGCCGCTTGGCGGCGACGTTCCGCGCGATCGGGGAGCACGAAGCTCATGCAGAGTTCCTGGGCCGTGCGCGCAGCGCCTACGACGCGCTCAACGTGCGCGATCTCCCGACTGACCTGCGCCTCGTACCCCTTTACCTGGCCGAGGAATCGGTCAGCGGCGGCGACGTTGACGCCGCTGCGGCGCTGCTCGTGCGTTATCGTGAAGTCGTCGCTCCTTCGGCGCAGCCCTCCGCTCGTGAGCTCGAGCGATGGTCGGCCATGGCCGATTCGATTGAGGCGAGGATCCGCTTGGCGCGCTGTGACGAGCAGGGTGCGATCCCGCTGTTCGCTTCCGCTTTTCAGACGTTCTCAACTCAACAATATCGGCGGCGCGCGGCTGCGCTCGCGCTTTCCCTCGCCCGACTCACGGGCAAGAAGCGCTACGAGCGCTACGCCGAGGACGCGTTACGCGAGGTGGCTCCGCGCTATTGGATGGCGCGCGAGCTCGCCGAGTTACGCGGTGCCGGCGCTCCGGCGCTGACCCCGACCGAGTCCGAGATTCTGGCGCTGGTCGTGCGCGGAAGAACCTACAAGGAAATCGCCGCCAAGCGGGACGTGTCGTGGAAGACGGTCGGGAACCACGTCCAGGCGCTGTTCCGTAAGTTCGGCGTTCGGAGCCGGGCGGAACTTGCGGCCGAGGCGTTACGCTTGCGGATCGTCTCGGTCGAGCCGCGCCGCAACGCCTCCTAGGGGATTTGTCCCGCTAGACGTGCGCCGTTCGGTCGGGCATGATCCGAGCGAGCCTTGTTTCGCTCGGAGGTGTGGTGGCGTACGTCGCGTGGTGGTGCGGTGGAAAACGGTCGGAGCGCGTGAAGTGCTCCGACTGCGGGCACGCCGCGAGCCTGCATGACGAGCGCGGCTGTGCCTTTTGGACACCTGGAACGCGGCTCGAGCGTCCGCGCCCGTGCGGTTGCGTGCAGGCCGGGCTCCGTGCTCGGCGCGTCTCGTAAATGCACGCCGCGGCGGGCCCGCCGTCGATCGTCTCTGCGAGCTGCGCGCCCCGGCCATGCCGGGCCGCGGCTCGCCTACACCCCGGGGGCGATCGGCGGTCGGGTTCTCACCCGGCTCGGTGACCCCGGTGGAATGTTCGCGCGAGTTCCTGCGTGCCTCAGACTGTCACGGTCGCGATCAAGCCCTGGACGACGCCGCGGAACGCGGAGAGATCCACGGTGTACGTCGAGTCGTGGTCTGCGCCGCTCGGTTGATACGACCCATGCGCTGTCTTTTCGGGGAACGAATGCGGGTTCATCACTTCGATTTTCAGTGCGGGTCGGCTGGTCCGGACGTGAGAGCCCTCGATACGGCTGGCGACTGAACCGTTGACGGTCACGATATGCTTCGCGCCAACGGGATCGGTCGTGACGAATAGGCTCTTTTTCATGCCGTTGTCGATGGGGCTGGGCAGCCCCCCTCGCGGTTGGGCACGGCCGACGCCCTCGATGTTCGCGAGGGCTGCTGTGATCTGCTCCACGGCGTTTGCGTGCAGCTCCTCAAGCGAGTCGCTCACCTCGCGTTCAAGGCGCTTCCGCTCTTGATAGGCGGCGATGCGTTCGGCTTCGGCCGAGTTCTTCGGATCATGGATGTTCATGCTTTCCTTCTGTCCCGTGCTGCCGATTTCGAGCACGTATTCTTTGACTACCCTGTTTGCGGGTCTCGGCGGAATGTTGCGGGCCGCCTGATCGGGAGATCAAGGAGCCCGTCGGAAGTCCGACGGGGCCGACGCGCCTTCTTGGGATCGGGCGATTTCACGCTGCGATGGCCCCGACGCGGTGCAACCACGCGCGGTGGTCGAACTGGAGGTTCATCACGAACCCTTCCGGGCATCCGTCTCGCCCGAGGGCTTAGGGCTAGCGCTCGGGGACGGACATGTTCTCGGTATGCTTTGCCCTGGACAGTACCGAGGCGTGAGCTCGACAACGTCCATGTTTTCGAGTTCACTCAGCAATATGCAAGTGGTCCGAAAGCGAGCCGATTCGAGGCTTACAACTCTAAGGGCCGGAAAAGACGATGGAATCAGGCCGGGCCGGTGGACTCATGGGTGTGTCGATCATCAGCCGGCCAATCTCGAAAATGGCCGCCATCTCGACGGAGGAGACGTCGGCTATGACGCTCCGGTCGTGTCGGCGCCGGAAGGCGCGTCCGTCGCAATAGACGTGGTCGTACACGGCAGTGAGGTCATAGCCGAAGTCCGGCTTCACGGTCCCTGCACCGATCAGGATCCCGGCCGTGATGGAATGGTTCCCGCCGTGGACCCACCCCAGCCCGACGGGTTCCCAGACCTCGATGTGGTGGTTGTAGTCCTCGCGCCAGCGGCCCCACTTTCCGTTCGGTCGCAACTTCGAGAGCGAGTTTTGCAGGCGGTTCGGGTGCCAGGGGTTCGGGATGACGACGTTCCTGTCGAGGCGTAGGCGCCTGAACTTCCGAATTTCCGCAGCGATTTCGCGGAACGTGCGACCCGCAGCGTCGAGCGGATCGTATTCCGAGAAAAACAGGGTTTCCGGCGAAAACGCGCCCGACGAGCCGTGGCGCGGATACCGAAGCACCGTCTCGAGCATCGCTTGCGATTGGACCGGGCGCCCGAGCGCCGTGACGAGCAGCGGCAACGCCGCCGGGTCCCTCGCCGCCAGATCCCGCGCGAAGGCCATGATGCGCTTGAAGCGGGTCCTCTGCGCGCCCCGCCGTTTCTCCATCGCGCGCATCGCCCGGACGCCGGCGCTGCGCCGTTGCGCCTCGTTCCGCCGTCGAAACTTCACGACTTCTACCGTGATGGCGCCGCTGTCGAACTCGTCCTGGTCCATGCCCGGGCCTTCTCCGGCCGGGACGCATGTGCCGCGCCGCGCAAGCCCGGCTCTAATGTCCCGAAACGTCGGGTCCGATTATCCTTTGTATGGGTGCAGCTAGGCAGCACGCGATCAACAGGATCTTGGAAGGCCTTGACTCCAACGAGCAGACGTTCGTGCTCGACTGGCTCGCAGACCACGGGGCCAACGTCTCGGACGACCTGTTTCTCCCAGCGGCGTTGACGGTTCGGCTGATCATCGAACAGCAGCGCTTGTCCGACCGGCTGCGCGAGGTCGTCTGGAGCGATGTCAAATTGCTTCAAGGCGAACGGACGGCGTTGCGAGCCGACATCCAAGATTTCCGTGCCGAGGTCGACGCGATGCGGCGCGAACGCCCGAATTGGCTCGCTGCCGCCCGTGAAAGCGTCGTCCGCACGGGATCGCAGATGGCCTCCGACATCGAACGCCGTGTCGACACCGCGGCTGCGAAACTCTCCGCCGCCGTCGATGAGCCGCTCGCCCCGATTCACCTCGCCATCCGGGGCCTTCCCGACGCGGTCGGACGTGCGGCGTCCGATGGCGCCGCCCGGGGCGCGCAGGCCGCCCAGACCGAGGCGATCGTGAACCTCGTCGCATGGGCTCGGGCGCGAGTCCTTCTCGGCGTCGGAATCTTGGCGTTCGCAGTTGTCGCCGGGTTCTTCGTTGGGCGTTTCACCGCGACCATCGGGTCTCCGGTCCATGCCATGGCACCTGGTCGTCATCCCATGGCCCCGGTCCATCAGCCGTGAAGCCTTTACTCTTTCCGTACGCGTACTGCGCGGATGCGAACGACTACTTCACGCCCGACGAGCCGCGCGCGCATAGCTCAGTGATGACGGTGGGCAGATCGCAAGTGCACGTCCGCCGCTCCACGCTCGGCCGACTGCACTACTACCATCCGGAGCGTGGTGGCGGCCATGGCGCGACGGGCCCGGAGACGGCCGCGCACATCTTCGCGAAAAAGTACTTAAAGCACCGTATGCGATTCTACGGGATCGTCGACGGAGAGAGGATGCTAGTTCGTTTCGGCTCCTGTGCCTTGGAGCAACGGCTCGATGCTCGGACGCCGGATTTGACCGCGGAAATCTCGTACGTTTGGCCACCGCGGTATCCGGCCGGGACGACGTTCCTCGTCGAGATTCACGCGACGAACGGGGCGGTTCGCGATCCGGCGAGAATACCGGCGCTGCGCGCGTTCGGCTTTCCCTGTGTTGAAGTGACGGTTCCCGAACGCCTGGTGAAGTGGAAGTTCGACGAGTCGAAACACGAGTCCACCCGAGAACGATTCGAGAAGAACATGTCGGAGTTCATGCGCATGCCGCATGCGACCTGGCTCGTTCCTGAGAAGGCGGAACCGTATCCGGCGGCCGTCGAGACGATTCGGTTTCTCTGCCATTAGAGCTTCACCACCGTTCGGCCCGGCCGCGTCGCACCAGCGAGGAGGCGGCGTCGTAGGAACGAGTCCGGCCCGCTGCCGTGCGACGCCGCGCCTTTCATTAGTCGTGCATGCTCCGTACGTCGGTCGGTTCGGCCTCATGTCGGTCTGCGATGCGCTGAAACTGGGTCGCCCAGGCGCTGTGCTCGTCCTTGAACTCTTCCCCGAACCGCCAACGGATGAGGCCCATGGCCGAGAAGCAGCGCTGCGTCAAGTCGGCGATCGTCTTGTTGGGCGCCTTCATCCGGCTGTCGACGGTGATCGTGAACGCGCCGTCGGGCCGCTGCAGGATCACGTTGGGGATGTCGACGGGCGATGCATGGACGATGCTGCTACCGTACGTCCAGTGCGTGCGGAACGACGCTTCGATATTGTTAAAGAACCACTTGGCGAACGGATTGCCGTTGTTCGCATCGTTGAGGAAGTCCGAATCCCGCTTTAACCCTTTCATGACATCTGTGGTGAAGTTCGGTTCCTTCGCTTCTTTCTCGAGCGCTTGGACGCGCGCGAGTTCTTGTGGATCGATGCCTGAAAAATCCGAGCCGGCCTTCTTGTGGAAAACGTAGTCCCAAGCACCTTGGTCGAGAAGTTCCAGCACGCGACGTGCCGTGTCATGGTAGGTGTCGTAGTACAGCATTTTGAGGAAATAGTCGTACTGGCAGCGCGCCATGATCGTCGCCTCGCGCCCCATGCGCTGCGCGAGAAGCATCGTGCCGGCGCAGCTGGCACCGAAGATGCGCGCTCCGTGGTACAGGAGCAGGAGGCGGGATGGAAACTCCGGCAGGCTGCGGTTGAGCCGCAAGCCTGCGAGCGTTTCGTCTAAGAAACGCCAGGCTTGCGTGGCGAGCGTGAAGAGGTCGGGGTCGACGCGGTCGTCGGCCTCGAACAGCAACGTGCGCTCGGGCCAGATGTATTTGTGTTCGGCGGTCGTCAC
>Ga0213878_10000886_pt1 | contig 10742 bp, 8 predicted proteins | sample VelepicoBEBS_R02_FD_161053 | JGI IMG/M metagenome (GOLD analysis project Ga0213878, IMG submission 161053) | Vellozia epidendroides bulk soil microbial communities from rupestrian grasslands, the National Park of Serra do Cipo, Brazil - BS_R02 | ecosystem: Environmental > Terrestrial > Soil >... | reverse complement strand
ACTCGCAGAATCAGATCGTCGAACGGATCGGTGGTCTTTGCTTGAAGCAATCCGCTCCGCGTCTCGAGGCAATAACGTTTGAGCGAGTCTTGAAAGCTTTCAAACGCTACCTTAAACGCCGAGCGAACACTCGGGTTGCAGTTGACATCAATTCTTCGCCCGGTTTCACAATCTTCCAGCTCGAAGTCCCCCGAAAATCCCGGGTCGATTTCGCCCGGGTCGAGGACCTGGACCAGCAGGATCTCAAAGCGTTGGAACCGCAAGAGGTTCAACGCGGAATCGTACCCGGCCGGATCGAAAAAATCGCTGAGGACGACCGCCAGTCCCCGCCGTCTGTTTTGCTGTGTGAACCGCTGAATCACCGGATAGAGGGCGGTGGCTCGATCGGTCGGATTTAATTCGCTCAAGAAATTGAGCAACCGATGGAATTGACTCTTTCCGCGCCCTAAACCGGAATCAACATTCAGCCGATCGTCAAAGCTGAAGAGATGAACACGATCTAGATTCGCCAGAGCAATGTAAGCAAGCGCTGCGGCAATTTTGCGAGCCTGATCGAATTTCGTTGTGCCGCCCGAACTCCAAGCCATTGAGGCGCTGCAATCCAACAGAATTGAGACTTGGAGATCTTCTTCCTCCTCGAAAAGTTTAACGAACAAACGATCCAACCGGCCGTAGATGTTCCAATCGATCGTTCGGGGATCATCCCCGGAGACGTAATTCCGGTAATCCGCAAATTCCAAACTTGAGCCCAAATGACGCGAGCGCCGTTCGGCTCTGAAGGCTCCTCGAAAGATTCGCTGCGACAACAGGCAAAGATGCTCCAGCTTCGCCAGAAACTCAGAGTCGAACAACTCGGCCATTCAGAGGAAGAACGAGTCAAGACGCCGGGAAGTCAAGCTGCTCAACGTTTGGCGTTCGGCGTTCGCCGTTCAGAGAAGTCGTGCTCGTGCTCCTGCTCGTGCTCGAGAATTCTGCATATCTCGCGGTCAGAGTGATGGAACAAAATAATTGCCGAAGGATCGGGCTCTCTCTTTTCGGCGCCGAAGTCCTAGGGATCGAGCACGAGCACGATTCGCCCGACTTAATCATGAAGATCGCCGAGGATCGCCGGATCACCATACAAGGTATAGCCTGTCGACCGAGTGATCCGGATTTTCATCAGCGCACCGATATGGCGAGGCTTGCCTTCGAAGACTACAATTTTGTTACCGCGTGTACGTCCTACGAGACGCTTTGGATTCGTTTTGCTCGGTCCCTCACATAGGATTTCGACCTCCCGGCCAACAAAGGGTTCGCTGCGGCGCACCGCCCACGAATTCACTACCTCGAGTAGATCATGGTTCCGGGCTTCCTTCACGGAATCAGGCAGTTGAGCCTCCATGGCCGCTGCCGGCGTACCCTTTCGCTGCGAGAATTTGAACACGAACGCGTTGTCGAACCCGATGCGATCGACCAGTTCACGCGTCCTGGCATAGTCGTCGTCGGTTTCTCCAGGAAAACCGACGATAATATCCGTGGTGATAGCCATATCCGGCGTGACGGAACGAATCAGGTCGACTAGCGCGACGAATTTCTCCGCGGTGTATGTCCGATGCATCGCTTTCAAGATCCGATTGGAACCTGATTGCAACGGCAAGTGAATATGCTCAACCAGCTTGGGCAATCGTCCAAAAGCGTCGATCAGATCTTTACGGAAACCGATCGGATGTGGTGACGTAAACCGGATACGCTCGAGGCCGGCCACATCGTGAACAGCTTCGAGCAGTTGAACAAACGGGCCTTTCCCATCCACGTGACCGAATTCGTGCCTTCCGTACAGATTCACGATTTGGCCAAGCAAGGTCACTTCCTTGACACCGCGGTCGACCAAAGATCTAACCTCATCGACAACTTCCTTGACGGGGCGGCTGCGCTCATGTCCGCGAGTGAACGGGACGATGCAGAATGTGCAATGCATGTTGCAGCCCTGCATAATCGAAACGAAAGCGCTCACCTGTCCTTCGTGAAGAACGTGATCCCGGATAGTGCCTTGGGAATTCTCCTCTTCCTCGACGTCAACGATGGAAAAGCGGACGTCTTCAAAACGCGCCGCCGATTTTCGCTCGAGCGTCTGATCGACGTAATCGGCAACCCGATGGAATTTTTGCGTGCCTACAACCAGGTCGAGATGTGGCACCTCGTTCAGGAGAGAAGAGCCACGGCTCTGCGCCATGCACCCCAGAAAGCCATAGACGATCGGGCGGTCGCGCGAGAGGGTCCGAAGCATACCCATTTTACCCAGGGCCTTTTGCTCGGCCAGATCACGCACGCTACAAGTGTTTAGCAGAACTACGTCCGCCTCATCCTCTCTGACAGTTATCGTGTGGCCGCGTTCCACGAGCATCTGAGCGACTTGTTCGGAGTCTCGCTCATTCATCTGGCATCCATACGTTTTTATATAGATCCTGGCCATCGCGCTGCTGCGGAGCGGGAACATTAGGCGTAAAAGCAGGGCGAGGCAAGGGGGAGGCGTTCAGCGCTCGGCGTTCAGCGCTCGGCGTTCACCGTTCAGCGTTCGTTTGGCGTTCCGGCGAACGCCAAACCGTGAACGGTGAACGGCGAACGGTTTACGCGCCCTTTCCGACTTGCGCCGGTGGAATCTTGAGTTATTGGAACAGTTTCTCACCTGCATGGACTATCCTCCCCGCGTTTACGATTTCAGCCTCCACACCGTCGGTCTGATCCTGGGCCTCCTGCTTCTTGCGGGTCATGCGATTGCTCTGGTCCGGCCAGAGCAAACTAAAGGTTGGCTCTTGCGCTTGCCACGATCCAAACCGCTTGGACTGGGTATCCTGGCCGTTGATGCGGCTTGGACTTTCTGGCTCGTGTCGAACATGGATCTCGGCGAATTCTCGCAGTATCGGAGTTGGCTACAGATCGGCGTTCCGATCGTTTTTCTTTTGACGGTGTTCTTTATCGACGAATTCCTGGCTGTTCGCGCGCTTGGAATTATGGCGCTGCTGGCTGCGGAGCCGGTCTTGTCGGCATGCTTTCTCCGTCCCGAAACGGCGCGCCTGCTGCTTGTCCTTCTAGCGTACGTTTGGCTCACCCTTGGACTGTTCTGGGTCGGGATGCCTTACCTTCTACGAGATCAGATCAGCTGGATCACAAAGAGCGGTAGCCGGTTTAAGGCCGCAACGCTCGCGGGTCTGTTCTATGGGTTGGTGGTTCTGGTTTGTACAGTGACGATGTTTTAAACGCTGGGAACGCCGGGGAAAACGCCGAGAACGCGCGGGAACGCCGGGGAAAACGCCGAGAACGCGCGGGAACGCCGAGAACGCACGAGAACGGCCGGGAGCGCCTGGACAAGAAGCGTGCATCAAGACAGAGAAACGCTCCTTTACTTCATATTAAAACATTATATGGATACGTTATGATATCCATTTCGTTAAGAACTAGGAGGTTCGCGGTGGAGGTTTTCAATCTCCTAGACGACATACCTCAATCTCCTAAGGGTCGTGTCGTGCAGTATCAACTCGCCAGCTGCTCCTCCTCCGGAGCGGCGAACTATCGTGCAGCTCAACGCTCGAGATCCCGGGCAGAGTTTATCCATAAACTCAGCATCGCTCTGGAAGAAATCGATGAGTCCAACTTCTGGATCGAACTACTCATCGACACGCGGATGATCTCGCCACAAAAGGTCACTGACCTATTGAACGAAGGCCAAGAGCTCTTCGCGATCCTGCTAGCCTCTCGCAATACAGCCAGGAGAAACACTAAACGCAAGATTGATCCCCCAAAGCCCTTCTCTCCTCCTTCACCACCAGAATAGAGCTTAAGCGTTCCCGCGCGTTCTCGGGCGTTCTCGGCGTTCCCGTGCGTTCTCGGCGTTTCCTCCGGCGTTCTCGCGCGTTCTCAACACTCCAGCACTTTCTCAAACCTCGACAACACCTTAAACCCGTTCTCCGTCACGACTCCGTCATCTTCGATGCGAGCGCCGCCGACCCCGGGCATATACAGTCCCGGCTCGACCGTAAAAACCTGGCCCGCTCTGAATTCCGCCTTGGCTATTCGGGGTGACTCGTGAATATCCAGCCCGAGTCCGTGACCTAGCCCGTGAAAAAAACCCACCCAGCGGCCGTTCCGGATTTCCGCCGGATAGCCCCTCTCCTTGAACAGATCGGAGACTTCCTTTTGAAGCTCTGCGCCCGAACCGCCCGCGCGGATCTTCGCGAGTGCGAACTTCTGCGCCTCGAGCACGGTGTACCAGAGCTTGCGTTGGGCGTCACTGGCTTGCCCTTTGACAACAGTCCTGGTCAGATCACCGTAGTAATATGATTCGGCGTGCCTTGGGAAAACGTCTAGAATGATCAGCGAATTTGCCTTGAGCGGGCCGCTGCCGCGATTATGCGGATCACAAGCTTGATCCCCTCCCGCCACAATCGCATTCCCCGGCATCCCGCCGGCCTGCAGAATCGCCGTCTCGATTTCTGCGCGCAACCGCTCTGACGTCAACGCCTTTCCTGACCAGAGGAGCTTTTTCGCCGGTCCGATCTCAGCTGCCCGCAAGACTTCAATCCCGCGCGCCAAGCCGATCTCAGTAATCCGAATCGCGAGCTGGATCAATTTCAGCTCTTCTTCTGTTTTGAATTCACGCTCACTCCAGAACAAACCGGCCATCGGCACAACCTTCACCCCCTCCTTGGCCAGTTCGGTTGCTAGACCGATGGGAAAGCTGTAGGGCACAGCCGCCTGCCGGATGCGGCGTTTCCGCAAAAAATGGGCTATGGTCTGCTCGATTGGCGGTTTGCTCTTGAGCCGCTTCTCCAGCGAGCGCTCGATGCTCGAGAAGGCAATGACTTCGTCGACTTTCGCTTCCTTACGTCCGCGATCGATCTCGAGATCATTTAAAAGAATTGTTTTCTTGCCGTTCTGCAGCACAAACAAAAACGGGTCGGGTACAGAAAGCTTCGTCGCATAAAGCATGTCGGCAGATTCTTCACTGGAGGCAAATATGAGTCGCGGAAGCCGGTCGTTAGCCATGGAAGGATTGGAAACCAAAAGAGCCGCAGAATGCAAGCTGTCCCGCACGAGCCTGCATCGCTCATAAATCCTCTAAAGATTTTTGAGCGATGCAGGCTGGTTAGACCAGAAACAACAACGCCATTCCAAACACGATTGCGCCGACGAAAAAACTCATGACCGTGAATCCCATCACTCGCCGCATACTGATACCCGCGATCGCCAGGACCGGTAACGCCCAAAACGGCTGAATCATGTTCGTCACCTGCTCACCCATTGCGACCGCCATCGCCGTCGCCGCTTGAGAGACGTTAAGCTGAGCAGCCGCCGGCACTGTAAACGGGCCCTGCACCGCCCAATGTCCGCCTCCGCTTGGAATGAACAGGCTGATGATCATCGAAGCAACAAAGTTCCAGAACGGAAGGGTATGAGCGCTTGAAAATGCGACGAACGCTTTGGAAATGACATCTGCCAGTCCGGTCGCCGTCATCACACCCATAATGCCTCCATAGAGTGGATACTGGAGAATTAACGGTCCAGTGACCCGCGCCGCACTGTTGACGGCTTCGACGTACGCTATCGGTGTCCAGTGCAATAGCAGGCCCGCAATGAAAAACAGAAAAATGACCGAGTTGATATCCAGAGTAAATCCGGTCTTAGCCCAACCGATGCCCAGCGCTGCGATACCGGCGACAACAATGATTAGATTCAAGAACCAGGCTCTTTCCAGGCGTCGCGCCAGTGTCGGCAGCTCATCCGCCACCACCGGCCGGACCTGATCCTCTGCGATTAGCCGGGCGGAGTCGGCGGTGACGGTGTCGGATTCGGCGGGTTGGATTGCGCAATACAGGATCGGAACCAGAACCACCAACAGCAGCACTGGGACAAGGTTAAAAGGGGCAAAAACCGTTTCGCTGAGCGGCAAAACTTTGCCGGTGATTTTTTGGACGATGTTAAGGGCCGAGCCTGGCGTTGCCTGAGCCAATGCAATTGAACTCGATAGGCCGCTGGCCCAGATAATCCACCCGGAGTAAGCCGCAGCCACTAGCCAGCCAAAGTCTATCCTGATCCGCTTGGCAATCTCTCGCGCCAACAATCCCGCCACCACCAGGCCGCAACCCCAGTTGATAAAAGACGTCGCCATAACGGTGATCAAAATGACTACAACCGCCCGCTTCGGCGTTGTGGCAGCGCCCGCTAGTCTGCCCAGGAACTTCTTAACCGGGCGAGAGTTAGACAAGGCATATCCGGTCACTAAAACCAGCACCATTTGGAACGCGAAGGCCAGGATGCTGAAAAGTCCGGTGTACCAACCTGTAAGAATAACATCTGCCGACCCTTTCGGCGCGAATATCGCGGCTAACAACGCGGTAAGGATCGTCAGTCCTATCGCGAATATGTACGGATCCGGCGTGATTCGTTCAAATACGTACAGGAAGAAGGAGGTAACGCTCGAGAGTGCCGTCCGGCGCCCCGTCGATTCAGCATGAGCATCTGTTTTCGCTGTCATCACTCGCGCGCGCGATACTTTTCCGCCAGCTCCAAAAACGGCCCCAGCGAGTTCGGGTTGCTCATCGCCTCGCGACTGACCGATCGGCTTACTGCTACGCCCTGGAATATCCGCTTCACAGGGACTTCCAATTTCTTTCCATTCAGCGTCTGCGGGATCTCCGGAACAGCGAAGATGGCATCAGGAAGGTAGCGCGGCGACAACTCTGCTTTGATCCGCTCACGGATTCGATCGGTCAACGCATCATCAAGAACAAGTGCTTCGCGCAACACGACGAACAGGAGCAGCTTACCCGACGTTTCTTTACCACCTTGACCCAGGCCGGTGGTATCGATCACCAGTGATCCAACGATTTCAGGGGCCGATTCAACCACCCGGTAAAATTCACTCGTGCCCATGCGAACTCCGCCCCTGTTGAGGGTCGAATCAGATCGCCCGTAAATCACACATTGACCGCTCGCGGCGTCGATTTCGATCCAATCCCCATGGCGCCAAACGCCGGGGTAATAGTCAAAGTAGGCTTGTCGCAGCCGCGAGCCATCCGGATCATTCCAGAAACAGACCGGCATACAAGGCATCGGCGCAGTGAGCACCAGTTCCCCGACCTCATCCCACACCGGGCGACCATTTTCATCCCAGGCCTCAATTGGTGCACCCAACCCCCGGCATTGCAGTCTCCCGGGGTAAACGGGAAGCCACGGATGCGAAAGAACGAATGCCGTGCAGACATCCGTCCCGCCGCTAAGCGAGCCGAGCCAGACGTTCGCGCCGACTTGATCGTACACCCATCGAAATCCGTCGGACGGCAGTGGCGCACCAGTCGAACCGATGGAGCGCAACGTTTGCAGCCTGAATTCTTTGCCCGGTTCCAGTTTTTCTTTTTGACAAGCCAATAAGAACGGCGCGCTCGTGCCGAAGTAATTGATTTTTTCGGTCTCGATCATTTTCCAGAGCACTCGCAAATCCGGATGCTTCGGACTCCCGTCGTACAACACGACGACGCTTCCGAGTGCCAGGCCGGAAATCAGGAAGTTCCACATCATCCAACCGGCCGTTGTATACCAGCAGAACTTGTCTCCAGGCTGGAGATCAAGGTGCAGGGATAACGCCTTCAGATGCTCCAGCAGTATACCGCCGTGTCCATGCACGATCGGTTTCGGCACACCTGTCGTTCCCGAAGAATACAAAATCCAGAGCGGATGATCGAACGGTACCGGCTGAAAGGAAAGCGTCACCCCTGCAGGTCCAGGGCTAATCAGATCAGACCAGCTTAGCGCTGAAATTTTACCGCGAAATTCGGGGATGCTTTCGCCAGGAGTCTGCGGTATCAGAATCACCTGTTCAAGCGAAGGCAAGCCCGCGGCCACTTCGGCGAGCGCCGTTCTCCGATCATGCTGCTTTCCCCCGTACCGATAGCCAGCTACGGTAAATAAAACCTTCGGTTCGATCTGAGCCAGCCGATCGAGTACACCCCGACTCGAAAGCTCCGGCGGACAGTTGGACCAAATCGCGCCGAGGCTAGCTGTGGCCAGAAAGGCGACTAAAGTTTCTATCCGGTTCGGAAGGTAGCCTGCAACCCGATCACCACGTTGCACCCCGATCCGGCCGAGCACGGAGGCCACCTGTGCCACCTGGTTAACCAATTCACTCCGTGTCAATTCCTGCCGGTTATTCGGCTCCCCTGGTTCGGCGCAATAGACTACGGCCGGCCGACTATCGGACGCCAGAAATTCGTTGAGCCCGAATCGAAGCAGGTGCTCGGCATAGTTGATTGTGCCGCCTGGGAACCATTGCGTCCGGAGCCGATCCCGCCCACGGTCGAGGACTCGCTCTGCGGGCGAGTGAAACCGGACGTCAAAGAAATCGGCAATGGCACTCCAAAAGGCGTCAAGATCGCGCACCGACCAATCATAAAGAGCGCGGTGATCGTTCAGGTCCAGGCGGCGCTTGTCGTACAACCATTGTTGGAATCGCGTCAGATTGCTGTTCGTTATCTGGTCGGGGTGCGGCTGCCAGAGCGCTTCTACAGTTTGGGGGGTAGCTCCCATCGTTGGTCTCGATTTGTTGTGCCCGCAAAATGTTAGGTCCCCTCCGTCGCGAGCGCAATAACGAAGCGCCTGATTGTCTCGCCATTTCCCGCCGGTAGCGCCGGTCGCAATATATCGCTTAACGATCTGTTCGTTTAGCGCCCCCCTTGACAAATCGCCGCAGCCGCGCTTTTTCTAAGCTCCTTCCATAATAGCGATTCGAACCTCCAGACTCACGTGGCCCACGCCCAACATGATCACCGTTGAGAAGTTAACCAAACGCTTCGGACCGAAGCTCGCGGTCGACAATATTTCGTTCTCAGTTCAGAAAGGAGAAGTCCTCGGGTTTCTTGGACCAAACGGCGCCGGCAAATCGACCAGCATGCGCATGATCACCGGGTATCTCCCGCCGTCCGCCGGTAACGTCTCGGTCTGCGGTTTTGACGTCGTTGAAGAATCACTAAAAAGCCGGAGCAGGATCGGTTATCTACCTGAAAACGCCCCGATCTACAGCGATATGTCGGTGCTCGGCTTCCTCAAGTTTTGCGCAGAATTGCGCGGGCTTTTTGGCGATGCCGGCAACAAGGCCATTAACCGGGTTGTGCAACTCTGTTTTCTTCAGCCGGTGTTGCACCAAAGTGTCGATACCCTCTCCAAAGGATACCGTCACCGGACCTGCCTGGCACAGGCTATCATCCACGACCCCGAAGTGTTGATTCTGGATGAACCAACTGACGGCCTGGACCCGAACCAGAAACACGAGGTCCGAACCCTGATCCGGCGGATGGGCCGGGACAAGGCGATCATCTTCTCGACCCATATTCTTGAGGAAGTGGAAGCGGCGTGCACCAGGGCAATCATCATCGATCAAGGGAAAATTGTCGCCAACGGCACCCCGGACGAATTGAAAGCCCGGGCGCCATTAGCCGGCACCATCATTGTCGGGCTTCGAGGAGCCACTTGGCAATCGGTTGAGCTCGAACTCGCAAAACTTCGTTTTCTCGAAAGATCCGAGCTGATTTCGGAATCTGATTCCCGAGTGACGGCCCGGCTCCAACCCAAAGGAGATTTGTTGCCCGAGGTACTCGAGCTGGCACAGAGACAAAGATGGCAGGTTGAACATCTCAACGTGGACGAAGGTCGATTAGATGACGTGTTCCGGTCTATTACACTGCCTGACACCAAAAGAGTTTCTGTTCAATGAAAACCATTTGGACCATCGCGCGCCGAGAGCTGGGAGCCTATTTCTCCTCACCTGTCGCCTACGTTTTCATCGTTATTTTTCTGCTTCTGACCGGTTTTTTTACCTTCATGGTTGGACGTTTTTTTGAACGCGGCCTGGCGGATCTACTCCCATTTTTCGTCTGGCATCCGTGGCTTTACTTGTTCCTGGTGCCGGCAGTCGGGATGCGGCTCTGGTCTGAGGAATTACGGCTCGGGACGATGGAACTCTTGTTTACCATGCCGGTGACTCCCTGGCAGGCAATCCTTGGCAAATTCCTGGCCAGCTGGCTGTTCCTGCTTATTGCGTTGCTACTGACCTTCCCAATGGTCCTGACCGTCTCCTACCTCGGACATCCGGATCTCGGCCGAATTTTGTCAGGGTATGGCGGCAGCTTTCTGATGGCTGGCGCCTTCCTGGCGATCACCTGTATGACCTCCTCGCTGACGCGTAACCAGGTCGTCAGTTTTATTTTGTCCGTGGTGATCTGCTTGTTTCTGATACTTTGCAGCTGGCCGCCGATCACCGACATCGTGGTCAATTGGGCGCCGGCATGGCTAATCGACGCGTTTGCCGGAATCGGCGTCATGACACACTACGAAGGGTTCCAGCGCGGTGTCATCGATAGCCGTGATTTACTCTTCTTCCTTTCAGTAATGGTTTTCTTCCTTTTCACCACCAGCGTGATCCTGCGTGCGCATCGCGCTTAGTGTCCTGTCCCCGAAATAACATGTCTTTCGTTGCGATCAAAATGAGCCATCGGCAAGGCGGTCCGAGCCGGACTGGCGGTAGAGGGCGCATATCTGAAGCGATACGTAACCGACGAGCAACGCAGCCGCCGGCCCATTTTCATCACAACCCTCCGGGCCGCGGCCAGTTGGCTGTTTTTCCGCGTTGCTCGCTCCTTACGTATCAATTCAGATATGCTCGTCGCTCGCGCCTTGAAAAACAGCCAACTGACCTGCGGCGAAAGGCATGCTAT
>Ga0213878_10000885_pt1 | contig 10762 bp, 8 predicted proteins | sample VelepicoBEBS_R02_FD_161053 | JGI IMG/M metagenome (GOLD analysis project Ga0213878, IMG submission 161053) | Vellozia epidendroides bulk soil microbial communities from rupestrian grasslands, the National Park of Serra do Cipo, Brazil - BS_R02 | ecosystem: Environmental > Terrestrial > Soil >... | reverse complement strand
TCAGCCCGTCGCGCAGGCCAACGCAAGCCGGCAGCCTTCGGTACGCGGGCAAGATTCTGCACGCGTGATCCGAGCAAAGATCCATAACATAAGACCCAGATCATCCGAACGGCGTAAAGTCGTACATGCGAAAATGCGGCTGCTAGCGCTCTGGCATCAAAGTTTGGCGCAAAAGTCAGCGCACGGCTCATTAGTCACCACGCAGGCGTTATCGGCACGCTGAATGTCAAGCCGCCTGTCCGCAACATGATATCCACAACTTCCTTAGAGTATAGCTTTGGCCCGATGCGACAGTAAGGTTTGTCCCGATGCCACAATAGGGCTCAGCCCCGATAGCGACGTCTAGTCGCGATTTTTAAGCCAATCCGTAGCGCTTCCTTCGTGCGAAATTCATAGAGATGGGAACAAAATGAAAAGATCACTTAACATCATGCTGTTGAGCGTCCTCATCACTTTCGTCGTAGCGGTGGCGCTTACATTCTCAGTGGTCTGGTTGCTGCACTCGAGAAGCGTGGGATCAATGGAGTTGGCGGCGCTCGACCGAGGGATTGTCTCAGCGAGCCCAACAGCGCCGCCCGTAATGGTCGGAACAGAACATCCGGTTCCAGTGAGCCCGACTCCCGGGCTAACGACTTCCAAGAGACACGAATTGCCGAAACCCCTCACGACGCCGGCTCCAGAAGTGTCGGACGTAGTCGAGAACGATTCTGGACGCGAAGCCGAGTCGCCATCGGAATCCGTCCGTGAGAAAGCGGAGCAGGGACGCGAGGAAGCGGAACAAATGAGGGCGCGCGTGGAGAATCTCTACCAGAAACATCAGATCTCAGAGGAGGCCTACAAAAGAGGCCAGGCTGAATATCAGCGCGAATTAGCTAAATACGAGCATCAGATCGCAAAGTACCATAGCGCGACGACCGGGACGGGAGCGAGCAACGAATGAGGCGGAAAAGTGTTCATCGGTTGAGCGCAGTCAGAAATCGTCCCGGGTCGCCGAATATCCGCCCCACCTAACTCGTCAATATCCTACGCTATGAAAACTCGACTTATTACCATGGCTGGTCTTGCCTTTTGCGGTCTTTTTATCACAACCATAGCAACCCTGGGCAATACCGTAGTCGTCCCAACTGGTCGCACGACCGTCATCACAGAGGTACCAGCCCCTCCTACAGTGAATACCGTCGTTAGAGCATTAGACAACGACCGATACCAACTCATCGAGAAGAAAGACAACAAGGAAGTCTACCGAGATGTCCAGACTGGTGAGAAGTGGATCCTCGAAATCCATCACCGAAAGGGCTAACGCTATCTCTAATCCGTTCAGCGCAAATATCCTTACTGTACAAGGCTGAGTCCCTGCAGGTATAGGCAGTGCTCGTGGCGCTCACGGCGCGATCAGCGCTACCGCTCGTCGGGGCTCAGTTCGTAAATTGTGCCGCTATAGTCATCCGAGATAAAAAGTGATCTGCCATCGATCGCCGGCTTCACGTCGACTGGACGACCCCAGACGCGTTGGGATCGGTCCTCGAGCCAGCCGATAACCAGATCAACTTGAGTACCCGGTTGTTGCTGACTCGTCCACGGGAAGATCACTATTTTGTAACCTGTTTTTTGGCTTCGGTCCCACGAACCGTGGTACGCGACCGCAGCCGAGTTGCGAAGCCAATCCGGCAATTTTGTTTCCTGCAAAAAGGACATTCCTAGCGGGGCAGAATGCGCTTGGATACCTTTATCGCTACGGGTGAACTTCGATTCTGGGTATTTGCCCCAATCGCGATTGGTCTCATAGCTCGGGTCAAGCGGCATGTCATCCAACCCGCTTGGGCTGTCCGGATCCGGTTCAGCAAATGGCCATCCGTAATCCGCTCCTAACTTCACATGGATGAAACTGTCCGGAGGATGGTCGTCGATATAGCTTGTAATGCGCTTCCCGTAATCATCCGAGCCGCTGCCCTTCCAGCTTCGGTGAAATGGAAATCGAATGTCGTCGGTTCCGTTGACTACGGCCCACAACGCGTTACTACCTGGAGCAAAGGCAAGTCCTTCGGCGTTACGAATGCCTTTGGCAAAAAGAGTACGGTTTCCGCCAGATAAATCGTACCGGTAGATGGCACACCGGATAGGATCACTAGTCGTGTCTCTTGGGTCCGCGTTGGTGGATGAGGCGATGTCTACGTACAGATGACGGTCCGGACCGATCGCCAGATTCTTCAATTCATGGCGATAAGCTCCTCGAAGTTCCGGTCTACTGGTATCTGGCAGATTTAGTACAACGACCTCTTTATTGCGCAACCTGTGGCTGTTGGGATCGTAACGGAATCGACTGATCTCGTTCGATTCACTGACGTAAACGTAGTTGTTGCCTCCGATCACGGTAAAAACCATCCCGTGCGGAAGTCGTAATCCTGCCGCAGCGAGTACAGCCGGGCCTGCGTTGGCTGATTTGGGGGAGATCCACCAAATCTTGCCCCGCGAGGGCTGCGAGACGAGGACACCTCCTTCCGGCGTCGGTGCCAGGAAACGAGCGGCTGGAATTCGGCTGACCACTCGGATTTGAAAGCCGCGCGGCACCTGCAAATACAGATCCCGTTCAAAGGGAGAGGATCGAAATGAAGCAGGCACAGCGACCTTCACTGGCACAAGGTGGGTCTGCGCAAGGCACTGTTTGGAGGCGACTAGGAGGAATGCGCCTGCAATAGGCGTTAGGAGGAAGCCGGCTAGCCTGTTCATGCGATTATTGGTTAATTTTGTGGCTGGAACAAAGATGTCCAGCTCAGGGCCACCGAATATGTCCAATCCAAATTTCGTCCGGCTTGAGTTGATGAAGTAGTATTTTGTATTTTTGGGATGCGGCGGCAAAATAGCCGAACGACCTCTCTGTATGCCCAGCGCAGTCCTGTCTTCCTCCCCCCGTGGCCGGGGGCCGCGCTTGTTAAGGTACGCGGTCCGTTTTGTCTTGATCGCTTTTGGCAGGTTAATTGCGGCGCTGTTCATCGCTTGGGCCGCTGGGGCGCTGTACTTTGACTTGCCTGCTCCCTCTCTTGTGCGCACGATCGCTTCGCTGGTGTGGGCCGTGGGAGCGGTCGCGCTCGCCGCTTTCGGGCGATTGCGTGGAACGATTTTGGTTCTCCTCGGTTTTGCAGGCATCACCTGTTGGTGGTTGACGTTGCGTCCAACTCAAGATGCCGATTGGCAGCCGCAAGTTGCGACCCTCGCTTATGCTAGTCGCAATGGAGACCGGTTTACGGTTCACAATATCCGAAATTTCGAATATCGAAGCGCTACGGATTTCACCCCGCGCTACGACACCCGGGATTTCGATTTGGCCAACCTCCGTGCGGCGGACCTGTTCATCAATTACTGGGGAGTCCCTTTCATAGTCCATCCGATTGCCTCTTTCGACTTCGGACCGCAAGGACACCTCTGCTTCTCGATCGAAATCCGGCCGAAACGAGGACAGAAATACTCCGCTTTGGCTGGCCTTTATCGCCAGTTCACACTTATCTATATCGCTGCGGATGAGCGTGACGTTGTCCGTCTTCGAACGAATTACAACCATGAAGATATTTACCTTTATCGTCTGAGATTTTCTCCGGACGAGGCCAGGGTGCGTTTCATAGAGTTTATCGACGTGCTCAACAAACTGTATGCTCGCCCGGCTTGGTATAATGTAATCACCCAGAACTGCACAACCGCCATCTGGGCGCTGCATCCAAGTGCTCAACAGGTTCCCTGGGACTGGCGCATCCTGATAAACGGTTTTTTGGACCGGATGCTTTACGAGCGAGGTCTGCTGGTCGGCGATCTGCCATTTGAGGAGCTCAGGGCTCAAGCGTTAATCAATCAACGCGCTCGGGAAGCGGGCGCTTCCCTGGACTTCTCGCAAAGGATCCGGGCCGGGCTTGCAGGCTTTTAATCGCAAATTCCGATTTTCGGAATTTGGCCTAGCCCGCAAAAATCACGCGCTGGGAGGATCGACGAGCTCATTGCGGGCTAGAAAGCTCTTGAACAGACGCTGCGCGTCTGTTCAAGAGCCTGTTTTACGCAACAGTGCGCATGAACTGAAATACTGACGAATCCTTACCGCCTGACGCCTCTCCTGCCTCGACGTTGTCCCCTAGTTAGCTTTCTGTACGATCGCTTCCTCGCGCTCGGTGAGCCACGACTCGAAGGATGCAGTTTTTCTGATTCTTGATTAGGCTCTTTAGGCTGTTCTGGTTTTTCTGATTCTTTCATCTCCTCGAATCTCACAGAGAAGTTCTCCGTGTTCAAGCGAAAATTGATGACATGTCATCCTCTCAGGTTTCGTGCCAATTCTCCAGTCACGACAAAATTTGCCGCCAAGTGCAATCGGCCAATCTCGGTTGACTGCGATTCCACCAGTAGGCGGCGGTTAAGCCGTCAGCGTAGCCGATATGTGGGGCGCTATGTTCTTTTCGGTTTTTCGTTCATTGCTTTGTCTTTCATGTGATGGCCGCGGCGCTCTAACCTAGGGGCGCCGTTTCCATTTAGTTAGTGCGAATTATCGAAAAGCTAACAAATTCTGGTTAGTTACTAGAGCTATCTAAATTTCTATCTAGAGACGTATTTTGAAATCTCACTAGAGAAATTCAAACCACGGTGTCGCGGTTGTCGCTGTTGATCACCGTTGTAATCGTTGCAATTGTAGTCGCGTGACTATTGCAAGATAGTCGCAAATCAGAACATGAACGACAGCGATACAGTGACAGAGACCGTAGCGATTACGGAAGTCAGCGAATCTTGGTGCACGCGAGAAGCGATACTGAGAACGGTGTTCACGAAGAGTTGCGCTCTGAATTCGAAGAGCACGACTTTCGAAAAGCTATGATACAGCTGCCCCCGATCACAGAAGTGAATTCAGTAGAACAAGCTAACGAAATTCACCTTCGAACTAAGCAAACTCTGAACGAGGTGATCGGTCTCGGTAAGTTTCTAACTGAGAAGAAAGCTGAACTTGAGTACGGACAATGGGGTCCGTGGTGTGCTGACGATTTGTTTTTTAATACGCTCTTCACGAACATGACCTGATATAAGCAAAGCCCCCTTGAGCCAAGAACTTTTGCGCTCCGCCCGGCGCAGCTAGAGATTTTTTGTAAACAATCCTCACGAAGAAACTGCAGACTGCAAGGCGGTGCGAACTTGGCGAACAGGTATTCGCGCTGCTCGAGTTTTTGCAGCGGGAAGGGCAACATTATCGCCCTCCACTCGCTAGAGCGAAGTGAAGAGAAGGAATATGTGGATCGACATTGAAGACGTTGTTCGCAACGAAGAGGCTAGCGAACGTGAAAAACGACAAGTTTCTGACTTCGCTCGCCGCAAGGCTAAGCCTCGCTTCTATGCCGACGAGAACTTCCCTGAACTAGCCACTGCCATTTTAAGGCATTTTGGGGCGGATGTTTTGACCGTGCAAGACGCTAGACGGAGGGGCCATCCAGACGAGAACCATGCTACGGAGGCTCTGTGCCTCGGTCGCATTCTGATTACTTGTGATCGCGATTACCTGAACGAACGCCGTTTCCCACTCATACACTGTCCCGCCGTGGTAGTCTGCGATTTTGGGCGGGGAACCGTTAGTGAGATACGGGACACTTTTAAATGCCTCGGATCGATCTTCAGTGTGCCCCAGCTCTTCGACAAATGGTGGAAGATCGATGCTAGGCGCGAAGGTTGGACGGAGTATGTTCGCCATCTCGACGGCACTACAGCGCGAAACAGATACAGGTTTCAGGGTCGTCAAATGCAGGAATGGATTGAGGAGCGACGGTAGCTGATAAGGTAGTTGAATGGCATCGCCGTTGAGCCACTTTAGCCATGCGATGAGATCATGCTAGCCACTCCGTTAAGTACCCAAGACATCGTTGCAATGGTTGCCAAGCTGTCTGACAAGCATGTCTTGAAGCGGATGCCAGCGCAGTATGTCGCGGGCTTTGCCCAGGCTGCGGTTAACGTCTACGATAGTAGCAAAATCGGAGAGATTCTTCAGCACAAGTTTCACATTCCGGACGATGCGAATTTCACTGAGGATGCTTATCTGCAAAGCGCGTCGGAATTGACCGTTGCAAGTTACGTCCGAGGCAGAGGCGTTTCAGATTTCGATACCGAAAAGAAGGTTAACCAGTCCAACACGAAGGACGTTGACGTGTATTATCGCGTCGGATCGACGAGGGTATGTCTTGAAGTAAAGTGCCCGTTCGAAGAAAGACCAGTGTCCAATCCTCCATTTACGGTCGTGCCTGCGGGGCATACTCCAGGCGGTCTTGAGCGTATGCGGAATTTCGTGCAGACGGCGAACACTCAACTCCCGAATGCATTCCAAGAAGGGAGAAACCGGGAGATGAGGCTCAAGGACGCGCTCGTCGGTGCCCACGAAAAGTTTCCGGAAGATCCCGGGATGAACGAATTAAATCTGTTGTTCGTCGCGTGTGGTGATTTTACCCGAATGAGCGAATGGCACGGCAATCTGATGGGAGCGGGCGGATTTTTCACTGGAAACTCTTTTCACCCCCCTGAAACGTTCCGAAACGTTGATTGCGTGATACTTTCGAACTTGAAGTACCGGCACAGCGTTGCGTTTAACTTTCCTGCTTGGTCGCTGGACGACGTGTTGCTTATTCCCATGGTCAATCCGCACGGTCGAACGAATCTCTTTGACGCGACCATAAGAGAGGGCCTGAGTGTTTTCAGTCATTACCGGAAAGAGTTTCTTTCCGACCGGATCTTAAAAGCGGGCGTGGAAGAGATCCAGGCAGGGATCGATCCGCATACAAAGGTGACGTGGTTTGTAGACAGACACTTGAGCCTATCCGAAAAGAAACGATTCTTCCCAGTTTGCCCGGCTCAGAGCCCGCTCCCCCCTTGGTAACAGGCCATTTCACTACGCCGCAACCATCGGCACAACGTTGATGGCAAAGAGCTGGCGGTGCGGTGGAGGCTCTGCGGCGGTTGTTGCTAACCACAAAGGGCTACGCTACTGGACAGGCCATTGCATTTGATCGAGGCGAGCTTGGCTGATCCCTAAGTGAAGTCGCCAAGGAGTAGTCTACGGTGATGACGTTTGGCTTCACGCAGGCATCGGAACGATCTTACCGGCCTCTGCGGCTGGCGCAATTTGCCAGAAGCGTTGTGCGTCTGTTTTCGATGTGATCCACACCGGCGGCGAATTTGCGTCGCTTCGGAATCGTCAATCTTGCCCCCATTTGGATCTCGCCAGCGACTAATCCATTCGGGTAATATGTTTGTTCTAGGCATTGGATATTCTTTCCTGGCCTCTACCTCGCTGGAGGAGGAATGAGCGGGCAAATCTTCATCAGCTATCGCCGCGATGACAGTTCGGGGTGGGCGGGACGCCTTTACGACCACATTTCGAACCATTTCCCCAACAGGCAGATTTTCATGGATGTCGATAACCTCGACCCGGGTGTAGACTTCGTGGAAGCAATTGAAACGAGTGTCAGTTCTTGTGAAGTTCTCGTTGCGGTTATCGGGAAGCGTTGGCTCGTTTCGTCTGATGACGAGGGCAATCGCAGGCTCGACAAGCCGGATGATTTCGTGCGTTTGGAAATTGCGACCGCACTCAAGCGTAACATTCGTGTGATCCCCGTTCTTGTGGATGGCGCTTCGATGCCTCGGTCGACTGGGCTACCCGAGGACCTGAAGCCACTAGTTCGTCGGAATGCGCTTCCAGTCAGCCACGATCGTTTTCGCTTTGATTCGGAACGGCTTACAGACGCGATAAAGCGGCTCTTCGAGAAAGTGGAAGCTGAACAGCGTCAGCAGCAGGAGAAGGCGCGGCTGGCGGCGGAACAGCAGGAGAAAGAGCGGCTGACAGCGGAGCAGCAGGAGAAGGCGCGGCTGGCAGCGGAGCAGCAGGAGAAGGCGCGGTTGGCAGCGGAGCAGCAGGAGAAGGCGCAGCTGGCAGCGGAGCAGCAGGAGAAAGAGCGGCTGGCAGCGGAACAGCAGGAGAAAGAGCGGCTGGCAGCGGAGCAGCGTCAGCGTGAAAGCGAACGCTTGAAAAACGAGCGTCGAGAGAAGTACCGATTGGAAGCTGAGCGATTGGTATTGGAATCTGAGCGATGGGTGGCGGAACAGCGCGAAAAAGATGGTTTGGAGACTGAGCGCCCCCAGCGTGAGGAGAAGGTCGAGCCCGAGGTGCCCGAGGAGATAAAGTGGCAGTTCTTGCGCCAGCGCGAGCCCAAGGTGCCCGAGGAGATAAAGTGGCAGTTCTTGCGCCGCCAGCGCGAGGAGCAAGAGCGGCTGGAGGCTGAAGCCCGGCAGAAGGAGGACAGGGAGCGGCTGGGACGCTGAACTGCGAGAGAAGGAGGGACTGGAGGCCGAGCAGCGCGACGGCTGGCAAGCCGAGCAGTTAGCAGGTGACAAGCGTACTAAACCCAAACTCCGAAGTTAGCTTGAAGTAAAGGGAACCCTCGTTCTGTTCCAAGCGTTTATGAGAGAATAAGTTTTTTATCGTCAGAAGTCGCCCGCTTCGTTTGGGTGTCGAGTGGCAAGTCGTTACGAACTGGTTTTCGATATGAGCCAGGTTAATCGAGCGGGTGAGTATGTGACATGGGCCTGGGTACCGGTTTTCGCGCAATCTGCTGACCATCTCATCGAGAAACTACCGTCCTGAAAGAACGCGTGTAGTAGAGGACATTAGGCCGCAACCTATGACTAGAGAAAGGAGCACTCTGCTACGGCGAAACCCGTCATAATCGCCGAGGCAAAGGCCTGACGGCGGGCGAGGCTGCCACCTCTCTTCAAGGGAGAGGCGAAGTTATCGTTAGAACGAGGCCCGTATGTTACTCAATCCAAAAAAAGAGGGCATGGAAATCATTGGAAAAGTGCTGGCGCTGCTTCGCGACAAGGCACCGAAAGGAAAAATCGCTCGGGCTCAGACGTTCATCCGCCAGTATTACAGCCAGGTTGATCCGGAAGACCTCGCCGAGCGCAGTATTTCCAATCTCTGTGGCGCCGCGCTCGCGTATCTGGATTTCATGGAGCAGTTCAAATCCGGCGCCCCAAAGCTCCGCGTTTACAATCCGCAAAGCCAAAAAGACGGATGGGAGTCTACACATACGGTTATCGAGATCGTCAATGACGACATGCCGTTCCTGGTCGACTCGGTGACGATGGAGGTCAACCGCCAGGGAGTGACTCTGCATCTGATCATTCACCCGGTCGTCAAGACGAAGCGGGACGCGGAGGGTCGCTTGCGTGAAATTCTGTCTCAGGAAGCCGGCGAAGACGGTACTTCCGAGTCCGTCATCCATGCCGAAGTTGACCGGCAAACCGATCCCAAAAAGCTGGCTGAGCTGGAAGCAGGAATTCTGCGTATTCTCAGCGATGTACGCCAGGCGGTTGAGGATTACCCGAAAATGAAGGGTAATATGAATCGCCTTGTCGCCGAGATCAGAAAGCCTTATCCGGGATGGCTGATTCCTGAAGCGGTTGAGGAAGACAAGGCTCTATTGTCATGGCTCGCGGACGGCCATTTTATCTTCTTGGGTTATCGCGATTACGATTTGGTTAAAGAGGGCCACGAAGACGTTTTGCGGGTTGTGCCGGGTACCGGCCTCGGCATCTTGCGTGAGACAGGCCAAACCAGGGTTTCGAAAAGCTTTGCTGCGGTCACTCCGGAAGTCAGGAAGCTCGCCCGTGCTCCTCAACTGCTGGAACTGACGAAGGCGAATTCGCGCGCCACGGTGCATCGTCCTGGATACCTTGATTACGTGGGTGTAAAGCGTTTCGACGCGAATGGCCAGGTCTTGGGCGAGCAGCGCTTTCTTGGGCTGTTTACCTCCAGCGCCTATCACTCAAGCCCAGTGGACATCCCGCTCCTGCGCCGCAAAGTGAGAAACGTCCTGACGCGCGCAGGCTTCGATCCCAAGGGGCACACGGGAAAGGCGCTGGTGGCGATTCTGGAACGGCACCCGCGTGACGAGCTGTTCCAGATATCAGAGGACGAGCTTTTCGAACAATGCGTAGGGATATTGCGCCTGGGCGAGCGCCAGCGCATTCGGCTTTTCGTGCGAAGGGACGTTTACGGCCGCTTCCTGTCAGGTCTCGTTTATGTGCCGCGCGAAAACCATAGTACCGATTTGCGCAAGCGTATCCAGGAGATCCTGATGCAGGCGTTCAACGGCATCAGCTCGGAGGCTACGGTGGATTTGTCCGCCGAGTCGGTCTTGGCCCGCGTTCTGATCATCGTTCGCACCACCCCGGGTAATGTGCCTGGATTCGATGTTCGCGAGATCGAGAAGCAGATCGTCAAGGCCGCGCGCCGCTGGCAGGATGACCTGCACGACGCTCTTATCGTCGAATTCGGCGAAGAACATGGCAACCAGCTGTATCACCGCCTCGGAAACGCCTTTCCCGCCGGCTATCGCGAGGACCGTTCCGTCACCGAAGCCGTTACCGATGCTACGATCATCGACACGCTCGGGGCGGACGAAAAACTCGCGATGAATCTCTATGCCGGTGACCAAGCGAGCGCCACACCGCTGCGCCTGAAAGTTTTCCACTCGGGCGAGCCCGTTCTCCTGTCTTCAAGCTTGCCCATGCTGGAACACATGGGCGTCAAAGTGCTTGAACAGCTCGAATACAAGCTGGAGCCGGAAGGAACGCCGCCGGTTTATTTGCATGATTTTGGCCTGAGTCACCCCGGAGACATCAAGCTCGATGTTACCCAGGTGAAGAGTGGGTTCGAGGAAGCGTTCGCGCGAGCATGGAGCGGCGACATTGAAAATGA
>Ga0213878_10000884_pt1 | contig 10772 bp, 10 predicted proteins | sample VelepicoBEBS_R02_FD_161053 | JGI IMG/M metagenome (GOLD analysis project Ga0213878, IMG submission 161053) | Vellozia epidendroides bulk soil microbial communities from rupestrian grasslands, the National Park of Serra do Cipo, Brazil - BS_R02 | ecosystem: Environmental > Terrestrial > Soil >... | reverse complement strand
GAAGCTGATCAATCGCGTGAAGTTCGTGTCATTCTTCTCGAAGCTGCCGGAGAAAAAGCGTTCTGCGTCGGCGCCGATATCCTGGCCTGGACAGCGCTGTCGCCGCTTGCGATGTGGTCCGAGTGGATTCGCCGCGGCCACCGAATTTTCGATCGGCTCGAGCAGGCGCGGCAACCGGTTATCTGCGCGATCCAGGGATACGCTTTTGGCGGCGGCCTTGAAGTGGCCCTGGCGTGCGATTTCCGAATCGCAGCGGACTCGGCCCGGTTTGCGCTGCCCGAGGTTAAGCTTGGCACTGTTCCCGGCTGGGGTGGCACCAGCCGTCTACCAAAGTTGATCGGAAGCGGGCGCGCGAAACAGATGATTTTCAGCGGCGAACAAATCTCGGCCGATGTGGCTGAACGCTGGGGCCTTGTAAACGAGGTGGTATCAGCAAGTTCGCTCATGGCCCGCGTCACCGCGCTTGCTCAAAAGATAGCTGCTAACGCGCCTGTAGCAGTTCAAACAGCCAAGCAACTGATTGGGGCTCCTTCTGCTGCGATCCACGAGTCCTTGGCCTCCGCCGTGAACGCTTTTTGCGACGACGCAAAAGAGGGCCTGGCCGCATTCCGCGAGAAACGTCCCCCAAAATTTGAAGGTCATTGATATGATCCCAAAAACACCCTTTCAATATGAGTTATGGATTGGCGGAAAGGAAGTTCCGTCACGATCCGGAAAAAGATTTGATCGCCAAAGCCCGGCGCATGACGCGGTTGTAGGAGAGTACGCCCGAGCCGACGTTGTCGATGTTGACGCCGCGGTTGAGGCAGCGCGGGAAGCCTTCGATCGAGGCCCATGGCCGAACGCCTCGGGGGCAGAGCGCGCGAAGTGCCTGCTCAAAGCGGCCGATTTGATTCGCCGGCAAAAGGAAGAGTTAGCACTGGTGGAAACCCTGGAAAGCGGCAAACCCATCGCGCAGGCTCGGGACGAGGTGGACTGGGCCACTGGCCTTTGGGACTATGCTGCCAGCCTTTCCCGGCACATTTACGGGGATGCCTACAACTCGCTAGGACCGGCGATGCTGGGTCTGGTAATCCGCGAACCGATCGGCGTAGTTGGGATAATCACACCTTGGAACTTTCCACTCTTGATTGTTAGCCAAAAGCTACCGTTTGCGCTCGCTGCCGGATGTACGTGCGTGGTGAAACCGAGCGAGCTGACCCCGGGCACCACTCTCCGGCTCGGAAAAATCTTGGCCGAAGCCGGTATACCGGACGGGGTGGTTAACATTGTCAGCGGCTTCGGCGACCCTGCAGGTGCTCAACTCAGCTCTCACCCGCAGGTGGACATGATGTCCTTCACCGGCTCCACCAACGTTGGCAAAGCCGTAATAAATGCTTCGCGTGGGAATTTGAAGAAAGTCGAACTGGAACTGGGCGGCAAAAATCCCCAGATCATTTTTGCGGATGCCGATCTGGACGCGGCCCTCGACGCTGCGGTGTTCGGCATCTGCTTCAACATGGGTGAATGCTGCAACAGTGGCAGCCGCTTGCTGGTACAGCGAACTGTTGGGGAGGAATTCGTGCACAGAGTCGTGGAGCTGGCGCGCGAAGTAACCGTCGGGGATCCTTTGGATGAGAAAACAAAAGTCGGCGCAATCGTCAGCGAGCAGCAGTTCGCCAAGATCATGGGCTACATTGATCAGGGCCGGCGTGCTGGTGCGAACCTCGCGCTTGGCGGTCAGCCGCTTCAGATTCTGAATGGACGGTTCATCGAACCTACCGTCTTTGATAGCGTTACGCCCGGCATGGTTATTGCCAAGGAGGAAATCTTCGGTCCGGTCCTATCCGTCCTCACTTTCGATACCCCGGAGCAGGCGATCGAAATCGCTAACAGCACCATGTACGGCTTGTCGGCAGGCGTGTGGACGCGTGACCTCGACACGGCCTTGTCGGTCAGCCGCCGTATCCGAGCCGGCACCGTCTGGGTGAACACGTTTATGGATGGTTATGCCGAACTTCCGTTCGGCGGGTACAAAGAGAGTGGGCAGGGCCGTGAGCTTGGTCGCTTTGCGATCGACCAGTTCACCGAATTGAAAACGATTCAGCTACATGTTGGTCCGAGGACTTCATGGTGGGCCAGACGTCGCGAAACGAACGCATGAACGCGACCGGACAAAGTATCTTTCCGGATCGCATCCGAGCAGCGTTTGCGTTCGCTGGGAGCCAATTGCGCCGTTTAGTGACTGAACACCCAGATTATTTTCCGTTGTACACAGAAAACGGAAAGTGGAAGCACGAATCGGAAGCCTGGACGAATTGGTGCGAAGGTTTTCTTGGGGGTATGTTGTGGATCCTTTATCGACAGACCGGGGACGCCTGGTGGCGTGAACAAGCCGAGCATTATTCGCGGCTTATCGAACACCGTAAGACCGATCGCAACGTACACGACCTCGGCTTCCTTTTCCTACCCACCTGGAAAGCGTGGTACGAGCTGACGCAGGATTCGGCCAAAAACCAGGTAGTCATCGACGCAGGCAAGACCCTTGCCCTTCGCTTCCAACCCAAAGGCGGTTATCTACGGTCGTTCTTGGCGCCGGACAGCCTGTTCATCGACATTATGATGAATGTCGGCATTATTTTCTACGCCGCCCAACAGACCAACGACTCGAAGCTATGGCAAGTGGCGACCGATCATTGTCTGACCACCCGCCGTTTTCTCGTTCGTGGCGACGGCAGCACGTCGCACGAGGGCCTGTTTAGTTCCGACACCGGAGAGTTTGTGCGGCAGACCACCCACCAAGGATGGCGAAATGATTCCAGCTGGGCACGCGGCCTGACTTGGGCCTTATACGGATTTACGACCGCTTATCAATTCACTCAGGACGAGCGTTTCCTAGACACCTCCGAGCGTTGCGCGAAATTCTATCTGGACCGCACACCCGCGCACGGAATTCCACCAAACGACTGGGAAGAACCTGAGCCCCGCCGGCCCTATGAGAGCTCGGCGGCAGCCATCGCGGCGGCGGGATTGCTCGAACTTGCCCGGACCGTTAGCGAATCGGCAAAAGCGGATTATTACCGAGAGCGCGCTTTCGCGATCCTCGTTACGCTCATGAGCCCGGAATTCTTGGCCAGTGAAACGCCGGGATGGGAGGGCATTCTCAAACACGGGATTTATCATGAGCGCAAAGGTCTCGGCGTCGATGAGAGCGTCATGTGGGGCGAGTATTTCTTCCTGGCCGCGCTGGACAAGGCTTTGGCCGACTTGGAAGCGCCATGAAAGCTTACGACTTAATCATAATCGGAACCGGAATGGGTGGCGGGACTCTGGCCTATGCCCTCCGCGACTCGGGCCGCAAAATTCTTATGTTGGAGCGAGGCGACTATCTGCCATCGGAACCTGAGAATTGGGATCCGCAAGCCGTCTTTGCGCGAACACGATACAAACCCAAAGAGCAATGGTTTGACGATTCCGGACGGCCTTTCTCACCCGGCGTCCATTATTTCGTGGGCGGCAACACGAAAGTATACGGGGCTGCTCTTCCGCGATTTCGTCGGGAGGATTTCGCAGAGCTTGAACATGTGGGAGGTGTTTCACCGGCCTGGCCATGGACCTACGAGGAGTTCGAGCCCTATTACTGTCGCGCTGAGCAGATGCTTTTCGTCCACGGTGAACCGGGCATCGACCCGACAGAACCGCCGCGTTCAGCGCCCTTCCCATTTCCGGCAGTTCCGCACGAACCATACATCGAGGATCTGAGGACTCGGCTTGAGCGCCAGGGATTGCACCCCTTTTTTCTGCCGTTGGGAATTGATCTACGACAGGAAGGAAAGTGCATTCGCTGCAAAACCTGTGACGGCTTTCCTTGTAAGGTAAATGCGAAGGCGGATGCCGATATCTCTTGCGTCCGGCCAGCGCTGGCATCCGAGAACGTTGAACTCATTACTCGCGCTTTGGTTCGGCGTCTGATTACCGATCCATCCGGCAAAAGAGTGTCCGATGTGGAGATCGAACGCGATGGCGAAAGCCGGCGAATCAGCGCGGATACGTTCGTTGTTGCTTGCGGGGCGGTCAATTCCGCCGCGCTCCTGTTACGGTCAGCCTCGTCGCTGCATCCAAACGGATTAGCGAATTCGTCCGGATTGGTTGGCCGGCATTACATGGTCCATAACAACACCGCCCTCATGGCGGTCGATCCTTTCCGGATCAATCCGACGACGTTCCAAAAGACCATGGCGGTCAACGACTTCTACTTTCGTGGGGAAGAGGGTTACCGGTTTCCTCTGGGTAATCTGCAGCTTCTCGGGAAACTGCAAGCCGGCATGCTGACTGCAAATCAACGCTGGGTACCAAAACCTATTCTGCGTGAATTCGCCGGGCGGAGTGTGGATTGGTGGATCATGTCCGAGGACCTGCCGGATCCGGAGAACCGGATTATTCTTGGGCCCGGCGGCAGGATCGAAGTTCGATTTCGCTCCAATAACGTTAGCGCTCATGAACGGCTGATTAAGGCGGCCGGAAGAATGCTCCGGCGGGCCGGCTTTCCGATCGTACTGACCCAGCGGATGGGGATCGAAACCAATTCGCACCAGTGCGGTACGGCACGGTTTGGGACTGATCCAGCTAAGTCGGTTCTTGATCCTTTCTGCCGAAGCCACGATGTGACCAATCTCTTAGTGGTTGATAGCGCGTTTTTCCCATCCTCGGCCGCCGTAAATCCTGCCCTCACCATTGCCGCGCAAGCGCTTCGCGTAGCCGATCACCTGCTGGGGGGTAGACCCGCGACCGCTACGAAGGTACCGGAAGCTGAGACGGCCGATCAAAAATGACTCCATCAGCTTTCTAGCCCGCAATGAGCTCGTCGATCCTCCCAGCGCGTGATTTTTGCGGGCTAGAAAGCTCTTAACCAGACGCTGGGCGTCTGCTTGAGAGCTTTTTTTTAAAGTATGAATTCGAAACAAACTGTTTTTAAACTCTTCCCTGCAAAAAGCAGCGGAATCCGCCGGCGTAGCCGGAGATTCCGCTGCCATAGCCTGCGTCGCTCAAAAATCTCTAAAGATTTGTGAGCGATGCAGGCTGCCGGAATCAAGATGAGCCCACAATTCGATGTGATTACTTTTGGGGAGACCATGGTCCTCTTTGCGCCCGGCGAGCGGGGGTCCCTGGAATCCGCACCGGTTTATCTAGCTTCGATCGGAGGCGCTGAATCGAACTTCGCGATTGGCTTGGCGCGGCTCGGCCACTCGGTGTGTTGGGTTAGCCGAGTTGGCCGTGATCCCTTTGGCACGCGAGTACTGAAAACCATTCGAGGTGAGGGAGTCGATGTTAGTCGAGTTGAGCAGTGTGATCTGGCGCCTACCGGTCTGATGTTCAAAGAGCCGGGTCCCGGAAATACATCGCGGGTTTACTATTATCGGCGTGCTTCTGCCGCTGCCGCACTGCGAGGCGAACAATTTCAGTCTCTAACAGCTAAATATCTTTTTGTGACCGGAATCACCCCAGCATTAAGCGATTCCAATCGTGAGCTAACAATTGCCTTAGTGGATCGTTTTCGAGCAGCCGGTGTACGGGTCGTGTTCGACCCGAACATGCGCTTCAAGCTTTGGGGGGTGAAGGAAGCGCAACGCGTCTTTCTGGAGCTCGCGCGAAAATGCGATATCCTTCTCCCAGGTCTGACAGAAGCTAAAATTCTCACCGGACTTGAGGACAACGAATCGATGCTGGACGAACTGCTGGCCCTTGGGCCTTCCCAGGTTGTGATCAAGGCGGGTGACCAGGGCGCTTGGTACGCGGGCAACGGAGAACGGGGGTTTTGCCCTTGCTATTCGGTTCCGGAAATCGATCCGGTCGGCGCCGGCGACGCTTTCTGCGGAGGGTTGGTCTCGGGGCTTCTCGACCACCAATCCCTCGGGGAGGCTGTCGGGCGCGGCGCGGCGCTCGGCGCGCTGTGTGTCTCCACCTTTGGCGACTATCAAGGCCTGCCGAGTCGGGCTGAACTCCAGGCCTTCACGGAAGGCAGGCTGGTTCCCGGGAGATAACTGGTCCCGTCACCAATCGGGGTCGAAATCGTCACGCCTCGCGTCGCCTCGCGGCTCGGACGGCCGCCGTCGTTCCGCGGACGCGGAACTATGGCGCCCCTGCGAGTCCGACGTAGCAGGGGGCAACAGGGGCGGAGTCGGGAGCCTCGCCCTGCCGAAGTGATAGCCCTCCGGTCGGCCGACGTAGCGTAGACTTGCAGCCGATCAGTGTAGCATAGGCTTCCAGCCTGTATTCGCGGTGGCGCGCAACGCGCCCGACAGGCAGGATGCCTATGCTACTTTGCCGTCGCCCATCCTACTTCCGGGTAACCGGCGCAGCGCAATCGCGAAGCTTGCCTTTTGGACCCCAAGTCAAACAGAATTTTTAATGCGCCAAAACCTTTTCGACCTCACGGGACGACGTATCCTGATCACCGGCTCCAATGGCGGAATCGGCCATCGGCTTGCTCTTGGTCTGGCACAACACGGCGCCGCGGTGATCTTAAACGGTCGGAATGCCGACAAACTCCACCACGCAGTAGAATTACTGCGCCAACAGGGTCTGAGCGCCCAGGAAGCCCGGTTCGATGTAACCAACGAGGCGGAAATCGCTACCGGCGTAGCCCTGCTCGACCCGCTCGGCGGCGTCGACGTCCTGATTAACAACGCCGGGATTCAACGCCGGATCAGTCTCGAACGAGTTGACTTAGACACCTGGAATGAAGTGCTTCGAACTAATCTCACCAGCGCGATGCTCGTTTCGCGGGAGATCGCCAAACGGATGATCCAGAAGCGAGCCGGCAAGATCATCAACATCTGTTCGCTCATGAGTGATCTCGGCCGAATCACAACTGGTCCCTACACGGCCGCCAAAGGAGGCTTGAAAATGCTGACCAAGGCTATGTGCGCAGACTGGGCCCAATACAACATCCAAATCAACGCAATCGGACCGGGCTATTTTATCACTGAGATGACTCAGGTGCTCGCCGACAACCCGGAGTTTGATGCCTGGGTGAAGGCTCGGACCCCGGCTCGACGCTGGGGCAAACCGGAAGAACTCGTCGGCTCCGCAGTGTTCCTGAGCTCGTCCGCCTCGGACTTTGTTAATGGGCAGATCATTTATATCGACGGAGGCATGATGTCGGTGCTCTGAACAGCACCGAGGGTGACTCCCTCTTGCTGAGAGGCATCATTGACGAACAATGAGTCCTAACGGAGGGTAGGCGGGTCGCACGCGCAACGGTGCTGCGACTGAGCGGCGGTCCTGATCACTTTATGCGAGCCTTATTTACGAAGGCTAGCACGGCAAAGGGAACACCTGGATACAAAACGAGGCCGTAGAAAAGGTTGTCATCCTTAGAGAAATGGAGTGTCATCACGGATGGAACCGGCTGTTGATCTCCCTATTGTAATGGGCTTTGAGTAATGTAATGGGCTTTGAAATGTCCGCAGAAAAACCTGTGCCGGAATCCGAAGCAACCGTCTTTGTGGTGGATGACGACGTCTCCGTGCGGGAAGCCTTGGAAGGTCTGGTTCGGTCAGCTGGATTTAAGGTTGAGACATTTGCCTCTGCTCAGGATTTTTTGGCTTGTCGGAGGGTGGATGCGCCGAGCTGTTTGGTGCTGGACGTGCGCCTACCGGGTCTGAGCGGGCTTGATCTGCAAAAGAGAATCGCAGAAGCGAATACAGAAATTCCTATCGTTTTCATTACCGGGCACGGCGATGTTCCGACATCGGTGCGCGCCATGAAGGCAGGGGCGGTGGAATTTCTGACGAAACCCTTCTCTGACCAGGCCCTGTTGGATGCAATTCAACAGGCGATAAAACGCGACCGATCTTCTCGCCTGGAGCAAGCGCAGCTGGAGGACTTACGCGGTCGGTATGAATCGCTGACGCCGCGTGAGCGGCAAGTGATGGAAAAGGTGGTGTCCGGGCTCCTGAACAAACAAGTCGCGGCAGAACTAGGTACCACCGAGATCACCGTTAAAGTTCAACGGGGTCAGGTTATGCACAAGATGCAGGCCGGCTCTCTGGCGGATCTGGTAAGAATGCACGAGAAGCTGCGGGCCTGGCGCGCAACGAAACATTAAGAGCGAAAGCCCTTCTGCTTGTAGGGCGTGTAGCCGCACGGTGAAGACAGGCTGGAAGCCTATGGTACTTTGAGCGTCCGCAACGTGCGATCGGGGCGATCGCAAAGTAGCATAGGCATCCTGCCTGTGGGATCGCGTTGCGGGCCGCGAATTGGCGAAGTCGGACTTGTCCGACGAAGCCGGCGCCCGGACTTCGAACACGCGACGGTATGAGAGCGATCTTGGATCTCCAACGGGCGAAGTCGGACGGAAATCCGTACGTGCGAAAATCCGTACGGTATCCACTCGACTCTCTTCTATGCGTAACCATCTGATGGGCTGGCACAAACCGTAGGTCAGCAGGGTTGGCACGCAATGTGCCTATACAACTCTACTCAGAGTGACTGAAACCTCCTACTTGGGGAAAAGTGGCTCGAATACCCTCAATCCACAAATTTTCAACTTGGAAAAACCTATGATCAATAACTCAATGCAACGGCGCATCTACGCACGTCAGCAGACGATCGCGAAAGGTAAACGATCAGAAAACGAAGGCCATCAAGGTTGCAGCATTCCAGTAGTTTCCAGCGGCCCAAGAGCAAAACCGCGGCCATTAATCGTGACGTACAACTAGCTTCAGCCTCCCTTTTGGTAGTAAGGAATATGAAAGCTGAGAAATGTATTGCCCGACTAATCCTGATGGCTCCGGTGATCTACTCGCTGGGGTTTGCCGGGTGCTCCGAAGTGGCTGGGACGGCCGGAGCTCAATCTATCGTCAACCTTCAAAGTGCCAGGGTCAGAAAGCTTCGGACCGGCGACAATGTGACCATCGGCCCGGCAACCTATAACTCAGAGACTCGGAACTTCGATAGACCATGGCCATTTGGTCCCGAGTCTAGTGCGCAATAGCACGGGTTTCTCCCGACCCCTTAAAGGGTAAAGCGGAAGGTCGCGCCGGGACCGTCGTTTGGTTCGGCCCACAGCCGACCGCCATGCCATTCGATAATGGAACGACTGATCGCAAGCCCCATACCCAAACCGCCGGGCTTGGTTGTATGAAAAGCATGGAAGATGCGTTCGGCGTTCAGCGGGTCGAAGCCGACTCCCGAGTCTCGCACGGTCACCCGGACCTCATCACCCTCGCCGCGCTCGGTCCTGACGACCAGCTCGCGGTCACGGTCCTCCACACTGTCCATAGCTTCGACGGCGTTCAGAATCAGGTTCATGACCACCTGCTGTAATTGTACTCGATCGCCCATTACAGCAGGTAGATCAGCAGCCAGCTCCATCCGGAGTGCCACGTTCTTTCTCTGAACCTCGTTCTGGGTGAGGATGACGACTTCTTCGATAGCCTCGTTCAGGTCCAACCGTTCCTTCGCCATGCGAGCCTTCTTAAATAGAGCCCGCACCCGCGAGATCACCTCTCCTGCCCGATTCCCATCGCGAATAATGCGGCGAATTGCTTCGCGGACTTCGGCGAAGTTAGGTGCATCTCCGGCCAGCCAGTGCAGTCCGGCATTGGCGTTAGTGACCATCCCCGTTAGCGGTTGGTTGAGCTCGTGGGCAATGGACGCTGCCAACTCTCCCAGCGTCGTTACCCGGCTGACATGAGCCAGTTCGGTTTGCGCTTCGCGCAAAGAAACCTCCTTTTGCCGCAGCTCTTCTTCCGCTTGCTTCCGCTCAGTGACGTCTGTAACCGCTCCGACGAATTCAAAGCCGCCTGGCCCCTCTTTTGAGGGGCGCCCCACCACGCGGAGGTATTTCACCGATCCATCAGGCATCAGCAACCGATGCTCAAAGTCGAAATCCTTCCTATTCTGTACAATGCGATCGATTAATCGACGAACCAGCGCTCTGTCTTGCGGGTGAGTTCGGTGAAGTACGAGCTCCAACGAAGGTTCAGCCGGAGGCTCGTATCCAAATATGCGAAAGGTCTCCTGCGACCAGTAAATTTTGCCACTGGAAACATCCCAGCCGAAACTGCCCGTGTGGCTTAGTTTCTGCGCCTCGGCCAGGTAAACTTCGCTTCGTCGCAAGGCTTCCTCGGCTCGGCTGAGACCAATTCGTTCCTCGGCTTCGCGTAACGCCCTTTGCACGGAGGGCACGATCCTGGACAGCCGCGTCTTGAAAACATAATCCGTCGCGCCGATCTTGAGTGCCTCAATTGCCACTTCTTCGCCCAAGGTTCCGGAAACAAAGATCAATGGCACCTGCGGCCAGCCTTCCTGCGCGATCTTCAAGGCAGACAGGCCATCGAATGACGGCAGGGTATAGTCCGCGAGAATCAAGTCAATGCCGCCCTTTTCGAGTGCCGTAATGAAATCAGCCTTGGTTTCAACACGCATGACCCGGCATCTGATACCATCGGTCGCAAGCGTTTCCTCGACAAGTTCTGCGTCCTTGGGGTCATCTTCAAGATACAGAATCCGCAGCTCAGGTTTCATTTCCAGGTTAGTGTCCGGTCCCCGAAATAGCATGTGATTGCGCGGGGAGGCCCCTAGTTCGTTTTTATGCTTCCTGGCGGCGGCTCGTTAATAATTGCCCAGAAAACCCCTAGTTCCTTGATGGCGTTCACAAACTCGTGAAAATCCACCGGCTTCACAACGTAGGCATTCACGCCCAGCCGGTAGCTTGCTACCATGTCTCTTTCTTCGCGGGACGAGGTCAGTACCACCACGGGAACCAATCGCAGCTTCGGATCCGA
>Ga0213878_10000883_pt1 | contig 10777 bp, 13 predicted proteins | sample VelepicoBEBS_R02_FD_161053 | JGI IMG/M metagenome (GOLD analysis project Ga0213878, IMG submission 161053) | Vellozia epidendroides bulk soil microbial communities from rupestrian grasslands, the National Park of Serra do Cipo, Brazil - BS_R02 | ecosystem: Environmental > Terrestrial > Soil >... | reverse complement strand
AGAAAGTTTGTAAAAATGATGTGTGTTTCTACTTTAAATTTAAAGTAGAAATATTCGAAAACAGTTATCGAATTCCTAAAAACTTGCGTTTATCGGTAAACAAATACAACGTACACGTTAAAATATTCGTTACTAACAGAAAAATAATTAGTAGCCACATGTACAATCGATCGTACCAACACGTACCAACTATCAGTTGGGAGGCCGGATTCCATTTGTACGTATACGCGGGAAAATTAGTCGCGTAACTACACGCTCTAAGTGTAGCGGCTGGTATCGCGAGAAACGCAATTTCGCATTCTATGCTCGTTAAAGATTGCATGTTTATATTCGTTGAACACGTAACGGATTCGTTTGAATCACGAACGCAGTTTGCGTGTATGTTAATATTCGTACCTTTACAATTCATTATCGGATTCGTATTTTGCGAGACTTTTATGTTACACTTTAAATCAACGTTATTACAATCCGATTGTATCGCGTAACAGGTCGGATGCGATTCCAATACGATAAGTTCTGCGCAGTAAGAAAAACGTATGTGTGGAAAACATCGATACGTTCCAAAATCGTCTTTTTTAACGTTATTTATTCCCAAGTCTATTCCGTCGTACGGAAATTGAGAGGAAAAGATGTTTACGTAATATCTTCCGTCGGGATTATTGCGGGATAGCTCTGTACCCATGAATATTACGTAGTCCGTATAAGGATCAAAGTACCGATATCTATACCATCTAAAAGCATCTGCGCAATTCATTATCGTATTCTGACCTACTAATACTACTTTATTTTCTGGTTTGGGTGGTTTATTAGTGTCAGAACATCGACGCATTCGACCGTTATCATCGTTCTGCAAACAATATAACGCCTTAGTATGCAATGTTATATTCGCATTAGTGCAGCTAACGGTCGAATCGCAATTATACAACTTTTGAGCAGATATCGCTAAAAAATAATGCGCGATCAACAAAATAACGTATAAATTCATTTCGTTAAGCATATTCTGTTGTAATTGTTTATTAAATCATATTCGGTATTGCCACAAATTATTTTGTTTTCTACTTTAAATTTAAAGTAGAAATATTTAGTAACAGTTACCAAATTCTTAAAAAATTTCGCGGATTCTTAACCAAACACACCGTGCACGTTAAAATATTCGCGAATATGGCTATAAACAGAAAAACAATTAGTAGCCACATGTACCATTGATTATACCAACACGTACCAACTATCAATTGGTAAGCCGGATACCATTTATACGTGTACGCGGGCGAATTAGTCGCGTGATCACACATAATAAATGTAACGGCTGGTGCTATGTTAAACGTAATTTCGCATTCTATGCTCGTTAAAGATTGCATGTTTGTATTCGCGGAACACGTAACGAAATTGTCCGCATCACGGGTGCAGTTTGTGAATATATTCACATCTTCACCTTTACAAGTCATTACCGGATTCGTATTTTGCGATACTTTCATGTTACATTTTAAATCAACGCTACTACAGTCCGATTGTATCGCGTAACAGGTCGGATGCGATTCTAATACGATAAGTTCTGCGCATTTGGAACGACGTATGTGTGAAAAACATCGATACGTTCCAAAATCGTCTTTTTTAACGTTATTTATCCCCAAGTCTATTCTGTCGTACGGATGTTCCGATTGAATTATGTTTACGTAATATCTTCCATCGGGATTATAAACGCGTGCTAGATCTGTGCCCATAAATATTACACGATCCATAATAGGATCAGAGTACCAATACCTATACCATCTAAAAGCATCGGCGCAATTCAATATCGTATTCTGACCTACTAATACTACTTTATTTTCTGGGTTGGGTGGTTTATTAGTATCAGAACATTGACGCATTCGACCGTTATTATCGTTCTGTAAGCAATATAACGCCTTAGTAGATAACGTTATATTTGCATTGTTACAGCTAACGGTCGATACGCAATTATACAACTTTTGAGCAGATATCGCGCAAAAACAACTCGCAACAGACAGAATAATGTATAAATTCATTTCGTTAAGTATATTTGTTACTAATTGTTTATTAAAATCATATTCGAAATTACCGCGAATTAATTTTAATAAGATGGTCGCAGTGGTGTTTAAATTCTATGTTAGCTTTTGTCGCTAAACCGACTGGAATATTATATATTTTGTCGGCAATTTCTAATTTATGTTTACGGGGTTCGTGTGTATTGTTAAGTGCGCTATGAATTAATTCTATTATTTTAGCGCACGCTGATTCAGAACACGACATTTTAGTCATTTTGTTACAAATTGCGTCGTAAACGTCTTCCATTTCTGGTTCGATAGTTTGAACGCACTTCCATTTAGCGACAACGTAATTATAAAATTTTATAGCTAATCTATATTTGATATCTGGTTTATTGTTTACGATAAAAGTTTGTAATAAATTACGAACTTTGATACATCTCGGTGTGTGTTTACCAGTTAAACGATATATTTTTTTAATCTCTTTATTTAACTCGTAGTCCGTCATCGCGTTTAACGAATCGATATACTCTGATATCAATTTAATTCGTTCCGTAACGCGATGTATTGCTTCGTTTCTAGATTCAATTATAGCACGAGGCTTAGCACAATTCGAACAACGATCTTCGTGGAAATGATGAACATACTCGGAAGAATGTTTACTACTTCCACTACTAATATCATCGCACGATTTAAATGCGTCGTAATATGCGTCTGTGGCCGATAAATTACTGCTACAATCGGATAAGCTCGGAATATTTTCTTCTAATTCTAACATGTTTAAATATCATCTACGTAAATTCTTAATAAGTTTACATTCATCGTCGGTTCGAAAGTTATAGCTCAATTTGAAGGAATTCGATCGAACACGTCCGCTTCAGACGGTATTATAATCGAATTCGCAAATACGATCGAACATATTAATTTTCTAAATAATTCTGGTTGATTTAACGCCGATAGTGTATCTTCTAACTGAACTATTATTGGATGTTTTGACGCGGTTTTGTTAGTAATTACAGATTCGATTGTTTTTAGCGTTTTTGTCACATAAGAAATCATAGGGGATCTTAATACGGAAGAAAACATGTGTAATCCATCGTCGCAAATCCACATTCTGATACCATCGTCAGATATATATTTGAGAACGTAATAATTCGATGCCGATTTCAAAAATCCTACTGGATTGTTAGCATACGGACCAATTATCGATTGGGATAATATTTCCGCTAAATGTACGTACATGATGCACGGAGTACAACATTCTTTCGCGATAACGGACATATTTAACGGCGTGAGTTTCGGATCTTTATTATATGTTCTAACTATTAACGATCGCCTTATGGATAGAATATCATAAGGCTCGATAGTATCTAATTCTGGATATAATGCCAAAGTCGCGTCGATATACGAAAGACCAATTGACATGGACACGTATTTTTTCATCTGGATTAATTTCAACACCTGATACGTTAATATTTTTTTATACTCACATATCGGAATAATACTTATTAACGAATTACGTAATACTTTAAGTTGATTGTGCATTTCTGATAATTCTACGGGATCGTTCGTGTCGGATATTATATCTAACACGACGTCGCTGTTTTCTTGTACAGCTTCGATAAACGAATTTATGGATAAATGTTGAATCGATAGAGATATAACGCGCTCTACTCGTTCGTATATCGTTTTAAGAAACTCTGATACGAAATTCGAATATTCAGTGCATTTCATGTTTACGTATTCTCTTTGGTACGATAATTTTGCATCTTCTTGAATTTTCTCTTTAGTGCATATAAAATATGGCGGTATTTTAGAATAATCGTATTGTGGTTTGATACACGTTCCTATGCCGAGTAATAAGTTAAGTATAGATACATCATCGTTATCGTTTTGGTTCGATTCGCGATTTTTTTTATTCTTAAACAATCCCAACATGGAACCGAGTTTAACGACGTCTATATCAACGATGTCGTATGGAATACCGGTGCGTTTAGAGGCAGCGAGTTTACGATCTTTACTTTCTTCATCGCGTTTTCTTTTTAAAGCCATTTCTACTTCGAGTTTTGCGAGTTTTTCTCTTTGATCTGCGGTTAATTCCGGAAGATTATTCATAGTTTTGTTTTTGAATGTAAATTATGATACCTGAAAATCTGAAAATATCATAAAATATCGATAATGTGTACATACAATGTCTAAAAAACGAAAATGGACGTTATATGGTCCGGATTATGACGATTTATTATTTAATTATATAAACGCTACAAAATATCCCGATAAAGTTGAATGGAATAAATTTACCCCGTTATGCGCACCAATCAACTGTTATTCGAGAGACGGGCGTTTTACGCCTATTCAATGTTTGCTGTATCGAGCAACCGATTATAATTCTTTAATTAATTTACGCGTCGGCGATACTGTACGACTTATGGACAGATTTTATTCGTGGACTGATAAATTTACCGTCGCAGTTGATATATTAAATTATTACATCGAAGGAGTGATTTTGAAAATAAAAGGTGATGATATAATCGGTATCGATTTAAGAAAAATAAACCAAACTCAATCCGAAGTTTTACTTCCACCTAACGAGTACATCGTGACAGACATTTCTTCTGTACATTGCGTGCGCGTTGTAACTATAAAATTAGTTAATTGTTCGTGATAATCCAATTATCCATATTAAATGTAATATGGACACGAATTATAAATATTTTCGCGCGAGTTAACAAAATTTTACATAGAAAATGATACGACGAACGAATATTTCTTCTTTTCAGTCGGGTAAAGACATCATGCTTATCGAAGACCAGTTGGATGTATTTTTAAAGAATCTCAAGCCAACTACTGTTGGCAATCTTAACTTGATAAGTGGTAATACTTTATACAAGCCAAAAAATGGCGGAACTCGTATAAATGACGCGTATAAAAAACCGTATAAAGAATCGTATCAAGAATCGTATCAAGAATCGTATAAAGAAGCAATAGATTCCACACACGAGGCGATACGAGACGGGACTATAGATGATAGCGATACGCAATCGGGAGCCGAAATAACGATTCCTCCGTTAAATACCGATCTTAGAATGACAAATTTACTTCCAGAATACGATAACGAAGAAGATGTGTCACCGACTTCGTTTATGGCTATGCATCCTCACGGTACATACAACGATATTGTAAATAGGGAAAATTTTTCTTGGCACAGTGTATCCGAAAACGATACGGACGATATTATCAGGAAAAAGGCTTTAATACATCCGGTTCAAAATCAACACATGTGCGGATCGTGTTGGGCCATGGCATTGGCCTCGTGTATCAGCGATTGTTTTGTGGTTGCCGGGGTTGTAAATTGGATGCCTCGTATAGCCCCAACGTTTATTATGATGACGATACCAAAACATTTAGGTAACGATCGGTGCGATGGAGGGAATCCAGCATCTACCGCGTTTGCGCTCGAGTCTATTCCCATTGCTGATACCACTTGTATAGATTATTCGTGGTGTGCTAATGACAAAACGCTTTGTACTTCGGCTTCTGCCGCAAATCATTTTAGAAGTTCATTAGGTTCGGAATTAAACAAACAAATACCTAGCCCAGAAAGCGCCTGTTATTTCGACGGAGACAGGCATTTATATCGAATAGATTCCGGAACCGAGGCGTTATACATCACGGATAAAATGCCGGACGTAAAATTTAGAGACATTATTAAGCGACATATAATCGAATTCGGACCTCCATTAGCCGGTTACGCAGTGCTCGCAAATTTTATAAATGGATATTTTACGAATGAAAACGTAAACCAAGGAATATATTTCGATCGCGCACGTTACTCTTCAGATATATCGTCGAATACACCACTCGTATTTAACGATGCGTATGCCTCAAAGTTTCAATTATCCGGATTACACGCGGTGGCTGTCGTAGGATGGGGCATCGGAAAAAATGTTCAATACGATACAGATAAATACGGAGATGTACCTTATTGGATAGCGCGTAATTCTTGGGGCTCGTCGTGGGGACATATGAAAGGATACTTTAAAATAGCTATGTATCCGTGGAATAAATTTGCACAATTCGGTAAACAGATTTATATTCACGGATCCACGATAGGCGGCATGATACTAGTGAGATGCACACAACCTCCTACAATCGGTAAACTTCCATCTATACATAAAAATCATTTTACGAATATAATACGTAGTATGGATGACGAATATTACAAAAGTTCACCGATTGATATAATTAAAACCCATAAACATCACGAGATCACATCGCGTGACATATTCTATGAACGCATTATCATATGTATTATAATATTTATATGCATCGGAATACTGATAAAAATATTTATTAATAAACGTAAAGCGTCGAGAGCATTTTAACACAACAAAAATTATAAAATATATGGTTTATTACTACTTTAAATTTAAAGTAGTACACCGATTAATTCCCGGTCATACACCATTATTAGCGACGAAGAGGAGGATACGCTTCGCAATCTTTAAGATAGCAAATTTTTTTCTTCCCACAAATTGCCATTCCTATAGAAGTATCGCACACCTTGTATTCCGAGGGCGGTCTTGTACCGGTAACACCATTCGGTTTGCCGGATCGAACCGCGTTAGCATTATTTACGATAAACTGTTTAAGCAGAGTATAATTATTATCGACGTTGTCTTCGTCGGGATCAAATACCGATATCGGAATACCGTTTACGTACATCACTATGAATGGTACGTATTTAATAGGAAGTTTTGTGGTAGATGCCATTTTAACTACGCGCATACCCTGTTGATCTACGTCCATTATAGCATATGTGCACCCTTTAATTGTAGTCGATACGTGCACGAATGCGGGAAGAACGTCTTTACAATACATGCAGTTTATTGAACTAAAAAACACTAAACTAAATTTAGGAAATTTGTTTGCGAATTCGTTATTTGTTGTTACATGAAAATCATTCGGTGTGAGATATACAATACTCATTTTAATTGTAAAATATAGATATTGCGATCGAGTGTATCAGCAAGGTGAAATCTTATTTAAAATCGTGTGTATAACGTCGGGGTTACCACCGTCTAAAGCGGCTTCTATAAGGGTTTTTCCGTGAAACGTTCTGTGCCAGTTTAAACATTTAGAATTTAACAAAATAGAAATACTGTTTGTGTCGGCGGTAGAAATATAATAATGTACGAGTTCTGTAGGATCGAAGTTAGTGATGATGACATATATTAACGACGATCCTTTAAAAGCGATGGCAATTTTTAATAACTCCATCGCGCGTTCGTACTCCATATTCGTAATATACGATATATCATCCGCTGTATATTTTTTATTCTTCAACAGTTGTTTTTCTCTACGAGTATATATATATTGTTGACATATAGGACAATAAGTTAACCGTTTTTCTTTAAACGTGTTAATGTCTGTAATACAAGACGAATGAAAGCAATGACCACACGGCAACTTTGTAGTATTGTATCCGAGACATTTATGTCCGATAATTATTTTATACATCTTGTCGAAACATATACTACATTCGTCAAAATTTTTTCCAAATATTTTTGACCGACGTGAAAAATTAATGAAAGTCATTTTACAATCTCAAAATTTTGGTTTTGTCCTCGCGTGAAAACCCAACAGCACGACGAACATATAACCTAATCGATACGTTATTTTAAAAAAATGACAACCGGTGATTATTCTATATGTTTAGCGTGTAAAAATGTACCCAATTGGATGCGTGATGGACCTACTGACTACGAATTGGGTACTACTCGGAACGTCTTTTACACTAAAATCGCGGACGTTTTGAATATTTTATACAACAGTGCTCAGCCGCATTCACCGTACATTGACATTTTTACTATATCCAATGAGAATGAAATTTATAAATTAAAAAAGTATAAACAACTTACACCGTACGAAGCCGCGTTAGCTATAACGTGGACACAAACACGCTTGGCTATGGACGGACACATACGGGACATGATTAAATTTTATGGTATGAAGGAATGTAGCGAAGATTATCAATTAGAAACGATTAGATATTTTTCTAACGCGTGCGAGTGGGGAAATATCACTCGATGGTTTGCACACTCTCTTTGTCATTTAATATTTGTTTTACATAATAAAGATCGCATAAACGAAGCGTATAGTATCTGTCCAACGAAAGAGTTAGAATTAGAGGATACTGCGCTTTTTGACAAATATAAAAATTTTAGAATTCAATACGATAATGTTTGATTTATGCGCCGATGTTAATTGTGACACCGGCGTATATAGAGTTAACGTTATCACGCGAAACCGAATGAACAATATATTAGATCTTACCAAAATGATTTTCTGAATAACTATTGCACCATTATCTTAAAATGCGATTCGTAATATTTGCAAGTAAGCTCTCCGGGGTAGTTGGTTGCAATCCGTTTCAGTCGATGGAACAGGTGGCATTAGATATACTTAAAACGGATCATTCCGAGACGTATATTGAAGCGTTGAACCGAAATTCGTTAATCGAAGTATCACCCGAAAGTTTATTAGGTTCGAGTGCACCGTCCGAACCTTTACCACAACCAACTATAAACGATTTAATAACTAACACGGATGCTAATCCGTCTCAAGTCGAAGAATTTGCGACTCGCGAATCGTCGGGTAACATTCGGGTTGCTGGCGAAATTAAAAGTTACATTTTTAGGGAAAGGGGTACTCGTAACGAAGCGGCAAATATGAGTAAATTAAATATCGAATACACGAAACCGAACGATACGTATAAATTGAAACTAAAATTTTCAGAAGACGAAGTATTTTTATACGGAAAAGTGGATGGTATAGCCGTAGATTCAGATGGTCAAAAATACGTAATAGAATCGAAAAACAGACAATATAAATTATTTAATACGGTACGCGACTACGAACGAATTCAATGTATCGCGTACATGAAACTTCTTAACGTGTCAAAATGTTTACTGGTAGAACATTATAACGATACATATTCGACGCAATGGATTCATTTAAGTAATACAGAATGGCACGATATTATTATTGGAATTAATACGTTCATAATATATTTTAAAAGATTACTATCAGACACGGCGTTACAAGATCAACTCGTAATTAAATATAAATCGTAATCGTATTTTAAAAAAGTCGTTATGACGTGTAAACAATCGATTATATCGCTTTTAGACGAACTATTACGTTTGTTCGAATACGGAGATATTAACAAATTAGTATATCGACGGCTAATACATTTACGCCATAAAATAAGAAATATATACGAGTCAGACACAATATATAACGCGTGTGACAACTTTTACTCATTATATTCTAAACGTCTGTTTGAAAACGATATATCGGTATTTGCAACTACTCCGTATTTCGATATCATAGATTCGATATGGAACGAATTAAGTCTTGCAAATAAAACATTAATATGGAAATGGAGTGATAAAATAATAGACCAAATTATGTTAGAACGTGTGGCTGTTTAACTTATAATTTCCATATCAAATATGATATGGAAACGAGTCGATTACTTATCGATGTTTGAGATAAGTACTTACAATGTGCCGTTTGCAATTGGTGTTAAGACAATGACACAATATTTCAAACAATCGATCGGATCCCGTTCTTACAAAATCCAAAAGCATTTGCGTTTTCGAAATAGGCGGTTCATCCTTCATCTCCCGCATTACATCTACAAATGTTTGAAACTCTTTAAACGCATCGAGGGATGCTTCGAAACCAAGATCGTAATCTATAGCCACCGCTAGCGCTTCGTAATTTTCAAGAATACGCTGTTGCCAGTTATCTGCCATGGTGTAATAATAATTTATACTGTTTTAAAAAATAATATTTGTTTCAAATTCGCATGAATTATGTTACATTTACAAAGTTAAAGTATAATATAAATAATACGGAAATAAATTAAATTATTAATTTCCATATCACATTTGATATGGAAATACAATGCACTTATCTTGCTGCTTGTATGGTAAGATAAGTATTCACGACATGATATCTGCCAGTATTGGCGAGACATTGGCACAAGATTTCAAATAACGAATCGGATGATTCGGACATTATGAAATCCAGAAGCATAGTTGTTCTGTAAACAGGAGATGCTTCTATGTACATCATTCGCATTGTATCTACAAATTTTCCAAACTCCACAAACGCATCGAGCGACAATTCGAGGTCATTGTCGTAATCTATATTCAACAATAAATCCTCGAAGTTGTTGTTGATAAACTGTTTCCAGTACGACTCCATGGTTGTGATAATTTATACCCGTTTAAAAATTAATATTAATTTCAAATTCGTATGCATTGTGTTACATTTACAGTTTGAAGCATAATATATAAATAATATGACGAATTCATCGATTCACTCTATCATGGGAGATTATATTTCGATAATACCGTATGGCGCTCCAATTGTCACTGCCATAATTACGACTATTATGATGATGCTTCAAACAAATATCGGGCCTTTTATATCACAATGCGTATTGCATTTTCAAAATTCGGTATCAAAACTTAAAAATTGTCAATATAATATCGTATCCATATCGTATAAACAAAGCAGAGGAGGAAATAAACTAGGTAGTGTAAGTGTATCGAACATGGATTGTTATAATGACAAACTTATTAGAGCGGTTTTAGCCCATATAGAGCATAGCACTGCTAATGCGAATCATGTACGTTGTTTGGTCGCGCCAGATTGGAATACATTGTTAATTCAACCGTATTCCAGCGTAAAGTTCGAAG
>Ga0213878_10000882_pt1 | contig 10778 bp, 11 predicted proteins | sample VelepicoBEBS_R02_FD_161053 | JGI IMG/M metagenome (GOLD analysis project Ga0213878, IMG submission 161053) | Vellozia epidendroides bulk soil microbial communities from rupestrian grasslands, the National Park of Serra do Cipo, Brazil - BS_R02 | ecosystem: Environmental > Terrestrial > Soil >... | reverse complement strand
GGAATACCGCCCGTGTGCGTGGTGTACTTCCCGACGTCACCTTCGTTGTGACCGGCGATCGCGTTCTGCCGGCCGGCGTTGAATTCGGCGGCTACCGATCGCACCAGATCATCACCGACGAAGTTGTACGTCGAATGCCAGAAGTCCACGGCCGGGGTCAGGAAATGGCTGATCGCGTAATTCGCGTTCGCTCGCGGATCTTGCCAGTCGCTCGGATACGACGAGGTGAGCTGGAAGATGCCGTGCCCGCCGTCACCGGAGATGTACGTTTCCGGCGAACTGCCCAAGGTCTGAAGCCAGCCGGCGACCTTGATCGTCTCTTGCCAACCCTCCGCGTAGAGCCAGCACGGCGGAAAGTTCGCGGCCACCGCGGCCGCCTGAATCGCGTCGCCGTAAGGAAGGCCACTCGGCAGCCCAGCACCTGAAACACCGTACAGCATAGGTGGACTCCTGATCCGGTAAGGACTTGGATGCTTTTGCGGGCGAGCCGAGCGTCCCTACGGCTTCGGCCGTCGTTGACAAGGAGCGGCGCCGGGTCCTACACTTAGCGCCGTCCCTCCCGGGCCATTAGCTCAGTTGGTTAGAGCGCATGCTTGATAAGCATGAGGTCCATGGTTCGAATCCATGATGGCCCACCATGTCGAAGCCTCGCGCCGCGAGGCTTTTTCGTTTCCCAGGACGGCGAGCATGCGAGCGTGGAAAGGAGCGCGCGGTGCAAGACTCCGGCCTGACGTGTCCCGCCTGCGGCGGTCCGAACGAACCCGGGACCGCGATCTGCACCTGGTGCGGCAACCCGCTCGCGCACGGCGCGGCACCGCCCAACGCGCCGCGGCCGCCCGGATCACCGGCGCCGCCCAGACCGGGGCCGCCGCCTCCACCCTCGCCGCCGCAGAGACCGCCGCAACCGCCGCCGCAGCCCGCGAGCACCGGACCGGGCGCGAAGGGGTGCCTGACGCTACTGCTCGGATGCGTCGGGCTGATCGTCGTCGGCTTCATCGTGATCATCATCATCGGCGGGATCATCGCCGCCTTCGCGCCGTCCTCGCCGACGCCGCACCCGCACTCGCGCGCGACGCCGCATCGAGCGCAGCGATGAAGCTTCGCTCGGCACTCGCGATCGCGGGACTCGCCTCGGCGTGCGCGGCACCGGCGCTCGCGCAAACCGCGCCGCCCGCGCCGGCGGCAACCGCAGTACCGTGGCGCCCGCGCCCGGTGATCATCATCGATCCGAACCGGTATCTCGCTTCACCGACACCGCGTCCGCACGCGAAGCGCCACCCCACGCCGCGGCCGCACGTGTGGAGACGCCCGCTCCACCGCCCGACGCCGGGTCCCGAGGTCTTCGAGCGGCACGATACCGCGCCGCCGCCGACTACGCCACCCCGAGCACCTTGACGAGGAACGCGTAGCGGTCGGCGACTTCGTCGATCAGCTTCGCGGTCGGTTTGCCGGCGCCGTGACCGGTCTTCGTCTCGACGCGCAGCAGGACCGGCGCGGCACACGATTGCGCGTGCTGCAGCGCCGCGGCGAACTTGAACGAGTGCGCCGGGAAGACGCGGTCGTCGTGATCGCCGGTCGTGATCAGCGTCGCCGGATAGCACACGCCTTCCCGCACGTTGTGGTACGGCGAGTAGCCGAGTAGCGTGCGTACGTCGTCGGCATCGTCCGCCGAGCCGTAGTCCGACGTCCACGCCCAGCCGATCGTGAAGCGCTGGAACCGCAGCATGTCGAGCACCCCGACCGACGGCAGCGCCGCGCCGAAGAGCTCCGGGCGCTGCGTCATGCACGCGCCGACGAGCAAACCGCCGTTCGAGCCGCCGTGGATCGAGAGCTTCGGCGTCGACGTCCACTTCTCGGCGATCAGGAACTCGGCCGCGGCGATGAAGTCGTCGAACGTGTTCTGCTTGTTCCGCCGCGTCCCGTCCTGGTGCCAGCGCTCGCCGTACTCGCCGCCGCCGCGCAGGTTCGCGACCGCGTAGATCCCGCCCATCTCGAGCCACACCAGCACCGCGGACGAGAACGCCGGCGTGAGCGAGATGTCGAACCCGCCGTACCCGTAGAGGATCGCCGGGGCCGTGCCGTCGCGCGGCGTCCCCTTCTTCAACGTCACGATCATCGGGACGCGCGTGCCGTCTTTGGACGTGTAGAAGACCTGCTCGCTCGAGAACTCAGTGGTGTCGAAGCGCACCTGCGGCGTGAAGACGCGCGTCGAGAGCCCGGTCCCGAAATCGTAGCGGTAGATCGACGTCGGCTCGGTGTAGCTCGTGTAGCTGTAGAACGTCTCGCGATCGCTGCGCTTCCCGGTGAACCCGGCGACGCTGCCGAGTCCCGGCAGCGCGACCTCCGAGACCGGTTTCCCGTCGAGCCCGAAGACGAGGACGCGCGCGAGCGCGTCGTGCAGGTACGACGCGACGATCTTCTCGCCGAAGAACGACGCGCCGTCGAGCGAGTCGTCGCATTGCGCGACGATCTCGCGCAGCGTGCCGTCGTGGAGGCCGATGGCGACGATCCGCCCGCGCGGCGCATCCTTGGTCGTGAGGAAGTAGAACGTCGTGTCGTCGTTGGCGAGATACGCGTAGCGCGCGTCCTCGTGCGGGATCAGCTCGATCACCGCGCCGTCCGAGCTGAGATCCTTGACGAAGATCGCGTTCTCCGGCGCGGTGCCGCGGCTGACGTCGAGGACGAGATAGCGACCGTCCTCGGTCGTGATCGCGGCGAAGTTCCAGTCCTTGTGATCGGGCCGCTCGTAGACGAGCAGATCGGTCGATTGCGGCGTCCCGACCTTGTGGAAGAACACCTTGTGAAAGAAATTGGTGTCCTTGAACTTGTTGTCGGACGCCGGCTCGTCGTAGCGGCTGTAGTAGAACCCGCTGCCGTCGCGCTTCCACGACGCGCCCGAGAACTTCGACCACTTCACGACGTCCGGGAGATCGCTGCCGGTCGCGACGTCGCGGACGTGCCATTCCTGCCAGTCGGAGCCGGACGAAGAGACGCTGTACGCGAGCCGCGCGCCGTCCTCGCTGAACGCGGAGCCGGAGAGCGCGACCGTCCCGTCCGGCGAGAGCGTGTTCGGGTCGAGCAGCACGCGGCCCGGCTCGGCGAGGTCGCGCGTGACGTACAGGACCGCCTGGTTCTGCAGGCCGGTGTTGCGGAAGTAGGCGTAGAGGCCGCCGGCGCGCTCGGGGACCGAGCGGCGCTCGTAGTTCCAGACCTCGGTCAGCCGCGCGCAGATCGTCGAACGCTGAGGAACCGTCGAGAGGACGGATTCGGTGAGATCGTTCTCCGCGGCGATCCAGCGCTGCGTCTCGGGTGAGTCGACGTCCTCGAGCCAGCGGTACGGGTCGGCGACCCGCGTCCCGAAGTACTCGTCGACCTGATCCACCCGCGGAGCGTCCGGGTACGGCAGGGGCATGGTGGCAGCCGGAGCCATTCCGTCCTTATGCGGCCCGAAGGCCGCCGGGCACCTCTTCGGCGAACGAACCGGGCCGGACGGGGACGTAGCTCAGCTGGTAGAGCGCCTGCTTTGCAAGCAGGATGTCAGGGGTTCGAGTCCCCTCGTCTCCACCACGATTCGCTGGAGTTGCCTTGGCTGACGACGCCGCGCGACTGCGCGGGCTGTACCTCGACACGATGGAGCGGATCTTGTGCAACTCCATCTACCGCGATTCGAGCACGCTGTTCGACGGGCGTGAGATTCCGTACGACGAGGGCACGCGCGGCGACGGGCGCGTGTGGCCGACGCGCGCGCTCACGATGATCGGCGAGATTCGCCTGCACCATCTCCGCGAATGCGTCGAGACCGTGTTGTGCGACAGCGTTCCGGGCGATCTCATCGAAGCCGGCGTGTGGCGCGGCGGCGCGTCGATCATGATGCGCGCGGTGCTCGCCGCGTACGGCGTCGACGACCGGCGGGTCTGGCTCGCCGATTCGTTCCGCGGCCTTCCGCCGCCGAATCCCGAGCGCTATCCGGCCGACGCCGGCCTGGACTTGAGCGGGATTCCCGCCCTCGCCGTTTCCGCCGACACCGTGCGCGAGAACTTTCGTGCGTTCGACCTGCTCGACGATCGGGTGCGCTTCGCCGAAGGCTGGTTCGCGGAGACGCTTCCGCACCTCGATGCGCAAGCGTTCGCGGTGATCCGGCTCGACGGCGATCTCTACGAGTCGACGACCGACGCGCTCGAGTCGCTGTACCCGAAGCTCAGTCCGGGCGGATTCCTCGTCGTCGACGACTACGGGTGCATCCCCGCATGTCGCGCAGCGGTGCACGACTATCGGGAGCGGCACGGCATCGGGGAACCGATCGCGGAGATCGACTGGACCGGCGTGTACTGGCGAAAAACTCCCCCCGCCGCACGGAATGACGTTCTCACCCGCGGGTGGTAAGAAACGGCTGCGCGGGGCAAGCTGACGCTCTGCGCAGGGGGCCGCTTTGCATCGACTCGGTCTTTTGTTTGCCGTTCTGATCCTCGTCGTCGCCTGCGGCGGCGGTGGAGGCGGAACATCGACCATCCCGGGTGGCCCTTCCGTGCCCGCAGGCGGCGTGAATGGGGCCGCCGTCGTGCCGTCGTCCTCGCCGACCGTCTCGCCGACACCGGCCTGCGTCGTCGGCAACGCCGGCGCCACGGCTCCCTGCCCGACGCCGACCGCCTCACCGTCGCCGGGCCCGTCCCCGAGCGGCTGTCTCGTGGGCGGCCCCTCCGGCACGTCGCCGTGTCCGACACCGACCGCTTCGCCCTCGCCGGGACCGTCTGCCAGCGGATGTCTGACCGGCGGCGCGGGGCGGCCGGTCCCGTGCCCGACCGCGACGCCGAGTCCCACGCCGACCCCGGTTTCGAGCGGACCGCCGTGCCTCGCCGGAACGCCCAACGGAACCGCGCCCTGCCCGACGCCGACGGCGTCGCCTGTGCCGAGCGCCGTCCCGACTGGACCGACCTGCGTCGTCGGCAGCCCGTCCGGAACCGCGCCGTGCCCGACGCCGACGCCGACGCCGAACCCGTCGCCCAGCTCCGTCCCGACCGGCCCGTCATGCGTGGTCGCGGGCGCCAACGGCGGCCCCAGTCCATGTCCGACGCCGACGCCGGTCCCGACGCCGAGTCCCGTCCCGAGCGGACCGTCCTGCGTCACCTCGAACGGGACCGGCACGCCGGTGCCGTGTCCGCAAGGCGCGCTGCGCAGTACCCGCAAGCACTGAACCGCCGCGCCAGGACCGCGCTCCCGGGGACGTGAATGGTGGTCGGCCGTCCCCGGGGGATTAGCTCAGCTGGTAGAGCACCTGCATGGCATGCAGGGGGTCAGGAGTTCGAGTCTCCTATCCTCCACCACGTCGAAAAGCCCGTGTCCTGTGCCCGGGCTTTTTTATCGGAAGCGCAACGGCAGTGCTAACTTCCGGAAAAGCACCTTGCTCGCGCTCCCTCGCTTGCGCTACGGTCAGGCTCCGGGTGTCATGCGAGGAGAGTACGCAGGCAATGGAAGCGCCCGTTCAGGACCGGGTCGATTTCGACCATTTCGTGGATGATCTCGAACTGCTGATGCCGATGCTGCTCCCGGGTGTGCGGCTCGTCCATGAAGCTTCGGGGTTGACCGTCTCGCGCGGTCGGTCGGACATCAGCGTTCAGCGCTTGTCGTGGTCGACGTGTGCGATCGTGATGCGGTTCGACGGAACGCGCGTGCTGAGCGCGACCGCGCATCTGGCGCCTGCGGCGATCGCCGACCTGCGCGCCGACATGATCGGGTTTCTCTGCGGCGCGCCGCTGCGCTCGTTCTCGATCTGGCCGAGCACCACGCCGAAGCCCGAGCTCAAATCGCGCCGCCGCGCGCGCCGTCCCGAGTTCCGGCTGGCGTCGTGGTGGTCGCGGGAGCGCCGCGAGCCGACGGCGTAAGGTCGCTTCGCGGAGGACGCCGGGCCGTCGCGGCGCGGTGACGCGTCGAGGAACGTCCGGGCTCCATCGGGCAAGGTGCAGGATAACGTCCTGTCGGGGCGACTCGAAGGAAAGTGCCACAGAAACATACCGCCGAGGGCTTCGACAGGCTCAGCCTGACAAAGGCCCACGGTAAGGGTGAAATCGTGCGGTAAGAGCGCACGGCGCTCCGCGGTGACGCGGGCGCGGGTAAACCCCACCTGGAGCAAGACAGCTCGTTCTTCGACAGGCTCAGAATGACTGAGGAAGCTCAGGATGACTGAGGTCGTCGGACCGCCGGCCCGGCGGATCGAGCAACGTCGCACCGAGGCCGCTCGTGAGAGCGCGCCCCAGAGAGATGACGGCCTCGGCCTCTTCGGAGGCTAGGACAGAATCCGGCGTACAGGCGTCCTCCGCGCCTCGCAACTGATGGGCCCGCCGTTCGGTCTAGGCGAATGATGTCGACCGTGGCGCATTTCACCAAGGACATGACCGTCGAGCAAGCGTTCAAGACGCACGCCGGCGCGAAACGCGTCTTCGCGCGCTTCCATCTGGGCGGCTGCTCGCACTGTTCGATCAGCGAGACCGAGACGATCGAGCAAGTCAGCGAAGGTTACGGCATCCCACTGAACCTGCTCATGGCCGACCTCGAGAAGCTCTTCGACCAGCCCGCGCTCGACGTCGGCGATACGGTCCGTCTCCCCGACGAGATCCGCGCGAAGATCCCGCAGCTCGCGAGCGTCCCGGAGTTCGGCAAGGTGACCGATCTCGCCGCGGGCGCCTACACCGTCGTGTTCGGGGAAGTCCGGCTGCAAGGGCTCGCCGAGGACTTCATCAAGGTCGACCCCGCCGCGGTCCCCGCGTAACCGTCGCCCGCCGTGAAACCCGAAGGCCGCCCGATCGGGCGGCCTTCTCGCATCTACAGCGGCTTGCGGTCCGCGAAGCTTTCGTCGGTGCCGTGCCAGTGGGCGAGCTCCATCTCGCCGGCCTTCCAGCAGAGATAGACGGGCCGGCCGTCGCGCATCGACGGAAAATCGAGCAGCCCGAGGTCGATGTCCTTGACGACGCACCCGTGCGCCTCGATCCGGTTGATCAGCCGGACGATCTCCGCCTTGAGCTCGGTGAAGGCGCGCGAGCGGCGGCGGTCGCGCGTCATGTCCGGCCGGCCGGCGCGCAGCGCCGGGTCGGTCTCGAGCAGCCGGATCGCGAGGTCGCGCCGCTTCGCCCAGAGCTCCTCGAGGAGGGGCTCCAGCACGGGGATGAGGGCGTTCGCTTTCTCAGCCGAAAAGAGCTTCATATCATGCGCCGTGTGGTCATCGTAACGGGGCTGTCGGGCGCGGGCAAGAGCCAGGCGATGAAATCGTTCGAGGACTTCGGTTTCGCCTGCCTCGACAATGCTCCGCCCGTCCTCGCGCGCCGCTTCATCACGCTCTCGGAGGCGGCGGGCTACCGCAACGCGGCGCTGGCGCCGGACGTGCGCACCTTGGGGCCCTTCGGCGACGCGGTCGCGGCGATCGAGGATCTCGACACCGCCGGAACCCGCGCCGAGGTGCTGTTCCTCGACGCCGAGGACGAGACCCTGATCCGGCGCTACAGCGAGACCCGCCGCCGGCACCCCTTCGGCCACGACGGCGTCGGGCTCGCCGAGGCGATCGCCGCCGAGCGCGCATCGCTGGCGGCGCTGCGCGACCGCGCCGACATCGTCTGGGACACGACGCGGCTGACCCTCGGCGAGCTCAAGGACCGCATCGGGATCACCTTCGCGGGGTCGGAGGCGCGGCGGCTGCGCGTCGGCGTCGTCGCGTTCGGGTTCAAGTACGGCGTCCCGCTCGACGCCGACCTGATCTTCGACGTGCGCTTTCTGCCGAACCCGAACTACGTCGAGGAGCTCCGCCCGCTGACCGGCGCCGACGCGCCGGTCGCCGCGTACCTCGAGGCGATCCCGGAGACCGAGGCGTTCCTCGAGCGGCTCTTCCCGCTGATCGACTTCCTGCTGCCGCGCTACGAGCACGAAGGGAAGTCGCAGGTCACGATCGCGATCGGCTGCACCGGCGGGCGGCACCGCAGCGTGTATCTCGGCCGGCGGTTGCAGCGGCACGTGAGCGAGACGACGAATGCGCTCGCCACGTTCGAGGCGAGAGACGTGAACCGATGAGCACCCGCATGAGATCCTCGCTCAACCTGGCGCGCTGGCTGCAGCCCGGGCTCGGCGTCAAGCGCTGGCTGCTCCTCGCGGCGATCGGCGCGACGCTCTTCGTCAACGGCGTCTCGCGCTATCTGACCGACGAAGGGACGACGCTGCGCGTCAACGAGCTCGTCGACGGCTTGGTCGCGGACTTCTTCCCGCCGGCGTATCTCTCGTACATCTTCATCGTCGTCGGGGCGATCTTCGTCGCGGTCGGGATCTGGCTGTGGCTGAACGCGATCGTCACCGCGGTCGCGCCGCACGGCAGCGGCAACGTGATCCGCGCGATCCGCGAGCGCAAGCTCGAGCGCGGCTACAAGATCGTCGTCGTCGGCGGCGGGACCGGGCTCTCGACGATGCTCCGCGGCCTCAAAAAGATCACGACGAATCTCACTGCGGTCGTCACCGTCAGCGACGACGGCGGCTCGTCGGGGCGCTTGCAGAAAGAGCTCGGCGTGTTGCCGCCCGGCGACATCCGCAACTGCCTGGTCGCGCTCGCCGACGACGAGGCGCTGGTCACCGAGCTCTTCCGCTACCGCTTCGCGGAGGGCGAAGGGCTCAGCGGGCATTCGTTCGGGAACCTGTTCCTCGCCGCGATGACCGGGATCACCGGGAACTTCGACGAGGCGATCAAGGTCTCGAGCCGCGTGCTGAACGTCAAAGGGCGCGTGCTGCCCTCGACGCTGGCGATCGCGCGGTTGTGCGCGAAGCTCACCGACGGGCGCGTGGTCGAAGGCGAGTCGAACATCACCGAGGCGCGCGGAACGATCGACCAGGTATATCTCGACCCCCCGTATGCGGCGCCGCTCGAGGAAGTGATCACCGCGCTGCGCGAGGCCGACGCGATCGTGCTCGGCCCCGGCTCGCTCTACACCTCCATCATGCCGAACCTGCTGGTCGACCGGATCGGGCGCGAGATCGAAGCGTCGAGCGCGGTGAAGGTCTACGTCTGCAACGTGATGACGCAGCCCGGCGAAACCGACGGTTACACCGCGTCCGACCACGTCGGCGCGCTGCTGCGCGGCGCGCACGCCAACGTCTGCGAGATCGCGGTGGTCAACGACGAGCTGCCGCGCAAGCTGCGCGAGGCGTACGCCGAGGAAGGCCAGCTTCCGGTTCAGGTCGACGAGGACAAGCTGCGCGCGCTCGGGGTGCGCGTGGTGCGTGCGAACGTGATCAGCGAGACCGACACGGTCCGCCACGACAGCGACCGGCTCGCCGCCGTCGTCGTCGGGATCATCGACGAAGCCGTCGCGAAGCGCGCGAGCTACGTGCTGCGCCCGAGCACCGGCCCGAACACCGGCCCCGCGACCGCGTCGTAACGGCCGCGTCAGGCGGTCAGCGTGCCGAGGGTGCGGCGAAGCTCGTCGCGGATCTCGTGCGCGGAATACCCGCGGTGGCGCAGCGAGGTGACGAGCTTCGCCACCGCCTCACGCAGCGCGCGGCCGCGCACGCGTTTGTCGGCGGAGGGAACGCGCGAGGCGACGTGGGTTCCGCGCCGGCCGTCGCTCACGATCCAGCCGTCTTCTTGCAGCTCGGCGTACGCCCGCACGACGGTGTTCGGCGCGACGCCGAGGTCACCGGCGAGCTGACGGACCGTCGGCAACACCGTCTCCGGCAGCAGCTGACCGCGCTCGATCAGCGCGCGCAGCTGATCGACGATCTGCTGGTACGGTGGCGCCTCCAGCGCCGGGTCGACGACGACGAAACCGTCAGACACCGTTGTGCGCCCAGCGCTCCACGTCGGAGGCGCCGGGGGCGCGGCGTATCTGCACGAGCTGCCACGCGCACGAGACGAGCAGCGCGACCAGCGCGAACAGCATCGCGGCCAGGTGGATCGTCGCGAAGCGCGCCTGGTGCTCGACGACAGCGATCGTGAACGTGATCGCCTCGAACACATACGGCGGCGCGGTCGCCGTCGCGAACAGGTTCACCGACCGCACCGCGCGCAGGCGGTCGTCGACGTACTCCTCGACGGCCGGGTCCTCCCCGGTCAGCAGCGCCGGGAGGTGCACGACGCGGTCGCCGAGCGCGGCGATCAGCAATCCCGCCGCCGCGACGAGCGAGGCGGCGAGCGGAGCGAGGTCGATGTATGCGAGCGGTGAGACGGCGGCGACGGCGACCAGCGCCGAAAGCCACGCCGGGACGGCGGCTTGACGGGTCCGCGCTCGGAGCGAAGCGATGCGTCGTCCGCCCGCGCGGCGCAGCCGCAGATAGGCCGCGGCGAGCGTCCCGGCCAGCACGACGCACACGATCGCGTAGAGGAGCGTGTCCGGGATCGGCGTCAGCGCGGCGAGCAGCGCCGCGGCCAGCGAGGCGCCGCCGATCCACCTCGCCATCCCGGCGCCCGGCAGCCCCTCGAGATCCTCACGCTTGGTGATCGCGTCGCGCAGCCGGCGCGCGTACGGCGAGTCGTCGGACGGTTTGCGGATCAGCGGGCCGATGCTCGAGAAGCAGCGCCGGCTCTTCAGTATCCACACTCCGAAGAGGACGAAGAAGAGCACCATGTACCAATGCAACCACGTCGCGATCACGCTCGGCCTCCGGGTTTCGCGTTTGTCTCAGTATACTGACACAAACTGAAACTTTGTGTCAATAGGCTAAGACAAACCGGCCCTTCAGCGGATCGCCAGGCTCAGCGCGTACGGGCGATCGTCCTCGCTGTCGCTGACGACTTGAAGCCGATACGTCCCGGT
>Ga0213878_10000881_pt1 | contig 10780 bp, 13 predicted proteins | sample VelepicoBEBS_R02_FD_161053 | JGI IMG/M metagenome (GOLD analysis project Ga0213878, IMG submission 161053) | Vellozia epidendroides bulk soil microbial communities from rupestrian grasslands, the National Park of Serra do Cipo, Brazil - BS_R02 | ecosystem: Environmental > Terrestrial > Soil >... | reverse complement strand
CCGTGATCGGGACGCCGCTCACGCGTTGCTATCCGAGCGAGAACGCCGAGCTGCAGCGCCGAATCGGGCATGTCGGCGCCGTCGTCTCTCAGTTCGCCCCGAGCTCCGAAACGAAGCCTTACTGCTTTCCCCTGCGGAATGCCACGATGAGTGGCCTGACGCTGGGGACGGTTGTCATCGAAGCTGCGGACCGGAGCGGTTCTCTGATTCAAGCGCGGAAGGCGCTGGAGCAGGGCCGTAAGCTCTTCATCCCGCGCAGCGCGATGGAGAACCGGTCGGTGAGCTGGCCTCGTTCCGTGCTTTCGCGCGGCGCGCATGTGTTCGCGTCGATCGACGACCTGATCGAGGAGCTACACTCCCAAGAAGGCGCGGCCGCCGTCGCGCCCGTGAGGCGGCTCACCGCATCGGCGTCGCCCGTAGCGTGGCTCGCAGAGCCATCGACGACCTGCCCGCCCAGATGATGCGGCCGGGCCCGCAGCGGCGACGAACATCGACTAGGGAACGGGATCGACGATGGAAAGGACCGTGCTGCACGATTTCGCTCCAATGCTCGATATACGAACGCCGTCGACTGCGTCGGTGCGGGCGAAATGTTGCAAGGCGTTCGGTTAGGTGCATCAACCGCATCGCCTCGTCGTGCGAGAGACGTCGCGCTCTAATCGCCAGGCCTCCGTTCCCACCGGTTTCCCGCTCCGCCGGAACCCAGCCGTAGCACTTCCGCTGAGCGGATCGCAACGGCCGGCAGCGGGCGGTGTCGCTGGTGGCATGACGGAAACTTTCCAGGCATCCACGCAATACAGGGACTGGCACGGAACCGCCGCGGCGGACGACGCATATGAGGATATCCTCGGCCTCGTGCGGGCGCAGCAGGTCGGAAGCACTGCGTTCCTTGTGGGCATCAGGTTCAATATCTACGAGAGCCTGGGCCGCTATGACCCGAAGCCGTTCGTTGACGCCTCGTGATCGACGCAAGGTCGTACGCGCAGGCGGAAGAGTATCTCCGCAAGCCCGACCCGGTGCGCGTCCGCAAGGTCCGGCTCGACGTCACGGTACTGCAGTTCTTGAAACCCTTCAAGAGGCTGTCCATCGCGATATCCCCGCACGGGCTCGACCTCACCGGCCGCGAATACGAGTATGACGAAAACGCAGACGACGCCGGTTAGGGCCGAACGGCCCCGACCGTCGACACGGAACCTGATCAAGGCGCTATTCATCGGTCGGAACGGCGTTGGCACACGACGCGCTGCGCACGGTCCAGATCATGCCGGAGTGCAGCGCGCGATCGAGTTCGATGGTGACAACGTCCAGTTCGCCGAGCCCGTGTCTTCGATAGTCGGCCCAGCCATTGGGTAGATCGCATCGGCGCAGCCATTTGCGACTTGCGTCGGCCGATGGCATCGTTACACTCGTCTCATTCGGGCGATCTGGGTTGAACCAAACACCTTAGCGTCGCGAGTAGCGTCGGGCGTTAAGGTGATGCTCTGTAATGCGTAACGCTCGCAACGCGCATAACGCCTGTAAAGGCGGCGCGCGTATTTTTCGTGAGTTCGCGTACTCGGCGCGGAGATCTTCGATCGGCCGCTTCGCGGTCCGCGCCGAGTACGCGAACTCAACTTTATAATCATTCCGCGATTGCGCCGACCCGGAAGCGACGAGGCTGCGCCCCGAGCCGTCAAAGACGGTCGTCGCTTCCGGGTCGGCACTGTCGAAACCTGCGAGTGGCGCCCTGACGATTCCGGCCGATGAGGCACGCTTGGCCCAAAGCAAGCAACCGGGAATCCCGGGAACAAAATCGCGGTCACGTCGCGGGTACACCGTGGCGCCTGCGCTACAGACGCCCTCGTGGCCCTATCGAACGACAATCGAATCTCGTGACTTCTTGGGGTCCCCGCAAAGGGCGGCCGACAGCAAGAACTCTGCCCCATCGTCCACGCGTCCGGGGATCCGGCCTTCGCCAGCGCCGACAGCTGGAGGCCCGCGGCGAAGCGGATTTGAGCGGTACGCTGCCTTGCCGAGAACGCTCGGAAGCGAATAGCGAAAGGCGCCGGACTACCGTCCGACGCCTCCATGATATTGTTGAACGGCGACCGCTACGCGACGCGGCGGCGGGCCTGGCTCTTCCGGCGCAACGCGGAGCGATAGCGCCCGCGGTACGTTGCAAGCCCCAACGCGATCGTCCCGGTCGTGACCACGATCATGGCGATGTACGCCGCGATCGCCGCGTGTTCCAGGGTCATGCCCTCATCTCTCCTCAAGAGCGCACTCCTCCTTCGCGTCGGCCTGCATCAGCGGGACCTTAAGCACGAAGTAGGCTGCTAGGGCTAAGAATACCCCGAAGCCGGCCGTTCCCGCAAGGAACCTCGCGAACTCCCTGGTGTGCTCGTTCTGCGCCTCGATATAGCCGTATGCCAATGCCATGGCGAACGCCATGGTCGGGCTCAGCCAATGCATGACGTGATGGTACACACGCTGCCAGGCGGCAGCCAGCCGCTCCTCGGGCATGCACCGCACCTCATAGAAGGCGCCTCCCCATAGGACAAGCGAGAGCAGGTAAGCCTCCTGAGGCACCCACCCTACCCCCTCGCCAGTCGTGAGCCCCGCGAGCGCGTGCGCCCCCATTGGTGCGGCGCCGACGCCGACCACGCCGCCCATGACATTGATCAAGTGCTTGAAGAACCGCTCGGTTTGCGAGGGGGGCTTGCGCGTCGCACCGTTTGTTGACGGCACGACGGGGAGCGACGGCGGGGTCGGCGGAGCCACCGCGAGCCGCCGCGCCGCGAGCGCTCGTTTCTGGCGTCTGGAGAGACCACTCGACCTGCCGCGCCCCACTACAGCTCCGTGTCGGCGGTCGACGCCTCTGGGTCGGCAATCCGCTCGGGGTAGCCGTTGAGACGGTCGATGACGTCGAAGACGAAGGCACGATCATCCGCAGTCAGCGTCATGAAGTTCACCGTCGCCGCGAGCGTCAGTCGACCGCCACTCCGCAGCTGAACCGAGACCGAAGCGCCCTCGTTCGGCGGGGGGACGGGCGGACTTGGCGCGACTAGATCGGCGGCGACGCGGCGACGTTTCGCGGGCCGATGGGACGACGATCCGTTGCCCGATGACTTCGCCGCAGCGGCGAGCCACGGGCTCAGCGGCAGCCCCACATAGTCCGCCGCGTTCAGAAAGAACCTGGCTCCCTTGCGGCGTGTGGACCCGGTCAGGCCATACTCCCCGAGCTTCTGCTCGAACATTTGCCGCGTCAGCTTCGTCAAGTCGAGGGCGATTAAGTCAGGGTAGGCGGCCTCGATCATCTGGCGCAGCAACGCTTTCTGGTCCTCGCTACCGTTGGCCGCCACAATGGCCCTCAACAGCGCGCTCGGCGACCCGTCATCGTCGACGAGGCCGAGGAAGCGCAGGCCGACGAGGATCTGCGCTATCACTCCGCCCGAATATTTCGGGAACATCGACCTGTCGATACGGTGCGGAATCCCGGCAGAAAGCATCCCGAAGAACGCGAGGAGCGTCTTCCACGGGAGGTATGCGGCTGTTCTGCGGTCGGGCGGGTCCGTCATGCGCTGGTTCTCCCACCGAAGCATACGGATAACGTCCTCTCATGTCAACACTCTGGCATTTACATCCGACAGCGGTGCTCGGCAAAGGACTTTGCTTGGCCGGAGTCCAGCACGCATGCCGTACTTGGCCTTCATACTATATAACGCAATGTGTGACAGGGAAATTTTATCCGTTACAATGCACGCGCTGGTGGTGCCTACCATTGAGTGTCTACCTCCAGACTTGTGCCAGTCGTGCTCGTACCAGCGGCGAGAGTGCGTCCGACGAGGCCGGCGCGCAGGGCGCTGGTCGCGGTGGGGCAACCAGCGCATGACGGACCAGCCCGACCGCAGAACAGCCGCATACTTCCCGTGGAAGACGCGGCATGCGGGCCAACCTGGTGTCTGACCGCGGCACGTATACGCTCGGCGGCTAGCAATATACGACGCGATTAAGACGGAAGGTCTGGAGTCCCTGAAGGCCGCCCGCGGATGATCGAGCGCTCCTAACCGAGTCCCCGGGGTACGCTGGATGTGGCTAGTTGTCGACAAATTCGAGGCGCTCATCGTCCTGAGCATGAGTGCGCTTATCGCCATCCCGGCCAATACGATCATGATGGATCCGGTGGCGCCCAAGCACTTCGAGACGAATCTACTCACGATTTATTGACGACTAGAGGTGGCCCACGGTATCACGTGTCACGCCGGCCCCATCGCTTTTTTTGTTGATCCGTGCGTTTTATCGTTGTCGTTTTTGCAGTTCCGGTCCATCGGCTCGCATCGTATTTTCAAGAAATAGATAACATCGCCGCCAGCAGCCATCAAGTGACTTGTCGACCACCCTGGCAGCACACGAGTTTTGACGGTAGGAAGAACATTGGACCAACAGGAAAGTAAGCAGTAACGGCGAGACGAGACAGTCAAGATAAGTCTCGAAGAATTTGGGAGAGTTGCGGTTGTCGTTAGTATTCCCGACCGGACGGCCGATCTTCATGCCGCGCGTTACGGCGGTTGACGCAACGCGGTTGGCAGCTTATGCAGTTCCGCGGCCGTTCGAATTGGTACAGGTGCTTGGGAGCGCTCTGCTCGGCGCAGCGCCGGCTGTCCTCACAAACGCAAGGCAAAGTTCGCAGCAGTTTTATGTTGACCCGGACACAGAGCGCTTAGCTTTTCCGATTGTCGTCGGGGCGACGAAGGCACTTCAGCAGCTGTTGTCGCGGTATACCGGCGTTACGCCTGCCCCGGCGCAGCTTCAACAACCTTGGTTGGCATCCAATCGCAATACGTTTACAGCGAATGCCATCAACTTCCAACGCACCTTTGCTCCATCCGGCATACAAGCCCCATCGTTTAGCTTTGCAAATTCGTCGGATGCATGGTTTAACGAATCCGTCTTGGCCGCAACTCGCACTGCCGCAATTCTGACCGCCCAAGAATCGCTCATTATTCAAATCAGCGCACAGAGTAACGCTATTTCAGCGGCCCATGACCGAGCAGCCATTGTCCGGGCATATCAAGGTTTGCCCGTTGCCCTGTTTGTCCTACAAATCATTCACGACGACGAAAAATCCGCGCCTATCGCGGACTCAGCGTATATCGACTTGGTAAAATCGCTGAGCCAACAGGCTCCCGTCATTCCTTCGAAGCTTGGATTCTTTGGATTCATTTGCGTAGCGAATGGCGCAGCAGGGTTTGGGGCTGGCATTATCGGCGTTGAAGAACACTCCGAACCGGTACTCCGTACTGGTGGTGGGCCACAAACCACGACGAAGTACCATGTGGACGACGTGATGATGGTCCTGCCCCCAGAGCGCGTTGTGGGGCTTACCCTGCCATCATATCCTTGCGTGCGACCTTGCTGCAACGGCAATATAGCTACGACCCTAGACAAACCGCAGAAATATCAACATCGAATCCGGGTCTATAGGGAGCGACTCGACGCTATCGGACTAAGCGGGAACGCCAGAAACTATGTTCGAACTTGGCTTGCTAGCGCTACGTCTTTACGCCAGTCCAACGGCTTGATTGAAGTGAATCCAGCAGCGCGTATGCACGAGTCGTCGTGGCGCCCGCTCGTTTGACTCTCAAGAATCGACTCGTGCACTATCGCCCTTGCGACAGAAAACGCACGGCTCCATCTATTCTTCGCAGCGGATTGCATAATGAATGCGCCATCTTTGTCGACCGCGATTGCACCGATGCCGCGCTGCCGTATAAATTCGGCATCTACTCTCGCAATATTCTTTACATCGAGAGCAATCCATAGCTCATCTGCGAAAGGCTGATGTAACGAGACCTGTTCGCATGCCTTTTGCCAATCCCCTAACTTCGCTTCGACAGCAATAAGTTTCCGCACAGGATATCGATAGGAGCGAACTCGACGTACGCGCGTTCCGGTACGTTGGATCAGCCCATGGCGCTCCAACTCCCGAGCGTATTGCAGCAGCACTGGAATGGACGCGACAAGAGTGAACGTCAATGCATTGAGGTCGATGTACCTGTTGGCGAGTTTGGAAAAAAGACGCAGTGCGGGTCGCGAAATCGGCTGGCGTCGCTGATCACAAACGTAGGCACAAAGATCGACGCGACCATGTCCAACGTCAAGCTCCTCAATTACTGTTCCATGCTGTGCGAAATAGTTCCGCAAGAGTGGAATCATTTCGCTTTCCCAACGAAATCCCGTAATTCGCATAGTTAGACGGCTTGCGATTGTCGCGCCATGGCAAACTGAAGGAGTCGGTCGACCAGTGCGTTGTACGATATGCCGACGTGCTGGGCTTCGTCGGGGAGTAGGCTTTGCGGTGTCATCCCAGGTAGCGCGTTGACTTCGAGGATCGTAGGGCGGCCGTGGTCGGTCACGATAAAGTCGGTCCGCGAGTAGTCGCGCAAGCCGATCAGGCGGTGGACCGAGAGCGCGAGGGTCTGCAGCCGCGCGGCGAGGTCATGATCAATCGGCGCCGGGACGAGATGACGGGAGCCACCCGGTTTGTATTTTGCGTCGTAGCTGTAGAACTCGTCATTCGCAACGATCTCCACCACGGGCAGCGCCTCTTCCCCGACGACGCCGCACGAGAACTCGCGCCCCGGGACGAATTCTTCGGCGAGGATCTCGGGGGTGCGTTCCGCCGCTTCGATCATGGCGGTCGACCAGTGCTCATGCGTCTTCACGATGACCACGCCCGCGCTCGAACCGCTTGCACGCGGCTTTGCGACCAACGGCAAATTCAACGACCCCGGCAGCAACGGCAACGTCCCGCCCGTCAGATCGAACGTATCCCACGCCGGCGTCGGCAGCCCCTCAGCCGCAAGGAGTTTCTTCGTCAGGTGCTTGTCCATCGCGACGGCGCACGCAGCGACGCCGCTGCCGGTGTACGGAATCCCCAGCCACTCCAGCACGCCTTGGATCGTCCCATCCTCGCCGCCGCGTCCGTGCAGCGCGTTGAACACCACATCCGGCTGAATCTCTCGGATCGCGTCGACGAACCGCGCGTCGAAATCCAAGGAGCGGGCTTCGTGGCCGAGCGTGGTGAGCGCGCGCATCACGCAGGTTCCGCTCTCGATCGAGACCTCGCGTTCCGCGCTCGGACCGCCCATGACGACGGCGACTTTCAGGCTGGGCATGCGCTGTCTACGAATTCTCCGACCAAGTGGACTTCGAGGTGCAGGTCGACGCCGAACCGCTCTTCCACCGCCCTCCGAACCCGCGCGAGGAGCGTGGCGACGTCGCGCGCGGACGCGCCGCCGGTGTTGACGATGAAGTTGGCGTGCAGGTCCGAGACTTCCGCCGCGCCCTCGCGCCACCCCTTGGCCCCGACGGCCTCGATCAGCCGGCCCGCGTAGTCGCCCTCGGGGTTCCGAAAGCACGAGCCGGAGTTCGGGATCGCGACGGGCTGCGTCGCCTTCCTGCGAACCAGTCGCGACTGGAGGCGCTCGCGGACCGTCTTCGGGTCGCCCCGCTCGAAGCGCAGCGTCGTGCGCGAGACGATCGCGTCGCGCGGGATCGTCGTCTGGCGGTAGCGCCACGCCACGTCGATCGCGTGCGGGTCGGGGCGCGCGGGCGTCTGCACGATCACCTCGCGCGCGAACTCGCCGATCTCGCGGTCCGTCCCCGCGTTCATCCGGATCGAGCCGCCGACCGTCGCGGGGATTCCGGCCAGGCCGTCGACGCCGACCCCGCCCAGGGTCGCGACCTTCGTGCACAGCGCGGGGAGCGAGGCGCTGCCGCCGGCCTCCGCTGTCACCTCGGCGTCGGTGGCGGCGACGGAGAGTGCGGTGAAGTCGCCCTCGAGGCGCAGCACGATGCCGCGGATCCCGCCGTCGCCGACCAGCAGATTCGAGCCGGAGCCGAGGACGAACATCGGGAGGCGGCGCTTGAAGACGCGGCGGAGGACGGTGGCGAGCTCGGCTTCGGTGCGGACGTCGATGAGCGCGTCGGCTGGGCCGCCGATCTTCCACCAGGTGTATGGGGCGAGGGGTTCGTCGAAGCGGGCGCGTTCGGTGAAGGTGGCGCGTAGGGCGGTGCGGTCGTCGTCGTTCAGTAAGGCGACGGATTTCACCGTGGCTCATCCTTCGACAGGCTCAGGATGACATCGGGGCGGGCCACCGTTAGGGTGACATGGGGGCGGGCCACCGTCATGGTGACATGGGGGCTGGTCAACGCACTAGGGCGGAGGAGACGCGGTCGCCGAGGCGGTGCGCGATCGCGCTGATCGAGCCGGCACCGAGCATTAGGACCAGCGCGTCGGCGGGGGCCGTGCGGGGGACTTCGTCGAGCAAGTCTTCGACGTCTGAGACGTACGTGACCGGCGTGCCGGATGCGGCGAGCGGCGTGCCGATGCTGCGCTCGGTGACGCCGTCGATCGGTTCTTCGGAAGCCGCGTAGATCGGAGTCAGGATCACGCGGTCCGCGCCGTGGAGTGCGTTCGCGAAGTCGTTTTTGAGGTATTGCGTGCGCGTGTAGCGGTGGGGTTGGAACGCGACGATCAGCGGGCGGCCGTCGGCGAAGGTGCGCGCGGCGGCGATCGTCTGGGCGATCGCGGTCGGGTGGTGCGCGTAGTCGTCGACGATCGTCAATGCGCCGCGGCCGACGATCTGGAAGCGGCGTTGGACGCCGTGGAACGATGCCAGGCCGCGCGCGATGTCGTCGAAGCGGATCGCGGCGGCGCGCGCCGCAGCGATTGCGGCGAGCGCGTTCAGCACGTTGATCTCACCGGGGACGTTCAGCGTGATCTCGCCGAGGACCGTGCCGCGGTCGCAGGCGGTGAAGCGCGAGCCGAGGTTCTCGTAGGCGATGTCGGTCGCGGTGAGGTCGGCGTCGCGGTCGCGCGTCGCGAACGTCGTCACCGACGCGGTCGCTTGGCGGCCGACGACCTTGCTGCCACGGTTGTCGTTGCCGATGATCACCCGGCCGTTCGCCGGAACCTTGTTCACGAAGACGACGAACTGCTCGAGCAGCGTCAGCAGATCGGCGTCGCTCGCGATGTGGTCGTTCTCGACGTTGTTCACCACCGCGACCGTCGGGTTCAGGTACAGGAACGAGCCGTCCGACTCGTCGCTCTCGGTCACGAACCACGGGCCCTTGCCGGCGCGCGCGTTCGAGCCGGTGTCGACGCGGATCCCGCCGACGGCGACCGTCGGGTCGAGGCCCGCCGTCTCGAAGATCGTCGCGAGCATCGCGGTCGTCGTCGTCTTGCCGTGCGTCCCCGCGACCGCCACCAGCTTGTGGCCCTTCGCGAGCTCCGCCAGCATCGCGCCGCGCGTGATCACGTCGAGCTTGCGGTCGATCGCCGCGACGAACTCCGGGTTGTCGTGCGCGATCGCCGACGAGACCACCACGGTCCGCGCTTCGCCGATGTTCTCGGCGCGCTGGCCGATCGTCACGCGGACACCTTCCGCTTCGAGCTCGTCGATCAGCGGGGTCCGTTTGACGTCCGAGCCGCTCACCCGCGCGCCGCGCGCGAGCAGCAGGCGGGCGATCGCGCTCATCCCGATCCCGCCCACGCCGACGAGATGGTATGCCGCCGTGCCTGTGTTCACGGATGGCACTCGTTCGCGTTCGCGTCGTCGGCGACCCGCGCGGGGAGCCCCGCTTCGATCCGGCTCACGATCGTCGCGGCTGCGTTGCGCGGCGCCAGCGACCGGGCGGCCCGTCGCATGGAAACCTTCTTGTCGGTCTCCAGGATCTCGCGCAGCGCCCACCACAGCCGGTCGCCGTCGACCTCGGCGTCCTTCAGGACGAGCGCGGCGCCGGCGTCCGCGAAGAGCGCGGCGTTGTGCGCTTGGTGCTGGTCGGCCGCATGCGGATACGGGATCAGCACGGCCGGCGTCCCGGTCGCGGCGAGCTCGGCGAGCGTCGAAGCGCCGGCGCGGGCGATCATCACGTCGGCGGCGGCGTACGCGTCGGAGGGGTCGTCGAGGTAGGGGACGAGCTTCACGCGGTTGCCCGCGGCCGGCTCGCGCTCTTCGGCTTGCATGTACGCGAAGTCACGTTCCCCGCACACGTGCAAGACTTGCCAGCCGTCGCCGAGCGTGCGGCGCGTGACCAGCGCCGCGGTCGCCTCGTTGATCGAGCGCGCGCCCTGGCTTCCGCCCATCACCACGACCGTCGTGCGGTCGGGGTCGAGGCCGAGCCGGTCGCGCGCGCTCGCCGCGTCCTTCGCGACCAGCAGCGAGGAGCGCACCGGCGCGCCGGTCACCACGGTCTTCCGACCGAACGCGCGCTCCGAGGCGGCGTAGGTCGTCCAGACTTCGTCGACCAGCGGTTTGAGGAGCCGGTTCGTCAGGCCCGGCGTGACGTTGATCTCGAGCAGCGCGATCCGCGGGCGGATGATGCGCAGCATGCGCAGGATGCGCGCGGCGACCACGACCGGGAAGCACACGTAGCCGCCGGTCGCGATCACCCACATCGGTTTGAACCGCGCGAGCGCGCCGAGCGCGCGCACGACGCCCGCCGCGTTCGCGAACACGGTGCGCAGCGTGGAGAGCGAGGGGCTGCGCTGCAGCGGTGCGCTCGGGACGAACGTTAGCGGCATCGTCGTCACCAGCCGCGCCTCGAGGCCGCCGCGGTTGCCGAAGAAGCGCGGTTCGTACGCGTCGGCCCGGTATTGCGCGCGGACCGCTTCGTCGATCGCGAGCGCCGGGTAGATATGGCCCCCGGTCCCCCCTCCGGTGAACGCGATCCGCAGTTTCACAAGCCGAGATTGCGCGGGAATAGTACGAAAACCCGCTATTCTGAGCGTAGTTCC
>Ga0213878_10000880_pt1 | contig 10791 bp, 11 predicted proteins | sample VelepicoBEBS_R02_FD_161053 | JGI IMG/M metagenome (GOLD analysis project Ga0213878, IMG submission 161053) | Vellozia epidendroides bulk soil microbial communities from rupestrian grasslands, the National Park of Serra do Cipo, Brazil - BS_R02 | ecosystem: Environmental > Terrestrial > Soil >... | reverse complement strand
GGCCGCGGTGTCGACACTGGAAAACGCGCATCTGAGGATGCGCGTTGATCCGCAGGGCGGTGTCGTGCAGCAGCTCTGTTCTCGGGATCATCAGCGGCCGGTGCTTCAGGATCCTACGGGGACGAACGCGCTGTTCCCTATGCTTCCGCTGGCGAATCGGGTCGCGGAGAACCGCTTTTCGTTGCATGGACGTACCATCGTGTTACCGGCAAGCCCCCGGGACAGTGATTTCTTTCTTCACGGCGACGGCTGGTTTAAGCGCTGGCAGGTGGATGCTTGCAGCGAGACTGAGTGCGTGATGACGCTGAGCAGCCGTGATGATTGCGGGTTTGACTATCGGGCGCAACTGCATTACGCGCTTATCGATAACGTGTTTCATGCCCGGCTGACGCTCACCCATTGCGCACTGGCGCCGATGCTATACGGGCTGGGGTTCCATCCCTGGTTTTATTTTGATCCCGACAGCACGGCGCAGTTCAGCGCCAGCGGGTACTGGCCCGAAGGGGAACAGCATTTACCGCAGGCATGGCAGGAAGTCTTTCCGGCACATGTCGATTTCAGCGCCGGGCAATACGGGCGCGACGAATGGCTGAACGTCTGTTACTCAGGGTGGAGTGGTCGCGCATGGGTACGAAATAATGAGATGGAAATCACACTTTTATCGCAAGCTCCGTGGTTAATGCTTTTCAGAATGTGCGGTCAGTCATTCCTGTGTCTGGAGCCGCAGAGTCACCCGGTAAACGCCCACCGTATGCCTGGGCAGCCGGGGCTGGTGTTGTTGCAGCAGGGGGAGGAAACGAGCCTGTCGATGGCGATTGTGGTCAATTCTGTAGCAAATTCGTGTTAATACCTTGTAAACAGGCCACTTGCGCCAGCCGGGGTTTGTCGCCAGACTATCGCCACCATTTGGGAGGATGTCATGGTCTTGTTCTCGACGCGCTGGCTGGCGCTCAGTTATTTCACTTATTTCTTTAGCTACGGCATTTTCTTGCCTTTCTGGAGCGTCTGGCTCAAAGGGCTCGGGCTGACGCCGGAGACGATCGGCATCCTGCTGGGGGCGGGGCTGGTGGCGCGTTTTCTGGGCAGCCTGCTGATTGCGCCGCGGGTCAGCGACCCTTCCCGGTTGATTAGCGCGCTGCGGGTGCTGGCGCTGTTGACGCTGCTGTTTATCCTCGCCTTCTGGGCCGGGACGTCGGTTGCCTGGCTGATGGTGGTGATGGTGGGTTTCAACCTGTTCTTCTCGCCGCTGGTGCCGTTGACCGATGCGCTGGCCAACACCTGGCAAAAACAAATCACCATGGACTATGGCCGGGTGCGGTTGTGGGGATCGATTGCCTTTGTGATCGGCTCCGCGCTGACGGGGAAACTGGTCAGCCTGTTTGATTATCACGTGATATTGCTTCTCCTGAGTCTCGGCGTGGCGTCGATGCTGCTCGGCATGTTGCTGCGTCCGTCAGTGATGCCGCAGGGAGAGTCCCGCCAGCAGGCGTCGACGGGCTGGCAGTCCTGGGCGACGCTGGTACGGCAAAGCTGGCGTTTTCTGGCCTGCGTCAGCCTGCTGCAGGGGGCGCATGCCGCCTATTATGGCTTCAGCGCTATTTACTGGCAGGGAGTGGGGTATTCGGCGTCGGCGGTAGGTTACCTGTGGTCGCTTGGCGTGGTGGCGGAAGTCATTATCTTTGCCGCCAGCAAAAAGGTGTTTCGTCGCTTCAGCGCCAGGGACCTGCTGCTGCTGTCCGCCGTCTGCGGCGTCGTTCGCTGGGGAATTATGGGGTGGACCACGGCGTTGCCGTGGCTTATCGTGGCGCAGATCCTGCACTGCGGCACCTTCACCGTCTGTCATCTGGCGGCAATGCGCTATATCGCCGCGCGCCAGGGCAGCGAGGTTATCCGCCTGCAGGCGGTGTACTCTGCGGTCGCCATGGGCGGCAGCATCGCGGTGATGACGGTGTTTGCCGGTTTCCTTTACCAGCACCTGGGGCACGGCGTGTTCTGGGTGATGGCGCTGGTGGCGCTGCCCGCGATGGTGCTGCGCCCGAAGGTGGCCGCTCAGCCCGCTTCCAGCATCTGACAAATGTGCTGACACTGGTTGTCGCTCAGTCGCTCCCCGGCGTGAATAATCGGCGGGGAGAACAGCGGCAGCGAGGTCGAGTAGGGCGTGACGACCAGCGATACGCCCTTCGGCGCGCCATTCTGTTGAAACTCGCGCAGCGTCTGGTATTTGATGCTAATCGGCAGTAGCGTCAGCTCACGCAACTGCTGCTCTATCTCCTGCTCATGAGCGGGGTCGTCTCCCGTAAGCAGCACCACCTGTTTCTCATGCAGGGAGTCTTCCTGCATCAGCCAGGCGCCGAAAATCACCGCAATGAGTCCTATCTCCTCCATCGAAAAACGCAGCGCATGGTCGACTTCGAACCCGGCTATCGCGTCCTGCGTGGTGCGCATTAACCGCGGGTACAGACGATGGATTTCATCCGGCAGGGTGTTGTCTATCCCGACGCCGTAAAGGCTGCGGTTCATGGCCTGCGCCAGGTGCACGTACAGCTGGTTGCGCAGACCCTGTCGGTCGGTGAACTGGCGGCCGGAAAGCAGCTGAAAGCGGTCAATCAGCTGGTTGATGGTGCGCGTCAGGCGAATATCCTGGGTATGCTGATCGCGATGCGGGTCCGGCACTTTTAGCATCATAAACAGCAGCGCAAGGAACAGATGCTCGTCCGGGTGCGGCGTTTGCAGCGTGCGTCGCTGCCAGTGGCGTACGATATCGGCCACCACCTGAAACTCGGCGCTGGCCTGCGCCCAGCGGCGCTGCAGTACTGTAAACTGAGGTGCGTTTTGCGGGGTCTGCTGCAACAGACAATATTGCAGATAGAGCCGCAGGAAGGCGACGTCCCGGCTGTCGAACTGCCGGTGAAGACTGCGCGCGCAGCGGTTAACGAGCGCATACAGGTTGGTGTCGTCATACAGTATCCGCGAAATGGAGGACTGTTTAAGCTGCGTTTTAAGCACCGGGGTAAACTGGTGCGCAATAAACTGTGGACACAGACGCAGGGCGCGACGCAGCCAGTGCAGCAGGCATAGACGCTTATCAAGTATTGTGCCTTCAATCCTGTAGCTGCCGTCTGTCTGCTTCACGATGTTGAGTCGGTGATAGCGCTGTACCTCGTGGCGTGTCTCGGCAATATCCATCTGGGCAATCTCATCATCGACGTGATTGACCCGAGCAATGTATTCTTGCGTCACGGACTGCCCTGGCAGAAACAGCATCAGCAGGATCTGACAGCGGCGCTGTGGACTGGAAAGCACAGATGGCGGTTCACTCAGGGTCATCATCTGTCAGAGTCCAGTGGCGTTTTTCGATAAGAATAGCCAAAGGTCGACGATGCGAAAGCGGGTGAGGTCACCTTTGCGTAAGGAATGCTGGAGAAGGTCACAGAATTTTTCACTGAGGAAGCGATGAAGAGAGTGAAACTGAGCGCGACGGCGGCTTTTTGCATGGTTTTATCGTGGAACGCGGCGGCGCATCCGCACAGTTTCATCACCCTGCAGAGCCAACTGGTGGCTGAAAACGGTAAGCTTACGGCCATCAATATGCGCTGGACGATGGATGAAATTACCTCGGCCGATCTGCTGTACGACGCCGGAAACGCAAAGCCAGGCGATGAGGTATGGAAGAAACTGGCGGCGGAAGTCATGGCGAACGTGCTTGGCCAGCACTACTTCACCGAATTCTGGCACGGCAAAGAGAAGGTCAAATTCGACAACCTGCCCCCTGCCTATGGGCTTTCCCGCGACGGTCATCAGGCGGTGTTGACCTTTACGCTGCCGCTGGCGACGCCGTTACCGCTGGCCGGGCAGCACTATCAGTTCGCGACCTTCGACCCGAGCTATTTTGTCGATATGCATTATGACAAGGATGCCGACGTTTCCCTCGCAAAGGGGATGCCCGCCGGGTGTCAGGTCAAGGTGCATACGCCGAAACCGAACCAGGATCTGACGGCCTACGCGCTGTCGCTGGATAAAGCCGATGCGCCGCCGGAGGATATGGATCTCGGAAAACAATTCGCACAACAGGTGACGTTGCAATGTCCTTAATGACCCCGGCGTCTCGCCGTTCGCCGCGCTGGGTTCACCTTTGGCCGCTGGCGCTGTTTTTGCTGGCCATGCTGACGGGCGGCGTGTGGCTGTGGCATCTGTGGCCGCAGGTGATGCTGAAAAGCATTCTCTGGCAGCGAGAGGTGAATCAGCAGATGAGCGGTCTGCTGCAGGCGGTGGCGGAAAACCCAACTAAAGCGGGTGGTTCTCTGCTTCTCTTTAGCTTCGTTTACGGCGTGTTGCACGCCTTAGGGCCGGGGCACGGCAAAGTGGTGATCGCCACCTGGCTTGCGACCCATCCCTCAAAACTTAAGGCAAGCATAGGGCTGACGCTTGCCGCCTCCTTGCTGCAAGGGCTGGTGGCTGTTGGCCTGACCGTCATCGTTCTGAGCCTGCTGGCATTGCCTGCGCGGGAACTGCATCTTAGCAGCTTCTGGCTGGAGAAAGGCAGCTATGCGCTGGTGGGCGTGCTGGGGTTGATGCTCTGCTGGCGGGCGTTGAAAAATTTGCGTCGCTTGCTGCGTAAGCCCGCCTTTACTGCTTTCACGCCTCATCATGTACACCATGCCAACTGCGGTTGCGGGCATCAGCATATGCCGGATCCTCAACAGATGGCGCAGGATGGCGACTGGCGCGCCAGGCTGATGATTATTCTGTCGATGGGGATGCGCCCGTGCTCCGGCGCCGTTATGGTGCTGCTGTTCAGTAAGGTGATCGGCGTTTTTGCCTGGGGCGTTGCGTCGGCGCTGGCGATGGCGGCAGGCACTTCCCTGACGATTTCATCGCTGGCGTTGCTGGTGCACAGTTTTCGTCAGATAGCGGTACGGATGAGCGGCAATAAAGCGCCGGTGCTGTGGCGGCAGATTGGCTGGACCACGCTGGCGATGGCTGGCGGTATTGTACTGTTGACGGCAGCGGTGGTGATGTGGGTGAGCGCGGTGCCGGTGGGAAGGGGATTGCGGCCATTTTAAGCGCAAGGGAAGAAACCCTCTCCCCGGTGGAGAGAGGGTAAAAACATTAACGCTTCAGCGCTTCGCTCAGTTCGTCACGCATGTTCGCCAGCATGGCTTTCACGACGCGCGGGTTACCGGCAACGAGGTTGCCCGTCATCATATAATTGTGACCGCCGGTGAAATCGCAGACCAGCGCGCCTGCTTCGCGGGCGATCAGCTCGCCTGCGGCGAAATCCCACGGCTTCAGGCCAATCTCAAAGTAACCGTCAACGCGGCCAGCGGCAACGTAGGCCAGATCCAGCGCAGCAGAGCCGGTGCGGCGGAAGTCAGCGCACTCGGTATACATTTTGCCGAGGATATTCATGTAGGAGGTGGCGTGCTGCTTGGCTTTGAACGGGAAGCCGGTCGCCAGAATGGTGCCGTCCAGATCGCGGGCATTGCTGCCGCGCAGACGGTAGCCGTTGAGCTGTGCGCCCTGACCGCGGGTTGCGGTGAACAGTTCGTTGCGCATGGGATCGTAAACCACAGCGACTTCAGTACGACCTTTAATGCGTACGGCGATGGATACGGAGAAGTGCGGCAGACGTTTTACGAAGTTGGTGGTGCCATCCAGTGGATCGATAACCCATTGAACATCCTGATCTTCACCTGCGTGTTCACCGCTTTCTTCGGTGATGATGGTGTGCTGCGGGTAAGATTTGCGAATGGTGTCGATAATAACGGCTTCTGCGGCTTTATCGACGTTGGTCACAAAATCATTGCTGCCTTTCTGGCTGGTTTCTACGGTGTCTGGCGTTTCGTAGTGCTTGGCAATTAAATTACCCGCCTTGCGCGCTGCGCGCACGGCGATGTTCAGCATCGGATGCATCGGTCTCTCTCACTGGATGTTAAAGAACGGGAAAACGGCGCAGAGTATAGCAGTGGGATCGGAATCTGTCTTCCGTTTATGGTAATATGGCCGAATATTCTTCAGACACAGAAAAACTATGCTGCAAAATATTCGAATCGTGCTGGTCGAAACTTCGCATACCGGCAATATGGGCTCTGTTGCCCGCGCAATGAAAACCATGGGCTTAACCAATCTGTGGCTGGTGAATCCGCTGGTGAAACCGGACTCGCAGGCTATCGCGCTCGCGGCAGGCGCCAGCGACGTTATCGGCAACGCGCGGATCGTCGACACCCTGGATGACGCGCTGGCGGGCTGTAGCCTGGTCGTTGGCACCAGCGCCCGTTCGCGCACCCTGCCGTGGCCAATGCTCGACCCGCGCGAGTGTGGGCTGAAAAGCGTCGCAGAAGCCGAACATGCCCCGGTGGCGCTGGTCTTTGGCCGCGAGCGCGTCGGCCTGACCAACGATGAGCTGCAAAAGTGCAACTATCACGTGGCGATTGCCGCAAACCCGGAGTACAGCTCGCTGAACCTGGCAATGGCGGTGCAGGTTATCGCCTATGAGGTGCGTATGGCGTGGCTGGCGGCGCAGGAGCGCGGCGAGAAAGTAGAACACGAAGAGACGCCGTATCCGCTGGTGGACGACCTCGAGCGTTTTTACGGCCATCTGGAGCAGACGCTGCTCGCCACTGGTTTTATCCGCGCCAACCATCCCGGTCAGGTGATGAACAAGCTGCGTCGTCTGTTCACCCGCGCCCGGCCGGAAAGCCAGGAGCTGAACATTCTGCGCGGTATTCTGGCGTCGATTGAGCAGAAGAATAAAGAAGAGTGATGCGTTTGATGATGAGCGCACAGAAGGTTAAATACCTGACTAAAACAGTCAAGTAAATAGTTGACCAATTTAGTCAGGAATGTCAGACTTGCCCCTGCTATGCAATACCCCCCATTTTAATAACAACCCCGGGCAGGGGCGAGTTTGAGGTTAAGTAAGACATGAGACTGACATCTAAAGGGCGTTATGCCGTGACCGCGATGCTGGACGTTGCGCTCAACTCCGAAGCGGGCCCGGTTCCGTTGGCAGATATTTCAGAACGTCAGGGGATTTCTCTTTCCTATCTGGAACAGCTGTTCTCTCGACTTCGCAAAAATGGCCTGGTTTCCAGCGTACGCGGCCCGGGCGGCGGCTACCTGCTGGGCAAAGATGCGGGCAGCATCGCCGTTGGCGAAGTCATCAGCGCGGTAGACGAATCCGTTGACGCCACCCGTTGTCAGGGTAAAGGCGGCTGTCAGGGCGGCGATAAGTGCCTGACGCATGCGCTGTGGCGCGATCTGAGCGACCGTCTGACCGGCTTTTTGAACAATATCACCCTGGGTGAACTGGTCAATAACCAGGAAGTTCTGGATGTCTCTGGTCGTCAGCACGCGCATGATTCGCATCGCAGCACCCGTTCGCAGGACGCCATCGACGTCAAACTGCGGGCGTAATAACGATAAAGATTTCAGAATCAGGCCGGGATGCTCCGATATCCCGTGACTCGGTCGTACATCAAGCCGGTTGCCTGATTCATTGCATTGAGTGATGTACGGAGTTTAAAGAGCAATGAAATTACCAGTCTATCTCGATTACTCCGCAACCACGCCGGTGGATCCGCGTGTTGCCGAGAAAATGATGCAGTGTCTGACCCTGGACGGAAATTTTGGTAACCCAGCTTCCCGTTCACACCGTTTTGGCTGGCATGCTGAAGAAGCGGTAGATATCGCTCGTAATCAGATTGCCGAGCTGGTCGGTGCCGATCCGCGCGAAATCGTCTTTACCTCTGGCGCGACCGAATCTGATAACCTGGCGATTAAAGGTGCCGCCAACTTTTATCAGAAAAAAGGCAAGCACATCATCACCTGTAAAACCGAACACAAAGCGGTGCTGGATACCTGCCGTCAACTGGAGCGCGAAGGGTATGAAGTGACCTACCTGGCGCCGCAGTCCAATGGCATTATCGATCTCAAAGAGCTCGAAGCGGCGATGCGTGACGACACCATCCTGGTTTCCATCATGCATGTGAACAACGAAATCGGCGTGGTGCAGGATATCGCGACCATCGGCGAAATGTGCCGTGCGCGCGGCATTATCTATCACGTTGACGCCACCCAGAGCGTGGGTAAACTGCCTATCGACCTGAGCCAACTGAAAGTGGATCTGATGTCCTTCTCCGGCCACAAAATTTATGGTCCGAAAGGGATCGGCGCGCTGTATGTGCGTCGTAAACCGCGTATCCGTATCGAAGCGCAGATGCACGGCGGCGGTCACGAGCGCGGCATGCGTTCCGGCACCCTGCCTGTGCACCAGATCGTCGGCATGGGCGAAGCCTACCGTATCGCTAAAGAAGAGATGGACACCGAGATGGCGCGTCTGCGCGCTCTGCGTAACCGTCTGTGGAACGGCGTGAAAGATATGGAAGAGGTGTACCTGAATGGCGACCTCGAGCAGGGCGCGCCGAACATCCTCAACGTCAGCTTTAACTATGTTGAAGGCGAATCGCTGATCATGGCGCTGAAAGACCTGGCCGTTTCTTCCGGTTCCGCCTGTACCTCTGCAAGCCTGGAGCCGTCTTACGTGCTGCGCGCGCTGGGGATGAATGACGAGCTGGCGCATAGCTCTATCCGTTTCTCTTTAGGTCGTTTTACTACCGAAGAAGAGATTGATTACACCATCGCACTGGTGCAGAAATCCATCGGTCGTCTGCGTGAACTCTCTCCGCTGTGGGACATGTTCAAGCAGGGCGTGGATCTGAACACCATCGAATGGTCACATCACTAATCGGTACCCAATAAGGAGAATTCACCATGGCATACAGCGAAAAAGTTATCGATCATTACGAGAATCCGCGCAACGTCGGTTCGTTTGACAACAGCGACGAAAACGTCGGCAGCGGAATGGTCGGTGCGCCGGCATGTGGCGACGTCATGAAGTTGCAGATTAAAGTCAACAATGAGGGTATCATTGAAGACGCGCGCTTTAAGACCTACGGCTGCGGTTCCGCTATCGCCTCCAGCTCCCTGGTCACTGAATGGGTGAAAGGTAAATCGCTGGACGAAGCGCAGGCTATCAAGAACACTGATATTGCTGAAGAACTCGAACTGCCGCCGGTGAAGATTCACTGCTCTATCCTGGCAGAAGACGCGATCAAAGCCGCCATTGCGGACTACAAAAGCAAACGTGAAGCAAAATAATTAAGTTGAGGTTGTTATGTCGATTACCCTTAGCGACAGCGCTGCCGCGCGAGTAAGCACCTTCCTGACCAACCGCGGTAAAGGTTTTGGTCTGCGTTTAGGCGTGCGTACCTCCGGCTGTTCTGGTATGGCCTACGTACTGGAGTTTGTTGACGAGCCGGCTGCCGAAGACACCGTGTTCGAAGACAAAGGCGTGAAGGTGGTGGTCGATGGCAAAAGCCTGCAGTTCCTCAACGGCACTCAGTTGGACTTCGTAAAAGAAGGCCTGAACGAAGGGTTCAAATTTACCAACCCGAACGTTAAAGATGAGTGCGGCTGCGGCGAAAGCTTCAACGTTTAATCGCGTATCACCTAAGAGACCCCACCGCAGATAAGCTGTGCGTGGGGTTTGCTTTAACAGGCTATCCCTGGAATTGTTATGGATTACTTCACCCTCTTTGGGTTACCTGCCCATTACCCGATTGATACCCAGGCTCTGGCGGCCCGTTTCCAGGATCTGCAACGGCAATTCCACCCGGACAGATTCGCCAGCGGCACGCAGGCGGAACAGCTGGCCGCGGTACAGCAATCAGCGACTATCAACCAAGCGTGGCAGACGTTGCGCCATCCGCTTACCCGCGCCGAATACTTACTGTCGCTGCATGGTTTTGACCTGGCAAGCGAGCAACACACAGTACGCGACACCGCATTTCTGATGGAACAGCTGGAGTTGCGTGAAGAGCTCGACGACATCGGCAAAGCGAAAGACGAGGCGCGTCTTACCGCCTTTATCCAACGCGTGAAAATGATGTTTGACGCGCGCCATCAACGGATGGTCGAACAATTGAATAACGAGACGTGGGACGTGGCGGCGGATACCGTGCGTAAACTGCGTTTTCTCGATAAACTGCGTAGCTCTGCAGAACAACTCGAAGAAAAGCTGCTCGATTTTTAATTTCGGAAGCAATTATGGCCTTATTACAAATTAGTGAGCCTGGCATGAGTGCCGCGCCGCATCAGCGCCGTCTGGCCGCAGGCATTGATTTAGGCACCACCAATTCTCTGGTCGCGACCGTGCGTAGCGGTCAGGCCGAAACGCTGCCTGATTATCAGGGGCGCCATCTGTTGCCATCCGTGGTTCATTATCAGCCCCAGGGCCACAGCGTGGGCTACGACGCGCGCGCCAACGCCGCGCAGGATCCGGTTAACACCATCAGCTCCGTGAAGCGTCTGATGGGCCGCTCGTTGGCGGATGTCACAGCGCGCTACCCGCATTTGCCGTACCAGCTGCAGGAAAGCGTTAACGGCCTGCCGATGCTGGCGACCGCCGCGGGTCTGCTTAACCCGGTACGCATCTCCGCCGATATCCTGAAAGCCCTGGCCGCCCGCGCGACCGAAGCGCTGGCGGGCGATCTCGACGGCGTGGTGATCACCGTTCCGGCCTATTTTGACGATGCTCAGCGTCAGGGCACTAAAGATGCGGCGCGTCTGGCGGGGCTGCACGTGTTGCGCCTGCTTAACGAGCCGACGGCGGCAGCGATTGCCTACGGCCTTGACTCCGGGCAGGAAGGCGTGATTGCCGTTTACGATCTCGGCGGCGGCACCTTCGATATCTCTATTTTGCGCCTCAGCCGCGGCGTGTTCGAGGTGTTG
>Ga0213878_10000879_pt1 | contig 10795 bp, 12 predicted proteins | sample VelepicoBEBS_R02_FD_161053 | JGI IMG/M metagenome (GOLD analysis project Ga0213878, IMG submission 161053) | Vellozia epidendroides bulk soil microbial communities from rupestrian grasslands, the National Park of Serra do Cipo, Brazil - BS_R02 | ecosystem: Environmental > Terrestrial > Soil >... | reverse complement strand
AATCACCGAGCAAGCGGATCAGAGTTGCCAGGATTCGTCTCGAATCCAATCGATAAAGGGAGTCGAGCAATTCGCGTATCTGCCCGGTGGAGCGCTCGGACATGACGACGAGCTTAGCAAACCAGCTACCCCGAATCAATTTGGCAAACGCCGGATCGATGCAAAGTGTCCTGGTCGTGACTTAGCTCTTGGCCTCCCTGTTTTGTCGAGCGTCGTTGCCGTCGCCAGGCCAAGGTGAAACTTGGCCCTACCGACAGCGAGCAACCAGTTCGTCCAATCTCGAAAGCAAAAGCTTCAGTATCGGAGACTGGTTCGACTTTCTGTAACCGAGAACCAGATCGACTGTTGGCGCATCTCCCTTCAGAGGACGACTTGTTACAGAGGAAGGCAGAAAGTTCCGGGCGTACGCAGGTAACAGGCCGACGCCACCCGTCGACGCTATTAAAGACATTCCCATTGCAAGATGGTCCGCCTGGTGCGCCGGCGTGATATTAGCGTCGGAGCGCTTCAGGTAATTGTCGATGACGGCCCGCAGTACAGGAGCCGTGTCCGACACGGTCACGAACGTCTCGCCCATCAGATCCCTCGGGCCGATGGATTTAAGCGCAGCAAGACGGTGGTTGCTAGGCAAAACCACCATCAAGGGTTCCTTGACGAGAACCCGGTACGCCAGTTCTGACACCCCTCGTTCCCGGCGAAGAAACGCTGCGTCGATGGTTCCTTTTACTAGTCCATCCGCAAGCAGAGGCGAGTATTGACTCGATACCATCACATCGACGTTTGGCAGCTCGTCGCGCAAGATCCGCAAGGCTTCCGGCATCCATGTCAGTTCGTGTCCGGTCAGAAAACCCATGACGAAGCACGGCTTGGCAGGATGAGCCATCCGGCGTGCTGCCTCAACGGCCGCCGCGACCTGGGACAGCACCGAGCGGGCGTGATCGAGAAAGGCTCGACCTGCCGGTGTCAGTTCGATGCCTCGAGCGCTGCGCGTCAGGAGTTGGGTACCTACCTCGTCTTCAAGATCCCGGATCTGGCGGCTCAACGAAGGTTGTGACGTGTGCAGTTCTCGCTGTGCTGCCACCGTCAGACTTCCCGCCTCGGCGACCGCAACGAAATAACGAAGATGTCGTAATTCCATTTCCCACTCCCATGCTTCTGAGGCATAGCCACCAGCCTACAAGGTATTTTTCAATGGCGCTATGACAAGCTAGCTGTGCTGGGTAGAAAAGGAATGAGCTTGTTCCGAGTAGCTTGACCGGACATGTCAATCATGCCTGGTTTGCAAGGCTAGCGGACAGCAAAGGAGCCAAAAAATATGACCAACAACAATGTAGGAAAACTCGAAGGCAAAGTCGCGCTTGTCACGGGCGGTTCGCGAGGCATCGGTGCAGCGATCGCGAAACGTCTGGCTGCGGATGGAGCAAGTGTGGCCATCACCTACGCGAAGGACGTTAAGGCGGCTTCAGCCGTAGTCAAAGCGATCGAAGGCGATGGCGGAAAGGCGGTCGCAATCCAAGCGGACGCGGCGGACGTCAAAGCTGTTACCGGCGCCGTCGAGAAAGTAATCGAGACTTTTGGGCAGCTTGATGTCCTTGTGAACAATGCCGGTACGGCTATTCCAAAGCGGTTTGAGGAGACCACGCTGGAGGAACTGGATCGTGTGATTGATATCAACGTCCGCGGCATGTTCGTCGCGACGCAGGCGGCACTGAAGCACATGAAGAGCGGCGGTCGCATCATCATGATTGGGTCTTGTGTGGGCGAGCGGGTCCTGACTCCCGGATTAGTGCCCTACTCGGCTACAAAGGGAGCCGTCAAGATGTTTACCCAGGGACTGTCAAGAGAGGTCGGGAGCCGGGGTATTACGGTAAACAATATCCAGCCGGGTCCAATCGACACGGATTTGAATCCCGCTGCGGGCGATTGGGCGACGCCTCAAAAGGCAGTCACAGCGCTCGACCGCTATGGGCATGTTGATGAGGTCGCTGCATTGGTATCATTCGTTGCCGGTCCGGAGTCCTCGTACATAACCGGGGCGAATCTGACCGTCGATGGCGGGTCCAACGCCTGAAGGTGAACCCGCTTAAACACCGGCGTGCGCTGAGTGCTGTCTTTACACGGGAGCAGACGCTACAAACTAAACGAAAAAAAGAATTATGACTCACACCGAAATCAAGACTGCGCTCGTTACCGGAGCCTCGCGCGGTATTGGACGAGCCACTGCACTGGCACTGGCGAATGCTGGCGCTCGCGTCATTATCCACTACGGGCGAAGCGCATCGGAGGCGAATGCTTTGCGCAAAGAAATCGAGACGTCCGGCGGCCAAGCCTATACGGTATCCGCCGATCTAGCGTCGCCCGACGGCGCAACTGGACTGGCTGAAGAGGTTCGTAAGATTGTCGATGATAAGCTTGATATTCTCGTCGCCAACGCTGGTATCTCCAAAGCAGCGCCGATCGAGAGTCACACTGTCGAGGAATTTGATAGCCTGTTCGCGACCAATGTCCGAGCGCCTTTCTTTCTCATCCAACAGTTGCTCGCCCAGTTTGGTGAGGGCTCTAACATAGTGCTGGTCTCCTCTCTTGCCGCGCATTTTGCGCCTGGCGGTTCTGCCGGCGTTATTTCGTTACCGGTCTACGCCTCGACGAAGGGAGCGCTCAATACGCTGGTCAAGCATTTCGCTGCCCTACTCGGCCCGAGAGGCATCCGGGTAAATGCGGTCGCTCCGGGCGTGATCGAAACTGACATGTCGAATTTTACGAAAACAGAAGCCGGGCGCGAGCTGGCGCTTGGAATGCAAGCACTCAAACGGATCGGGCAACCTTCAGATGTCGCCGACGTTATTGCGTTCCTCGCTTCGGACGCCGCCCGCTGGATCACTGGCGCCATTATCCCAGTCGATGGCGGTTCCAAGCTGTGACGACGTTGAACGAGTCGAAAGAACAAGAAATAAGGCCACGACCGACGGAACAAAAGGCCGCGAAGACGTTAAGACCAAGGGGCCACGCCTTCACACAAGGAAGCGAAGAGAAGAATTTGAACAGAAGGTAGCAAAGGTAGCAAAGGTTCAGAAGCACCAAGCCGGGCGACTCCCACAGCGGCGAAGCCGAGATAAACGGTAGCCTAGGAGTGTATCGGATTTGGCCGCGAAGCGGCTGACAGATTTGAGCCTAGGCTGAGCTTGCGAGGCCCTCGGTAGCACGGGCGTCTCGCCCGTGGATGGGCCGCGGAACACGGGCGAGACGCCCGTGCCACACAGGGCTGAAGCCCTAAGATCTGCAACCGCTTCGCGGTAAAATCCGACAGACACCTGGGCTAAGCTTGCGAGGTCTAGGAACGGGTAAGCCCAAGAGGTCGAGCGCTGAAGGCGCGGAAGATTAGCTGAATGCCCACCACACCATTGCAACAGCCACGGCGAGCGCCGCGACCATCATGATGAACTCGCCGACCCTTTTCATTTATTTCTTGTGTAGCTTCCTGCCAACGATCTCATCGCCCTGTCTGCGGTCCCTCGCGGCGCCAATTAGTGCATCGGCTTTCACGCAGGTGACCCGTAGTTTAGAAGACTCCAGATCCTCCGACAAGCGTTAATTGGGCAAGAGTACGCCAGGGATCAAAGAGAGGACGTTTCGGATGCCGCGGTTGGTTTACGTCTGTACCGCGCGACCAGAAAGAGCGTCAGATAATAGGTGGCAACCGCAAATGGTGCTGCGACCACCAGCGAACCCAAGAGCAAAGGCCGTCCAACTGTCAGGAACGTGGACCAATGGAGCCAGATGGCCGGATTATGATGAGCGATCCGCAGGCTACCTGGAAAATGATGTGGATGGCTCAATAGCCAATAGCCTAGATCGTACTCCCAGCGCAGAAGCAGTGGCATCAAGGGCAGAGCGATGTCGTGCAAAGTCACGCTGATCGCCGCCGCTACGAGGTTCCCGCGAAGCAATCGGACCACGCCAAGCGCAAGCAGCGTTTTAAGTCCCCAAAGCGGTATGAACCCGAAGAATATCCCGACTGCCGTGCCTATCGCGATCGCGTGCGGCTTATCCTTGAGTTGCAGGAGTTGCGCGGTTTTCGTGCGAAGCCAGCCAAACGGTGTCATGGTTTCTGAAAGTACCATGGTTTAAACTGAGAAAATGGCTAACGAACGACTAATGGCTTTGGCGCCGGACCTGGCGCGAGTGGCTCCTCGAAGTCCACGGGCTCCGCTGGGGCTCTACAGCGTTATTGCCGCGCGAGCCCTGGACAAATGCCGGGCTGAGCTCGCCGGCCGCGCTGGATCCTACCATTATAACTGCCCGCTTGACCGTGTGTTTTTCGATTTTACCGGGATTGACTCTGCTGAATTCAAACAGTTTGTCGCCACGGGTGCGAGCGACCAGGAAGTTGCTACTTGGATCGCGGAAAAGTCGCGCGTTGACGATCACGCGAAGATTGCGCGCTGGAGCCGACGGTATCGCTTTAATCCGCTGAATTGGGTGCTGGATTTCGACGACTGGCTTCATGTTCGTCGAAACATGTAACTCGCTTTGATCGGCTGAGCAGATCGCGAACCTCCGCGTCCGAGGTCTGACCGAACACCTCGTATACCTGGCCGACCGCATAGAACGGATAGGGCCTCATCACAACTACAACTTCATTTACTTCCTGTTCCAACTCATCGCACGATGACGCCGGCGCCGCCGGGGCGGCCACGACAATTCGCGCCGGCCGCCGTTGCTTTAGCGCTGCGACCGCGGCGAGCATCGTTGAACCGGTCGCGATGCCATCATCGACGAGAATAATCGTCTTGCCGCTGACCTCGAAAGGGGGCGCGTCACCCCGATAGACTTGTTCGCGCCGTTTGAGCTCGAGTTGCTCCTTGGCACTGACGGTTTCAATGACATTGTCGGGAATACCTATGGCTCGAACGACCGCGTGATTCAGAACACGCACACCGCCGGTCGCAATGGCGCCCATGGCCAATTCTTCGTGGCCCGGTACGCCGAGCTTGCGCACTATGAAGACGTCCAGCGGAGCATTGAGCGCCTTCGCCACCTCGAACCCAACAGGCACGCCGCCTCGAGGTAACCCCAGGATCAAAACGTCCGTGCAGTCGGCATACTTGGTAAGCAGTTTCGCCAATAACTTCCCCGCCTCAGATCGATCCTGAAAGCGCGTAGCCATATCATCCCGCCTGGTCCGGATCGACAAATATCAAAGAGACACACTTTTGCCAATCCGGTATCGCAGACGGCAAAACCGGGCCTGCTTCGATTGACTGGGGCTTTGATCCGGCTTAGGAAAAAGTGTGCATCTCAGCTATTTCGAGCAAGCTACGGTCTTGATTACAGGAGCATCGGCAGGGATCGGTTGGGAGTTTGCGCGTCAGCTTGCCCCGGTGGCGAAGACGATGATCCTGGTCGGTCGACGGAAAGACCGCCTGGAGGCTCTCGGATCAGAACTTAAAGCGATCAATCCAGAGCTGGACTTCCGCCTCAAATCCCTGGACCTTTGCGATAAAGCTGAGCTTAGAGGATTCTGCGATTGGCTGGATGAAAGCCGCTTGCCGGTAGATCTTCTGGTTAACAATGCCGGTGTGGGTGATCATGGAATGTTTGCCGGCAGCGAGTGGGAACGGGTTGACGCCATGCTACAGGTTAACGTGTATGCGCTGACCTACCTCACCTTCAGAATAGCGCCTGCAATGACAAAGGCCGGCCGCGGTGCAATTTTGAATGTAAGTTCCGTCGCTGGCCTCCTTCCTGTCCCCAATAGCGCGGTGTACGCCGCGACGAAAGCTTACGTAAACAGTTTCAGCGAAGCGATTCGGGCGGAGCTGCGTTTGTCCAACATATCGGTAACAGCGCTATGTCCCGGACCTGTTGATACGGAATTCCTATCGCGTGCCACCCGTAGAACAGACCGCCAGAGCCACACCGCTCCGGACTTTTTTGTTGTCTCCGTCCATGATGTCGTTCGACAAGCTCTGGCGGCCGTATCGAAAGATCGTGCCCGGGTGATTCCCGGGACTATGGTGCATTGGACGATGACAATCCTCGCGTACCTTCCGATGTTTATCAAACGGCGCCTATACCAGGCGCAACTGAAGCGACGAAGATCGGATGTTTTGTCGGCGTCGCCGAATTTGTGACCTGGGCGTCCCGCCCGTGAAAAAGCAGCAGCATTGTCCGGCGTAGCCGGAGGATACTGCTGCCTGAGCCTGCATCGCTCACAAATCTTTCAAGATTTGTGAGCGATGCAGGCTATTTCTTTCCAAACCGGTTCTCTGTGCCATTCAACAGCCGAACGATGTTGCTGCGATGACGCCAGATAGCCAAGGCCGCCATCGCAACCGAAAAGCTCATCATCAGCCAAAAGTCGGTTCCGGTCTTGGGGGTAAATAAGATTACTGTAAGCGGCAGGACCGCGGCGGCAACGATCGAAGCCAACGACGTGTACCGGCCGATAAGAAAGACCGCTAGCCAGACTACGGCTGCTGAAACGAAAACCAGGGGCGGCAATAGTGCAAGAACGGCTCCACCTGAAGTTGCAATGCCTTTGCCGCCTTTGAAGCCAAGCCAGATGGTATAGTTATGTCCCAGGATGCACGCGATCGCAGCGATGATGCTCCCCAGGACCGGACTCAAAAGAAAATGCGCGGCGACCAGCAACCCGAGCCTTACAGCGAGAAAGCCTTTGCAAAAATCACAAAAACCGACCAGGTAGCCCCATTTCTTGCCCATGACTCGGGCGACGTTCGCAGCCCCGATGTTGCTGCTGCCATGCTGCCGGATGTCGAGTCCTTTGAACCGCGCCACGAGATAGCCACTCGGGATCGAGCCGATGAGATAACTCAGCACAAAAATCAGCACCCAAATCATGGTTAGAGGCCAAGTTCCCGCTTGCGCGTGTGCAAAGAAGGTAGCCAGGCGACACGATAGCTCGAATATGATTGATATCACAAGCTGGCTCTTGGCTGCACTGGCACTTGTCGGCTTTGGATCTTTCGTGGTGCTGTTTCAGGAGCGTTTTATCTATTTCCCGGTGCGCTATTCGACCGCCGAACTGGAGGAAGCACGAACTCTCGGCGTCCAAGAGATTAGGTTCCGAACATCTCAAGGAAGCCAGGTCGCTTTCTTTTGCCCGACGTCCGAAACGATTCCCCAGAGACTTTGGCTCGTATTCGGAGGCAACGCCGACGTTGCCTTAGGGTGGTTGGGTCTGGTTCGCTCTGTTTCTGGTTCGCGTACCGCCTTTTTGCTTATCGACTACCCTGGCTACGGGACTTGTGAAGGCCAGCCAAATCCTTCGGCACCGGTTCGACAATATAGTTGCGCTGAAATCCATTCTCGCGCAGCAGGAAGTTCCGGAGATCGACATCCTTCACGGCCAGGCGGACAATATCGTCCCTCTCAGGATGGGACGAGCCCTGGCGGCATTGGATCGAAGCCGCATCAAGTTTGTCGAGGTGCCGGGAGCGGGCCACAATGATATGGTCCAGGCTATCCTTTCGACTGCGTCTTTCTAGTTGTGCGTGCTTTCACCCAAAGAATGTTCTAGTCTCCCATTGAGATCTATTATGAAGGAAGACGTTCTCCCTGATTCAGCCACCGGCTCAAAGAGCGCGACCGAGGAGACTGTTCGGGCCACGGGGCAAGAGGTTGACCCGATCTATAAGCGAATTCTCGTTCCGATCGATTTCTCCGAACATTCTGAGAGGACGGTTTCATACGCTGTGAAGTTTGCCTCTCGGTACGAAGCTACGGTCCAAATTCTGCATGTTTTTGAGGTACCCGACTACGTGGTAAATCCGTTTGCGCGCCGAAAACGGACCGAGGCGGTCAAGGCTCATGTGGATACTGCTGAGCAGGAAGCAAGGGAACACCTGGCGGCGGTCGAGCAAGAGCTGCTAAATCGGGGACTCAAGGTAGAGTCCTATCTGCGCGTGGGAAGCCCGTTCGACGAGATCGTCCGGACGGCAAACCACTTGAACGTTGACCTCATTATCATCGGGTCGCACGGCTGTTCTCCGCTGACGCGTTTGCTCGTTGGGAGCACCGCAGAACGGGTTGTCGAGCACGCGCCATGTCCCGTCCTTGTGGTGAAGGAACGGCGCCACAGCTAGCCCGTGCCCATTCTTCATCTGGCACTGACACTGGCACTGGCACTAACTCCCCCTGGAATAATTGAACCATCTGCGGGCTCTCCGGTTTTAAATGAAGAACCTTTCCATTCTGGTTGCGGCGGCCTTGATGGGTGTTTGCATCACCACCGCCTTCAGCCAGACCACACCTAAATCTCGAACCGATATGTCTAAGCTATCCGACGACGAACTGAAACGGCAATTGACACCACAGCAGTACTTTGTGACGAGACAAAGCGGGACTGAGCCTGCGTTCAGAAATGCCTATTGGGACAACCACGAACCCGGCATTTATGTCGATGTGATCTCTGGTGAGCCGCTTTTCGTTTCGAAGGACAAGTTCGACTCGGGGACTGGTTGGCCAAGTTTTACGAAGCCGATCAATCCGAACGTCGTCGTAGAAAAAACGGATGATTCCCTCGGCATGACCAGGACCGAAGTCCGCAGCGCCAAGAGCGACGCTCATCTTGGCCATGTCTTTGACGACGGCCCAAAACCAACCGGATTGCGGTACTGCATGAACTCTGCCGCACTGCGTTTCATTCCCGTCGATAAACTCGAGGCCGAAGGTTATGGCGAATACGTCAAGCTTTTCAAATAGAGTGAAAACATCGACAGGGTTGAATCGGTTTGTGATGGTGGCCTTTTCAGGACTGCTCTTACTTGCTTGTTTAGATAGAGGAGCGACAAATTCTTTAGCCCAAACGAAAGATATGAAATCTTCATCGCAACTCGAGACGGCAGTTTTTGGCGGCGGCTGCTTCTGGTGTCTGGATGCGCAATTCAAATTGGTCCCTGGAGTGGCGTCGGTGGTTTCAGGTTACGCCGGGGGAACGACCAAAAATCCGAACTATGAGCAGGTGTGTAGCGAAACCACAGGTCACGCTGAGGTTGTGCAGGTGGAATTTGACCCCTCTGTAGTCAGCTACGAGGATCTGCTTCGAAAATTCTTTCACGCCCACGATCCGACCACGCTCAATCGGCAGGGGCCGGATGTAGGGACTTCCTACCGGTCGATCATCTTGTATAAGGACGCGAACCAGAGACAGATCGCCGAAAAGGTAAAGGCTGAAGCACAGAAGGATTGGTCCGATCCCATAGTGACCGAGATTGTACCGCTTCAGGCTTTCTACAAAGCGGAAGACTATCATCAGGACTACTTCGCGAAAAACCCGGACCAGGGCTACTGCCGGCTGGTTGTTGCTCCCAAAGTGAAAAAATTCGAAAAACTACTGCAGGAGCACAAGCAATAAATGGTAGGGGCGCGCTCCCGCGCGACCGACGTCGTACGACTCAACGACGTGAACGTGCTCCAAAGCCGGTAGGGCCAAGTTTCACCTTGGCCTGGTAGCGCTGTGAGCGCTGCGGGCCACAGCGCCCTTTTGGGAAGCCCACGCTTGGCATATCATTGGACCTATGCCAGGCTCAACGGTGTCTCGACCGCTCCGATCGCTTCTTGTACCGCTCTTTGTGGCGCTTGTCCTCGTAAAGGTTCCGGCGCAAAACGCCGGCCAACGTGCCGCCTCTGGGCCGGTTGCCTTACCCACCGGAAAGCAAATCACCCCCATGGCTGTCCCCGGGTCGACCTTTCAACTATTGAACCCAGGCTTGACGGACTTTCCCGGGTTCGTCGCGAGCGGGGCGATCAGCACGGCCGTCAGTCCCGACCAGGGTACTCTGCTCGTTCTCACCAGCGGCTACAATTTGATGTTCGGACCCGATGGTAAGCCACGGCGCGAAGATTCTCAGGAATACATCTTTATTTATGATGTTAGCTCGACCAGCCCGCTTCAGCGACAGGTGTTAAAGGTCCCGAACACATTCGCCGGTCTCGCATTTGATCCGCAGGGCAAAGTCTTCTACGTCAGCGGAGGAAAGGACGATAACGTTCACACCTATTCCAGACAGGAGGACGGCAGTTGGTCCGAGTCCGGCACACCAATTTCACTCGGCCACACGGCAGGCCTTGGGCTCTTGCGGGAGCCGGCGCTCGTCGCCGGAGGCTTAGCGGTGACCGCAGACGGAACGAAAATTGTCGTGGCGAACGTTTACAATGATTCCGTATCTATTATCGACGTCCCGCGCCGAGCCGTCAGTCATGAAACCGATTTGAGACCGGGAAAGGCAAATCCGGCTGAGATTGGTGTCGCCGGTGGCGAATATCCCTTTTGGGTTGTCATTAAAGGCAATGAAACGGCCTATGTCTCCAGTTTGCGGGATCGGGAGATTGTGGTTCTTGCGGTGAGTGAGAAACCTCAGATCAGGACCCGGATTAAAGTCGGAGGAAATCCCAATAAGATGATACTGAATCGGGATCAATCACGTTTATTTGTCTGTTGTGACAATAACGACACCGTCGCCGTGATCGATACGAACACCAATCGAATTTCTGAAGCGATTCGAACCACCGCCCCCGAGTCGCTGCTGGCCCCAATTGACAAGTACCGTGGAAGCGCCCCGAACAGCCTGGCGCTTTCGCCTGACGAAACCCAGTTATACGCAACAAACGGAGGTACAAATTCGGTCGCTGTCATCAAACTATCCCCACCAAAATCTGCCGTCGTTGGATTACTGCCGACAGCTTACTACCCCAACGCGGTGAGTCTCAGCGGCGATGGACGCAGGCTCTTTATTGTGAATGGTAAGAGCCAGACCGGGCCCAATCCGAA
>Ga0213878_10000878_pt1 | contig 10796 bp, 7 predicted proteins | sample VelepicoBEBS_R02_FD_161053 | JGI IMG/M metagenome (GOLD analysis project Ga0213878, IMG submission 161053) | Vellozia epidendroides bulk soil microbial communities from rupestrian grasslands, the National Park of Serra do Cipo, Brazil - BS_R02 | ecosystem: Environmental > Terrestrial > Soil >... | reverse complement strand
TGCTGCACCGGCGCCGCTGAGGAGAAGTGTCAACCATTTGTTCCGGCGGGCCGTTAGAAGCACAACCGCCGCTCTTTGCCTACTGGCCGGCGCTGGCGCACGGCGAGCTGCGGCGCCTTTTATAGCTCACACTCAAAAGGAAGCACTCGAATGAGGAAACCCATCGTCGCTTTGATGATCACTGGCTTGCTGGCGAGCACCGCCGCGTTGGCCCAGGACAAGGCCGCCACTCCAGCGGCGCCTGCCGCCGCCGCGCCCTCGGCCGCCGAGCCGGCCGGCGATAAGTCCGCCAAGAAGGCGGCGACACACCACAGCAAGAAGAAGTCGCACAAGACCATGGCCAAGTCCGACGAAATGAAAAAGGGCGACACGATGAAGAAGCCGGAAGAAAAGACCGAAATGAAGTCGTCGGCTCCGACCGAGATGAAGAAGTAAAAAGGTCGCTCTTTTCGACCAGAACCCCTCTGGCGCCGGTGCGCGGCAGAGGGGTTTTTTCTTGCCTGCCTCTCCCGCTGATGTTCTTCCTCCCACTGGAGCTTTCCCTCCCGCCGGTGCCTTTCCTCCCATCAGGGCCGCATGCGAGAATCGCTCGTCCTGGGGCGCTCCGCCCGCAACAGCGGTCTCGCGATTGAAACCAGCCAACGACACACTGCTGCGCGCGCTGCGGCGCCAACCCACCGAAACCACGCCGATCTGGCTGATGCGCCAGGCCGGCCGCTACCTGCCCGAGTACAACGAGACGCGCCGCCGTGCCGGTGACTTCCTTGCCCTCGCGCATTCGCCCCAACTGGCAACCGAGGTGACGCTGCAGCCGGTGGAGCGCTTCGGCCTGGATGCAGCGATCCTGTTTTCGGACATCCTGACTGTGCCCGACGCAATGGGGCTTGGCCTTTGTTTCACAGAAGGCGAGGGGCCGGCGTTCGAGCGGCCCGTACGGACGGAGTCCGACGTGATGGCGCTGGCTGCGCCCGACCCGCACGAGAAGCTCGGGTACGTTCTGGATACGGTGCGCTCGGTGCGTGCGGCTCTCGGCGGCCGGGTGCCGCTGATCGGCTTCTCCGGCAGTCCCTGGACGCTCGCCTGCTACATGGTGGAGGGCGGCGGTTCGGAGGACTTTCGCACCGTCAAGACGATGCTGTACACGCGCCCCGACCTGATGCACCGGCTGCTGCAGGTCAATGCGCGCGCGGTCGCCGACTACTTGAACGCGCAGATCGCCGCTGGCGCGCAGGTGGTGATGCTGTTCGACACCTGGGGCGGCGTGTTGACCGGCCCCGCCTTTCGCGAGTTCTCGCTCGCCTACACCGCACAGGTTGTCGCGCGGCTGCAGCGCGAACACGAAGGAGATCCGGTGCCGTCGATCGTATTCGTGAAAGGCGGTGGCGCGTGGCTCGAGGCGATTGCTGCCTGCGGCTGCGACGCAGTGGGGCTGGACTGGACCCAGGACCTCGGACAGGCGCGCGTGCGGATCGGAGGCAGCTGCGCGCTGCAAGGCAATCTGGATCCTGCCGCACTGTTTGCTCCGGAGGCTGTGCTGCGATCCGAGGCTCGGCGTGTGCTGGAATCGTTTGGAGCGCCCCGCAACGCCGACGGCACGTACGGCGGCCACATATTCAATCTGGGCCACGGGATTTCCCGCTTCACACGCCCGGAGGCAGTGGCTGCACTGGTCGATGCGGTCCACGAGGAAAGCAGGCGCCTCAGAGGTGCAGATGCGCCTCAAGCAGGAGGCGCGTCGCCAGCGTAGTTGGTGCTCACCTGAAGAAGCGCCGAAGGGGTCGCGTCAAGGCCTCGCGGCGCTTGACTTATGCACAAAATCGGAGAAATGCCGTATTCATGCGGTTCCGCGGGCAATACACCTGCGCTGAGCGCGATTTTTCGCCGCAACCGCTTGAAATACAAGCATAACTTCCTTGTTGTGACCCTCCAGTTACCGACCGAAGCTAAGCAATGGCGAGCACTTAGATCATCTTCGCAATGCTTGTCCACAAAGTTGCCCACAGCCACTCGGGCTCCCAGAAAGCCTTGACAAGGCGAACGAAAAGGCGTTGTCGGTGAACGAAAGACCGTCGCCGTTGGTCGATGCGAGCGCATTCGCGCAGGTGCTGCTCGATCTGCCGGTACCGCACCCTCTGCAATACCGCTTCGAGCCGGAGCACGTGTCGATTGCGCGCGCCGGCATGCGTTGCGTCGTGCCGGTCGGTCCAGGACGCCAGATGCTCGGCATCATTGCTTCGGTGTCGCCGGAATGCTCGATCGACGAACGGCGTGTTCGCACAGTGCGCCGTCTGCTGGACGATCCGGTGCTGTCGCGCGACTGGCTGCAGTTCTGCAAATTCGCCGCCGACTACTACCATCATCCGTGGGCACAAGTCGCTCTGTCCGCTCTGCCGCCTCTGTTGCGGGTGGTACCCGGTCCGCGTGCCGGCGCTCGGATGACGCGTCTGCGGCGTGCTCCGCCGCCGGAGGCAACACCAGCAATTCCGCAGACGCTGCTCGCGCCGCCGTTGCGCGAGGAGCAGCGGCAGGCGATCGACGCAATCGTGCGTTCGCGCGGTTTCGCACCATTCCTTCTGCACGGGATTACGGGCAGCGGCAAGACCGAGGTGTATCTGGGCGCGCTCACGGCGGCGTTGCGGACCGATTCCGACGCGCAGGTGCTGTGGCTGGTGCCCGAGATCAACCTGACTCCGCAGTTTGAGGCGCGACTGCGCGCCCGCTTCCCGCAGGTTCGCATCGTGAGCCTGCATAGCGCTCTGCCGGCATCGGAGCGCACCGGCGCCTGGCTGGCGGCGCACGAGGGTCGAGCACGTGTCGTGTTGGGAACGCGACTGGCGGTGTTCGCGTCGCTGCCGCACCTGAAACTCGCAATCGTCGACGAGGAACACGACACTTCGTTCAAGGCATCGGACGGGGTGCGCTATTCCGCGCGCGACCTGGCGATCAAGCGGGCGCAATTGGCGCGCGTGCCGGTGGTGCTCGGATCGGCAACGCCATCGCTGGAGTCCTGGCACCGCGCGGCGACGGGCCGCTACACGCTGCTCACGCTGACGCCGCGGGCTGCGGACGCGCCAGAGAAGGCTTCAGTCAGTTCGGTCATTCGGCCCGCGGTGCAGAGCGTGGATATACGTCAGCACCCCGCACAGCAGGGCCTGTCCGAACCTTCCCGCGCGGCGCTGACGGAAGCGCTCGCGCGCGGCGGGCAAGCGCTGGTATTCATCAATCGTCGCGGATATTCGCCGGTGCTGGCGTGCGAAGCCTGCGGCTGGCTGTCAGACTGCCCGAACTGCAGTGCGTACGCGGCGCTGCACCGAGTGGGTGGCGATTCGGCAAAACCTGCGACAAAAGCGTGGCTGCGCTGCCATCACTGCGGGTGGGGCCGCATGGTCCCTCGCGCCTGCCCGACCTGCGGCAACCAGGATTTACGGCCGGTCGGACAGGGAACGCAGAGGGTCGAGGAGGCGCTGCGCCAGGGCTGGCCGACGGCCCGCGTCGGTCGGCTGGACCGCGACAGCGCGCGCCGCGCCGATGCCGCGCAGGAAACGCTCGCACGCGTGCACGCCGGCGAACTGGATCTGCTGGTCGGAACGCAGATGATCGCCAAGGGACACGACTTTCGCGGAGTCTCGCTCGTCTGCGTGCTCAATGCAGATGCGCAGCTGATCGCGTCGGACTTCCGCGCCCCGGAACGGCTGTTCGCATTGCTGATGCAAGTAGCGGGGCGCGCGGGGCGCGCCGGCCAGCCGGCGCGCGTGCTCGTGCAGACGCGCTTTCCGGAACACCCGCTATACCGCGCATTGGCGCACGGCGACTACGGTGAGTTCGCGCAGGAGCAACTGGCCGAGCGGCGCGCCGCGAAAATGCCGCCTTTCACGCACCAGGCCTTGTTGAGTGCGACTGCGAAGGATCTGCCCGATGCGCTGCAGTTTCTCGCGACGTGTCGCCGCGCCGGCCTCGATCTGTGTGACGACGGATCGATCGCGCTGTACGACCCGGTGCCGATGCCGCTGGCGCGGCTAGCCTCCGAGATGCGAGCGCAACTGCTGGTCGAGGCGACGCGGCGCGCGCCGCTGCACGCGTTCCTGGAATCATGGCTGGCGCTGGTTCGCACGATCAAGGCACCGCGCTCGTTGCGCTGGCACATCGATGTTGACCCGATGGCGATCTGATTCAAATATTGCGTCCCGGACGAGGGTCGGACAAAGCGCCGGATGTCCTTATGTCGGGCAACCGCCTCTCAGCTCACGCAAAGCGGTGATTCGCCGCATACCGTCACGTGTCGGCCGTTTGCCGGATGCCTGCGGCCGCTGGTCCCGTCCGTCGCCCCCTGCCCGCCGGACGGTGCCCCGCCGCTAGGTTTGAGGAAATCGCGCGGTCACAATTGCCCCCATGCCAGAGGGGAACCGGTTCTTCACGCAGTTGCGCTGCCGTCCAGTAGGGCTCGCTGGGGCGTTCACGGCGGGCTTCACGCTGGTCGAGCTGCTGGTTGTGATCGCCATCGGTGCGATCCTGGCGGCGATCGCGGTGCCGTCGCTTCGTAACCTGGTTGCGGCCAACCAGCTCGCCGCGGCGACCGACACGTTGGCGGCCGCGCTGTACGAGGCGCGCAGCGAGGCGGGAAAGCTCGGCGTCCCGGTCGCGCTGGCGGCGACTGGAGGGAACTGGAACCTCGGCTGGACGAGCTTCGTGGATACTGACGGGGACGGAATTCTGCAGACCGGACAAGGAAGCCCCCCGGAAGTACTCCTTCGCACCGGAGGAGCGCTGCCGGCGTCCCTCACGATGAATTCGAAGGGAGCTGCCGCCGCGGCGTTCGCCAACGTCTTTTGGTTCGATCCGTCCGGGAGGCTGCTGACCAAGGGTCCGCCTGCTGCGACGGCAGAGTTCCTGTTCTGCCAGGGCGGCGGCCCGGCGAACGGAGGCGCCGCCAGGATGATCACCATTTCCGCCTCGGGTCGCGTGCGGACTGCCAAGAACAACTCGTCGGGCGTGCCACTGGACGACGGGGGTATCCAGGTTCCTTGTTCGTAGTGATTTGCGGAGTCGATTCGATGTTGCAACGATCCAAGCACCAACAGCGCGCAGTCCAGGGCGGCATGACGCTGATCGAAATTCTGGTGGCGATCGTCGTGCTGTCGGTCGGCTTGCTCGGCTTGGCTGGCTTGCAGTTGAAGGGACTGCAGGTGAACCAGGGTTCGGTGTATCGCTGGCAGGCTTCGATATTGGCCGAGGACATGGCAGACCGACTGCGCGCCGATCGCGTGAACGCGATCAACGGGCTGTACAGTGGCACCTATAGCGCAAACACTGCACCTGCCGGGACTGCGCTCCCAGCGACGGAATGGGCCGACCGGCTGGCGCAACTGCCGCAGGCGGCGGCAACGGTCGCAGTGGTCGCGGCGGTCGCCCCGGCTCCGCCCGGCTTGTTCGTCGGGACAATCACGGTGAGCTGGACCGATACCCGCGCCGCCACCGGTTCGGGCGTTTCGCAAGCCGCTGCGGCTGTCGCCCCCCAGAGTTCCTTCCTGCTCTCGTCCGAGTTCTGACGTGCACACATTTTCTTCGCGCCGCCGGCAGCTTGGCCTGACGCTGATCGAGGCGATGATCAGCATCGCGATCGGCCTTGTTGTCGTCAGCGCGGTTTCGTATATGTACCTCGGGTCGAAGGGCGCCTATCGCGGCAACGAATCGGTCGCGCAGATCCAGGATGCGGGGCGCTTCGCGCTGGACGCGATCACTCGTGACGTCCGGCGCACGGGCGCGCTTGGCTGCGGAACGCTGGACTCGGTCACGACGTCAACGACGATCAACATCACCGTGCTGCCCACTACAACGACCGCGGTCGATGCAACGAAGATCAACATCGATCCGCTCATCAACCAACCAATGTCGATCCGCGGCTTTCAGCCGGCCGCGTACGGAAACGGAGTGCAGACGGCGGCACCGGCTGGCTGGACCGTGCCGGCTGGTGGACCGGCCTACTTCAACGGCGATGTGCTGCAACTGCAAATCGCTTCCGGCGCCCCGGTGCGTGTGACGACGAAACCGGATCCGGTGGCTGGCTTGATGACGATCGCCAACAACTCCCTGAACGGCGGTCTAACGGCGAATTTCAGCAACGCAGAATACGCTTTGCTTGGCAACTGCGCGGGCGCGACGATCCTTCAGGTCGTGAACAATCCCGCACCGACCCAGTTGGTTGCGGTGCAGTTCGCGACGGGAAACGTGGCTGCTTTCAACCAGACCGATTTCGCCACCACGACTTTGCCGACGCTGCAGCACTTCGACCAGGTGACCTACTACGTTGGGCGGGGCGCCACGTCGACTGCACTGTATCGCTATTCGCTCAGCGCTGGCACACCACCCCAGGAGGTGGTCGAGAACATCGAGGACATGGACGTCGTTTACGGCGTCGACACGAGCGGCGCGCACGCCAGCGCCAACATTTACGAGCATGCCAACTCGGTGACAGGCGCAGCCGGCAACAACTGGTCCAACGTTGTCAGCGTCCGGATCTCGGTGATCGGAGTCGGCGACCAGCTCGGCGCCGCTCCGCAACCGCAGACGCTGCTGTTCCGTGGCCCCGACCCGAATCCTGTACCGGTGCCGCAGGTCGCTGCGGACACCCGATTGCGCCAGGTTTTCACCGCAACCGCGACGCTGCGCGATCGCATCACCCTACAGTGAAGCCGTCCGAAAACCGATGAATCCTATGACACCCTCCACCCTCCCGCCTTCCGACCGCCCCGCGTCCGCGCTGATGAGGGCTCTCTCGCGCGAGCGGGGAATCGCGCTGATCGTCGGGCTGATCATCCTGGCGGTGCTGAGCATGATCGGCGTGGCAGCGTTCTCGGTTTCGACGCAGGAAGAGCGGATGGCCGGCAATTCGCGCGAGCGCATCCGCGCATTCGAAGCGGCCGAGGCGGCGCTTCGTAACTGCGAGTCGATCGTCGTGAACAACGCGACCGCATTCGCCGGCGCGACCACGACCACGCCCGCCCCCAACACACCCGGCATGTATCTGGCACCGCAAGACTCGTCGACCGCGACCGCTCTCGAACAAGATCCGCTCGATCTTGAAGCGACCTGGCAGACCTCGAAGACCGCTGTGAGCCAGCTTCCCGCGGCCTCGTTCCCGAGCAGCGCATTTCCGCCGGCGTGCGTTGCCGAGTGGATCCGGCTGCCGAACTCGACCTTTACGCCCGGCTCGAGAAAGAACAGCACCAACACGGTGAGCATTGCGCACATCACTGCGCACGGTTACGGACGCAATGCCAACACAGTGGTACGGCTCGAGTCGTACTACGCCATGTAATCGCCAACCGCCCAAACCATCCGCGACGGAGACCTTCCATGCATCGATCGCCGCTGATCAGAAGTCTTGTCACCGCAGCCGGGCTGTGGTTGACCGCCGCCGCCGCGTGGGCGCAGTACGCCATATCGGAGCTTCCGGCGCTGACCGCGCAGCCGCCGACCAATGTCGTGATAGATATGGACGACTCGGGCAGTATGCGGTGGGCGTACGTTCCGGACTCGTACGGCGCCTGCACCGGCACGCGCCGGTTCAATTCCGGACAGTTCAACGCGCTCGCGTACAACCCATACATTACCTATCCGGCCCCCGTCAAAATCGATAACACGTTGAGCCCGCCGCTGCAGACGCTGACGACCAGCTTTACGCAGGCATGGATCGACGGCTTCAACACGGCAGCCGGTGCGGTCGACCTGTCGACCGCTTATGCGCCGACCGCCGAGTACTCGCCGGGCAGCACAAGCCAGACGTTTTCGCCGCATCCTAGCCAGGATATGACGACGATTTCGGGGGGAGCCGCACCCGCCTCGAATGGCGCGCTCCCATTTTCGGTCGCGCCGATGGCCAGCAGGATGGTCGCGCTGGCGATCCAGACTTCCGGCTCCTCCGGCAGTTGCGGTGGGTCGTACGGTGGCAACGGCGGTGGCGGCGGCGGCGGCAACCAGTTCGGGCCGCATAGCGGGAGCAACTCCGAGACCGGCGTACCCGCCTACTACTACATATACGATCCGACGTTCACCAACTCCTCGGCCGCCTCGTGCGGGTCGACCTCGCAGAACGACGACAACTGCTACCGGTACGTCCGGGTCACGAACACCTCCGGTCCTGGATCCAGCGACGAGCGGCCGAACTTCGCCAACTGGTACTCGTTCTACCGCACTCGGCACCTGATGATCGCGAGCGCCGGTGCAATATCGATGGCCGACTCGACTCTGACGCAGACGCGGGTGACGTGGCGCGCGCTGAATACCTGCACCGACATGGTTGCCGGCAACGACTGTTCAGGCTGGGACGGCGTCGTTGTCGATAACCGGCTCCGCACCTTCAGCGGCTCTCAGCAGACGAATTTCTATAAATGGCTGCAACGGGTTCCGGCCGCCCAGCCGACGCCACAGCGCTCGACCTTGAGCTACATCGGCGACTATTTCAGCGCGCCGTCGTCGTCCAATACCGCGCTCGGAACCACCGCGCTCGGCGCCAACGGCCCGTACGGCATCAACCCGAACCAGCCGACGACCAACGCCGCCAGCGCCGAGCTCGCGTGCGTTCGCAACTACGGGATCGTGCTGACCGACGGCCAGTGGAACCAGGACAGCAGCAACGCCTTTTTCGGCGCGGCCGATGCTACCGCGACGACGCTGCCAGACGGTACCGCCTACAGTCCAACGGCGACGCCGATCTACGGCAACGACAACAATCAGAACACGCTGTCCGACGTCTCCTTCCATTATTGGTCAACCAACCTGCGTCCCGACCTCACCGGCGCCGCCGGTGCGACATTGCCGTCGCCGTACTGCCCGCTTGGCGGAACCACGAGCGGCCCGAACCCGACGTGCGTCAACTACTGGGATCCGCGCAACGATCCGGCGACCTGGGTGCACCTGACAACCTTCACGATCGGCGTCGGGATGACCAGCACGATGAATGTGGCGGGCATACCTTGGTGGGGCAACGACTTCACCACACAGTACACGCAGCCGGGATACCTGAACCTGTGGAACGGCACGAATGCCTGGCCGGCGATCAGCAACGGCGCGATGTCGGGTGACGTCGGGAAGGCGTACGACCTGTGGCACGCGGCGCTCAACAGCCGGGGCCTGGCATTCAGCGCCGAGAGTCCGGCCGACCTGATCAGCTCGTTCCAACAGACGATGAACCGCATCAAGGCGTCGCTCCCCGCGCAGACCGCGATTTCGACCAATTCGACCAGCCTGGCCACTGGGACGGTCGAATACGGGGCCTCGTATGACCCGGTCGACTGGAGCGGCAGGGTAAAGGCCTTCGCGTTCTCGAGCACTACCGGCACGTTCAGCACGACCCCAATCTGGACCACAGATGCCACCAGCCCATTCGGCGGACCCGGCGCGCGCAGCATCTACACGTCCAACGATGCGTTCACGTTCGGAGGCACTCCTCCGAACCCGCCGATCGCGTCGGTGGGCAAGGGCATACAGTTCGTGAGCACCGACCTGTCGTTCCAGCCGATCTGGGCGCGGGCGATGGGAATAAACGCGACGCCACAGCAGGGCACCGACACGCTGAACTGGTTGCGAGGAGATACGAGCAAGGAAATTCGCTTCCCCAACGGCGATTTCCGCAACCGCGTCACAACGGTTTTGGGTGACATCGTCGATTCGTCGCCGGTATTCGCCTGGCACGACGATTTCGGCTACGCAGGGCTTCCTGAGGGTGGACCGGGAGGAGCGACGTACCAGTCGTTCGTGATGAGCAAAGGCAGTTCGGCCGGGTCGATCTACAAGGCACAGGGAATGGTCTACGTCGGCGCCAACGACGGCATGCTGCACGGCTTCGACGCTACAACCGGACAGGAAGTGTTCGCGTATGTGCCGCACGACGTCGTGCCGAACCTGCCTGCGCTGGCGCAACTATCGTATTCGCACCGATTCTACGTCGACCAGACTCCGTATGTCGGCGACGCCTGCGTTGGTTCCGGCCCGGGCAGCTGCACCTGGAAGAGCGTGCTGGTCGGCACCACCGGCGCCGGCGGCCAGAGCGTGTTCGCGCTCGATGTAACCAACCCGAACACGATGGAATCCGGTAGCGGAACAGGCAACGTGCTGTGGGACTTGGACGGATATGGCGCGACCAACCCGAACGGTGATCCCGACCTTGGCTTCACGATTGGCACGCCCACGATCGCGCGGCTGAATAGCGGCGACTGGGTGGCGGTCTTCGGCAACGGCTATCTGAGCCAACGCGGCTGCGCGGTGCTGTTCCTTGTTCGGCTGTCGGACGGGGTGATTACGAAAATCGACACCTCGGGTCTGGCTTCGACCGCCACGTGCACCGCGAGCAATATCAACGCGTCCAATGGACTGGGGACGGTGACGCTGGCCCCGGACCCGACCAACAATCTGATCACCGGCTTCATTTACGTCGGCGATCTGATGGGGAACATGTGGAAATTCGACGTGCGGACGACAAGCGCTAGCGGCGGCACTATCGCAGGTGGGTTCAAGCTGTTCTCCGCTTCGCCGAGCTGCGCGGCTTCTCCGACGACGTGCAAACCGATCACCGCCGCGCCGGTGCTTGGTCCTGCATTGCCGGGAATGACCGGCTCGATGGTGTACTTCGGTACCGGGCGCCTGTTCGCGGTCGGCGACCTTGCCACGACCTCGACACAGAGTTTCTACGGCATCCTGGACAATGGCAGCACGACGACGGTGAGCGCCGGCTCCCTGGTGCAGCAGACGATCACCGACAGCGGAACCACGCGCACGGTCAGCACGAATCCGGTGAACCC
>Ga0213878_10000877_pt1 | contig 10800 bp, 9 predicted proteins | sample VelepicoBEBS_R02_FD_161053 | JGI IMG/M metagenome (GOLD analysis project Ga0213878, IMG submission 161053) | Vellozia epidendroides bulk soil microbial communities from rupestrian grasslands, the National Park of Serra do Cipo, Brazil - BS_R02 | ecosystem: Environmental > Terrestrial > Soil >... | reverse complement strand
CACTGCTTCAATTCCTTCGCGTCCATCGCCAGCTCCAGCGGCCCTCCACATGGGGCTCGTGCGACCAGTCTGGTGGCCGGCTGGCTCAGGGCGTGAGCCTGTCACTAACTAACGATCAAAGAGCCCATTGGAAGGCGTGACTCAAGTCCAGCCGGGCGTACTGACGACAATGCCCGCCTCCAGCCGTTCGCCGAGTGCGCTGTGGAGCACCGCCGATGTCGCGCGCGCTCCGGTGAACGCAGATCCGGGTATGACGGCGCGCCAGCCGCGCGAAACCACGACACAGTGCGTGCCTGGATGATCTGCTACGACAACTTCCTGCTACGACTATCGGGCGACGTCGACTCTGGCACCGGAGACGGTGCGACGATGCGGGGCTTCGAATCCTTGGCACCCGTTGGCCCTGCAGGCAGGGCCGCGACAATCAACCCCGGTTCCTTTGCACGATGCCCGGTTTGGCAGGAGTACGACCGTATCAGCGGTCGGCCTTCACATGCGCCGGGCCATCGCCTTCTTGACGCAGTACCTCTCAATGAAATCCCGCCTCCCCGCCATCCCCCTGCTTCCCGTCGTCCTGGCCAGCGCGCTCGTCGCCGCCGCACCCGCAACGGCCATCGCCGCGCAGCACGCCAAGCCGCGCGCCGCGGCGCATAAACACAAGGACAAGACTGCCGCATCCGCCGAACCCGCGATGACCACCGACGCCAGCGGGCAGTCAGTGCCGGTCCTTGCCAACAAGGCCTGGGTGCTGATGGACTACAACACCGGCCAGGTGCTGGCGTCCTCAAACGCGGACGAGCCGCTGCCGCCCGCGTCGCTGACCAAGATGATGACCAGCTACCTGGTGGAGCAGGGGCTGAAGAGCGGCAAGCTCAAGCCCAACGATCAAGTCACCATGAGTCTCAACGCCTGGTGCCGCGGTGGCAAACAGGGAGACAGCTGCATGTTCGTGCCTCTCAACGCGCAAGCGTCCTTGATGGACATGCTTCGCGGCGTGGTCATCGACAGCGGGAACGACGCCTCCAAGGCATTGGCCGAGCACATCGGCGGCTCGGAATCCGGCTTCGTGGCGATGATGAACGCCGAGGCCGCGAAGCTGGGCATGACCAAAACCCACTTCGAGAACTCGGCCGGCCTGCCTGACCCCCGCCACAAGGCCACGGCGCGCGACCTGGCGGTGCTGGCGGCCGCCATCATCCGCAACAGCGCCGAGTACTACCCGATCTACGCGGAGCGCGAGTTCACCTACAACGGCATCAAGCAAGGCAACCGCAATGCGCTGCTGTACACCGACCCGACTGTCGACGGGCTCAAGACCGGGCACACCGAGGAGGCCGGCTACTGCCTGACCGCATCGGCCAAGCGCAACGGCATGCGCCTGATCTCGGTCATCATGAACGCCGACAGCGCCCAAGCCCGGGCCGACCAGACCCGCACGCTGTTCAACTGGGGTTACGCAAGGTTCGAGGAAGCCACGCCCGCGCAAGCCGGCGCGACGCTGACGACAGCCAAGGTCATCTACGGCGTGGCGCCCACGGTGAATGCAGGCGTGGCCCAGGCCTGGACGCTGGTGGTGCCCAAGGGCCAGGCGGCCGCCGTGCAAACCGCAGTCACGCTGAACCCCACGCTGGAGGCGCCGATCGCCAAGGGCGCCGTGATCGGCAAGATCGTCGCCACGGCCAACGGAAAACCACTTGGCGAGGCCCCGGTCATCGCGCTCGCCGACGTGGAGCGTGCCGGGTTCTTCGAGCGCATCCGTCAGCGAATTGCTGGCTGGTTCTCGAAGTAACGCCCTTGACGACGGCCAACCCTCAAGTCTGAAAGGCCCTCGATATGCAATTCGGCGCAGATCTGGTCGGATTGCCTCCGACGCTGCATTGAGCACTTCAACCGGATGCTGCATCCGAGAAGCATGGCCATCGAGCCAGCCATCGCCTGCCGTCGGGTCAAAGCAGAATTCCGGCAAGTGGCGCGTCATAGTTGCCCTCACCCTTGAGGCCAAGTTCGTGACGACGCACGTAGCGGACTAGCGAAAGGCCCGCCCAGCGGAATGAGACCAGGGCGGGCCAGCAGCAGCACGAAATGCGACCAGCTCAATTGTCGCGACAGCGTTGCGACAATTGGTTCGTCTGGGAACGTGGCAGCGAACTTGACCATCCGACGCAGGTTCTTCTCCCCGAATCCGCGCCCCTATTCGCGCGCAAGCTGCTCGGCCAGCGTCGGCAGAGTTTCCTCGCCGTACCCCGCCCGTTGCCCGGACAGCACCTCCGTATAGATGCGCTGGCCAATGCGCCAGAACAGCATGGTCAGTTCGGCATTGACCGCCGAGACGGCGCGCTGGTGCGACGCCTCGATCAGTGCCCTGATGTCACCCAGCAGCTCCCTCGGCGCTGCTGGCGACGCGATGGATGCCTTGCGCCGGGTCATGCCACCACCTCTTTGGCTCTTTGCATCCCGGTGATCGTCTTGCGCCGATTCGCCACCAGTTCGGCCGCGTCTCGTACCGGCTGTCCTCGGTGTGGACGTAGCGCATGAACATCACGACGGTCTTGTGCGCGGTCAGCACCATGCCGACCTTGACTGGGATGCCCGAGTTGGCAATGTCGGTCGCCAACCGGTGGCGAATGCCGTGCGTGCCCACATGCGTGGCACCAGCCGCCTTGAGTGCACGGCTCCAGCCACCGTAATACTCGCCCGTGGTCAGATGCTTACCAGCGTGGCTCGGAGAAGGCAGCACGTAGCGGCTCCCCCCCTGCCGGGGCGCGGTCGAGAGTAGCCGATAGGCTTCCTCGCTCATGGGTTTGGACATGCCGCCGGTCTTGCTGTCAGGCCAGACGACTCGCCGGTTCTGTAGGTCAACCCAGTCCCATTCAAGCGCGACGATTTTCGAGCGGCGGCCAGCAAACTCGAATTGCAGACGGATTCCCAAAGGGATGACGTAGTTCTCCAGCCCCTCCGACTCGATCTTGTCGAGCCGCCTGAACAAATTGCCCATCTCTTCGTCACTGATAAGGTGGGGGGACTTACCGGCAGGGAACATCGGAACGTGACGGCAAGGGTTGGTGCCGTCGCTCCGGCAACCCCATATCTCGGCCATGTTGAACATCTTGCGCAGGACGCTGAACACCTTGTTCGCCTCGGCCTGCTTGTACGAGAGCTTTTCCATCAGCCCGGCGATGTCAGGCCGCTTTGCGTCTTGAACTTTCTTGCGGCCAAGCAGTGGAGTGATGTTGCGATTGATCACGGCCTGATAGCGAGCAAAACTCCGGCGCGAAGCCGTCGCAGCTGTCATGGGCAGGAGCTGCGCTTGTCCCGGTTTCGCAGCTTCACCGCTTCTTCCAGAATCTCCGGTATCGGCGTGGCGAGCAACAATTGATCGCCCACCCTCCGACGAGAGGCAGCCATTTGCTCGCACAAGGTGGCTTTGGCGCGGTGAAAGTAGCGCGCCACGAATGCCGCCGGGCAAAGCCCTGACTGCACCGCGAGGCCGGCGACCAGAGCCCTTGCTCGCGAGCCCTGAGCGCCAGACAGTTTCGCCAGGCACTGCCCGTCTCGCAGCCCAAGCTTCCATCCGACCCACCGCTCGAGCAGCCTGATTGCGCCATTGATCCCGTCCGGCCCACCAGCCGCGACCAGGGTGGCAGCGACTCCTTCAACCTCTCGCAACAACGGAAGCGCCCGGCCGGCGACTCCAAATGCAAGCGCGAGGCCATGACTCAGCTCCCATTCACGAAGCTCGACCTCCGGCGGCCTTCCGCGGATCACTGCGCGCATCGCCATGCGAGCCCTGAACACCGAGCTGTCGAAGGTGCTCAACAGCGCCTTGGAGTCGAACTCTCTCACCCGCTCCAACCCCAACGACGTCCGCAGTGACGACTTCGTGTAGTACGTCGGCCGCGCGCAAAGGCCGGTCGCGACGGGGCGCCACGCCAGCATCCGCATCTCGCGCTGCAGAACGGATGCTGTCGGAATATCGTGGGCGTGATAACGCCCTGCAAACACGGGTCCACGCGTTCTGTCGATCTCGCGCACCCACCTTGACACGAGGTTCGCCACCGCACGAGCGATGGCCCCCGGACCATCGCCGGCGGGCAAGGCACAGGCCACCCAGGAGAGAGAGAAACGCATAGAGGCGAAGGAAGTCATGCAGCGGCTCGCCCCGCCGCGCTGGGGCGCGGGGCTGCCGGGTGAAGAGGAAGTGGGTTGGGCGCGCGGAGCCGCCCGGCTACCAGTCGAGCGTCAGCCTCAGGCTGGCGTAGCGGCCGCGCCAGTCGGCCTGCGTGTAGTCGTAGTAAGGCACGTTGTCCAGGAACTGCGGTGAGCGGTTCGCGAGATTGGCGATGCTGATTCCCACCGTCGCCGCCTTGAACTCCGACACCAGGCCGGGCCATGCCTTCTTCAGGTTCACGCTGCCGCCCACGTCGTGCACCCAGTAGTCGCCCAGCGGCCTGGCCTTGGAGCCCGAGTCCACGTAGCGCCCCAGGTACCGGCTCGTCAGCCCCGCGTTCCAGGCGCCGGCGTCCAGGCTGAGCGACAGGCGCCCCTTCCACCGCGGGGCCCAGAAGTCGTCAAAGCGTCGGCCGAGGCGGTCATCGACCCGCGTGCCGGGAGCCAACTGCACGCGGTACTCACTCGTGTGGGTGGCACCGGCTGCCGCAATCCACCTGCCCAGTCCCGTACGCCAGCCATAGGCCGCTTCCAGGTCCGTGCCGGACGTGTCCAGCCGGCCGTAGTTCGCATCGGTGTACCTCACACTGGTCACCACGCCAGGCTGGCCATTGACGCCCGGCTTCCGGGTCACGAATCCCGGAAACAGCGACTCGTAGTTCAGCGCCGTCTGCGGCCGCAGCTGCGCGATCATGTCGCGGATCCGCAGCTGCCAGTACGTCGCACTCAGCCGCGTGCCCAACCCACCTTCGAGCTCCCACACGGCCCCGATGCCTCGCGCGGTGCCGCGCTCCGGCTTCAACTCCTTGTTCGTCGAACTCACCACCGTCCCCGACGTGATGGCCTCGCCGCCCCGCGCCGGGTCCACGAGACGCATCGTCGCGGCGTTGAACACCGTCTCCGTCACGTTCATCTGCGGCATCGTCGGCGGCTTGAACGAATCGGCTGACGATGCACGGATCAGCAGCGTCCGCACAGGCCTCACCTCCAGTCCCGCCTGGTAGGTGCTGGCTCCGCCGAAGTCGGAGTAGTGATCACGGCGCCCCGCCAGGGTCAGGGCCGCCAGCGTCCACCCCGTGGTGCCCGCTGCGCCGCCGTGCAGCAGTGGTGCGCGCAGCTCGCCGAACGCCGCGGCACTGTTTCTGAGCTGATCCTTCTGCGACCCGATGTTGGCCGACACCTGGAACTTGTCGCGCGCCGCCTCCGCGCCCACGATGGTCTCGACCGCGCCTGCCGGCAGCTCCAGCACCGTGCCACGCAGAAGACCGCCCACCTGGTCCTTGCGCCCATGGCTTGAACGCAGCCTGTCGGCCCAGATGCCGCGCAGCACCTCGTCGCTTGCGGCTCGCCCGGCGGTGAATGGATTCATCGCCGTCGCCGGGGACGTGGATGCCAGCGCAGCGGTCAGTGCCGTCGAGTTCTGCGTGTCGTTCCATGTCTGCGAGCGACCGGCGTCACTCACCGTGGACGCCGTCAGCTCGGTCTCCCAGCCCCCGCCCACCTCGCCCCGCAGGCCGGCCAGCACGCGAGTGAAGCGTGTCTGCCGCGAGAAGCCCTGCGTGCCGTTCTCCGGCCCAAGCGCCGCGGTCACGCGTACATCCACGCCGAACGGATTGAAGGGATTGGCCGCCGGCACGAGCGCGTCCGTGAGCAGCAGCGCGATGTCCTTGGCGTGCAGACGTTCCTTGGCCACGGTCAGTTCCCCAAATGCGGTCCAGGTGCCGGAGAGCCGATGCTCTGCCAGCCCATGCAACGCCAAGGTCTCGTAGCCATGAAACAACGCCACGCCGCCACCCGTGGCCCACACGTTGCAGAGGTTCTGCTTGCCGGCCGTCGCCTGGAAATCCGCCGGACGCAGCGCCTGCCCCGACCTGCCGTCGGGGATGCCCGCAAAGGCCGAGGTGAGGCCGGGCAAGTTGGCGCCACCGGCTGAGCGCACGGTGCCCGGCGTGCAGTAGTCCATCCGGTCGTCGGTGCCGCCCACGCGGCGATAGTCGGCGTCTCGCAGGAAGGCGCGGTCCGCCACCGACAGCGGCGACGAGCGGCTGTACGAGCCCATCACCAGATAGTTGCCGTCCGCGCCCTGCCCTCCCGCCGCAAGCGCGAGACTGCCATCGCCGAAGCCCCGCCCCGAGCCCAGCTTGGCCGCGAGCGAAATGCCGTCGAGCGACTTCTTCAGGATCACGTTGACCACGCCGGCCAGGGCATCTCCGCCATAGACTGCCGACGAGCCGAGCGGCACCACCTCCACCCGCTCGACGGCGGCCATCGGGATCAGGTTGAGGTTGAAGAAGTTGCCCGACGACGAGCCCACCGCCTGCACTCGCCGTCCGTTGATCAGGACCAGCGTCGACCCCAGCGGCAGCCCGCGAAGCTGCACCGTGCCCTGGCCCAGCGTGCCGCCAAAGCCGCCCTCCCCCGACGCCATCGACACCTCGGTCAAACCGGACAGGAAGCGCTCGAGGTTGGGCTGTCCGCTCTTCTCGATGTCCTGGCGCGTATAGACGTTCACCGGCGCAGGGCCTTCGGCCTCTATGCGTTTCAGGCGCGAGCCCGTCACTTCGACCCGTGTCAGTTCGTTCGCTCCATTGCGCGCCGCTTCGGCTTCAGGCGCATCGCCGTCAGACTCCGCAGTCTTCCGTTGCTGGCCGGCCTCGGCGTCCTTGCTTCGGTCGCTCGTCGGAACCATGAGCGGTGCGCGGCTGGCAGGGGCCGCTGGCAGCGACGCCCCGGGCGGTGCGGGCTTCACGACGATGGCGCCATCCGCCATCAGCTCCGCCGTCAGCCCCGTGTCCTGCAAGGCCGTGGAGATCGCTTCGATGGGAGACAGCCTCCCCGACACAGGCCGCGCGACCCGTCCGGCGACGGCACCGGGCTCGAAGAGCACGGAAGTGCTCGTCTGGCGGGCAATGGAGTGAAGTGCGTCCGCCATGGCCTGTGACGGCTGCTCGATCGAATAGCGCGCCGATCGGACGGGCTCGCCAGCATTTGCGAGCCCGAGGCCGAGTGCGACGTAGAGGCAGGTACCGAGCGTCAGTACTCCGCGCTGACCCACGTGTCGGCGGCGGGACGGGTGTCTCATCTGATGTCCTTGTTGTGCTGATGCGTAACAACAAGATGACGTTTCAGTCGAGGGGCCGGTGGCCAGTGGATCTCCTACTCTGCCTTTCCAAGCTCCAGCCGTCCAGCCACGCTCTTCAGGCGAAGCCCATGCAAGCTGGCGACAGCATTGGCAAATCCCGCGTTGTCGCCCGTGCGGTACAGGCCGCTCACACGCAGGTTGGCGTTGGCCAATCCACCGACCAACACGATTTGCGTTCGGCTGTAGCGGTTCATCTCCGCCACGGCTTCGGCCAGCGCTGTTGCATCAAACACAGCCTCGCTGCGCTTCCAGGCAACCACCTGCTCAACATCCGGACGATCCAGCTTCGGCGCCGCAGTCGTCCTGGAGCCAGCGGCCTGATCCAGCCGCAGCCGATCCCCGGCCTTCATGAGGATGGGCCTGTCAGGCGCTATGGCGTCAGTGTTCGGGCCTGCAACCGCCGCTGGCCGGACACTGATCTGCCCTTCGATGAGCGTGATGGCCACCTCGCCAGGGACATTCGCGGCTGCTGCCCCGTAGCGAACCGAGAACGCGGTGCCCAGGGCCACCACTTCACTGCCCGAGACATGCACGACGAATGGCCGTGCCGAGTCCTTCGCCACCTCGAAGATCGCCTCTCCACTGCTCACGTTCACCATGCGCTGCTTCGCGTCGAAGTTCACGCGCAAGCGGGTGTCGGTATTGAGGAGCATGCGCGTGCCGTCCTCCAGCATCACGACACGCTGCTCTCCGATGTCGGTGCTGAAGGCGCCCTGGTCCCACCACTTCTTGCCGATGAAAGTTCCAACGGCCAGCATGGCCACGCAGGCGGCGACTGCGGCCCACCGCTGCCGGCCCAGCCCCCCCTCGTCAGGACCCCAGACCTTCTTGGCAGCAACGGTCTCATAGGCCGTCGAAAGCTTGATTTTCTCGACGTCGATCCAGGCGTCCGTGCACTTCTCGAAGGCCTCTTGGTGCGCGGCTGACTGCGACTGCCAGAGATGGAAGTCGCGCTCCATCTGGACTGATCGGTCAGGGCCGTGGAGGCGTGTCACCCAGACCGCCGCCTCCGCGGCGATGGCGGGTGTCACCTTGGGTCTGGCTTGCTTGCCATCGAGGGTGTCCGGGCGCGGCCGGGTCATGGATACCAGCCTTCCATCCAACTCGCGGTCTGCATCACCGCCTTGGAGATGTGCCACTCAACACCGCTCCTGGTCATGCCGAACTGCTGCGCCAGTTCCTTGTAGGTCAGGCCATCAAGCTTGTGCGCCAGGTAGATCTTCCTCGTCGTCTCGTTCATGCGCGCCAGGCACGCGCTCAGGCGGTTCAGGCGCTCCCTCGCCAGCACCACGTCATCCGCGCTCGGCCGGCCGTCCACGATCACCACGTCTTCCGGTAACACCTGCTCACCGCGCACCGTCCGTGCGCGGTGAGCATCGACTGACAGATTCAACGCTGCTCTCATCAGGAACGCCTCAGGCTGCTCAACGGCCTGGGTGAGTTCGAACGACGCCAGCTTGATCCAGGCGTCATGCACCAGGTCGTCGGCGTCCTGCTCCGACTGGCCGCGCCTCATCAGCGCGGACCTCACCCGGGAGAATACGCCTGGCAAATCCTTGATCATCTGAATAACCGCTATTGCAGCGACGATATGGCTCAGACAGCCCTGGAACCCGCCAGGCGGCTCTCGGCAGCGGCCCGCAAGAGTCGCCCCCGCCCTGCCGCAGCGGCACGCTCACGGCCCATCCGGCGCTCCGCCCGTTGCAGCGTGTTGGCCAGGAACTCTATAGCGGCTGCACGATTCAAGAAGTAACCATTCCGTTGCACGGCGCGTGCCAGTTCTTCGAGCAGCACGGAAGCAGTTCGGTCTGCCGCCAGCACGAAGCGCCGTGCTTCCTCGGGCAAGGTCTGAAGCGCTGCCCTGAGCCGTAGCGCCTGGTTCACGCCGACGGGCTCCTGAGTTCTCGCACGCCTGGCTGCGGAACGCTCGGCGGATCGGACAGCGTCGAGCAGCGCCGCCCCACCCTGCTCGGCAAATGCCGCCCGGAGATCATCAGTGACAGCACCACGGAGTCTGCGAGGCAATGGCGCCGTGACGCGCCGAACGAAATGCTCGGTCGACGGGGCGGCCCGCGCGCGAGGGTAGGCGCTCAACGCCTCGCTCGCTGCCGAAGGCCATCCGGCGTCGATCACCATGGCGATGCGCTCCACGCCACGCTCATGAAGGTCATGCATGACAACTGCATCGGCGTCCGGCTGGGCCCACAGTCCCAACACTTCGGCTTCCGTGTTGGGCAAGAAACCCAGCGCCCAGCCGATCCGATGCCCCTGCGGGCCGTCATCCAGGCGCACGGCGACTTGAGCCGTGGCGAAGACCGCGATGCGATAGCCGCGGCAGAGCGGGCGTCCGAGCCAGCAATCGTCGATGCAAGAAGCGCCCATCACTCCACCTCTGTAAGGTCAGCGAGTCAGTCGCAGGCGGCGAGATGCTTGCCCGTGAGCAGCTCGGGGATTCCCGAATAGCAGCGACCGGATCTCGGCAACGCCGCAGAATTCCAACCATAGTTGGCAGACAGAATGATAGTCGACCGGCCAAATTTCTCCAACAATAGTTGGAGAAAAGTTGAGCCTAGCAATCACATTCGGACATGTTTTGCGCAGACTGCGCAAACAGGCCCGTCTGACGCAGGAACAGCTAGGTTTCGAGGCAAACCTAGAGCGCAACTACATCAGCATGCTGGAACGAGGGGAGCGCCAGCCAACGCTGACGACATTGGTTCGGCTTGCACGCGCCCTAAGCTGCAGCGCAGCTCATCTGGTTGCGCTGGTGGAGGCGGCCGCCGACGCCAGTGAGCCGTCCGAGCCCTCACCAAGCATTTGAATCACACCTTCAAGGAGCGAGCGCATCTCCTGATCGCATTCCAACCATAGTTGGCGGACAGATCTGATTCCTGCCTGCCAAATCACTCCAACAATAGTTGGAGTCGAGTTGAACCTTGCGATCACATTCGGTCGTGTCCTACGCGAGCTGCGCAAAAAGGCAAAGCTGACCCAGGAGCAGCTTGGATTCGAGGCCGAGTTAGAACGGAACTACATCAGCATGTTGGAGCGGGGCGAGCGTCAGCCCACCCTTTCGACGTTGATGAAGCTTGCGCCACCCTTGAAATGCACGGCCTCGCAATTGGTTGCGCTGGTGGAGTTTGCCGTAGGCATCACCTCCACGCCGAACGATTGATTCCAGACTGCGGCCGACACGATGCGATCCGGTCCGGCGGACTTTGGCTAGATCCGCCGTCAACGGCCGTGCGCGGCGGCCTAAGCACCGGCCGCTTTAGTTGCCCGTTGGAGGCCAGGGAAGATCGACGACGTGGCGCAACCGCCGTATGAAGGCTGGATCAATGTTCTGCCGCACGCTGCTGGCAAGTGTTACGACCGTCGCTATCTGAGGACTGCGGAGGGCTGATGTCCCAGGGACATTTCGGGCGTTGTTGAGAACGCCGCCGGCGGCAGTGCGGGACGCACAAACGAGATAGGCCGGTGCTTGGTTGTTA
>Ga0213878_10000876_pt1 | contig 10808 bp, 10 predicted proteins | sample VelepicoBEBS_R02_FD_161053 | JGI IMG/M metagenome (GOLD analysis project Ga0213878, IMG submission 161053) | Vellozia epidendroides bulk soil microbial communities from rupestrian grasslands, the National Park of Serra do Cipo, Brazil - BS_R02 | ecosystem: Environmental > Terrestrial > Soil >... | reverse complement strand
CCAACGATCGCATCGAACCGCTGTTGCTCCGGCTTTTTCTGGGGGTGGTCTTCTTTCCCCATGGCGCGCAGAAGGTCTTGGGCTGGTTCGGCGGCCACGGCTTTGCCGGCACCCTGGGCTTCTTGACCCAGCAGATGCACATCCCGGCGCCGTTTGCCTTGCTGGCCATTGCCGTGGAGTTCGCCGGCTCCCTCGGTTTGATCTTGGGGTTGCTGACGCGCGTGGCCGCGTTCGGCATCCTTGCCGAAATGCTGATGGTCGTGGCGATGGTGCACGTGCATAACGGCTTTTTCATGAATTGGGCCGGCAACCAGAAGGGCGAAGGCTTTGAATTCCACCTGCTGGCCATCGGCATGGCGTTGGCGCTGCTCATCGCGGGCGGCGGCAAGTTGTCCGCCGACCGAGCCCTGGCGGACCCACTCGCAGCTTCCCCAAGCGACGAAACGCAAAAAGTTCAAAACCTAACCAAGGCACGAAGAGCGACCTAGGGGCCTGTCTAAGCCCTCCTGCGCCCGGGGCTGGCGCGTGGGTAGCACCCCCCGATGATCGGCCCGATTCAAGCCATCCATTTCGGGGGCGCAGCATGGTGACCGAAACCCCTTCAAGGTCGAAAGGCGGTGAAAATTCGCCGTGATTGGGATGGTTTGACCTCAGGTCAGCGCGGAAGGCTGCCGCAGCACCCGCGCGGGGCCAACGTGGTTGTGGCCTTGGCGCCATGGTGAGCGAACCAAAACCAAACACTTCCCTCTGGTTGGCGCTCCGCAACCGAGCCTTTCTTGGGCTGTGGGTGGCGAGCGTCGTCTCCGGCGTTTGCGTGTCGGCTCACGACACGGCCGCGACGTGGCTCATGAACCAGTTGGGCGCCTCCCCGTGGTTGCTGTCGCTCATGGCCACCGCCGCTTCGCTCCCCTTCTTTCTGGTGACCTTACCGGCCGGGGCCATCGCCGACCTGGCCAACCGGCGCAACCTGTTTATCGCCGTTTACCTCTGGCTGGCGGCGGCGGCGGGGTTACTTGCGCTTTGCACCGCGCTGCGCCTGGTCCATCCGTACGTGATCCTAACCACGGTGTTTTTACTGGGGGTCGGCTTCGCCCTCAACGCCCCGGTTTGGGCGTCCCTCGTGCCTGAGATTGCCCGAAAGGAGGAACTCGCCTCAGCGATTACCCTGAGCGGGGTCCAGATGAACCTCGCGGGCATTGTGGGCCCGGCCTTGGGGGGCCTCCTGCTGCCCATGATGGGCCCGGCCGTGCTTTTCTCCCTGAACGCCCTCGCCTTTCTGGGCGCGGCAGGCATGATCGCGCAGGTGTACCACCCGCCGCGGCGGTCGGAACCCAATTTGGAGCACTTTTTAGAGTCGTTCGCCAGCGTCGCCCGCTACGTGCGCTACACGCCGGGCATGCAGGTGATTCTGACGCGGGACCTTTTATTTGGGCTCTTCATTGCGGCGATTCCCGCCCTGATCCCCGTCGTGGCGTTCCAGCGTTTGCGGCTCGAAGCCAGTCAGCTTGGGCTGGCGTTTACGGCCATGGGCCTCGGCTCGCTGCTGGGCGCTACCGTGGTGCTGCCGTACGCTCGGGCCAAAGCGACGCCTAACCTGCTGACCATTCTGGCCGGCGCGCTGCTGGTGGCGGTGCTGGCCTTGCTGGCCGTCGTTTCCAACCTCTGGACGTTTCTGCCCGTGGCCGCCTTGGCGGGCCTGAGTTGGACCGTGTCGGCTTCTGAACTCTGGATCGCCGGCCAACGCGCCATGCCCGATTGGGCCCGGGGGCGCTTGAACGCGGTGTACATGATGGCCTCGCAAGCCGGGGTGGCGCTCGGCGGGATCGTTTGGGGTGGGGCCGCGACGGCGGTCGGCCTCCGCTTCACGTTGGGCGGCGGCGCCCTCCTGCTGATGGCCAGCCTGGCGTTGGCCCTCCGGCTCTCGATCAACTTTGCCCAGGGCCTCAACCTTGACCCGGAGCCCTTGGAGGCCGCGCACGCGTTTCCCTTGGCGCCGAAAGCGGAGGATGGCCCCGTGACGGTCACCACCGAGTTCATCATTCGACCGCAAGACCGGGAAGCGTTCCTGGCGCTGACGCGAGAGCTTCGGCTGGTGTTTTTGCGCAACGGGGCTTTTGTGTACCGCGTGGAGGAAAGCCTCGAGCATCCCGGCACCTTCCGGACGGAAATGCAGGTCAACTCTTGGGCCGAGCACGTGCGGCAGCACGCGCGCACGACGAAAGCCGAAGCCGCGCTTGCCGAGCGGGTGTGGTCGATGCATGCGGGCGACCAACAACCGGTGGTGCGTCACTACCTCCCGGCCGAGCGGGGGTCGACCCCGTTAGGCTTAGGCCCGTTTCGCAAAGGGCTGGAGGCCCGCTTGACCCAATGGAGGCCGCCAACGGCTGACGACCAAGCCGCCGGCGACCTCAGCGGCTAAACCCATTCGACCGGAGGCCTGATCCATTGCTGACTATGTTTTTGTCGGGCGGCTCTGGCATGGCTTCACCTACAAGAGGTCTATGCGCACAAATACCGCCGCAGTCTCCAAAGCTTCGCGGGCCCTTCGGGATCGCTTCTGCGGTTATAACGAGCAATGGCCCTACCTTAGCCTTGAAGACGGGCCGCCTGCGGCGGCGTCATAAAAAATCCCGGACAAACCCCGACCAAAGGCAATGCGGAAAGACGGCCCGTTTTTCCCGCCCCTTTCGAAGGAAAGTTTCCCTAGCCAACCCAGTGAAACGGTCCAAAGGCGGGGAGCACCTCCGCTGCCCTCTGGAAGACCGCCGGCCGTGGAATCACCTTTGAGCCCCTGCCTCCATGCAAAAGAGTCGCCTTGAAGCGTTCAGCGATGGCGTCATCGCCATCATCATCACCATCATGGTGCTGGAATTGAAGGTACCCCACGGGGTCGACCTCGCCGCGCTGCAACCGTTGTTGCCCGTGTTTTTAAGCTACGTGCTCAGCTTCATTTACGTCGGCATCTATTGGAACAACCACCACCACCTGCTGCAGGCCACCAAGCAGATCGACGGCCGGATCCTTTGGGCGAACCTTCACCTGCTTTTCTGGCTATCCCTCTTTCCCTTCGCGACCGGCTGGGTGGGCGAGAACCATTTGGCGCCGATCCCCACCGCGGCTTACGGGTTGGTGCTCTTGATGGCCGCCATCGCCTATTACCTTCTGGAACGGCTAATCATCGCGCGGCAAGGACGCGACTCGGTGCTGGCCGCGGCGCTGGGCCCGGATTGGAAGGCGGTGCTTTCCATGACGCTTTACCTCCTGGCGATGCTGCTGGCCTTCAAGAGCCCTCAGCTGGCGAGTGGCCTGTATGTACTGGTGGCCGTGCTTTGGTTCTTGCCGGACCTGCGAATCGAACGAGCGGTCACGAAACGTGAGCAGACCTGACAGGCGGCCCGAGCATGGCGACACAGCCCTTGCCGAAAATAACCCTTAAGCGCGTTCGGAGGCGGGTAACCAGCGGTAGAGCGTTGGAACGGAAACGCCCAGGTTGCGCGCCACTTCCTTAGGCGGCACCCCGTTCCTCAGAAGGGTTTTGCCCGATTGGATCTTACTGTCGGTCATGCGCCGTCTTCGTCCGCCGACGCGCCCCAGCCTTTTGGCCGTGGCCAGCCCGGCGCGGGTGCGCTCGACTAACAACTCCCGTTCCATTTGCGCCAGGCTTGCCATCATGTGGAAGAAGAAGCGCCCGGCCGGGGTTTTGGTGTTGATGCCGTCCGTGAGGCTCTGGAAGTGCACGCGCCGGCGCTCGAGCTCGCCCACCAAGTCGACCAGCCCTTTGACCGTTCGGCCCAGGCGATCCAATTTCCAAACCACCAGCGCATCCTGCTCGCGCAAGTGCGACAAGGCTTCGGCCAAGCCCTTGCGTTCTGACTGAGTTCCGCCGGCTTTGTCCGTGAAGACCCGTTTGCAACCCGCCTTTTTCAAAGCGTCTAGCTGCAGTTGCAGGTGCTGTTCATCGGTGGATACCCGGGCGTAGCCGATCAGCATGGCGGTTCTCAAAACTCAGCTCGAGCGTGACATTCCGAGAAAACGGTTTCAAGAATGGATTTCGAGAACGGCCGGCCCGAGGCGACAAGTTTGGGCCTCCGGCGTTCGGCTGCGGTTCTTGAAAACCTTCCTTTCCGAGAAGACCCCCATGCCCCGCCGCTGCACCCTTACCGAGGCATCCGGTCCTTGTTAGGTCTTATCGCAGCTTCCCTCCCGTTACCCCATATACGGGCGGGGGCCCAGGCAGCCGTTTCAATCGGCGTTGAGGGGTTCGGCCACCCGGGGCTCTCTCCCCTCGCGAGAGCCGAGGCCCTTGACCCCTCGCGCCCGCAGGCCGCATCAGGAGGCGTTGCGGAACCTGGGTGCCGCACGGAGGGGTGCGCCCGAGACGCTTGGGGCTCGGGCCAGGGGAACCGGCGCCGGGGCTTGGGCCGACGCGGGTTCCCCACCAAAACCCTTTGACTGAAAAAGACGTAAGTTCGTTCGTACGAGGGCGTGTTAACCCTCCTGGAGTTTGGGTGGGGGCTTCACGATCAGCAAACCGTAATGCCGTCTCAGCATTAGGTTCGAGCAGTACGGAAACACCACTTTCTCCCTAGGTGACATCACGGCTAATCTGAGCCGCATGCATCATTTATGGAGCCAGCAGATGGCCACAAAAATGGCAAAGTTCTTTTGTACGACTCACTCACTCGGCCAATTCCGACGAGAATACCCAACGGTAAACGTTCCAGACGCCATTTCGCTTGCGCAGCGTTTATTGAAGTTTTACAGATAGGATCATTCGGTGCGCCGGGCCCTGCAACGGCTTCCGCTGCCGGCCTGCCCATCCAAAAACTTAACGAAGTAGCACTAAACCCGCATGGGGTGAAATTCAGTGAGTATGCGAGCACTAAAGTTTTTTCAGACCGGCAACCTGGATGAGTTGCACGTCGAGGAAGTTCCAATGCCAACTTTGGCGACGGGGGACGTACTGGTACAGGTAAAGGCGGCTGCGATCAATCCGAGCGATATTAAAAACGTGCAGGGTAAGATGCATGAAACGACCCTTCCACGGATCCCAGGGCGCGATTTCGCCGGCCTGATCGTTAAAGGTCCAGAGAAACTATTGGGTCAAGCGGTGTTCGGTTCGGGCGGCAATCTCGGCTTTGGGCGCGACGGCAGTCACGCGGAGTATCTCGCGGTTCCTGCTACCGCCGTGCTCCCTTTGCCAAAAAACCTGAGTTTTGAACAAGCCGCGGGGATCGGCGTGGCCTATATCACGGCGGGGGCAGCGATGGTCAAGGCCGCACAAATCCAAGCGGGCGAGACGGTGCTGATTCTCGGTACTACCGGCGCCGTCGGGAGCGCCGCCGCTCGCATCGCGCACAATTTCGGTGCTCACGTGATTGGCACCGCCAGGAATCTCTCGGATGTACCTGCAGCCGATCTCCTCCCGGTGGACAATTGGATCGATCTTCGGGCTGTTGATCTTGCCACCGGAGCGAGAGCGTTGACCAACGGGCGAGGAGCGGACATCGTGTTCGATGTGGTCGGCGGTGCAATGTTTGAGCAATGCCTTGCCGCTCTCGCCTGGCGTGGCCGGCAGGTGGCGATCAGTTCCAGCCCCGAGCCCCGGGTAAGCTTCAATCTCGTAGATTTCTATCATAACGAATCGAGGCTGCTCGGCGTGGATTCGCTCAAACTCAGTTTCGAGGAAACCTCGGAAATTCTGCGTCAACTAACCCCTGGCATTGAATCCGGCATCTTTCCGCCGCCGCGAGTTGAAACCTTTTCGTTGAAAGAAGGGCCTCGGCTCTATCGGGACCTGGCCGAATCCAAAGTCAAAACCAAACCGATCCTCGTTCCATGATAGTCGAGCCCTCTGGGCGTCGATCAAGACCGCTCCCTGTCCTTAGGCGTGATTGGCACTTCCCCTTGGGCAGCTAAATCCGCGAAAAATTCGAATCCTATAATCGTCCCCTTTTCGGCCAGGCCGGGGACGCTCAGTGGAGGGCAGAGAGACCCCTCGAAAGATGCCGATTATTTCGAGGCGCAACTTCAGGTCCTATTTTGAGGCCGTCGCGCTCCCTGCCTGTCACGGCGCAGCCCGTCTCTCCCTAATGTGAGACAAAGAGCTTCCGATCGTCGAAGGGTCTTGCTGGGCCTGGCGCTCGCCGCGCTATCTCAAGGCTGCGCGCCCACCAATGTCCACGTCCATACGGAGCCGACGATTGCCGAGGCTTCACGACGCCTTCCGCCATCAGGGCCGTTGGCTTCTGAACTCCTAACAGTCACTAAGCTCGAGGCCCAGCATGTTGCCACCGACCGGGTCGCCGCACCGCGTTACCTCAAGGTGGCCCTTAACGCGTGGGCCGCTCTGAAGACGGCAAAAGATTCGCCGGATCCGGCCCTGCTGGAACTTCACAATCAAGCACTCGCAAACTACCTCCAGTTCCTGAGCCCTGGTGACTTGGCGCTGGGAACTGCTGACGAAGTGGTTGATGGACGGCGCGTCAGAATTATCCTGCGAGATGGAGCCAAGCCCAACCGCCCTCCAGGATTCGATCAACTGGTATCAAGCGAAAGGTTGAACATTCGCGGCTTGCGCCAACGCTACGTCCGATCCGGCTTGGGCGCTCGCTTGGTTTGCCAGCAGCCGCCGGATGCTACTTCGGCGCTCAGTCGATTCGCCGTTCCCGAAAAGCAACACGTGGCGCGCAGCGCGGTTTTTAAATCGGTTTCGCTCACTAGGGGACGCATCGAAATTTTGTTCGTCGATCCGAGCAAAACGGAGCGCATGGAACTGGGCGGGCATCGCTGGGAGATTGGCGCCGATTTTTCGGCTCCCTTCGCTGCGACGGCAAGTCGGACGCGATTTATTTTTCAGCGCTGGCAGGGCCTCTTTCGAATGGAACATTACGGCAAGCGGCAAGGCCTCTTTTTTCTCGAGCCGTACGATCCACAGAAGGTTCCCGTGCTCATGATTCACGGGATCCTGTCTAGTCCGCTGATGTGGAAAGATCTGACTAACCGCGTCATGGGCGATCCGCTGCTCCAGAAGAAGTACCAAATCTGGCATTACACGTATGCGACGGGTTTTCCAATCTTGACGAGCGCTCGCATGCTGCGCGAGCAGTTGGATGGAGTAAATATCGCCTTACGACGCGCTGGACTGCCGCCCCACAAACCCATGGTGTTGATCGGCCACAGCTTAGGGGGGTTACTTGCTAAAATGATGGTCTCGGATAGTCGCGACTTGCTTTGGAGCCAGTTTTTCAGGGTGGCCCCAGACCGCCTAACTCTGGCGCCCGCCGATCGAACGTGGCTTGAGCACCTGATGTTCTTTAAACCGCGTCACGACATCGCTCGGGTGATCTTTATGGCATCGCCCTTTAAGGGAAGCAAAACGGCCGACCTGATCCTGTTCCGTTTTTCTTCCCGTTTAATACGATTCCCAGCGGAGTTGGCGGGGCGCCATTATCGCGTGTTCACGCTTAACCGGGATTTGATGGTCAGGTCGAAAGAGAACCGGCTGATTGCCGCACGGCAACCGTCCAGCATTGATCTACTGTCACCCGAATCTCCGGAAACGATTGCCCTGGGTCAACTGAAGGTGGCGCCCTGGATTCCTTTTCATCTGATCATCGGCGTTCGGCACGCTTCAGACGTGCGAGGCTCATCCGACGGGATCGTGGCCTACTCGAGCAGCCACCTCGAGGGTGCAGCCTCGGAGCTCGCCGTGAAAACGGGCCACACCGTGACGCACAGCCCGAAAACGGAAGAGGAAGTGGTGCGCATTCTTAAGCTGAACCTGCGTGATCCGTAAGCCGCAGGGTAGCCGCGCCTGCCGCGGGGGACCTGGTGCAGGGCCCGGACGGCGTCCTGCAGGGTGCCATTAAAGTACATGAACCCGTACGGTTAGAAAGGGCTCTCGCGGTGTCGCGGTTCCAAGGCATCGGCTGGCGCTTGTTCAGGCGTTTGGCCACCGCCTCGTTAACGGCGGGACTCGGTGAAGGCCGTCCGAGATCGGCAGGCTCACGCCCGATGCCGCTTGCGGCAATTTGGCTGGCCGGCCATCCGGGAAGGCCGGATTCAGAGGTTTGGTCAGCGGCTCTTGATCACAACCGACGCTAGGCATCCAGCCCTAAAGGGGCCGTAGGTGAGATCTGCCCTCATCGATCCATCCGACCGCAGATTCAGGGGAGAGCGCAGGCTTGACAAACGTGACCAGTCATTTTAACCGGTCCTTATGGAACTGACCGCCACCGAATTCAAGGCCAAGTGCCTTAGCTTGATTGATCAGGTTCACGCGGGCGGTGAACCAGTCGTCATTACGAAGCATGGGAAAGTGGTCGCAAAGCTTGTCGGGCTCTCCACCGCCGGCCCGATCGCCGAGATTCGGGAAAAGCTCTGCGGTTCGGTGAGATCCTACGCCGACCCCTTTGAGCCAGCGATCAGCCCGGATGACATCGACGCCTACAAATGAAGCGACATGCAAGCGCCGCTGCTCGACACGCACGCCTGGATCTGGTACGCGGGCGATCCATCGAGGCTGGACCGGGCGGAATTGGATGCGCTGGACGGATTCGACCTTGAAGATCGGCCGCTTCTCTCGGACTTCAGTTTGTGGGAGATAGCGACGCTCGTGAGCCTCGGTCGGCTCACCCTGGATCGGCCGTTGGACCGGTGGCTTTTACTCGCCGTTCGGCCGGCGGTCGTCCGTATTGTGCCCGTCTCGGTGGCCGTGGCGGTCGAACTCGGAGCTATCCCGGCTACGTTTCATCGGGATCCTGCCGATCGAGTGATTGTAGCGACCGCCAGAGCGTTAAGTCTGCCCGTCCTGACCCGCGACCGAAAAATCATCGACTCCGGGCTGGTGACGATTTGGGCGCCAGAATGATGGGCGGCGCCTCTCAAGAATCTCTCGGATTGACGCGCTACACTGGTTCGACAAAACGGTCGTTTTTCTGAACTCCGAACGTCCCGCGTGTTTGCCCCCGAAGCGGCCGTTTTCGCGGTTCGAAATACGGGTTTCGCAAATCAAAGTTCGATTTATGACGCCCGAGATGGGTATCCTGAACTGGTCTCCGACCGGTTTGGGGACCCGGCAGTGAAAATCGGCTACGCCCGCGTCAGCACCAAGGATCAGGCGGTTGACTTGCGGGTCGACGCGCCCAAGCAGGCCGGGTGCGCGAAAGCCTACCGCGAGGTCATCAGCGGCGCCCGCGCCCATCGGCTCGTGCTGGAGGGGCTACTCGAAACTCTGCGGCCCGGCGATGGGCTGATGATCTGGAAATTGGGTCGGCTGGGACGTTCGCTGCCACCCTGAGCGCCTCAGCAAAGGTCTGAAGCTGCTCCCGCGCCGCAATGTGCATCTTGCTTCCCCTTTAACCTGTGGATCAGCCGTGAGCCACGGCGGTGTCAACGATCCACTCCAAGGGTCGCGGCCGAAAGTTCAGTTCGCGTTTTGCCTTGGCATTCGAGACGCCTCGCATCTGAGTCCCGTAATAAACCGCATCCGCACCACTCGCTTTCAGAGCGTCCTCCACCGAGATCTGTGGCGGGGGTGGCGCATTCAGCCATCGCGCAAACGCCGGGAGCCATTCGCGCATCGCCAACGGTTGATCATTCGCGATCAGATAAATCCCAGGCTTGCCTTGTTCTGCTGCTGCAACGGTGGCAATCGCCGCGTCCTCGATGTGTAACCACGACCAGACGCCTTCACCATTGCCCACGATCGGGAACTGTTGTCGGACTGTACTTAAATCGTGGACTGAGCCGATTTACTGCACTTGAATCGTAGACTGGCGCCCTCTCCACGCGCTTCGATTGATGGTTAAATTCCAACAAAGGTACGAAAAGCGACATGCAAAATGCGCGATGGCGCGATCAAAAGGACCGTTTCGGTGCGTGTTTTTCGAGCAGGGGTGAAGAACTTGGGTATTGGGGAGCAGGCGAACGGAACGACACACGGGTGGCCTTTCACGAGCATCCGTGGATCCACGCCTCTTTCCGGGCGGGTGATCTATCCTCTTCTGCAAAACGCGATAGCATTTAGGTAGATTTTTAATAGATTGGCTTCGGCGGTTCTCGACACCATCCGACCCCGGAGCTGACCTTTATGGCTATTTTCTCTAATTGCCTAACTGTCCTGGGCCGAGCAATAGCTGTTCTTGTCCTTATGAACGATGGCGCCCGCAGTTCAAAGGCGCAGGGCAAGCCCACCCGGGCCGATCGTCGTCTCGGCCACCTCGGCTGAAAGCTTCCAGACCACCAACGGAGCAAAAATATGAAGCTATATACCACCCTCACTAGGATCGCTTTGGCATGCCTGTGCGTCGGAATCGCCCTGCCCGCGGGCAACGCCGCCGGCCAGCAGAAGACGCTCAAAGAACTCCTCGTCGGCACGTGGCTATTGGACTCGGTCTACGAGCAGTCGCAGGACGGCAAAAAGAACGACCCGTGGGGTCCCAATGTCAAAGGGATGGTCATGTTCGATGGCACTGGCCGGTTTTCTTTGCAGATTATCGCGGCGGACCGTTCAAAAACCGCGTCCAACAATCCTCGGAACCCAGTCGGGCAAGCGGTAGCCTATTTCGGCACGTACACGGTCGACGAAGCGGCAAAGACGGTGACTTACCACATCGAGCGCGCCACGTTCCCGCCCTGGGATGGGATCGACCGCACCGCCCATATTGCGATCGACACGGAGAACGAGTTGAATCAAACTTCGGCCCCTATCCAGGATCCGTCGCTGGGCACCATGATTCCTCATCTGAATCTCAAGCGAGCAAGGTAGGCCTGGCTCTCTCGCCGCCTGCTCGCGCTGAAGCGGA
>Ga0213878_10000875_pt1 | contig 10821 bp, 7 predicted proteins | sample VelepicoBEBS_R02_FD_161053 | JGI IMG/M metagenome (GOLD analysis project Ga0213878, IMG submission 161053) | Vellozia epidendroides bulk soil microbial communities from rupestrian grasslands, the National Park of Serra do Cipo, Brazil - BS_R02 | ecosystem: Environmental > Terrestrial > Soil >... | reverse complement strand
CGGAATGTCTTCTTCCTTGGCGCCAAAAGGGTAGCCGCGGCCATCGCGCCGCTCGTGATGCAGAATGACGGCCTCGTGCCAGCGGCTCTCGTCGATCCCTGCCTCGCGCAGCATGGCCGAACTAAGCAGCGGGTGGATATCGAGCGTTTGCTTCTGCAGCGTGGTGGGCGGACCGTTCTGTTCGGCAAGCTGGTTTTGCACGTCTGCCGACCCCAGGTTCATGGTCAGCGCGGCGCCGATCAGTATCGTTTTATCGTCCTGCGGCAGTCCCAGGTTGTCGGCCATGCGCGCGGCCAACAATGCGCAGTTGATGCCGTGTTGCGCGGTGTATTGGGTATAGGGCCCCAGCAGCACCGCGGCGATGCAGCCGTCGGGCGATTGTTGCGCGCGCTGCGCGATGTGGGCGATCAAGGCCTGCAATAACTTGTTGGACTCGTCCAGGCGCACGAAATGGCCCTGGATGCCGCTCAGGCAACGGGCAAGCTGCTGCGCTGCCTGCACCGGCGGCGTAGCCGGTTCGGGCAAGTTGGTCGGCAGCGGCGCATCGCTGCCGGCAAGCAGCGCAGCACGAAATTTACCACTGAGCCGGTAGACGAATTCCGCTTCCTCGGTCAGTCGATTCGAGGTAAAGAGATTGGACGGTAATTGAAACGCCAAGGGCCACTCCCGTTCGCGATTATTTTTAGCCGATGTTTTTACCTGTATAGCTAATGTCGTCGAGAGTGAATACGCAGTTTGCGTATTTTTCGCCGAGCGTTCACGGATGTGCGTACAATCAACCCCCGCCGATGGTTTGGAAGTCCTTGTCATGAAAGTCGTTTTGGCCCCGATGGAGGGGCTGGTGGATGCCGTCATGCGCGATGCGATCACGCGCCTGGGCGGTGTCGATTGGTGCGTCACCGAATTCGTGCGCGTGACGAGCGCGCTGCTGCCGGCGCGCACCTGGCAGCGTCTGGCGCCCGAGTTGGCGCAAGGCGCGCGCACGCGCGCGGGGACGCCGGTGCACATACAGCTGCTCGGCAGCGATCCGGCCTGTCTCGCCGACAATGCCGCGCGTGCCGCCGAGTATGGCGCGCCGGCGATCGATTTGAATTTCGGTTGTCCGGCCAAGAGCGTCAATCGCCATCGCGGCGGCGCGGCGTTGTTGGACGAGCCGGCGCTGCTCCATGACATCGTTGGCGCGGTGCGGCGGGCGGTGCCGGCGGCGCTGCCGGTCAGCGCCAAGATGCGGCTCGGTTTCAACGATAAGACGCGCGCGCTGGAGTGCGCGCAAGCGCTGGCCGACGGCGGCGCCAACTGGTTGACGGTGCACGCGCGCACCAAGCTCGAGGGCTATCGTCCGCCGGCGCATTGGGACTGGGTGGCGCGCATTCGCGAGGCGGTGGCGGTGCCGGTGGTGGCCAATGGCGAGGTCTGGACGCTGGCGGATTACGACGCCATCCGTCGCGTCAGCGGCTGCGACGACGTGATGATCGGACGCGGGCTGATCGCGCGTCCCGATCTGGCTGCTTGTATTGCCGCCCGGGCGCGCGGCGAAGCGCCGGCGCCGCTGGATTGGCCGTCGATGCTGCCTTGGCTGTTGGATTTCTTCCGCCAGTGCCGGGCGTTGGGCGGCGAGGGGTCGACCTACCCGGCGGCACGGCTCAAGCAGTGGCTCGGCCAGCTCAAGCGCGGTTTTCCCGAAGCGGCGGCGCTGTTCGAAAGTTTACGCCCGCTGCGTGATGCCGCGGCGCTGGAAGCGGTGCTCGTGGCGGCCTGTCGTGGGTCGGGGCGCGCGATGTCAGCGTTGGAGCCAGGCGAACCGGGTTTCCCAGATGATCGGTGCGCCGCGGATCAACAGGCCGAGTGCCAGTAGATTGACCAGCGAGACGATCAAAAACAACAGTGCGATGCTATGGAACCAAGCCAACAGCAGCGCGCTGGCGATCGCCGCGGCCACCATATAAAAGCCGTTGATGATGTTGTTGGCGGCGATGGCTTGCGAACGGAAGGCCTCCGGGCTCGCGGTCTGCAGCCAGGTATACAGCGGCACGGTGAAGAAACCGCCGAAAAAGCCCAAAAACGCCAAGTCGATCACGTGATGCCACTGACGCCCCCCTTGTAGGAAGGTGGCGATGTCCTGCAACGGGCCGTGATGGAGCGGCAGCGCGCTCAGCGACAGATCGGTGCCCGCTAGCGTCATGCCCAGGCTGCCCGCCAACACGAGGCCGAGCTCCAGCCGGCCGCGGGACAGCTTGGCGCATAGTACCGAGCCCGCGCCGATCCCGACCGAAAAGACCCCCAATAGCAAGGTGTACACGTCGGCGTTGCCGCCCAGGTGCAGCCGGGTGAAGGTCGGCAGCTGCGTGGTGTAGACCGCGCCCAAGAGCCAGAACCAGGAAATGCCCAAAATGGCCGACCGCACGCCATCGATATGCCAGGCGCTTTGCACCAGCCGGCGGCTATCGCCCACCACGTTGAGCGACAGCTTGAGGTGCGTCGCGGTCGGCGGTGCGCTCGGCATGGCGCGGCTGAAGGCATAGCCGGTCAGGGCGGTGGCGAGAATGATCAGCGAGGCGATGAGCGGGCCGTGATGCATCATCAGGCTGCCGATGATCTGGCCGAACAGAATCGCCAGGAAAGTGCCCATCTCGATCAGGCCGTTGCCGCCGACCAGTTCCTGGCCGGCGAGATATTGCGGCAGCACCGAGTATTTCAGCGGGCCGAAGAAGGTCGAATGGGTGCCCATGAGAAACAGGGCGCCAAGCAACAGGCCGGCGGAGTGCAGGTACAAGCCGCTGCCCGCCAGCAGCATGATGCCGATTTCCGCGATTTTGACGAGACGGGCGATGCGCGCCTTGTCGAAACTCTCCGATACCTTGCCGGCGGTGGCCGAAAACAGGAAGAACGGCAAGATGAAGATGCCGGCGGCCAGGTTGACCAGCTGCTCGGCCGGCAGGCCGGCGAAGGATAGGCCGTAGTAGCTGATCAGCACCACCACGGCGGTGCGCAGCAGGTTGTCGTTGAAGGCGCCCATGAACTGGGTGCCGAACAGGGGTAGAAAGCGGCGGGTGGCGAAGAAATTGAAGCTGGTTTGCACGTGGGCGAGCTCCTGGGGCGGGGCGTCAGTGTTCGTCGGGTTTGCGCGTTTCGGCGCGGTCGTCGTCCATCAAAATGCGGTGCGCCGGCCCTTCCAGATCGTCGAACTGGCCGCTGCGCGTTGCCCACCAGAAGATCAGACCGATGACGAAGGTGAGCACGATGCTCAGGGGAATCAGCAGGTACAGGCTTTCCATCAGGCTCTCCTTTCGATCAGCCGCAGGGCGTTGGAGACCACCAGCAGCGAGCTCGTGGCCATGCCCAGACTGGCGAGCCACGGCGTGACGTGGCCGCTGACCGCCAGCGGCAGCGCCACCAGATTATAGGCGGCGGCCCACCACAAATTCTGTTGAATGATGCGACGGGTTTTTCGCGCGACCAGCCAAGCCTCGGGCACCAAACTCAGGCTGTCGTCGATCAGCACCATGTCGCCGCTGGCGCGGGCGACGTCGGTGCCGCCGCCCATGGCGATGGACACGTCGGCGCGCGCCAGCACCGGGGCGTCGTTGATGCCGTCGCCGATCATCAGGACCCGGCCGCCGCCGGCTTGCAGCTGCGCCACGTAATCCAGCTTGTCTTGCGGTGTCGCGCCGGCCCGCCAGTGCGCGATGTCGAGTAGTTGGGCCAGGCGCTTCACCGCGCCGTCGCCGTCGCCGCTGAGCAGGTGAATGCGCAGGCCTTGCCGGCGCAGGGCGTCGATGGTGTCCTGGGCGTCGCCGCGCGGCGTGTCGCCGATGGCGAAACGCGCCGCGAAGCCTTGCCGGCCGCCGAGCCAAATCAAGGAGCTGCCGTCTTGCCACGCGTCTTGCGGCGGCGCCGCGCCGGCGAGTTCACCGACGAATTCGGCTTGCCCCAGGCGCCAGGTTTCGCCGGCAATCGTTCCCTCGACGCCGCGTCCCGGATGGTTTCGCAAGGCGGCCGCTGCTTGGGGCGGCACGTCGGCGTCGGCGAGCAAAGCCCGCGCCAACGGGTGTTCGCTGCCGGCTTCCAGTTGGCGCGCCAGCGCCAGCGACGCCGTGTCGTCGAGCGAGGGACGCAGCGTTTGCATCGCCAAGAGCCGCATATTGCCATCGGTCAGCGTGCCGGTTTTGTCGAACACCACGTCGCTGGTCGCCACCAACGCTTCCAGCGCATGGCCGCGCGCGACCAGTACGCCCATGCGCGCCAGCCGTCCGCTGGCGGCGGTGAGCGCGGCCGGTGTGGCCAGCGACAACGCGCAGGGGCAGGTGATGACCAGCACCGCCACCATGATCCACAGCGCGCGGGTTGGGTCGATGAATTCCCAGGCCACGAAACTCAGCGCCGCGGTCAGCAGCAGTCCGGCGACGAACAGGCTGGCGAAGCGATCGGCCAGCACCGCCAGACGCGGCTTTTGCGCCAGCGCCTGGTCCAACAGGCGCGCGATGGCGGCGAGCCGGGTGTTTTGGCCGACTTCGCCCACGCGTACCACTAGCGGGCTCGTCAAGTTGACGCTGCCGGCGATGACCGCGCTGCCCGCCAGTTTGTCGACCGGGTGGCTTTCGCCGGTCAGCAGCGCCTCGTTGCTGGCGCTGATGCCGTCGACAACGACGCCATCCACCGGGATGGTTTCGCCTGGCCGCACCAGCAGCGTCATGCCGGTTTGCAGCGTGCTGACCGCCACTTCCTCGGTGTGTCGTGTGACGGGCCAGTCGGCCAGGTGATGGGCGAAGGCCGGAATCAGCTTGACCAGGCTCTCCAACGCCTCGCCGGCTTTGCGGCGGGCCATGCCTTCGAGGTAGCGGCCGCCGAGCAGCAGAAAGACGAACATCGACACCGAATCGAAATAGACGCCCTGGGCGATGTGGTGCAACAGGGCCCAACTGCTGGCGCCGAAGGCGGTCAAGATGCCGAGGGCCACCGGCGTGTCCATGCCGACGCGCCGCGCGCGCAGATCGCGCCAGGCGCCGCGGTAGAACGGCTGCGCCGAGTACAACATCACCGGCAGCGTCAACAGGAAGCTGGCCCAATGCAGTATCCATAGAAAGCGTGGTTCGATTTCGCCGCTTTTCGCCACATAAATGGGCACGGCGTACATCATCACCTGCATCATCGACAGGCCCGCGACCCAAAGGCGATTGATGGCCTGTTTGCGCTCCTTCTGTTGCAGGGCTTCCTGGCGCGCGCTGTCGTAGGGGTGGGCGCGGTAGCCGACACGGGCGACGGCTTCCAGAATCCGCGACAGATGCAGCTTGGCATTGTCCCAGCGGACGCGGGCGCGATGACTGGTATAGTTGATGTCGACCGAGAGCGCGCCGGGCAGGCGCAAGAGCTGCTGCTCCACCAGCCACACGCAGGCGGCGCAGGTGATGCCCTCGAGCATGAGCGTCGCCTCGCGCACGTTGTCCGGCTCGGCGCGCACGAACGATTGCTGCAGCGCCTCGTTGTCGTAGAGCGCGATTTGCTGCATCACTTCGACTGGCAAGGCCTCTGCGGGCTGTCCCGACGCCTCGCGATGGCGGTAGTAGTCGCCAAGCCCGGTGTCGAGGATGGTCTGCGCTACCGCTTGGCAACCGGCGCAACAGGCTGCGTGTTCGCGCTCGGCCTCACGGATGATGAAGTGGGTATCGGGCGGAACCGGTAGTCCGCAGTGAAAGCATTGCTCTGTCATGGCGTGCTATTGTAATGGAATATGACACGTGACGCAGGCCCGTCTCCATGTGGCGTGCGTCCGCTGTGAACGAGATCATCATGTCTATGAAAGCCATCGTCCAATCCGCTCCCGGCGGGGTGGACACCTTGCGGCTCGCCACTGTCGAGCATCCTATTCCGCATGAAGGCCAGCTCCTCGTTCGTGTGCGCGCCGCCGGCGTCAATCGCGCCGATATCGTGCAACGCGAGGGTCATTATCCCGCGCCGCCAGGCGCCTCGCCGATTTTGGGCTTGGAAGTGGCGGGCGAGGTGGCCGAGGTGCGCGGCCCTTCCCGGTTCAAGGTGGGGGATGCGGTGTTCGGTTTGGTCCCGGGGGGCGCTTATGCCGAATACGTCGTGCTCGATTCGGCGCTGGCAACGCTGAAGCCGGAGCGGCTGTCGTGGGTCGAGGCGGCCAGTCTGCCGGAGGCCTGGATGACTGCCTGGTTCAATCTGGTCGAGATCGGACGGGTGGCGGAAGGCGAACGCGCGTTGATTCACGCCGGCGCGAGCGGCGTGGGGGCGGCGGCGATTCAACTGGCGCGGCTACTGGGGCTATCGGTATTCGCCAGCGCCGGGTCGTCGGAAAAGATGGCCTTCTGCGTCCGCTTGGGCGCCGAACAGGTCTATAACTGGCGCGAACTGGATCATTTTTCGCCCATGGTCCGGCAGTGGGGCGGGGTGGATCTGATTCTCGATCCTGTGGGCGGCTCGTACTTGGCTGAAAACGTTGCCTGTCTCAATCCGGATGGCCGGCTGATATTCATCGGCGTCATGGGCGGCGCGCAGTCGGCGCTCAATCTGGCTCAGGTGTTGATGAAGCGGCTGACGCTGCGCGGCTCGACGCTGCGGACGCAGCCGCTCGAGGTCAAGGCGCGTTTGGCGGCGGCCATTGCCGAGCACGTGTTGCCGGCGCAAGCGGCGGGACTCGTGCATGTCACGGTTGATTCGGTCTTTCCGCTGGTCGACGCGGCCCAGGCGCATCTCTACATGGAAAGCAATCGCAATTTGGGTAAAATAATGCTTCAAATGGAATAATGTGATGGAATTGATGACAATGTATTGGCTTTGGGGTACATTGTCCGTGGGAAGCCGGCAGGCTTCTCGAATGACCTGGTTCGGATGAGATGGGGGCGGCTGATACAGCCGCCCGTTTTTTATTTTTTCAACCACTCCACCAGGGCGATTTCGCTGGCGTAGTCGAGCGAGGCGAGCGCCGAGATCAGCTCGCTCATGTCTTCTTCCGCCGCGTGATCGAGCCACCACTTTTCCACGCGCAGCCATAACCCGCGGCAATCGGCCGGATCGTCGAAACGGCAATCCGCCAGCGCCGCGCTTAGCCGTGCGCGCGCCGTCTCGCCAAAGCGCAGACCGAGCCGGGCCTGCTCGAAGCGCATGAGCGCCTGATAGCGCGCCAACGCGCCGGATGTGTCGGCGCCGCCGGGGCGCCAGGCGGCGGTTTCCTGCTGTAAGCGCGGCAGGGCATCTTGCCAGGCGCTATAGAGCAGGTCGCGGAAACGCGCGTTGTCGGTGAAGGAGAGGTTGTCGAACGGCATCGGCGGCATCGTGCCTTCGGACAGCAGGCGTTTGCCGAGCCGGATTTGCCCTTGCTCGTCGCGGTGCACGGGACTACGCCAACTGTCCTCTTCCTGTGTGGCCTGATTCTTTACGTAGACCTCGATGCAAGGCTCTGCGCCGCTGTCCGGCAGGAAGCGCGCCTGAATGTCGAATAGCGCGTGCTTGGCCAGGTGTAAGAGCTGCAAGCCTTGGTCATGACCGACCAGCAAGAACTGGTCGCCTTGATCGTAGACGGCGATATCGCCGGCGTGGGCGGCAGGCTTGATCAGCGTGGCGCTCAGCTCGCCACCCAGCTGGTTGATGTCTTCCTGGCCGGCGGCGTGGCCGGTCCGATAGCCTTGATGTGTGTGCCACAGGGCATTCCAGTCGTACATCGTCAACTCCTAATGTTTTCGGCGCGCAGTGTAGCGGCTTTCCATTGAAAGTCATAGTGCGGCTGCAGCATTCCTTGTGCTAAAATATTACGTTTTTCCCGCTTATTCATTTCGTTTCGGCAGAATTCCAATGACCCGTCAGATCCGCAACATCGCGATTATCGCGCACGTCGACCATGGTAAAACCACTTTGGTCGATAAGCTTCTTCAACAAGCCGGCACCTTCCGCGAAAATCAGCATGTCGCCGAACGTGTCATGGATAGCAACGATCTCGAAAAAGAGCGTGGTATCACTATTTTGGCAAAGAACACCTCGATCGAATATGAGGGAGTTCATATCAATATCGTCGACACACCGGGACACGCCGACTTCGGCGGCGAGGTGGAACGCGTGCTGGGCATGGTCGATGGCGTGCTGTTGCTGGTCGATGCCGTTGAAGGCCCGATGCCGCAGACCCGCTTCGTGACGAAGAAGGCGCTGGCGCTCGGCCTGCGTCCCATCGTGGTGGTCAATAAGATCGACCGTCCGGGCGCGCGTCCGGACTGGGTGGTGGACCAGACGTTCGACCTGTTCGACAAATTGGGCGCCACCGACGAGCAGCTCGACTTCCCGGTGGTATATGCCTCGGCGCTCAACGGTTTTGCGATGATGGATCTGGCGCAGGAGTCCACCAACATGCGCCCGCTGTTCGACGTTATTTTGCAATACGTGCCGCTGCCGTCCGGCGACATCGAAGCGCCGCTGCAACTACAGATTTCCGCGCTCGACTATTCGACCTATACCGGTCGTCTGGGCGTGGGCCGCATTCTCAACGGCAAGATCCGCCCGGGCCAGGTGGTGGCGGTGATGAATCACGAAGACCAAGTCGGCCAAGGCCGCATCAACCAGGTGCTGGGCTTCAAGGGCCTGGAGCGCGTGCCGGTTGAAGAGGCTGGCGCGGGCGATATCGTGATCATTTCCGGTCTGGAAGACATCGGCATCGGCGTGACCATCGCCGATCGCGATACGCCGATTGGCTTGCCGATGCTGACGGTCGACGAACCGACGCTGACCATGGACCTGATGGTCAACACCTCGCCGCTGGCCGGCACCGAAGGCAAGTTCGTTACCAGTCGCCAGATCCGCGATCGTCTGCAAAAGGAGTTGCTGACCAACGTGGCGTTGCGCGTGGAAGACACCGAGGACGCGGACGTCTTCCGCATCTCCGGTCGTGGCGAGCTGCACTTGACCATTTTGTTGGAGAACATGCGCCGCGAAGGCTATGAAATGGCCGTCGGCAAGCCGCGCGTGGTGTACAAGGATGTTCAGGGCGAGAAGTGCGAACCGTACGAAAACCTGACCATCGACCTGGAAGACAGCCATCAGGGCACGGTGATGGAAGAGTTGGGCCGTCGTCGCGGCGAGCTGCAGAACATGGAGTCGGACGGCAAGGGTCGTACCCGCCTGGAATACCATATTCCGGCGCGCGGCCTGATCGGTTTCCAGGGTGACTTCTTGACCATGACGCGCGGCACCGGTCTGATGTCGCACGTGTTCGATGATTACGCTCCGGTCAAGCCGGACATGCCGGGTCGTCACAACGGCGTGCTGATCTCGCAAGACACCGGCGATGCCGTGGCCTATGCGTTGTGGAACCTGGAAGATCGCGGCCGCATGTTCGTGAGCCCTGGTGACAAGCTGTACGAAGGCATGATCATCGGTATCCATTCGCGCGACAACGACTTGGTGGTCAACCCGCTCAAGGGCAAGAAGCTGACCAACGTGCGCGCGTCCGGCACCGACGAGGCCGTGCGTCTGACGACGCCGATCAAGCTGACGCTGGAGTCGGCGGTCGAATTCATCGACGACGACGAACTGGTGGAAATCACCCCGCAAAGCATTCGTCTGCGCAAGCGTCACTTGCAGGAGCACGATCGCCGCAAGGCGGCACGCGCCGGCGTCGACAACACCTAACGGTCGACGCGCAGATTGGCAGACCCCGTTCGCCTCGCGGCGAGCGGGGTTTTCTTTTATGTGGCAGACCCTAAGGACGATTGCCGCGCGTCTTATCGTGGCCTATTGATCAAAACACGGTGTTCGGCGGGAGCGATCATGCGTATGGTCAAAGGCTGGCTTGTCCTGTTTCTGGTGTGCCTGGCGGTATCGTCGAGCTTTGCCGCCTGTCTCAATCGCCGTATCGTGTTGTACAACCGCAGTGCCCGCGCCATCGAGGTCTATCGGCTATCCGATCTCGGCCGTTCTTTGCGGGATGCAGACAGGGTGTGGCAGTCGCCGCCGTTCGATGGCGGCTCGGAAGTAAAGCCGGTGCGCTATCAAGGCGGCAAAGCCTTGCTCGCCACGACCCGCTACGGGGTGGTGATTTTTTCCTATCCGGACAGGACGGTGCTGTTTCATCGCGAGATAACCGGCTATGCGGCGATGAACATCCACTCGGCGCTGCCGATGGACGACGGCAATGTGTTGATCGCTGATTCGGCTGGTTACGTCGGTATCTTGTATCCGGGGCAAAGCACGGACGATGTCGATCAGCCGTCGGCACAGACGCAGTGGTACCCGCTTTCTTATGCGCACGGATTGGCATACGACCCGATTTATCAAGCTGTCTATGTCGGCGGCTATGTCACGCTGCATCGCTACCGCTATGGCGGCAGCGGGTCCGGTGCCGTTTTGAGTCTGATGTCCGCGTACGATTTAAGCGCCTATTACCGCCGCTGTGCGGTCTTCGGCATTTGCCAAGAGGACGCGGATTGGGAAGATGGGGTGCACGATGTGTATCCGGTCGAGGGTGATAACCCGCATTTGTTTTTTTTGACGACCGGTGAACGCGTATTTTTGTTCGACGCCTCGCAACAGCGCGATAACGACCGGCCGAGCGGCGGCCTTATAAAGATCGCACTGACGGAATATGCGCCTTTTTATCGCCTGGATAGTCAGTATTCCCGGCAAGAGCGCGCCGCCAGTCTGCGTGACCGGGTGGTGTTGAAAAAAGGGGGCGTCAAGGCGATCTCGGGCGCGATCAGCGGCGATGCGGCCTGTGTCCTGGCGCGCCCGGCCCCCTTTTTTACCCCGGACCTGCAATACGATTACTACGAACCGCGATTGCTGTATGCCGAAAGCCTGGCCGATACGGCGGACGTCGAT